>Ga0209515_10010807_pt1 | contig 10079 bp, 8 predicted proteins | sample Subgroupgradi54m_FD_187454 | JGI IMG/M metagenome (GOLD analysis project Ga0209515, IMG submission 187454) | Subsurface groundwater microbial communities from S. Glens Falls, New York, USA - GMW60B uncontaminated upgradient, 5.4 m (SPAdes)... ...
AGGATCAGACACCAATAACAACTTTTTATCAACCGGCCTCTATCTTAATTTCATGATATTTTGGTCTTGATAATGGGGAGTACCATATGCGACACTGCCATTGACGTTCCGATAAAACACAAAAACCCGCAAGCTACACGGCTTAGCGGGTTTTTTAATGATAGTGCGATGAGTTATTCTAAGTTGTATATAAGGGTTATGCGTAACGCCAGGAAACAAAAATCAAACCTGCCCGGCAGGCTTTTTTGCCGTTGCCTTAACTTCTTTTTTGTCGGTTTTGCCTTGTACATCATTTCCTGGGGCTTCACTGCTTGGCTCCGAAGGTTTATTCGCTTCTTGCACAACCTCGTCTTCCTCAGGCGGACGGGGATCTTTACCGTCCATTAAATCCTCAATTTGCAGTCTATCTATAGTTTCCCACTTCATCAACGCATCGGCCATTTTGTGCAGGATGTCGATATTTTCCGTCAGAATGGTTTCTGCACGTTGATAGTTGCGGTCTATCACCGCCCGTATTTCTTCATCGATAAGATGGGCGACATTTTCCGATACCGAACTGCCTTGCGCGCCCGGATAGCCCATAAACGGTTGCCCGCCTTCTTCGCCATAAACCAACGGCCCAAGCCTGTCGGAGAAGCCCCAACGCTTAACCATGTTGCGGGCCAATTCGGTGGCTCGCTCAATATCGTTCGATGCGCCGGTAGTCACCCTATCGCCGCCGTAAATCATCAACTCGGCAATCCGTCCGCCGAACAAGCTGGCAATCTGGCTTTCCAACTTACGTTTGCTGGCGCTGTATTGATCCCGGTCAGGCAGGAACATAGTGATACCCAAGGCTCTGCCCCGAGGCATGATGCTGACTTTATAAACGGCATCATGCTCAGGCGATTTTTGCCCGACGATACAATGTCCCGCTTCATGATAAGCGGTTAACAATTTATCTTCTTCGGTCATGACCATGGTATGCCGTTCCGCGCCCATCAGGATTTTGTCCTTGGCTTTTTCAAGATCGGCCATATTGACTTCCTGCTTGTTGGAGCGGGCAGCAAAAAGCGCGGCTTCATTAACAACATTGGCAAGATCGGCGCCGGAAAAACCGGGCGTTCCCCTGGCGATGTATTTCAATTCGACATCGGCAGCCGCAGGCACTTTTTTGATGTGCACATTCAGGATTTGCTCACGACCGCGCACGTCGGGCAGGCCGACATTGACTTGGCGGTCGAATCGTCCCGGTCTGAGCAGGGCTTTATCCAGCACATCGGCGCGGTTGGTCGCAGCGATCACGATAACGCCTTCGTTGCCGTTAAAACCGTCCATTTCCACCAGCAATTGATTCAGGGTTTGCTCCCGCTCATCATTACCGCCGCCCATGCCCGGACCGCCGCGCTGGCGGCCGACCGCATCAATCTCGTCGATAAAGATAATGCAAGGCGCGTGTTCTTTAGCCTGGGCAAACATATCTCTTACCCTTGATGCACCGACGCCAACGAACATTTCGACAAAATCCGAACCTGAAATGGTAAAAAACTTGACTCCCGCTTCACCTGCAATAGCTCTGGCAATCAGGGTTTTACCGGTTCCCGGCGGGCCGACCATCAAAATGCCGCGCGGAATTTGCCCGCCTAGTTTCTGGAACTTTTGCGGATCGCGCAGAAAGTCAACCAGCTCGGCCACTTCTTCTTTGGCCTCTTCGCAACCGGCAACATCGCTAAAGTGGACAGTCATTTTGTCTTCTTCAAGCAATTTGGCTTTGCTCTTGCCAAAACCGCCGCCGCCCATGCCGCCTTGCGTTCTGCGCATGTAAACGATCAGTACCACAATCATTAACAGCATCGGAAACCAGGAGATGAAGACCCGCATCAGGAAGGTCTCCTGCTCGGGAGGAATTGTTCTGATCTGAACGCCCGCACTCAAAAGATCGTCAATCAAATGCCCATCGCCGGGATTAAAGGTCTGATAGTTTTGGCCGTCCGACGTTCGAACGCCGATCTGCTGACCGGACACCTCCACACGCTCAACCTGACCATGCTTTACTTTGCTGATAAAGTCGGAATAGGCCAGAGTATCCTGTACCGGAGGCGTCGAGTGGACGCGATCGTAGATCAAATACCCGCCGGCGATAACGACGGCGAAAATCAGAATATTAAACAAATGTTTCTTCATGTGTATCTCCTAATAAGTTACGACTGCCATGGATGGCGGAAGTGTCGCAATCGGCAGGGAACCGATGCGACCGACTGCCATGGATGGCGGCTGCGACTGCTTCCGGCAGTCGTCGGCATTTTTTCCACCATTCATATAGGTCAGTAATGCGGCAATCGGCAAAGAACCGATGCAACCGCTTAAATAATGAGCGCTAATCATAAAAAACTCATTAATTGCTTACCATAGCTGAGTTTCATTTTCTTGAGCGCCTTAACCTGAATCTGCCTAACCCGCTCTCTGGTTAAGTTAAGTTCGGCGCCGATTTCCTGCAATGTCATTTCATCATTATCGGTATTGACGCCGAAATGACAACAAATAACCTTTAACTCCCGTGGATCAAGGACTTTAACCGCTCTGCCGATCCAGGCCTTAAGATCCGACTGCTCTATTTTTTTAAACGGGTGAGCAAAAACCTGTTGTTCCAAAAAATCGATCGGCGCTAATGATTCCTCTTCGTCATCCTGGTTTTCCAACGATATTGCCGTTTGCGAAGTGCATAAAATAGCATTTATTTGATCGTTAGGCATTTTCGAGTATTCGGCCAGTTCTTTAATCGAAGGCTCTCTACCTGTTTTTGCAAGCAGTTCGTTTTTAGCGCGTAGCACTTTGTGAATATTAGCCACCTGTTCGCAAGGCACTCGCACCACTCTCTCATTACGAGACAGCGCACGCGAAATAGCCTGTTTGATCCAGTATGCCGCGTAAGTTGAGAATTGAAAGCCCAATTGATAATCAAATTTATCGATAGCCCTCAATAAACCGGTTTGCCCTTCCTGCACCAAATCGTCAAAGTCTAAAAATCCGCACTTGTATTGGTTGGCTATGAATAAAACCAGGCCGGAATTCGCCTCTGCTAATGCCTCTCTGGAACTTAACCAAAGATGTTCGGCAGCAACCATATCAATCACGTGTTGAAGCATATCGGTGTTCGATAAAAACAGAAATTGCCGGTCAAATTGGCTGACGCCCATTGCTTCAATTATATCAGGCAATTCCAACTTACTGCGCCGGCTCGAGCTTTGCAGCCGTTTAGTAAGCAAACAGGGATAATTTTGGGCTGATTGCCGGTCAATATCACGAGTCTTAAAAACGTGAATGATCAGGTCAGTCAGCGCTGACAAATCTTCAAACGAAAAAGGAAATGCTTGCAATGCCTCGGCTAAATGCTGTTTTTCAGCGGCGTCGGCCTGATGATTAAATCCCCCACCTGAAAACGCCAGGCTAGCCAACACATAATCATTTTTGATTCCGGCTAAAGTAACTCTTAACGTTTCGGCAGCCTGTTGTTCGGACTTGCAAGCATCCGCTTCGTATTTATGCAGCAACCATAACGCAGTAACAGGAAATTGACACAGTATATTGATCAATCCGGATTTACCGGCATCTAAATGCCTTGCCGTTTGAAAATTGTAATGCTCAGCACTTCCTTCCGTCGCGTTGTTAACAATCGCCGCTCCCGGCTTTGATAAACTTTTATTTAAATACATCATAGCCCCCAAATCTTGCAAACACTGTTCTTTAAAGCTTATTCGATAGAAAACTCCCGGTATGGAAAATAGTGCGGTTAACTGGATTTATTTATCATCATAATCTCCATTTCTTTGAAAATAAATCTTTATAAAAATGGGGTATTTCCGCTACAACCCGCTTTGCTCGTACTGATCAATGGCACAAACGGTGTGTATTGCTTCTCCATAAAGTATCCAGTCTCTGCTGTTTGAATCCTTTATCAACCTTGTGGCTTTCTTTATACTGTTTAAACCTTAACCGGGCGGGATTCTGCCGTTATTGCCCGTCCCTCAACCCAATAATCGAGTGACTTTGTGCCATGACTACTCTCTCGCCGCCTTTCGCACAAGCGCATGCTATTTTTGCAAAACTACATGCCAATTTAGAGCGGGTGATGTTCGGGCAACAGCGCACTTTGCACTGGCTGTTGGCGGCGTTCAGCACCGGCGGACATGTCTTGCTGGAGGATGTTCCGGGTACCGGTAAAACCACCTTGGCTAAAGCCTTGGCGGTTTCCTGCGAGGCCCAATTCCAGCGCATTCAATTTACGCCCGATTTGCTGCCGTCGGATATTTTAGGCATTTCGATTTTCGACCCGCAAAAGCAAAGTTTCCGCTTTGAACAAGGGCCGGTTTTTTGTCATATCTTGCTGGCCGATGAGATCAACCGGGCATCGCCCAGAACCCAGTCGGCATTATTGGAGGCCATGGCGGAAAACCAGGTCAGTATCGAACGGCAAGTCAGGCTGTTGCCGTCGCCTTTTTTTGTCGTCGCCACCCAAAACCCGGTTGAATTCCACGGCACCTATCCGTTGCCGGAAGCGCAATTGGACCGCTTTGCGATGAAATTCAGCTTGGGCTATGTTTCCACCGCCCAGGAAGTGGCTATCTTGAACTCGCAAGGCCGACAGCATCCTTTGCATGCATTACAAGCCTCTATTACGCTGGACGAGATGCAATTTTTACAAGCTCAAGTCAAACAAGTGCGGATCAGCGAAGAGCTTAAGCACTATATCGTCGCCATTGTCGCGGCGACTCGTAACAAGCCGGAAATCAAGCTGGGCGCCAGCCCCAGGGCCTCGCTAACGCTGATGAAAACAGCCCAGGCCTTGGCGCTGTTGGACGGTTTTGACTTTGTCACCCCGGATGTAATCAAGGAACTCGCCGTCCCGGTTATTTCGCATCGGCTTAACCTGGATTCGCAGAGCAAATTTTCCGGCATTGAAGCGGCAACGCTGATGCAGGAAATAGTCGACAGCCTTCCAATACCGAGCTAAATGATGCGACAAGGTTTTGTGCTCCGGCAATACCGCAAGGTTTATCGTTTCGATAACTGGCTGCGCCGGCACTTTACTTTTACCGGTCATCTGGTCGTCGCGTTTATGATCGCCGCTGCGGTTTTCGGCGTAAACACCAAGCAAAGCACCACTTATCAGCTGTTCGTGTTTTTATTGGTATTGCTGGTTTTTTCTTTATTGAACAGCCGTTTTAGTCGCCTTAAAGTCACATTGACTCGCAGCTTGCCGCGTTACGGCATGGTCGGCGAGCCGCTACGCTACAGCGTTACGCTGATTAATTTAACCTCCCGAACCTACGACCGTCTGGCGCTGTGCGAACAGTTGGCGGAAACCCTGCCCAATGCGGCACAGTTAAAAAAGTTTTATCAATTAGATAAACAACCGTGGTTTAAACGGGCCGTAAGCTTTCGCCATTGGTTGCGTTATCTGGCCTATCAGCGCGGCGGCGTGATTGCCGAGACTGCCTTGCCTGAGTTGGCGCAAACGCCGCTACAGGTACCAATCAGCTTTATTCCCACACGGCGCGGCACGATAACCTTTACCGACAGCTATCTGGCTAAACCGGATTTGCTGGGTTTGTTTCGGCGTTTAATCGTGCTGAAAGCCCCGCAAAGCTGCTTGATCCTGCCCAAATATTATCCGATCAAGCCGTTAATACTGGCCGGAAAACGCAAATACCAGGCTGGCGGTGTGTCGCTGGCAAATTCGGTCGGCAATTCCAGCGAGTTTATGTCGCTACGGGACTATCAACGCGGCGATCCGCTAAACAGCATCCACTGGAAGAGTTTTGCCAAACACGGCAGGCTGATCGTTAAAGAATACCAGGACGAGTATTTTGTCCGCCGTGCGTTATTGCTGGATACCTTTGTCGGCGAGGCGGCGACTGAACAATTCGAAGCGGCGGTGTCGGTGGCTGCGTCGCTTGCAGTCAACGAGCGGCAAAACGAAGCCTTGCTGGATTTAATGTTCGCCGGCCTGCAAACTTATTGTTTTACCGCCGGGCGCGGCGTTGATCAGTTACCGCATTTACAGGAAATTCTGGCGGCGGTGCAGTCCAGTGAGGAAGGATCGTTTGCCCAGTTACGGCAAGCTGTATTAGCCAGGATTGGATTGTGCAGCAGCTTGGTGTGCGTGCTGATGCATTGGGATCAAGCCCGGCAGGATTTCATCAAGCAATTGCTCAGTCATGACTTGCCGGTTGCGGTTTTTTTATTGCACGACGGTTCGCTGACCAAGCAGCAATGCGCCAATAAACCGGAACATTTTTACCTGCTGGATTATCACCACTTGGCCGAACAGTTGGCGGCGTTATGAATTTAAAAGCCGTATTTTGTCCACGAAAAACACGAAAGGCACGAAAAACGCAAAATATATCGGCATGTTATACTGATACAACCGTAGGGCGCGCCCTACTGCTAAAAATCACAGCCCTGTTTTATATCTCTTCGAATATTTTCGTGCTTTTCGTGCCTTTCGTGGACAACATAATTTTTTTATGATGAACAAGGACTTGGTGTTTTTAAGCTTCAGTTTGCTGTCATGGGGCTGGCTATCGCAAACTTGGCCGGCCACTTTCGGACTGTTGCTTGGAATCGCTGTCAGCAAATACAGCGCGTGGCGTTGGCAGATCAGCTCATACCAGTTTTACCGTTGCGGCGATTTATCGCTATTTCTGGTGCTACTGTTGTTAGCCGATGTGTATATTTTACAACCTACCGAGCGGCCTATTTTCGTGCTGTTAAAGTGGTTTCCGGTCCTATTTGCACCGGCGCTATTCGCGCAATTATTTAGCAGCGCTCAGGCATTGCCGTTAGCGGCTTTATTTTATTCACTGCGCAAACAAAAACTCGATTCATCCGGACAATTTGATTTCAAACTGCCGTATACCGCGCTCTATAACAGGGAGTCCGGCGTTATCCGGCTGCTCAGGGAGATTGATTTTATTGTGCCTTACACAGCATTGACGGTGCTGAGTGCGGGAGCGGCCAATGTGCAATCGCCTGCTTACTTTATTATTGCAACAGCGCTGTTTAGCGGCATGCTCTGGTCGATTCGGCCTAAACATTCCCCGGTGCGGCTTTGGTTGGTGTGTATCGGCTTGGCTATTGCGGTGAGTTATTTCGGTTATCGCGGTTTAGAACGGCTAAACGCCTTGGTCGAAGAAAAATCGGTTGAATGGCTGGGGGATTGGCAAACCGACCCGTTTAAAGGACAAACCTCTATCGGCGATGTCGGCGAATTAAAGTTATCCGACAAAATCGAATTCCGCCTAAAAGCTGATGGTCCGCTATTACTGCATCAGGCCAGTTACGACATTTATCTTGGACATAATTGGACGGCATCGAAGCGTTTGTTTATGCCCGAAAATCCGCTACAGCAAAGCGAAAACGGCCCGTTGAAACAACTGGAAATTCTGCAACAGCTGAATCAGCAATCCGTATTGGCATTGCCGGACGGTACGGTAAAAATAATAGGGCTCGATGGCGCTTATCTACAATACACCGAACTGGGTGCGGTAAAAGCGAGCCTATCGCCAAGATTCGCCCGCTACCGAATTTTCTATACCGGGCAAAGAACCGGCGTGCCGGGCAAATATGATCTGCTAGTGCCCAAACAGCATCTTGATTGGTTACAGCAAGTTTCCGGCGAATTAAAACTGGCCGGACAAGATCCCGAAACCATCGCCAACCGAATTAAAAGCCATTTTCAGCATAACTTTTTTTACAGTCTTTATTTAGGTAATCAAGCGGATGCCGATCAAGCATTAAGAGAGTTTATACTCAAGCGCAAGGCAGGTCATTGCGAATATTTTGCCGCCGCGACCGTATTGTTGCTCCGGCAAACAGGAGTACCGGCGCGCTTGGCAAACGGCTATTCAGTCAGCGAATACGACAGCCGGCAAGATTTATACATTGTGCGTAGACGTCATGCCCATGCTTGGGCGATTGCCTATATAAACGGCGTGTGGCAAGCAATCGATTCTACACCCTCGCAATGGCTTGCTATGGAGACGGAACATGCCGGCCTGTGGCAGCCGCTCAGCGACGGGTGGTCGAATTGCCTGTTTTATTTTAGACAATGGCAACTTCAACAAAGCCGACAACAAAACGCCGAACTGGGCTTGCTTACCGCCTTATTGCTGGCAATTTATTTGGCATGGCGGATTTATTCTGCAAAGCGGAAACTATCCCGGAATGTGCAACAGGCAAAAACAGCCGGACTTCAACTGACTTATCAAGGCCTGGATTCCGAGTTTTACCTGATCGAACAATGCTTGCAAAATACCGCCCAGGCACGGCATCCTAACGAAAGTATTCAACAATGGGTCCGGCGTTTGCAGCTACCGGCATTAAACCGGCTTTATAAACTGCATTACCGCTTACGTTTTGACCCTATCGGGCTTTCCGCAGAACAAAGACGGTTATTACAGCAACAAGCAAAGGAATGGACTGATGATTTCCAAAACAGCGCAGCCAAGCATTAACATGAACTTACAACAACCCTTATGACTTCTGTTCCTTTATTAATTACCACGCCTCATCCTTGCAGCTATTTGGAGGGCGAGTTGGCGCAATCCGCGTTTGTTATGCCCTCGTTTAAAATGAATACGGCTATTTATTCGCAACTTATTGCTCATGGTTTCAGGCGTAGCGGCGATGACGTTTACCGTCCTCAATGCGGGCAATGTTCGCAATGCGTTCCGGTACGTCTGCCCGTTGAGCAATTCAAACCCAACCGTAAGCAAAAGCGTTGTTGGCAAAAAAACCAAGATACCACAGTAATAATTAAGCCCGCCGTCTTCGAACAAGCCCATTACGATCTTTATCTGCGCTACCAAAATCAACGTCATGCCGAAGGCAATATGGCAAGCTCCAGCCCCGATGACTACATCGGATTTTTAAGCAGTTCATGGTGCAATACCCAATTTATAGAATTTTCCATTGCCGGAGAACTTGCCACCGTGGCGATTGTAGACCGTCTCGATAATGCCCTATCCGCGGTTTATACCTTCTTTGATCCTAAATTTTCCGGTTATAGCCTTGGCGTTTATGCCGTGCTGTCGCAGATACATTATGTGCAAACGCAAGGCCTGGAATGGCTGTATTTGGGCTTTTGGATTGCCGACTGTCAAAAAATGAACTACAAAAACCAGTACCAGCCTCTGCAAGGTTTTATTGATCATCAGTGGAACTTTTTAAAATAATATTCGGATTGCAACCATAGAAGTTCGTGATAAATGGTAACTTCCCAATGGAACACGGATAAGACGGATTGACACGGATTTTTAGCCCAAGCCAAATTCGATGACGCTTTTAAATCCGTGATGATCCGTTTAATCTGTGTCATCCGTGTTCCGTTTCTCTACGTGCCGAATAATTACAAAACTTATATATTTACCCAGACAACAACGTTGAAAAAGGACAAGCATCAATGGCCAAGTTAAAGAATGAACCTCAGCTACTGAAAAAAGCTGTCGAGGTTGCTGAAAATTATGCAAAAAACCGCGGCTACTCCGGATTTTCCTCGACCGATTCGGCAAAGGATAAGGTTGAATCTCTTTATCGGCTCCTGGTCAATGACCAGCTTATTCAGCCATTGGCAATCGATCAGGAAAACGGAGTAAACATGAAACATAAATTAGCGCTATGGATAGCAAGGCAGCTGCCGAAAGATCATCCACTTTTGAAATAATCCAGCGACTCAACCTTTCACCAAGAGGTCAATCCGATGAATAACAAAACAAAATTGCGCTGGGGCATTTTAGGTGCCGCGCGTGTCAACGAGCGGCTGATGCCGGCTATCGTCGAAGCAGCCAATGCAGAACTGGTTGCCATAGCCAGCCGTCGTCCCGGCGCCGCCGCGCAAACGCTGGCACAGTACGCGCCGCAACAGCAGGCTCGGACTTACGACAAGCTCGAAGCCTTGCTCGCCGATCAGGAAGTCGATGCCGTGTACCTGCCGCTTGCCAACCACGAACATGCCGAGTGGGCATTACGCGCTATTAAACATGGCAAACATGTGCTGTGCGAAAAGCCCATGGCGCTGACTGAGGCCGACATAGATGCGA
>Ga0209515_10010808_pt1 | contig 10079 bp, 8 predicted proteins | sample Subgroupgradi54m_FD_187454 | JGI IMG/M metagenome (GOLD analysis project Ga0209515, IMG submission 187454) | Subsurface groundwater microbial communities from S. Glens Falls, New York, USA - GMW60B uncontaminated upgradient, 5.4 m (SPAdes)... ...
CTCTTTTCTCAACTCGGATTTAGCATGATGAATTTTATTCTCATTGTGGTGGTGTATGCTCTTACCTCATCAAACACCGCGGTTGCCGGAATCGTACTTTCGTTCACAATCCCTGCGATAGTATTTGGGCTTTTAGCAGGAGTATATGTTGATCGTTGGAACAAAAAAACAGTTCTTTTTTCTGCCAATATATTACGCGCCATTCTCTTATTCGGTCTATATCTGTTTCATACCAACGTGCCGATAGTCTTTATAATCTCTTTTGCAATCGCTGTTGTAACCCAATTTTTTATTCCAGCCGAGACCGCGATGATTCCCAACTTGGTCAAAAAACATTCCTTACTTTCCGCAAATGCGCTTTTTGGCATGGGGATATATGGGTCTATGGTTGTTGCTTACGCGCTTTCCGGTCCATTCCTTATCTTTTTTGGACGAAAAGATGTATTTATTCTTCTTGCGTTATTTTTTGTGCTTGCGTCTTTTTTCATTTCGTTTATTAGGGTCCCTTCAGAAAGAGCTTTACCAGAAGACAGCGATAGTCCAGTATTAGGCGGGGTAGGGGAAGAAATCAAGAGCGTTTTTTCTATTATTAAAAGAACAAAAGAAATCTACAATTCCCTGTTTCTTCTTACCCTTTCCCAGATAGTGATTCTTATTTTGGCGGTTATCGGTCCCGGGTACGCAAGAGAAATTCTTAAAGTGGGAGTTGAGCGTTTTCCGCTTTTGTTTATCACTCCTGCTGCCATTGGTATGATTTTTGGGGCGGTTGTTGTAACAAGCTTTTTTCACAAACAACCCAGAGAAAGAAGTGTGAATATCGGCCTTTTCCTCTCTTCCTTTGCGATTCTTCTTATGCCATACATTTCCAAGGTTTCCTCTTATCATTTTATTATCGTTATCAATTCGGTTCTTCCCTCTTTTTTTGCGATAACTTTTTTACACATTATTCTGATTTTGGCATTTCTCTTAGGATTTTCTAACGCGCTTATATTTGTTCCTTCGAATACAATACTTCAGGAAAAAACAGCGGAGGAATTTCGGGGAAAGGTATACGGCGCGCTAAACGCCTTGGCGGGCATTTTTTCGCTCCTGCCAATAATTCTTGTTGGTTTTCTATCTGATATTATTGGCATTGCAAGCGTTATAACAGGGATAGGAATCTTTATTTTGGGAATAGGGACGCTTCGAGTATTGTTTGCTCTCAAGAGATAAAATGGAAATATTTGTACCATCGGTAATTGCGGCATGTTTTATTGTATTTTTGTTTTGTCTTTTTGTGCTTTCAAAGGATGATTTTCTATTTCTCAAGAAAAATATTACTATAGAACAAGTATTTAACATTGCGTTTGTTGCAGGACTTGTGGGACTTTTTTCTGCCCGCATTTTTTACGTTGTCTTTAACTTTGCCCCAGGGTTTTTGAATCCGCTTGTTTTTTTCCTCTTTCCATATTTTCCCGGACTTTCTATTTTGGGCGCGATTATAGGGATTGGGTTTACTGTTTTTGTGTTTTCAAAGGGAGGTAAGACGCCTGTTTTTCATGTGCTTGATTTTTTTTCAATCGCTTTTTTGGCTGCTGCCTCTTTTGGATTTTTTTTATCTGGGATGCGGGCTGTTGTAGAAAAAGATCCGCAGTTGGTTTTAAAGCTCATACTGCCTTCGGCATACATAACGACGTTTATTTTTTTTGTAAGATTTTTTCTTCACTGGCGAAGAATTGGGGAGTTGCAAGAGGGGAGCATAAGTCTTTTATTTTTTGTATTTTTCTCCTTTTTTCAGTTTACGTACAATCTCGCAAAAGCCACGTCTGGCGTGGCAAAAGCGACACTAGGAATAGAAAATTATCTTTTAATTCCCATTTTTCTGATTTCCCTAGCCTTTTTTATTAAAAACGAAGGATTTATTGATCAATTGAGAAAAAAAGGAGAATAAGTAAATCTTATTATATGGAGATAGAGATTATTTTTGAAGATGAGGATTTGCTGGTTTTGGAGAAGCCGGCGGGGATTACTGTTAATCGATCAGACACGACAAAAGGGGAGAGGACGGTACAGGATTGGATGGGGCAATATATTAAAGGCGCTGAGGTCGCCCCGCCACGGCGGGGCTCCTCGCGCGATTTTTCTCCGTCGCAAGATTTCATTACTCGTTCCGGGATTGTTCACCGGTTGGATAAGGAGACTTCGGGGATTTTATTGGTGGCAAAAAATCAAGAAGCATTTGAAAATCTGCAACAACAATTCAAAGAAAGACGAGTAAAAAAAGTGTACACCGCGCTTGTTCATGGTAAAGTGGTGCCAAGCGATGGAGAAATTCGCGTTCCTGTTGGTAGGCTTCCGTGGAATAGAAAAAGGTTTGGAGTAGTGGCAGGGGGGAGGGAAGCAGTAACGAAATACAAGGTTATTAGATGTTTTGAAGTGAGAAATGGGAAGTGGGATTCTGAATCCTTGAATTCTAGAAATCAAGACGTCAATCCGTCAGCTGACGGATCAAGTTCAAAAATATCTCACTTCTCACTTCTAGAAATCTATCCCGAGACAGGGAGGACGCATCAAATACGAGTTCATCTTAAGCATATTGGCCATCCAGTTTTTTCAGACCCACTTTACGCAGGCAGAAAAACTGCTCGAAATGACAGAAAGGTTCTTTTCCGAATGTTTCTTCACGCCTCAAAAATATGGTTTACACATCCCAAAACAGAGAAATTAATCTCATTTGAAAGCCCGTTGCCAGAAGAATTAAATGAGCTATTGAATTTACTGCATTCTTGATTTCTTCATTGGATTATTGGTAGTATTGTTAGTATCGGTAGTATTTTAACCCGCCTTCTCCGCCAGCTGGCGGATTCGGCGAGGCAAGGGAGGTGACTTTATGGGTAGTATTGGAGGATATTATAAGGGAGAAAAGAAAAAGAAGAAGAAGGGAGAAGGAAAACCCGGTTCTTCGGGTTTTTTAGGTTCTTTAGGCCAGCCGGTGTTTACTCTTCCTAAAGTTATTTCAAAAAAGAAAAAAGAATATTAGATTTCGAATAAATGAGACGAAGAAAAAATCCCGAAAAACAAAGCGTCAAAATGGCTTTAGGTTTTACCGCCATAGTTGCGTTTTTCATTCTTATCTCGCTGGCACTGCGAATGGTTTCTTTAATTGGGAAAAGCTCTTTTGATGGAGTTCATCGCTTTACCATAAAAATTGCCTCAAAAGAAGAAAGGGGGGGGAAAATCATTTCTTTTGCCCCAGACACAGCTTCCGTATCAATTCTTTATCTTTCACAAAGCCCCGTACCGTCTGGTACAGGGCAAAGTGAAAAAGAAGCAGGGAGATTGCTTAAAATTCCCATAGACGGTTCTATCACTACGCCTACAGCCGATCTTTCAAGCGGGAAAAACGTTTCTTATGATCTTCAAACGTTTATATTTGGCTATGGCAGCATTAAGACAAACCTAACTATTATTGATTTAGTACGGCTTTATTTGTTTGCTAAGATTGTGCCTGTTTCTAACTTTACGTACAAAGAGGCATCATTGTCTTTTCTTGACGATGAAAAAGGAGATAAAATTTTATCCTCTCTTTTTACGGATTATAGCTTAAGCCGCGAGGCTGTAAGCATTGAGATTGTTAACGGAACTAGCATTTTGGGACTTGGGAATAGACTTGCCCGGCTTATCAGTAATATGGGCGGAAATGTAATTTCTGTATCAACATCAGAAATTGCTATAAAAACGTCTGAAATTTTGTACCTAGATTCTTCCTATACCGTGGAAAGATTAGAAAAAGTTCTTTTTATGAAAAAAAGACAAACGAAAAAACCCATGTTGTTTGATATTGTGATATACATAGGAGAAGACTTTCAAAAATCTCTTAATTTCTAAAAAACAATGTTTTTATTCATAATCATTATTATTTTTGCAATTTCAATTATATTGTCTCTTATGTCCTTGAGGGGATTATTGAACAATTCCCGTACCCTTAAAGAGGCAAAAAAAGATCTTTCAAAGGGAAGGGTAGTATATCATTCATCAGATGTTTGAGAAGACAGAGGAGTCAGTTTCTTATCAAACAATAAGTGAGTTTTTTCTACGGGTATAAAAGAGGGCTGGTTTATAAACCGCGAGACCCTCTTGGTTTCGCGAATAAAGACAGTTACCCGGTTATTCTCAACCGATTTTACATGCGCTTCGTATTCGTTTCCGCTTTTTAAAAATTTAATTAGGCGTTTTCCTAAATCCTGCGGAAGCATTCCGATATATTGATTTTGTGTGTTTAGCGTAAAAATTTTTAATCGCTTAATACAAAGGATAAGTTCTTCCGCGGTTCTTAACCTCCCGATAGTTCGTTTATCTCCGACATTTATCAGTTCTATCACCTTTGTTTTTCCAGTTTCTTCAAGAAATATGTTGGCGATATAATTTGTCTTAGCGGGGGAGGAGGCGTTCTTATAAGAAAGTCCGCCGTTTAACCGCCTCAAGCCTTTTTGTGCGATTTCATTGAGCGTGTCTATTCTTAACACTTTTTTATAAGCGGATTTTGCTTCACTTGCCTTTCCCAAAACAGCGAACGCAAAAGCGAGGCGATTCAGAGTTTCTATATCGGAAGGGTCATTTTTGAGGAGTTTTTTGTTAAGCTTTATTGCAGCTATCCAATCTCCGACAAGCGCGGTTTGAATTGCCCGGAACTTAAGAGGTGTCATTTCTTCTGGATGGGACAAATTTTAACTTAATTTATTGCAAAAGTCAAGAGCCATAAGGAGTCCTTTTTTGTTGTTTTACTCTCTCTAGGGCAAAATTAAAATGTTCAAGCGCACGCTTGAATATTCTTCTTCGCGCAGATCTTTCAATTGGGTCTTGCCCAAGTATTAAAATATCGCCTTGAGTTGGAATAGTTTTTTCGTCAGTCGGTCTTTGATTAAGCCTGTTATATACCTCTCTTATTTTATCCCTCTCTAGAAAACCGTCTTCTGTGTAATAGCTATGAACAAAATGCGAAATAACATAATCTAAGTCATAGCCAAACAAAACCGAATTTGTAACATGCAAAAATAGGTTCGGTTCAGAAGGCAATTCAAAAACACGACACTCATTATATAAACTAGAAAGACGATTGCGAACTTTTGTAAATATTTCTATTAGTTCATCAGACCTACCTCTCCATCTGGCTTGAATGTCTTTAAATGGAATGGTAAAAAAATCCCCAATGAGCCTAATACCGCATTTCTTAAGGAGCGGATAAGATTCAACATCGATTTCTAGTCTGCGGACACTTAGCAATGTTGGATTAAATAACGCATGCGTAGTATCTTTTAATCCGTCAGGGGACAATCTTAATCGCCGATGTGATAATTGCGTAGGAGAGATTAGCGATTCATCTTTTGGATTAAGATACTCAATGAGGTTTCTGGCTCTATCTCTATAGGGATAGCTGCGAAGTTTTATTAAAGTTCTTTTCCTGATTTGTCTTGTTCCTTCGGGTGTTATACCAAGTTCTTTTGCAGTTTTTACCGCATGTGCTTCATTAAAAAAATAGTCGGTTAAAACAAGTCTCTCTCGTAGGTTTAAAGAGAATAATACGTCTTCCACATCTTCACCGAGTAAGTTACTTGCAACTTCATTAAAAACTCTTTCGTCTTCACCAGGTTCTATATAAACTTCATCAATATCTTGTTGGGTGCGGGAAGTCCAAAATCTAAGGGAGGAAAAGATGCTTAGTATATCTTCTTTAGAAAAATTGGTTTTTCTGTGCAGGTCGTTAACAAGCTCATCTATTTCAAGATCGCTCAATCTGTTATTTTTATCTTCTAATTTACTGATAATTTTATTTTTAACAGGCTTAAAGAGGGGATTATCAACAAGGCTCGCAGGTAGACCAAGCCTGCTTGCTATATAGATTGCTGCTCCACGTCGTGAGGCATAGTAAATAGAGCGTGAAAGGTCAGCACCTGATCTTGTTTCAGATAGCTGTTTTGTAGCGGATAATACTGCAGCGTGAAATAAGTCATCTTTTTCTACGTCGTTTTCTAGTGGTTCATCTAAAAGATGAGAAGTGGCTGACAAAATAGTTCTTGCATGGAGCATCAGGGCGACTTTATTTCCCACCCTTCTTGTGTTTGCATCTGTGCTTCTTATAGCCTGCAAGGTTTTATCGGAAGTTTCTTGCGGAATTTGGTAGGGCATCTTCTCTGCAAGTTTTTGGAATAACTGGTACGTGGTAATATTTGGGTCATGTTGTTGGACTTCCCCAACAAATTTATCAAGAATTTGCCCAAGTTCATTAATTGAACCTTGGCTAAACCGCTTTTGTAAAAGTTCTGCGATTGTTGGGCTTTCAATGCCTGGTTTTCGTTCTTGTTGGTTATTCATACAGGCTAAAATTATATCATAAATAGTACTATAGGTCAAATTTACAATTTATTGCAAAAGTCAAGAGAGAAAAGGTATAATAAATGAAATAATTGCTGAGGTCGCCTACGAAAATTTTCTTGTTCACGACGCGAAGAAGGGCAAAGGTTCAATTAGTATCGCATAATCCGCTAGCGTTCACAGAGAAAATTTTGTAGGCTCCCCGCAATTATCTTATTGAAATATTTGTAGTATTTGAAATTGGTAGTATTGGTAGTATTAGCATATGTCAGGACATAGTAAATGGAAACAGATTAAGCGTCAAAAAGGGGTTGCCGATATAAAACGGGCGCAGGCTTTTACCAAAATTTCCAACGCAATAACCATTGCGGTGAGAAAAGGTGGAGGAGTGGGGGAAGCGATTGAGAAGGCCAGAGGCCTTAACATGCCGAAAGAGAACATAGAGCGAGCCATAGCCCGAGCAGCGGGAAAACAAGCAGGGGAAAATATAGAAGAAGTGGTATATGAAGGGTTTGGTCCGGGAAAAGTGGCAATTCTGGTTGAGGCGGCAACAGACAACAAAATGCGGACCACGTCCGAAATCAAAAGCATCTTTGACAAAAATGGCGCAGTCTTGGGGGCTTCGGGTTCTGTCTCGTATCAATTTGAAACAAAGGGTCTTATCACGGTTCTTAAAACTTACTCAATAGATGATATTTTTCTTAAAGCTGCAGATGCGGGAGCAGAGGATGTTAAAGAAGAAGGGGACAAGGTTTTTATCTATACAAAGCCGGAAGAGCTGGGGAAGGTAAGAGACGCTCTTTTAAAAGATTTTCCAAACCCAAGCTATGAACTTGTTAGACAGCCTGCGGTTTTAACAAAGATTTCTGATAAGGAGACTTTAGATAAATTGCTTTCATTGATTGAGAAACTTGAGGCGATTCCCGATGTTTTGAAAGTGTACACAAATCATGAGTAGAGGAATATTCAGGAGGCTAAAACAGGTTTTTATCACCAAGCGGCAAAGATTTGTAATGTCGGTTGGTCTTCTTTCTTTGGGTTTGTTTTTCTCTGAACATTTACTTGGCAAATCCGGTTTTTTTGTGGCGATTTTTCTTTCCATTCTCGCGAGCGTTTTGTTCCTGCTGTCAGTCTACGAGGATCTTAAGAAAAACTTTCACCCTCAAGTTTTTATTCTGCCTTTTTTGTTTACGCTTTCTTTTGGATTTTTTTATTTTCTGGTTCCCGGTAGATTTTTAAGCAGGGGAATACTGACTGTTCTTTACGGGATAGGGTTGTACTCGCTTTATCTTTCTCAAAACATCTTTATAGTTGCTTCGATAAGAACAATCGGGCTTTTAAATGGCGCGCGCATCGTATCGTTTGTGATAACGCTTGTGTCCTATTTTTTTCTCACCAACATTGTCTTTACTTTCCGTTTACCTATTATTCCTTTGGCTTTTCTGGTATTTATTTTTTCTTATCTGCTTATTCTTCAGGCATTTTGGACAATTACCCTTGAAAAATCACTTGTAAAAACGAGCCTTTGGGTATTGGGTCTTTCACTTTGTCTTTTTGAGGTGGCGGTCCTTCTTTGGTTTTGGCCAACAACGCCAACGGTAATTGCCCTTTTTCTCACCGGTTTTTTTTATACCATAGTTGGCATTTCCCAAGTGTGGTTTGACAAGAGGCTTTTTCGCGGCGTTATCTTGGAATACATCTGGGTGGCGGTGATTGTATTTTGTGTTTTAATTCTATCTACATCATGGGGCGGACAGTAGAAAAAAGACAGTACGTCGGCGGGGAAGAGGAGAGGGGTTTGGACAAAATACAAAAAATCTGGCGGTTAATAGGAGAGACTGCTGATATATTTTGATATACTCAAATATTATAGGATACTTCACTTCGTTCAGTGTGGATAACTCTTCTGAATTTTCACGCCGAAATTTCGAGGCTCCAGCCTCAAAATTTTCACACCCGGGCGTTGAGCTTCTCAAAGAAGGGGGGCAATGAGGCGTGCGGGCTGCATGCCTGCCACGAATCTCATTCGGTAATTAATTGTTCTTGCGAACACTCACTCCACTCTGGTATGGCCTGATTCTGCTTTGTAGAAGAAAAAAATACGAATGCCCTCCGGCAGAGCCGGATTGAGGCTAAAATACTACGTTTAGATTGATATACCAGTCTAAATTTAACCTCACAAGAACATCTCTATTTCTCTTATTTTTGAAGCTAAAATCGTTAGTTTAGAGTGAATTCTCAATCTAAATATGACTATATTCTATAAGGCCTCAATACCCGGTAGAGTGGCATGATTCAAATATTGCATGGGTTATTAAATACGTAAAGCCTAATTGCTTATATCTTGTAAAGAGTTATAAGGGAGAGAGTAGTTGTTCTCTTTTTCTTTTCTCGAGTCTTGTTTTAAATCGTTTGAATTTTAGTGATGCAAGACAGGGAAGTAAAAGTGATTATGTCGCACAATAATACTTTTACGACATGGCAGATTCAGACCTTCAGGGGGAGAGCCAAAATCAGTTAAAAGTTCAAAGTTAAAAGTTAAAAATTTATTTGGAATTCTCCATTGGCCCATTCTCTTTTTAATTATTTTCAACCAATTTGAGGATTTATAGCCTCCCCTACTATAGGTTTAATAGTGGAAAATTTAGGCTATTATTGCGTTCCAGTCGCTGGCAAAGCGGATAAGACCCTTGTCTGTGAGCGGATGCTTGATATTAAGAGCGTCTGAAGAGATAGCCTTATAAAACTCGTCTATGGAGTCGATCTGTAGAATCTCTTTTGGAGCCTTCCATAAGGCTGGTTTTTGTAAGCCTTTTGAATAGCTGACAGGATCAATTTTTTCCTGATCTTTTTTTGAAAGAGCAAACCATTCTTTATAAACTTTAGCGGGCGCGGTGATAAGTTCAGTTTTGGCGAGAATGCCGCGTCTGATGTGTTCAACTTTTCTCACCGATGCTTCAAGCATCCAGGGGGTACCATGCGGTACCCCCTCAAAAAGAGCTTTTTTTATCTTCATCCCGTTTTCAACCAGGCTCATGCCGTCTTCATTAATGTCATCAAGCCGTCCTACAAAAGGTGATATAAAAGAAGGATATCTGCCAGTCTTCGACCCTGAGGGGCTCAGACCCGAATGGGCTGGCGGATTGAAAGGCCTGTAGGCTTCTTGGATAAGCTTTTCATGTAAACAAATGGCAAAAATCTGCTCTTGCGAGAAAACAAGCGTGTTGTTGACAGTAATTTTGTCTTGCCTTAACTTTGTACGAGCTTTAAAGCCTTCAATGGTTGTTGGAAGCTTTACAACGATTCTTTTATGCCATGTGGCAATTTCTTCGCCTTGCCTAATCATTTGTTCATGGGTTGTTTTACCATCAGCATAAACTTCGGCAGAAACCGCGCCGGGGACAATTGCAATAATCTCCAAAACTATCTTTTTTTGCAGTTCAAACGCTTCTTCTTGTGAGATCTTTTTACTCTCCAACTTTTTGGCAATTAGGCTGGGATTGGTGGTTGCTCCCCAGATGAGATGCGAGAACTCCCTATACTCATCGGGATCTCCGCTATCCAGTAGAAACCTGGTCATGTATTAATTATATACTTCTTTTTTATTAAAATGCAAGATGAATGTGTAAAGCTTATGTCGTACAATGATGAGAAGAAAAGAGTGCATATTTTTGATTTTTATACAGACTAAATTTATCAATCTGGTAAAAATTAGCAGACAAGATTGG
>Ga0209515_10010809_pt1 | contig 10076 bp, 14 predicted proteins | sample Subgroupgradi54m_FD_187454 | JGI IMG/M metagenome (GOLD analysis project Ga0209515, IMG submission 187454) | Subsurface groundwater microbial communities from S. Glens Falls, New York, USA - GMW60B uncontaminated upgradient, 5.4 m (SPAdes)... ...
GCGCATCCGCACAGCCCCTGGGAGCGGGGCACCCATGAGAACACCAACGGCCTCATCCGGCAGTGCTTCCCGAAGGGCACGGACTTCTCGCGGGTCTCGCGTCGTCAGATCACGCATGTCCAGGACCTCTTGAACGGTCGCCCACGCAAGGTGCTCAACTGGAAGACACCGAGCGAAGCGTTTCACAACGTCCCTCTTGCGCTAGGAACTTGAAACCGCCATCTGATTGGCGGGTACCCGGCGTGTCAGAGTGCCGATGTTGCCGTTCTCGAAGACGCCCTTAGGCCCCAGAGCGACCTCGACCGTCTGTTCGACGTAGGTGGTAGAACCCGCTGATTCATTAAGGGTTACGTGGACGATTCGGAACCACACCTCGGGCTCGGGCGACCCCCGGCGGCCGGTTCGCATACTGGGACATCCGGGGAGCCATTGTTCTTCATCCGCAGGCGACGGCCAATACCTGTGTCAAGCCGTGACAGTCACCGATGGTGACGATCATTTTTTCCTGAACTCGTCCGCTGAGGAAGGCGGCGCCGCCGGGCGCTGGGAGGGTGCGTGATGGCGAAGGAGAAGAAGAAGGACAAGCTGTTCCGACGGAAGCGCCACCTGGTGGCAGACTTCACCTTTGGGAAACAGACGGCCGCCGTCTTCGATGACATGCTGGACCGGTCCGTGCCGTTTTACGGCGAGATCCAGCGGATGATCGCGGAGATGGCCGCCGACCTCGCCGTCGAAGGGACGAACCTCTATGATCTGGGCTGCTCGATGGGGAACACCTTCCTCGCCTTCAAGGAGCGCCAGGGGTATTCCAAGATGGAGATCGCCCAGAAGCGTGAGGCGCTGGAGAACGTCCTGGTGCCGTACCGCCTGGAGGAGAACCGGGAGCTCTTGCTGAGCGGCGGGTTCAGCCAGTGCGACGTGTTTTCAAATGGTACAACTTCTCCGGGATCGTCGCCCTGAAATGACGCGTCGGTGGAACATCGCGGTCGGGAACTTCTTCTTCAAATACCACAACGCCCTCTTTCCGGTGCTGTTTGCGCTGGCGGTGCTGATTGGCCGACCGCAGGTCATCCTGGGGAGTCCCGCCTTGGATCGAGCCTTGGGGGTGTGCGGGGTCCTGGTCGCGCTGACGGGCCAGTGGGTTCGGCTGATTACGATCGGCTACGAGTACATCGAGCGGGGCGGGAAGGAGGGCAAGGTCTACGTCAGCCGCCTGGTCCAGGGGGGTGTCTACGCGCTCACCCGCAACCCCATGTACCTCGGCAACGGGCTGATTGCCATTGGGATGAGCATGGTGGCGGGGGCACCGCTGATCTACCTCATCGTGCTGCCGCTCTTCCTGTGCATCTACCAGGCGATCATTGCGGCGGAGGAGACGTATCTGCGTCGGCAGTTCGGGGCGGAGTACGAGCGGTACTGTGCGAGCGTCAACCGGCTGCTACCGGCGATTGACAGAGCCAAGCAGGTCCTCGCCCCCCGCGCCTATCACTGGCGGCAGGCGGTCAGAAAGGACCTCAGCACGATGGCGGGCCTCTTCCTCGGCTTGGTCCTCCTCCTCGTCTTGCGCCGGTTGTGGCTGGAGGGATGGGAGGCGGTGCGGGCGGACCTGCCTCAGATCATCACCGCCGTGCTCGTCGTCCTGGGGCTCTATGGCGTGGCGATCGCCCTGAAACGGCAGCGCAAGCTATTCTACACCCAAGGCGAATGAACGCCATCCCCTGCAACGACTTGACAGGCCGGCGCCGGCCTCCTAAACTGCTTGATCCGCTGGAGACTTGCTGATGAGCCAGGCGATTCCATGAGAAGTCTGCACCGTGTTCTTGTCGGTCTGTGCGCGGCGTGGCTCTTCTTCGCCGTGGCGGTGCCGCACGTCCATGCCGCTTCCGACCATTCGCACCAGCAGTCGGCCTGCCGGGCGTGCAAACTCCAGGACGGCTTCTCCGCCACCCCGCAGGCGGCGCCCGTTCACGCGTTGCCGGTATCACCGGTGGCCGTGGTCGCAGTTCCCGGGCGCGAAACCGTGCGCGCCCTCTTCGTCACCCACCACTTTTCCTCCCGCGCTCCCCCGACACTCTCCTAGGGTTCGTCGTTCGTGACGCACACCCGCATGCCGTCCGCGGACGGTGGCGGGCCACCCACAGGAGAGCTTCATGAAGCCACGTTCCTTCATGCTTGCGCTGGCCGTCAGCCTGGCCGGTCCGGCCTCCGCATGGGCCGACCCGGCTGCTGAAGCGCTCGAGGCCCTGCGTCAGCAGGTCCAGCAGTTGACCCAGACGGTCCAGCAGCTCAGCACTACGGTTCAGGTCCAGCAGCAGCACATCGCGGAGCTGGAGCAGGCCCGGCCGCAAGCCAGAGCGCAGACCGCCGCAGCACCGGTCTCGCTTGGCCAGGTATCGGCCGCCGGCCTTGGTTCCTTCACCCCGGAGATCGGGGTGGTCGCCGATATCGTCGGGCAGGCGTCAGAGAGCTCGCTCGATGAGAAGGGCAACGACCGGCTCAGCGCCCGCGAAGTGGAGCTGGTGTTCGGTCACCCGATCGATCCGTACTCCCGGTTGGACGTCACGGCCTCCTTCTCCGATGGCGAGGCATCCACCCTCGAGGAGGCGTACATCACCCATTGGGGACTGCCGGCCGAGCTGAAAGCCCGTATCGGGCTCATGCATCCGAAAGTGGGCAAGGCAGGCGCCATGCACCGGGACTCGCTTGACACGGTGGATGAGCCGCTCGTCGTCGCCCAGTACCTGGGTGCCGAAGGGTTGACCCGCGCCGGGGTGGAGCTCTCCGGATTCCTGCCCCTGCCGTGGGATGTGGTGACGCACGAGCTGACCGTCGGCGCGATGGAAGGCGGCGTCGGGGAGGGCGGCACCCTCTTCGGCGAGGTCCGCCGGCGCCCGTCGTACTACGCCCATCTCAAGAACTTCGTGGAGCTCTCCGACGACACGAATCTCGAGTTGGGGGCAACCTACCTCACTGGCTCGCGGGACGACGACTCGGACCTCGAAGTGCACGCGCTCGGTCTGGACGCCACGTTCGTCCACTACGTGACGCCTACGAACAAACTGAAGTGGCAGAGCGAGGCGTACCTCCAGCACCGGGACGAGTCGTTCACCGCGGACAAGACCACGGGAAAGGTGACGGAGTTTCACAACAACCCCTTGGGCTTCTACTCGCTCCTCGACTACCGGCTCAGCCCGCGGTTCGGCGTCGGCGGCCGGTTCGACTATGTCCAGCCGGTGGACGTGAACCCGGCGTTCCTGGCGCGAGACGCCGATACGGCGTACGCGGCGTATCTCACGTTCTACCAGAGCGAGTTCGCCCGGTGGCGGCTCCAGTGGCGCCACACCGATTTCGCCCAGGGCGGGGACGACCATACCGTGTTTCTGCAGGGGACGGTGGCGATCGGCGTCCACAAGCACGCGCTCCAGTAAGACGACGATCGGCAGTCAGCCATCAACGATGCGCGCATCATCACGAGGAGTTCACCATGAGACGGTTCAAGCATGTTCTGATCGCTGGCGCGTTGCTCTTCGGCGCCGGCGCGGGTGGTGCTGCGGAAGCGGCCGACCGGCTGAAGGTGGCGGCCACGCTCCCCGCGTTCGGCGACCTGGTCGGGACGGTCGGGGGCGAGTTCGTCGATGTGTACACGGTGGCCTCCCCGCGGTTCAATCCGCACTTCATCGAGCCCAAGCCCAGCGACGTGCGCCGGGTGAAGGGGGCCACCCTCCTGGTGCACGCCGGGTTGGATCTTGAGGCGTGGCGCGGACCGCTCCTCGATGCGGCGGGTAACCGGCGGCTCTTTCCGGGCGGCGAGGGAGAGCTCGACCTCTCGCGGGGGATCGCCCTGCTGGAGGTACCGGATCGGCCGCTCAGCCGGGCGGAAGGGGACATCCACCTCTACGGTAACCCGCACTACTGGACCGATCCGGAGAACGCACGCGCGATGGCGCAGGCCATTTGTGACAAGCTGTGCGCGCTGGACCCGGCCCATGAGCAAGCGTACCATGCCAACCTGACACTGTTTCTCGACCGGCTGAACACCAAGATCCCGGAGTGGCGCGCGATGCTGGCGCCGTACAAGGGACGTGAGATCATCGGCTACCACAAGGAGTGGCCCTACCTGATGCGCTTCGCCGGCCTCGTGATGGAGCAGTTCCTCGAGCCGAAGCCGGGGATTCCGCCGACGCCGAAGCAGTTGGAGATCCTCGAGCGGCACATCCGGGAGCGCGGGGTGCGCGTCATCGCGCAGTCGACGTACAATCCGCCGGAGGCCGGAGCGTCGCTCGCGAAGCGGACCGGTGCTCGCGTGGTGCTGTTGTGCCAGAACGTGCGGGAGCTGCCCCAATGCGGCGACTACATTTCCACGGTCGACTACAACGTGAGCCAGCTCGTCCAGGCACTCGGGGGCGGGTCATCATGAGTAGCGCCTCACGCACCGGGTTTCCGGAGGACTGACATGGGCGACTTCCTCCACCTCATGTTCAAACCGTTCCTCGCCTGTCTCATCCTGACGGGCATCCACGCCTACCTCGGCCTGCACGTGATCGAGCGGGAGGTCATCTTCGTGGACCTTGCCCTCGCCCAGACGGCGGCGTTCGGGGCGACGGTGGGCTTCCTCCTCGGCTTCGGCCTGCACTCGTCGCAGAGCTATCTCGTCGCGCTGAGCTTCACGCTGACGGGGGCGGCGGTGTTCGCGGCGACCCGTCTGCGCAAGCCGGTGGTGCCGCAGGAATCGCTGATCGGCATCGTGTACGCGGTGGCGGCGGCGGCGTCAGTGCTGGTCCTCAGCCGCGCGCCGGAGGGCGGCGAGGAGCTGAAGGCGCTCCTCGTCGGGCACCTGCTCTTCGTGGACTGGGGTGAGCTGACGAAGGTCTTCGTGCTCTATACGGCGGTTGGGCTCGTCCACTGGGCCGCACGTGGACCGCTCCTCCTCATCTCGCGGGATCCGGATGAGGCGTTCCGGCGCGGCCTGCGGGTGCGGTGGTGGGACTTCCTCTTCTATGCGAGCTTCGGTGTGGTGGTGACGAGTTCGGTCGAGATGGCGGGGGTCCTGCTCGTCTTCTCGTTTTTGATTGTCCCGGCGGTGTGCGGGGCGCTGGTCGCGAAGACGACCGGGCGGCGGCTCATCGTCGGCTGGGTGACGGGGACCCTCACCAGCATCGCCGGGGTCGCCGCCTCCTACTGGTGGGACCTGCCCACCGGGGCGACGGTCGTGTGCGCTTTCGGCGTGGCGCTGCTGCTCCTGGCCGCCGCCCGCCAGTTGACGGGGACACGTCTTCTTCGGTAAACGATGCCGACGTCACGGACAGCCGTCGGTCTTGACGGCGACACGCTAAGCAGGCTGCCGCACGCCCAACCCATCCTCATCCGGGCTGATCGCAGTGCCGACGTCAGCCGGCTGGTCGAGCTCTGGGACCTGTGCCGGGATGCGGGCTTCCACGAGGTCCGCATTGCGACCATGACGGAGTGACGACGGGGGCATGTCGGTGACCATGGTGTGGGTCTGCACGCTGTCCAGCGTGGCGGTCGTTAGCCTGACGTCGTTCATCGGGATCGTCGCCATCTCCTCCAACGCCGAACGGGTCCAGCAGACCATCTTCATCATGGTCAGCCTCGCGGTAGGAGCCATGTTCGGGGACGTCTTCATCCACCTGCTCCCCCAGGCGTTTACGGCACCGGACGCAGGCCCGACCACCCCCCTTGCGGTTTTGGGGGGCCTCCTGATCTTTTTCCTGCTCGAAAAATTCCTGCTCTGGCGGCACGAGCATATTCCCCATTACGGCGAGTGCATCCATCCGCTGGCCTATGTCAACCTGGTGGCTGACGGGCTGCTGATCGGCAGCAGCTATCTGGTCAGCCTGCCGGTGGGCCTCGGCACGACCCTCGCCGTGATCCTCCATGAGATTCCCCAGGAAATCGGAGATCTCGGCGTTCTCCTCCACGCCGGGTTGAGCCTCAGGCGGGCCTTGTGGTGGAATTTATCTCCGCCTCCTGCGCGATTGTCGGAGCGCTCATCGCGCTGGTCGCCGGGACGGTGGTGACCTCGCTGCCCGCCGTCGTTCTGCCGATGACTGCCGGCGGGTTCATCGACATCGCGGGCTCAGACCTGGTGCCTGAACTGCAGAAGGAGCGCCAGCCGGTGAAATCTCTGCTCCAGCTGCTCGCCATCAGGCTGGGGGTGGGGCTGATGCAGCTCCTCACGCTGTTGGAATGATGCCGACGGACCGCGCAGCGCTCAGTCCTGAAGGGGGGGCCCGACGCCCGACCGGCAGCGCCCGACTCGCCGGTCGCCCGGCTCCTGCTCCTGACGGTGGGCGTGTCGCTGATCGGGCATGCCCTCGTGGTCGGCGCGCTGGTGATCACATCGGGGTGGGGGATGTGGTCTCATGCCTTGACGCCGGTCAAGCTCGTCTATGAGGATGAGTCCGACTCCACCCAAACGCCGTGGACCAACGAGGTGACTCGCATTCAGGTGGGGCTCAGGGAGGCTTCCGTCCCGAACGCCGCCCTCCCGCAGAGCGCAGTAGTCGCGGGCTACCACCCGGGACCCATCGGGCCCAATGTGTCGCTCCTCGTGGCCTCTAGTGAAGCCGGTGACGGGTTCGGAGGGCATGGGATGTCCTCGGTCGTGAGCGACAGCACCACCTGGGGGTCGGCCATCGACCTCACCAACCTGACGCAAACGTTCCAGGGCAATCCCGTGCTGTACGCCTACTTCAGCGCGATACGCGAACGAATCCAGCGGACCGCCAACGACCAGTCCTGGCTGCCGATGGAGGCGGCCGCATCCGGCACCGTCTATGTGGGGTTCGTCCTCAACCGGATGGGGACCATGGAGGTCGCCTCGGTTATTTCAGACCGGTCCGTTGAGTCTCCGCTGCTGCAGGAGGTTGCGCTACGCATCGTCAAAGCCTCGGGTCCGTTCCTGCCGTTTCCTCCGTCGTTCCCAGAGTCGTCGAAGGCCATTGTGGTGCCCATCGAATTTTCGTCGGAGTCCTAGGGATGCCGCTCGCACGCATCGGCGATTCTGGACGGCGCAGCCGGTTCATGAGATGATACCGAGACTCCACGAATCATGAAGGACGAGCGACGGGAGGTGAGAATGGTCCAGATGCGACGCATAGTGGTTGCGGGGGTTGTGGCAGTGCTTCTTGGGGCGGGGGTGGCGCTGGCGGCGGACGACGAGAAGCAGGGCACGGGCCAGCGGGTGCTCGGCGGGGTCATCTCCGGGTTGTTGGGCACGCCTCAGCAGAGCCCGGATACGGCGTACACGGCGCAGGAACGCGAGCGGTTGACCGCGTTTCTCTCCAGCGGCGAGTACGCCACGAGCCGGCAGGGTGAGCCGATCGACATGGTGGTGCTGGGCATTCCGCTGACGCGATCGGAGCACGTCTATTCCGCGAAGCCCATCCCGCCGACGAAGACGAACGCTCGGTAACGGCTCCACGCGTCAGGACGTCGCATGCACGTGTTGGTGACCGGGTCATCCGGCTTGGTGGGCGCAGCACTGGTGCCGTTCCTGACCGCGAAGGGTCATCAGGTGACGCGCCTCGTGCGGCGCAGCGGCTTGGGGCCTGGCACGGTACGGTGGGACCCGGTCGCCGGCACCATCGAGCGGGACGCGCTCAGGGGTGTTGAGGCGGCGGTGCACTTGGCCGGCGAGAGCATCGTCGGCCGGTGGACCGCCGCGAAGAAGCGGGCGATCCGCGAGAGCCGCGTCGAGAGCACCCACCGGCTGTGCGATACGCTGATCAGGCTGGACCCACTACCGCAGACGCTCATCTGCGCTTCGGCCACGGGCTTCTACGGAGACCGCGGGGACACGATACTCGACGAAGACAGCCCGCCGGGCTTCGGCTTCCTGGCGGATGTGTGCCGCGAGTGGGAAGGGGCCACCGAGCGGGCCTCGGCGAGGGGCATGCGGGTGGTGAGCCTGCGTCTTGGCATCGTGCTCAGCCGCAGGGGCGGGGCGCTGGCGAAGATGCTGCTCCCGTTTCAGTTGGGGCTCGGTGGTGTCGTGGGCAGCGGCCGGCAGTACTGGAGCTGGATTGCGATGGATGACCTACTCGGCGCCATCCACCACGCCTTGACGCTCTCGACCGTGCGGGGCCCGGTCAACGCCGTCGCGCCCCAGTCCGCGACCAACCGGGAGTTGACCCGCGCGCTGGGCCGCGTCTTGTGGCGGCCGACCCTGTTGCCGCTGCCGGCGTTGGGCGTCAAACTGCTGATGGGGGAGATGGGTCAGGCGCTGCTGCTGGCCAGCACGCGCGTGGAGCCGCGCCGCCTGCTCGTGACCAGCTACCCGTTTCAGTTTCCGGAACTGGAGAGCGCGTTACGGCACGTGTTGAGATCGTGATACCACGGGCTCCCATGCGCGCGATGCGTCTCCTGCTCGCCGCGTGGTATCTCGCCGCGGCTACCGGTGCGGTGCCCGTCCTGCTGGACGGGCTCATGCCGCAGACCAAGGTCATGGCCGGGGCGGACTTCCCGTGTGCCCGCTATGCCTGCGGCCGCCGGACCGCGGAGCAGTGCCGGCTCCATTGCTGCTGTGTTCCGAAGCGCGCGGCGGCCGGCACGTATGCGCTGGCGCATGCTGCGCACACGGACGCGTTGCCTCGCGCGGTTCCGGTGATGCGCCTGGTCGCCGCCCAGTGCTCAGGCCACACCTCGGACGGTGCCATCGCCGGCTCGGACCGGTTGATTCCGCATCTGCCCGTCGCCGTCTGGCTCGCCCCCTCCTCGTTGACCGTGCGCCGGTTCTCGCCTGAACGCCCAGCCGCACACGACCTCGTGTTCGCCGATCCTCCCGAGACAGTCCCCCTCGCGCGTTCCAGCTAGCGCTCCGTTCCCGTTCCAGCCATGCATGGATTCCCCGGGCTCATTCCGGATTCCAGCATCTTCAGGAGGGTGCATGTTTCGTTCAGGCTTCAGCAGGCTGGCGGGGGTCGTCCTCAGCCTGGCGATTGGCGTTCCGGCCTCGTCCGCCTGCGATGTGTGCGGCTGTTCCTTCAATGCCAAGCGCTCGGCCGGGAAGTCCATCGGCGGAGCGCTGGTGACGACCCCGACCGCGAACACCCTCGGCAAGGGCCATGGCTCGGCGGGGTTCCTGTTCGAGCACCAACGCTTCAACACCATCCCTGCGGGCGATGCGCATGCGCTGCATCATCAGGGACAGGAGGTCCACGGCAAGGACCACGAAGAGTTCTACAGCGTCAGCCTTGGGTACGGGGTGCTGGATGATCTCGATATCTATGTGACGGCGCCGATCGTGTCGAAAACGTCCATCGAGATTGAAAGCCACTCAGCGCTTGGCCGTAAGGAAGACGCTTCAGGTGTTGGAGATCTGCGCCTGATGGCGAAGTACCGGTTCTGGCAGCAAGGGGCGGATGCGGCGCTACTACTGGGCGTGAAAGCGCCGACCGGCGAGACCAACGAGACCGGCGCGGCGCGGAAGAAGCTCGGTCCGGAGCTGCAACCCGGCTCAGGATCGTGGGATCTGGCCACCGGCCTGGACATCTCGAGTGCGGTGTCGGATCACCTCGCGTGGGCTGGTGCTTTTCGATACACGACGCGCGGGGAAGGGGCGCAGGAGGAAAAGCTGGGCGATCTCTTCCGCCTCAACGCCGGAGTGTCGTACGCGCTGAAGCCGATCGGGCAGCATCCGAACCTGAGCGTCGTGCTAGAGCTGCACCACGAGTGGGCGCTCCGGGACCACAGCCGGGAGAGCGACAAGGTGTGGGACAGCGGCGGGACGACCATCCTGCTCAGCCCCGGCCTGTCCGCCGACCTCACGGACTCGCTCTCCGCCTTCTGGGCCATGCCCGTCCCCCGCTACCAGAACCTCGGCGGCCAGCATGAGGAGCTGAAGTACGAGGTGATCACCGGGGTCTCCTGGCACTGGTAGGCAAGCCGCTTCCTCGGTAACAGTTACCCCGGTAACTGCTACCCCGGTAACTGTTACCGGGGGAGGGGCTGGCGGCTGGTATCTGTTTAGCTCCCTGAGCAGATTTCACTTGCACGCGATGTCGATTCGGTATACCGTGTCGCGAAGTCCCGGAGAAAGCGAAGGCCGTTGTCCG
>Ga0209515_10010810_pt1 | contig 10074 bp, 10 predicted proteins | sample Subgroupgradi54m_FD_187454 | JGI IMG/M metagenome (GOLD analysis project Ga0209515, IMG submission 187454) | Subsurface groundwater microbial communities from S. Glens Falls, New York, USA - GMW60B uncontaminated upgradient, 5.4 m (SPAdes)... ...
CGACACACACCGCAGTGCTGAGCACCGGTTCGAGAGACCGACACTCCCAAACTGTTTTTAATCTGGGCTAAAGCTCAGAACCTGCTTATTTTCTAAATATCAATACTGCTTCTTTCGGGATTCTTTTTTGCGCCATGCTTTGCTTAGATAGTTCTCGAGGCCGGACAGATGAAAACTAAAAGAGAGGAACTTGATATATCCCCTTAAATTCTTCAATTGCTTCTGGAGGTAAATTTATGATAAATTATTAGTAAGATGAATAAAAATATTGTCGTTGTCTTTATCCTCACAATTGTTGCCCTGGCTGTGCTTTGGATATATTCTTTCGGGCCACTCTCCGGAGTTGGAACTGCTCGAGTAAATCCCGCTTCTCTAAAGCCTACTCCACAACAAAATGTCGTAGCAAAGAATAGTGTCTTGTTCAACATTTATCATAATAAAGATCTCGCGGAGAATTTCTACACCATCAAATTTCCGCAGACGTGGCAATTACAGCCAAATAGCCCAGCCGGAAGCTACCGCTTCGCATTTGAAAATGGAAGCGGCGCTACCGAGCTTATAGATGCCGCAGACAATACCACTCTGGAGCTTTTCGTATTAAGCCAACAGGAACCAACCCTTAAGAAAAACGTCGCCGGCTATAATCGCATCAACTATAAGAAACTGTCGATTAACAGCAATGACGCCTATCAATTAACGTATCAGAGCATTGTGAGTGGCGCAGATTATAAAACCGTTAAAACATATATTGCCGGTCTAGATCATGCTACCGTCGTAACGCTCACCGCATTACAAAGCAATTTCACTAATATCCAGCCCTTTTTCACTTCCATCTTAGATAGTTTCCAATGGGAAAATAAATAATATGAGACAAATATTTCTTTTCATCTCTCTTGCGGTATTGGGATTTGGCTTCTATCTCAAGTTCTTCTATGATGTTCCTGACAGTCAAATTCAGATTAATTTTTTTGTGAGTTGGTTTTTGATTATTGTTGGAATCGCGAGCCTTCTCATAAATATATTTTGGAATAAAAAATAAGAATAATTATGCAGGATATCATATCGGCGGAAAATCTAAGCAAATCTTACGGCGCAACGAAAGCCGTTGATAAGCTACACCTCCACATTCAAAAGGGAGAATTTTTTGGCTTCCTAGGTCCTAATGGCGCCGGAAAAACCACGACGATCAGGATGCTAACTGGCATTCTTAAGCCGGATCATGGAAAGATTTTGATCGATAATTATTCTTTAGAAGACAAACTAAAAATAGCGAATTTAATCGGCGTTATTCCGGAAAGCCGCGGATTTTACGAATGGATGACTGCCGTTGAATATCTCGGATTTTTTGCTGATCTCTATAAGATCGCAGGAAAGGAAAAAGAAGAGCGAATCGCATCACTTCTTTTAGAAGTTGATCTTACAAAACGAAAGAATTCAAGAATCGCAACCTACTCTCGCGGCATGAAGCAACGCCTCGGGCTTGCGCGAGCGCTTATTAATAATCCTCAAGTACTTTTTCTTGATGAGCCAACACTTGGTCTTGACCCGCAGGGGCAGGAAGATATTCAGCAATTGCTCAAAAAACTTAATACCGGGGGCGTAACGATATTTCTCTCATCACATCTACTCAACGAAGTTTCAAATCTATGCTCTCGTATTGGAATTATAAATAACGGGCAGATGGTTATAGAAGGAACAATCGACGAAATACGGCAGAAATCAAAGATGCAGAATAAAACGCTTACCGAAATCTTCTTGCATCTAACCGGCAAATAACATGTTTAAATACATTTGGAAAAAAGAAATACAGGGAGAGCTCTATACTTGGAAAAGTATGCTTTGGCTTATCATCGCTTCACTTCTTTTCAGTTTTACAAGTTATCTTCTTTTAACTAATAAAGAACTAAGTCTACTCGATCAAACTGAACTTATGTTGCTGCTTGGCCAGATTATCATAGGGGTTGCCTTGCTTATTGTGGCCATTGATGCCTCGTCCATAATCACTACGGAATTTGAAAAAGAAACTGCCGAGAGTCTTTTTCTTGCTCCGCTCTCAATAAAAGATTTCCTTCTTGGAAAGTTTTTGGCATCTCTCACGCTTTGGGCCTCCATCTTTATTGTTTCTCTACCGTATATTATTGTCGCTTCTTTGGGCTCCGGGTTAACGCTTCCATTTATTGGATATGTGGCATTTTTGGGCACACTTGGCATCGCAGGATTTATATCTTTCATTTTTGGAGTCTCGCTTTTCTACCGTTCAACTAAAAACACCATTACCACATCCCTTATTGTTTTACTTATACTCGCTACCCCCGCATTGTTTTCTTCGACTCTGAAAAACAATGCGCCATCGCAATTTTTCAGCAAGATTAATCCCGTCGATAATATGTTTTCCTCGCTTGATAACGTATTGGTGGATTATAAGACCGCGATTTTGGAAAATTGGCAGTTTATTCTGCCTCTCATTGTTTTTTGCTTACTTATGGCTGGATTCTTAGTTTTTGCCACAAAGCGATTCAAAAATCAAGGAATTATTAAAAACGACTGAATATGAAAAAAATCACTATATTTTTACTAAGCACCGCCATTTTTCTTTTAGCTGTTAATGTTTTCGCTAAGAGTGTGTCACCAGCTCTTGTACTTGATATTTCTTCTTCAAAAACTCTAAGTGGCACTGCCGGCGATTTCGTAACCGTGGAGGGAACAATAACCAATTCAAGCTCCCAGCCGCTTAATAACATCACAACCTATTTATCATTAGCTGATAACGACAGTAAGCTCCCCGTTGATCTCGAAGATTGGAGCGCCGAGAAAGGACTTTACATCGGAACTATTGATGCGGGACAGAAGTTACCGCTTAACTGGAAAATCCATTTCGTGAAAGCCGGAACGTATTCGCTTATTATTGTCGCTGAAGTTGCGGGCAATGAACTTCCACAAGTGAGCAGTATTACCCAATTTCAAGTGAGTCTCAAAAGAAATCTGAATCCGGGACAAGTGCTGCCAGTTGCGCTTGGAATGCCGATTGTTCTTACCTTTATTCTTTTTATACTGAGTTACAAAAGGCGCGTCGATGAATGACTCTTACAATACTTGCCAATGCTATAATTCTTCGATATACTTAAAAAATAAAGAGCTTTCTATACGATTATTAATAACTTATATACATAAACATATGTTAAACCAATTCAAATTAAAACAGTGGCTGATTCGTTCTGGGATTGTATTGGTCGCGTTCGTCTTGCTGTTTGTTAACCCAGCTTTGGCTCGAACCCAAAACGGGAACGGTTCTTTTCGGGGGAAAGAAGTAGTGGCGAACGAAGTGTTAGTGAAATTCCGCGTATCGACCTCCCAAGAAAGTATAGCGAGCGTCAAGCAGAATGAAAATATTGATGTGGATGAAGAAGTAGGCGACGGTAGTATCCAATTGCTGCATTCGCGCAGTAAAGATGTAGCAACTTTAGTCAACGAACTTTCAGCGCGAGGTGACGTTGTCTATGCCGAACCTAATTATGTGGTGCATGCCAGTGCTCTTCCCAATGACCCGCTGTTTTCACTACTCTGGGGATTGCGAAATATAGGTCAAAATATTGGCTGTGGTGAATTCTGTTTTGGTAGCCCCGTAGGCACGCCGGGCGCGGATATCAGTGTAGTATCTGCTTGGGATATCTCTACCGGTTCCCGTGCCAACGTAGTCGCAGTGGTAGATACCGGCATCGATTATAACCATCCTGACTTGGCCGCTAATGTCTGGTCAGCGCCCACAGCATTCACTGTAAGAATCGGTGGGATAACTATTACCTGTGCTGCCGGCACTCATGGGTTCAACGCGCTCAGGAATACTTGTAACCCCTTGGACGATAATGATCATGGTTCACACGTCTCCGGTACTATCGGTGCGGTGGGCAACAACGGTATTGGTGTAGCTGGCATAAACTGGACCGCAAGCATCATGGGAGCAAAGTTCTTGAGCGCAAGCGGAAGCGGTACTTTAGCTGGTGCCATTAACGCCATTGAATTTACGATACAAGCCAAACAAGCTTTTGCTAGCACGGCTGGCGCAAATGTTCGGGTGCTCTCAAATAGTTGGGGTGGAGGAGGCTTCTCGCAAGCCCTGCTAGACGAGATCAATAAAGCCAACGCAAGCAATATGCTGTTTGTTGCTGCGGCTGGCAACTCCAGCGCTAACAACGATATCACTCCTGCTTATCCCGCAAGCTTCAACGCTCCTAACGTAGTCGCAGTGGCAGCGACAGATAACACCGATGCTCTCGCGTGGTTTTCTAACTTCGGTCCCACGAGCGTTCATCTGGGAGCGCCTGGAGTAGACGTGCTCTCAACAATTATTGGCGGACTCTACGACTATTTCAGTGGAACTTCTATGGCAACCCCTCACGTTTCTGGGGCGGCCGCACTAGTACTCTCGCGCTGTTCACTAGATACCGCTGCTCTTAAGAGCAACTTACTAAACAATGTTGATCTAATTTCTTCGCTCACTGGACGCACCGTCACTGGAGGACGCTTGAATGTCAATAAAGCAATCCGTGCCTGCAGTGCGCCAGTCGCACCTGACTATGCTATCTCTGCTACTCCAGCTTCTCAGACGATTATTCGTGGGGCAAGCACCAGCTACACTGTTACCGCTACACCTTCAGGAGGGTTCACTGGGAGCGTTGCGTTTAGCGTAAGCGGATTACCGGCAAATGCTACAGCAAGTTTTAGTCCGTCGTCAGTAATCACACCCGGTTCTTCCGCTATGGCAGTGATTACTACCGCTACTACGCCCGCCGGTAATTATCTTTTGACTGTTACTGGTATAAGCGGCCTTCTTACTCACACGGCGGCTGTAACTCTTATTGTTTCTACGCCCCCTCCACCTATAGTAACCATTAGCGCCAATCCGACTTCAATTACACTCAGTCAATCTTCAACGCTTACCTGGTCAAGCACGAACGCTACTTCGTGTACTGCTTCTAACGCTTGGTCTGGCACTAAACCTACTACAGGCTCAGAAGCCGTTATACCCGGAACCTTAGGAACTTTCACCTACATTTTGACTTGCATTGGGCTGGGAGGTAGTGCAACTAATTCTGCAACAGTGACCGTTAATGCGCCGCCGACGCCTGATTTCTCTCTCTCCATTAGTCCTTCCTCTGTGTCAGTGCCAGCAACGGGTGGAACGGCAAGTTATACTGTCACCATTACTCGGAGCGGAGGGTTCAGCGCGGCAATTACCCTGTCGGCAAACGGCCTGCCCGCAGGAGCGGTTGACAGCTTCAGTCCAAATCCAGCGAGCGGCAATGCATCGACATTAACAATAACAGTAAGTTCAGCCACAATTGCCGGATCTTATCCATTCGTCGTGACGGGTACAGGAGGTTCTCCGAGCTTGACGCGCACGGCGACAGCCACGCTTGTCAAGTCATCTCCACCGCCACCTCCGCCACCCCCCGGGTGCCAAGGCGAGTGCAATAACTAAAACATATGTTTTCAAAATCATATTCAAAAAAATTCATTCTTTCAATGTTTATCTCTCTTGGAGCGGCCTTGTTATTTATTAGCGGGCCCATTTTTGCGCAAACACCTCCTTCAACTGGGCAAGAACAAAAAACCGACGTGGCCATTCATAATCAAGGAACTGGCGATTGGTATAATGATTTTGACAACGACGTTCAACAAGGGAAAGACGAACTCCAAAAGAACCCCGAAGCCCAAAGACATCAGAAAGAAGTTGTTGATGGCGAGGACGGAACGGCGGGCGAAGGAGACGGAGAGAATAATCAAGAGGGCGTGGACGAACATGGCGATATTCAGCAAGCCGAAAACAATCAAGGGGTGAACGAAGACAACCAGGATATTAATAACTCTGGCATTGATGAAGTTAAAGATGCTAACAACCTTGATGAGCAATCTCAGGAAGTTATTAACGAACACCAGGTGCAAGAGGAGGGTGAAGTAAAAAACGAACAACAAGATGGAAATGAACAGCAGGGTGGAAACGAAACTTCCGGACAGGCAACTTCCACTCAAGAGGGTGGCTCTGGTTCAGAACAAAATCAGTCAGAGAAAAATAACAATCAATAACTATGGATAAAAAATCTTCTTATATTATTGGAGTTGTAGCATTAGCCATCATCGGTGGGATATTTATGTTTAGCCGAAGTAAGCCGTCAGTACAACCATCAACACCAACGACGGGCACAGCATTACCTGCGAACGCTCCAGCCATCATAAAAGCAGTAATGTCTAAAAGTATTGATGCTAAAGGCAATGCCACCGGCGCGGTGATATCTTTTAATGCAAAGACGGATAAAATTGTCTATGCTGTTTTCACTTTGGAAAGGACTACTAAGAATACAAAGCTTTCTTATGTGCGCTATCTGAATGGTAAATATGTTGACTCAAAAGTTGTCATACTCACTAAAGACGGGATCACCACTTTTTACTTCGCATTTGAAAAAGGCATCGGTGATTATCCCAAAGGCACTTACACTCTCAAGCTGTATGTGAATGGGAGGTATTCGCAAAGCTTAGCCTATGTTTTCAAATAACATGATTACCAAAAAGAAAATTTTAATATTGCCCATTATTCTTGCTGTTATTATTTTCGGCAGTGCCGTGTTTCAATCTGGTCTCTCTTTTGCCGCAACAACCAAAGCCCAGCCGGCTAAAGTAGTTGGGATGGCTAAATTTGTTTTGAAAGGAACAGTAACAGCTGTATCTGCTGACACATTGACTATCCATATTACAAATACCAGTAAGAATGCAAAACTGTTTGATAGCAAGGACAAAGTTTTAAACATTAGCAGTAAAACAACACTTACCAAAAACGGTAAAAACATTCGTGGAACTTTTCCTGGCGTATTCAAAGTTGGAACCAAAGTAAAAGTATTTGGGATTTTTGACAAAAAGACCGGTGCCATTACGCTGGTAAGATGGGTTAAAGTTATACCATCCCCGAGTGTTATGCCATCTCCGAGTACTAACAAAAAAAATCCTTCTGCAGTAGTACCGCCAATAACCACTATCACAAAGAGTTTTACCGTGCATGCTAGTGACACGAGTGCAGATTTAACCATAATCACCGTGAGTAAGGGCGCACTTGTACAAGTCACCTTCAGTGTTGATGCAAATGGCACATACCACGGAGGGCTTGATTTTAGAAGTTCAGCAGTGAGTACGGGAGCAATTAGTCCTGGCAGCTCAAAGACAGTTAAATTTACAGCCAGTAACTCATTTGTATTCACGCCTTATTGGCCGTCAACCAATATTAAAAAGCCCTACACGATTTCAGTGGTAGTGCAATAAAGTTTCTGAACGCAGTGGAAAGCGCGCGGAAAAATGCAATATATAAAAAAATCACTCAATTAAGTGATTTTTTTATATTGAAAATCAAGGGTGGATCGGTCTCTCGAACCGATACTTAACTCCGGGGAATAGTGGACGATGTTAGAACCTGTTTTGAGACCACTATTACCTGTTTCTTTATACCCAGCTTATCGTTAAGCTACGCAAAAATCAATTGATAAACTTACCCTACCTTACACAGTGGCAGATTTGGTTTATTGATTACTTACCCCACTCCTCAACTCACTATTGTTTAGAAACAAAAAACTCCCGTCGTGGGAGTTCTTTGTTGGAGTAGCACTCTTGGTGCACCCGTGAGCCACTGTTGCTTTTCACCGCACAAGGCGGACTTATTATACAACCTTGTTTTCAGTCCGAAGACCGAAAAACACTAACTCTCACTACTCCGATTAAGTTATAACAAATTTTGTCATAAACAAAAAGATGCCCCCTCCATAGTAGGCACCTTTTTATTTATTTGAGATTAGCAAATTGCGAATTATAGTGTCAAATACTTTAATGTGGTATACGACTGAGAAATGCTTAATCCTGCAATATAATCTAAGCATTTCTACATATATCAATAAGTGGTTTTAAGTTATGAAATCCTTGATGAGCAATTCCTTTAACGAAACAAGGAACTGAATCGTGACCAAAAAGTAGGATTAGCATTCCGAGACCAACAATCGTAATGACTATACTTCCGATAAATGGGATGATTCGTTCTTCTTTCCTTTGCGTGCTGACTATGTAAATGAAAAAAATAACTCCAATAGCGACAGCTGCTATTACGGGAATTAATATAACAATGTTAGCAAAGCGAACATGGTTTCCTATTAGGTTTCCTATATTTTGATTCCAGCTATTTTGAACCCCAATAATGTTTAAAATCTGACCGCCTAGACCAATTGCAAATAGAGCCCCAAATGGGATAAGAAGTATCATACCTAAAATAACTGGCCAAAGATTTTTGATTGAAATGTTCATTATTGATTAATTCTTTATTATAATATAACGCTTCTAAAATACACTTAGGTTACAGAATTTCTATTGTTTAAGATTAGCAGAGGCCGCAGTGCTGGGCACCGGTTCGAGAGACCGATACTCCCTTGATTTTCAATATTCCCCGAAGATAGAGTTAGACAGCGAATACCAGCAGATACCGAAGACTGGGCTGGAATTCGTAAATATATATCTTCGAATAGAAATAAGAAATTCAAATAAAAACTAAAACGCGATTGTCAGGGTAATCGCGTTTAGCTTGCTGTTTTTCTAACCAAATTTAAACCTCATCATTTACCAGAAAAGTCAATCTCGTTTGATGTTCTTTTCAAATCTGCTTCAGCTTGAACCTCAAAATGCTTTTCAATAATTGTCACAACTTCATTAAGCCGTCGGACAAAAGGAGAACGAGATCCTAGCGTTGCTAGTGTGGCATCAAGAACATTTATAATATCTTCAGTTTTTTGCATTAAATCTGTTTGTCCTGATGTTCCAGAATTGCTTAGTATTCTACGAATAGCTAGTAAATTGTTTTTGACGCTTTGTTCTTTGGCACGTTGTTTATACCATTGAAATACTATTAAAAGCGTCAAAATAACACTAATTATCGGAGAAGTGATTATTTGAGTTATAAACATTTTATTTGCTTTCTTAACCAATCCTAATATAATTAGGATATTAGAAAAGGTTTGTGGATAATGGGTTTTCGACTACCCTCCCTGGAGAGATTAAGCCCTACCACAAAAATTAATAATTCCCCAGAAATCTCCGTTTTTACGGGGATTTTTGGTTTCAAAATAATAAAAAGGAACACTACGGTCCCTTCTTATTCGTATTCGTAGCTAACTTTTTATTTACTAGTATTACAAGTTCATAAATAATTCACTATCGAACTCAAAGGGATCTTAAACCGTAAATATCCTTTTTTGAGTTATTTAACTCCAGTTAATTATAACTCCGATTTTTATAAAAGTCAATAAATATTATCCATGAAAACCAAAAGTTGTTTATAAATTTATTTGACTAAACTTTTTTCAATCTCTGGATAAAGTTTATCAATTTCTTTTTGAATTTCAATTGTTTTTTGTAGAGCAGTTATTATTTTACAATAATGCTTGATCTCTTCGGACGAAAGCGCTTGATCTTTTCGATCTTTAAGCCATTTATTAAGAACTTGGTAACCACCTACATAATAATTCCATACTTCAGGTTTAACATTTTCAAAATACTGATCGGTATTTATATATATCTTTTTTTCTTTTTCTTTATATTCTAATTTACTCACCCTATCATTATTTTTGCCCAAAAACTTTGCACTAGATTCGTTTAATTTAATCGATCTAAGTAAATGCAGGTCAATTAGTTGAATACCCAGTTCGGTGAGTTTTTGGAAAAGTTTATAATTTTTTGTAAATGGAATTCGTGGAAAATCGCTTTTTAGAAATTCATTATATTTTTGACGATAGGCATCGGCGAAAAGAATTGAATAAATATAATGAAATATTTCTTCCGATTTGATTTTTTTATCAAAGGTTTTTTCCAAAAGACCAAAAACTTTTTGATTAATATTCGGTTTTTTATCAATTATTTCTTCTTGAGCTAATAGTGATACTTGACGTGATTTTTCCTTATCGCTGTAAATATAGAGTGGAAAAACATAAGAACTGGATGCAGTATTAGATGCCAATAAGGCTGCGTCAGAAATATTTTCTGAGACAGATCGGA
>Ga0209515_10010812_pt1 | contig 10073 bp, 10 predicted proteins | sample Subgroupgradi54m_FD_187454 | JGI IMG/M metagenome (GOLD analysis project Ga0209515, IMG submission 187454) | Subsurface groundwater microbial communities from S. Glens Falls, New York, USA - GMW60B uncontaminated upgradient, 5.4 m (SPAdes)... ...
ACTGTTTTATGAGAGATATCAATTTTTCGTGGCATGATGGGCTAATCATACCATCTCCTTATTAATTTTTCTATTTTATGTATATATTCTCTCTCAGTTATATCAAACCAAAAGACTTGCTTTTCCTTTTTGAACCAAGTTGTTTGACGCCGTGCATATCCATGGATTTTACTTGCGAGTCTGCGAGCAAACAAGCTAGGACTATCAATTTCTCCTTCCAGATAATCTGCCAAAACTCCATATTCCAACCCCAACTGCTTCATTCTTTTTAAGGATAAACCATTCATTCGAAGTGTTTTTGCCTCATTTATCATTCCCTGTTTAATTCTACTGTTCACCCGTTCATCAGCTCTTCGATAAAGAATTTTTCGAGGAGCAGTTAAACCAATTTTTAAAGTATCATAAGACATAAGTCCACCTCGAAGGTGGCCGAATGGACTCCTTCGAGGTGAAATTTCCAGTTCAATTGCCCGTATTAGTCTTCTGGGGTTTTGTCTATCGGAATAATTCATTTTATCCCATTTCTCCGGTGAGATTTTTTGCAATTTTATTTGCAGATCTGCTTTGGAAAGTTTCTCTAATTTTTTTCTTAAATCTAAATTAACCAATACACCTAAATTTGATAATCCCTCAACAATTGCCTTAATATAAAGTCCTGTCCCCCCCACCAAGATTGGAAGTTTTTTTCTTGTATAAATATCCTCAATTATCCCTCTAGCATCTTTTGCAAAACGGGCAACATTATATTGATCTTTGGGATCTACAACATCATACATATGGATCGGTATCCCATTGACTATCCATCTTCCATCTTCAATCTTCCATCTTCCAGCTGATGGCATCTTTCCTGTACCTATATCAAGACCCCTATAAACCTGCCTCGAGTCACACGACACTAACTCCCCATTAAATCTTTTAGCCAATTTAAGGGCCAGATCTGTTTTCCCTGTTGCTGTAGGACCTAAAATAACTAATAATTTATTCATATTAACTTGTTATATCTTACAATCTATAAGTAACCAATGCCAAAAAGAAAAAAGATCGTTGTAGTTATGCCCGCATATAATGCCCAAAAAACCTTGCAAAAGACCTACCGGGATTTGCCCAAAAAATTTGTGAATGAAGTAATTTTGGTTGATGATGGAAGCCACGATAAGACTGTTGAGATTGCTAGGGATTTAGGAATTAAAACATTCGTTCACCCCCAAAACAGGGGTTATGGAGGGAATCAGAAAACTTGCTATACGCTGGCTTTAAATGAAGAGGCAGATATTGTAGTTATGATTCACCCAGATTATCAATACGATAGCACTCTAACTGAAGAACTTATAAAACCAATTATAAAGAATCGATTTGATATTATGCTGGGTTCAAGAATTAGAACAAGAAAAGAAGCCTTAACGGGAGGGATGCCTTTGTATAAATATTTGGCAAACAGATTTTTAACAATTCTAGAAAATATTGTCTTGGGGCAAAATCTATCTGAATATCATACTGGTTTTAGAGCTTTCCGCAAACAAGTGCTACAAAAACTGCCTTTCCATAAATTCTCAGATGATTTTATCTTCGATCAGGAAATTTTAGTTTCAGCAATTTATTCTGGATATAAAATTGGAGAGATAGCTATCCCTGTTAGATATTCTAATGATTCATCTTCCATAAACCTATATCGATCAACAATTTATGGTCTGTCTACACTATATTCACTTTTAAAATATATCCTGGCCTCGCTAAATATTTATCATGATAAGATATTTAAAAAACAGGGCCGTATTGTATAAAAATCAATGCCAGAATTAACAGCAGTATTACTGAAAATAAAATCCATATATATTTGAAAAGTACATTCTTAGAAAATATAGCTAGCGCTATGTACATTGGAAATAAACTAAGTATGTAACGTGGCATAGGTATCCATAAACTCATAGAATAAGAAAAAAACAAAACTATAAACATAAAAATTCCATAACTAAATCTGACCTTAACTAGAACATAAAAACTCATTCCTAACCCCAAAAAAAATGCTGCAATCTGTCCATAACCAAGCATAATTTTTTCAAGACCAGTCCTCCAAAATAAGCTTTGAAATGCATTAACTAATCCTTGTCCAAAAGGAGCAAAGGTCTCGTAAAAGTGTTGCTTTTGAATGACAGTAAAATAGAAAAAATCACCCCAGAGATAGTAATTTAAGAATAGATAGATCAAAAACCCACTTAGAGCAAATGTCGATCCAAATAACAAAATGCTTAATTTATTATAAATACCTTTCTTATTAAAATTTTGTCTATCCAAAATCAATACTTCTATAAATATTGCTGGGATTAAAGCAAGTCCTACTATTTTTGTAGCAGTTGCTAAACCAATAAACAGAAAACTAATCCAATAATGTTTTTGTCTGGCAAAATAGAATGAAGCCACTGATAATAAAATAAAAAGTGATTCTGTATAAGGAATGTGTAGAAAAAAAGAGGTCGGAAATATAAATAGCATTAAGACTGTAAGAATCGCAGTTTTTTTTGTATAATCTAATAAGGTTAACTTATACAGTATGATAGCCAATAAAATAGAGGTAAAAAGAGAAACAATATACCCGGCAATTAAATAGCTTGTTTGAAATACAAATTTAAATATAGAAATTAATAAAGGGAAAAAAGGCAAATAGATAATGAAATTGGCCTCGTCACCTAATTTTTGATAACCTGATGACGCTATCGATATATAATGAGGCACATCCCATACATTCCATAACTCCCATATATTTAAACTCACTGCTCTAGAGTGTGGTAAGAAATAAGCTGCTAATCGACCAAGAAAAAGTAGAATCAATATCTCACTAACCAAGACAATTAAAATAGGCGCCTTATATTGCTTTACATTTTGGTATATAAAGAGATTCATTATAAAATGATACTATAATTATTCCAGCCAATGAAGCATTCTATTTTAATTCTAATAATAGTTTTATCTATTTACATTTTTTTCTCTGGCAGATTAAATTTTATTTTTCCCACTCATCCAGCTAACTACTTTAATCATTTAACATATTCTTTTTTACAAGGTAGATTTAATCTGATTAATACGGTTTGGACTAGTGATCTAAGTCCTTTTAACGGTAAACTTTATATGTATTGGGGACCTACTCCAATTCTTGTTATTGCGCCCTTTGTTTTACTCTTTGGCATTAATTTCAGTGATGCACTTTATACAACCATCATCGGTTCTTTTAGTGCTTTATTTTTTTACCTATTATTAAATCAGCTTAATAAATTAAAAATAACTAATCTATCTACCCTAAAAAAATATTTATTGTGTTTATTTTTTGCTTTTGGGACAGTTCATTTTTACTTATCTGTATATGGTAGCATTTGGTTTACTTCACAAATTATATCTACTTTATATGCTATTTTTGCTCTGTATGTAATTTTTCTCTATCTTAATTCTAAAAAGACATTATATTTATTATCTTCTTCATTTTTTTTGGGATTGGCAATTTGGGGCCGTTCGTCATTTATTCTTTATATACCTCTTTTTACTGCTTTGATTTTCATAAGTTGCCAAGGTTTAAAAAATTCCCTAAAAATTTTTCTAATTAGATATTCATACCTATTTATTATTCTATCTCTATTTTTAATAGTTGCAGGAATATATAACTTCCAAAGATTTGGTTCATTTCTTGAAAATGGTTATTCTTATCATAATTATGGTGCTAAATTTGCAAGCAACAAAAGCACACATGGATTCTTAAATATCGCTTACATACCACATAATTTTTATTACATGTTTATCAATACCCCAAAAGTATTAAATAAATTTCCTTTTTTTGATTTTGATCGGGAAGGTAATAGTTTTTTAACTTTATCTCCTCTATTTTTTCTAGTTTTTATGGTTATTAATAAGAAATATTGGCTTAATCAAAAACTATTAATCAATCTATCTCTTATATTTTGCGTTCTATCAATAATTTTTTTTCAATTATTATTCTGGGGTACTGGTTGGCTTCAATTTGGTTATAGATATAGTTTAGATATTATTCCTTTACTTATCATTTTACTATCCCAAGTAATTTCCAACGTATCTTTAAAAATTTTAGTGATATTAGTTAGTATCTCTATATTGTTGAATACTTTGGGAACCTTATGGTTTCTGAAAATGTAAGATATGAAAAATCTTGAAGGTAAACGCTTAATCTGGGTTTTAATCTCAGTTATTCTGATCAGGTTATACTTAACTTTATTGCCAAGTTTTCACATTGATATGAATAGTTGGCAGGCTTGGAGTGCAAGAATTACTGAAGTTACTCCTATTCATTTTTATGCTCCTAATTATTTTGCAGATTACTTTCCAGGTTATCTTTATATTCTTTGGTTTTTGGGTAAATCATTTACTTTAGTTCACCTTTCTATATTTAGTACAGCATTTGAGTTTTATCTAAAATTTTTTACCAATATTTTTGATCTGGCAACTGCCTATTATATTTACAAAATCGTTATCAATTATAAGAAAAGTCTTGCTCTTTTAGCTGCAGTATTTTATCTTGCAAATCCAGCTTTAGCTTTTAACTCTTCTATTTGGGGGCAGGTTGACGGAATCTTAACATTTTTTCTAGTCTATTCCGCTTATAATTTATTAGAGCTTCGGAAAACATATCGTTTTAGTGTATCTTTCACTCTTTCTACTTTAACAAAACCACAAGGGTTAGCTATCTTTCCTGTACTGCTAACTTATCTGATTACCAACTTTAATTACAAAAAATACTTCAGCCTATTACTAATTCCCATTTTATTAACAATCATGTCGCTCCCATTCTTTCTAAAAGATCCAATTTTAGGACTTTTCCATTTATTTCAAAAAAGTGCCAATACCTACCCTTACACTTCTATGTTTTCCTATAATTTTTGGTCCTTTGCTGGATGGTGGGTAAGTGATGCAAATAAATTTCTGGGGGTGACTTATCAACTCTGGGGAGTAGCTTTATATCTCTTATCATTAATTTTCATTTTAATACCTCTGTTTGCCAAAAAAGGGTATAAAAATAATTTTCTAATATATTTTGCTTGTGCTTTGGCTATCTTCGCTTTCTTTTTATTTTTAACAAGAATTCATCAAAGATATCTATTTCCTTTTTTTGCCTTTTTACTAATCATTGCCTTAATTAAAAATTCCCTAAAACTTAAATTTATGTATCTTTTCTTATCTTTAATTCATTTTATTAATCTTTGGTTTGTCTATTATTATTACAATTTTGTCTATGGCGATTCTCAATATGCTTCTTTTTTTATATACAAATTTTTAAGCACAAACTATAATTTGTTTACCTTTTTAAATTTACTTGGTTTTGGGATATTATTATTGATGTATTATAAATTTATATATGATAAAAATGGTAACGTTCAAAAAATTTCTTAAACCCAAGAATGCATTAATTCTAATTTTACTCTTAACAGCCTTTTTGCGGCTTTATAGATTAGACTATCCCAAAAGTTATGTTTTTGATGAGGTATATCATGCCTATACTGCTAAAGAATATTTGAAGGGGAATAAAGAGGCTTGGAGTCCCTGGGGGAAATCCGAACCGGGCGTTGCCTTTGAGTGGCTTCATCCACCTATAAGCAAGGAATTAATGACCGCTTCAATGTTTATACTTCATACCACCGATGCATGGGCTTGGAGATTACCCGGAACGCTACTTGGAATCTTATCAGTATATTTGGTATATAAATTGGCTTTGCTTCTTTTCAAAAATGAAACAACGGGTTTACTCTCTGCATTAATTTTCTCTATTGATGGTCTTATCTTTGTCCAATCCAGAACCGGAATGAATGATGTTTATCTTGTAACTTTTATCTTAGTAAGTGTGATTTTTTTTGTTCAAAAAAAATGTGTCCTTTCCGCATTGTTTATGGGAGCTGCTTGTGCAACTAAATGGCCAGGGATTTTTTTAGCACTAATATATTTCCCACTTCTTATCTATCAACGCCAATTTAGAAATTTAATATATTTTATTTTAATCCCTCCTGCTATTTACCTTTTAAGTTATACTCCTTATTTTCTAATGGGATATAAATGGAGTGATTTTATAGAACTACATAATCAGATCTGGCAGTATCAAACACATCTCAAAGCAACACATAGTTATACTTCTCCCTGGTGGTCTTGGCCGCTTAATTTATATCCTGTTTGGTATTTTGTTGATTATCAAAAAAATAGTATCGCCAATATTTTTGCTTCAGGTAACCCGGTAGTTTTTTGGTTAGGTTCGTTTGCTGTATTACTAACTATTTGGGAGGTAGTAAAGAGAAAATCAATAAATTTAATAATTATTCTGTTGGGATTTTTTGCCTTCTGGTTACCTTGGGCTATCTCTCCTAGGATTATGTTTTTGTATCATTTTAGCCCATCTGTCCCTTTTTTAACTTTAGCTTTAGGATATCAACTTAATCAAAGACTTAAAGATAAACGTAGCCGCCGGTTAATTATTATATTGCTCGCTTTAATGATTTTAAGCTTCATTTTAATCTACCCATTTTTGGTAGGTTTACCGCTGCCCAAAGAAATAATTAAAATATTTTTTGCTACTAATTTATCCAAAAATCCTTTTTAAGACGACAACTATTTTATCAAACGCTTTAGCGTCTTACCTGCAGTAAATCCTGGAGTCTTTTTATTGGGAATTTGAATTGTTTCACCTGTTTGAGGATTTCTTCCTCTTCTTGCAGCTCTTGATCTAATTAAGAAAGTTCCAAACCCAGTTATAACAACTTTTTCCCCACGAACTAACCCATCCCTGATTAGATTAAAAGTATTATTAACTGCATCTGCTGCAGCTCTTTTTGTTAAATTTGCTTTTTTTGAAACCTTTTCAATTAGCTCGTTCTTTGTCACGGGATTACCTTAGCAAAAGATTTACCCTTTGTAAAGCCCCAAAATCACTTGTAGTGAACCTGTCGAACTATTAGGGTACAGTCATTGTAGTCTCAGTTGCCCTAGTTTCTCGTATTGCTGTAATCTTGACTGCTCCGGGAACCATTACTTCTTTGGAAATTTTCCCCGCAATATCATGTACCAATTTTGGGAGTTCATCATCAGAAATGCGATCTGGCATAACAATTACTCTAACTTCCCGTCCCGCTTGCAGGGCAAAAGCTTTATCTACCCCCTCAAAGGAAAGGGCTATATTCTCTATGTCATCCATTCTTTTGATATAGTCCTCAACGTTCTCATGTCTTGCCCCAGGCCTACCACCAGATATCGAATCAGCTATATAAACAATTATCGACTCAACGCCGGAGAAAGGTTTGTCTTCATGATGTTCAGCTATACAATTTACAACTTTTTCCGGCATATTAAATTTCTTAGCAATTTGTACTCCCTTATCAACATGGGTTCCCTCATCTCCTTCAGTAACAATCTTTCCTATATCATGCAGCAAACAACCAATTCTAACAATATTCACATCTGCCCCAATCATTTTAGCCAAAGCAACACCAATTTGGGTTTCCTCTAAAGTGTGTTGAATTAAATTTTGTCCATATGAATATCTATATTTAAATCTCCCAAGCAGTGCGACTAAATCTACCGGTAAGCTATACACTCCTGCATCAGATACTAATTTTTCACCTGCTTGTAGCATCAACTTTTCAATCTCCTCCTTTGTTTTCTCCACAATTTCTTCAATTCTTTGGGGTTGAATTCTTCCATCAGCCATAAGTTTCTCCAGTGCAACCTTGGCAATCTCTCTTCTAACAGGATCAAAGGAGGAAATAATTAAACTATCAGTAATTTCATCATCCATTACTACATCTACCCCTGTTGCTTGCTCAAAAGTCCTAACATTTCTTCCCTCTTTTCCAATAATCCTTCCCTTCATTTCATCGTCTGGCAATTTTACCCTTGAGGTTGTAAATTCTGAAATATAATCTGTTACTCCGTGTAGCATAGCATCAGCTAAAAGCTCTTTAGCTTTTTCATCAGCTTGCAATTTAATCTCATCTTCTGCTTGCCTAATTTTCCTGGAAATTTCAACTGCCAAGTCTTTCTCGATATTTTCTAAAAGGATTTTCTTTGCCTCATCAGCGGACATTTTGGCAGATTTTTCTAGCTTTTCCACTAGGTCTTTGCGTAAACTTTCTAATTGATCTAATTTTTCATCAAGAAGTTTCGATTTATCAGCAATTTGTCTCTCTCGCTCTTCTAAAATACCTTCCCTTTTAGCAAGCTCTGCCACGTTCGTGTCAACTGAACGTGGCTCTGCTGCATCGGTATAGGAAGAAAAACCACCAGTTTGTGGTTTAGGAGAAAATGGTCTTTGCATAAAAATTTACTTTCATGAATCCTATTTTACTCTTTTTTAACTGATTTTTCAATTACCATTTTAACAACTTCATATTCAAAACCCTTTCTCATTAAAAAATCATAAGCCTTTTTCTTAAATTCCCAGGGCTTTAAATTTTTCCAATTTTTTAATTTTTTTTCTAAAGCTTTTTCTGCAATCTCTTCATTGCTTATCCCACCAACAGCTTCGTCAATAATTTCTTTATCTATACCCTTCTGAAAAAGCTCTTGCCTTATTCTATTTACTCCGTACTTTTTACTTCTTGATTCGACCCAAGATTTAGCAAATTGCTCATCATTTACTAAACCCTTTTTATTTAAAGAATCGATAGTTGCATCGATAACTAATTGACTAGTCTCTCTTAATTTAATTCTAAAATAATCTCTAACTTCTTTTTCTGATCTTTGTCTTATCCCAAAAAGCCTATACATCTTTTCCATCAACTTGCCAACTTCTGCTTCAAATAAAATTTTATTTAAATCCTCTGGTAGGATTTCTTTTCCAACAACTAAGCGGCGATTAACTACCAAATCCTCGTCTGCTCCAAAAGCAAATTGTCCATCTAAAAAAATATTAAAACGTCTCGGATTCTTCTTTTGCAGTTCAACTGAAGTTACTTTGGGCATCATTACATATTAATAATGGCCTACTACATAAATAAGTATTCTTTCCCACCATGGGGTTGTTTTTCTCCAATGATCTCTGGTAGTGAAAACCTCTTGTTGATTACGATCCCCAACGGCTAAATCATCGATTCCATCGAGTGCCGTTATTATAACTCCTGTATTTAGCTGCAACTGATTAGTCATGCCTTGAAGCGTTCTCCACCTATACCGTGAATCTTCTAGCGCTCCTCTTACTTGAGCTTTAATAACTTCTCTCTCTGAAATATTTCTTAATTCAGGTCTGTCTTTCATTTCAAGCAGCTTCTTCAACAACTCCAGCACCCTCAGCTTCTTCTTCTCCAACAACTAACTTTTCTTTTCCCTCTTTTTGTTTTCCCCAAGCTTCTCTAATGTCTTTTTCTAATTTATCTGCTATTTTGGGGTTTTCTTTTAAATAAGCTGTTGCTGCAGATCTACCTTGTCCCAACATCTCTTCATTCCATTTTATAAAAGCTCCGGATTTTGTTAAAATTCCAAGTTCTATTCCAACATCCAAAAGTTCCCCGCCGTGAGAAATTCCATTTTCATTCATGTCAAATTCTGCAATCCGAAATGGGGGAGCCATTTTGTTTTTAACAACTTTAACTCTATGTCTTGAACCTACAACCATATCACCTTCTTTAATATTTTCAATCCTTCTAATATCCAAACGGACAGAGGAATAAAACTTTAAAGCCATTCCCCCGGTAGTTGTTTCCGGATTTCCAAACATCACCCCGATTTTTTGCCGCAATTGGTTAGTAAAAATGGCAATGGTATTGGTATTGGAAATTGCTCCGGTCAACTTACGAAGAGCCTGGGACATTAAACGGGCTTGCATGCCCATCACCGCATCACCCATCTCACCTTCTATTTCAGCTCTTGGAGTTAGAGCGGCAACAGAATCAATCACAATTACATCAATCCCGCCGGAGCGGATTAGCGAATCGGCAATCTCCAAACCCTGTTCACCGGTATCAGGTTGTGAGATTAAAAGATCATCTAAATTTACTCCAATTTTTTGGGCTCTTTGCGGATCAAGAGCATGCTCTGCATCTATGAATGCTGCAACTCCACCTTTTTTTTGTGCCTCAGCT
>Ga0209515_10010815_pt1 | contig 10070 bp, 8 predicted proteins | sample Subgroupgradi54m_FD_187454 | JGI IMG/M metagenome (GOLD analysis project Ga0209515, IMG submission 187454) | Subsurface groundwater microbial communities from S. Glens Falls, New York, USA - GMW60B uncontaminated upgradient, 5.4 m (SPAdes)... ...
CCCTCCTGGGTGAGAGGGAAGAATAGGCGCTTTTTTAGGAGTTCACTTTTAAACTTTAAATCTCATTAAAACAGTTCACTTTTAATTCTTAAATGACATAGAGTTGCGCAAGTGTTTACTCTTAGGCGAAGATGAGGTAAAATCCGCACATGTCTTATTTGGTATTTGCCCGCAAGTTTCGTCCGCAGTTGTTTGAGGAGGTGGTTGGCCAGGAACACGTGACCACGACGCTTAAAAACGCCATCCAAAAAAAAAGAATCGCGCAAAGTTTTCTCTTCTCCGGTTCTCGCGGCGTCGGGAAAACCTCCACCGCCCGTATTTTGGCAAAGGCGCTCAATTGCGACAAAAGCACAGATGAAAATCCGTGCAACCAATGCACAACTTGTGATGAAATTGCGCGCGGCATCAGCCTCGATGTTCTTGAAATCGACGGGGCGTCAAACCGCGGAATCGATGAAATCAGAACGCTCCGCGAAAATGTTAAATTCAAACCCGTGCACGGACGCTTCAAAGTTTATATCATTGACGAAGTCCACATGCTTACGGGAGAAGCTTTCAACGCGCTTCTTAAAACATTGGAGGAGCCGCCAGAGCACGTAAAATTTATTTTTGCGACGACGGAACCGCACAAAGTTCCGCTCACGATTCTCTCACGCTGCCAGAGATTTCATTTTAAGCGTTTGTCTACCGCAGATATCCATGCGAAATTAAAAGAAATTGCGAAGAAAGAAAAAATCAAAGTAAACGACAAAACACTTTTTCTCATTGCAAAATCCGCCGAAGGAAGTTTGCGCGACGGGGAAGGGCTTCTCGACCAGCTCGCGAGTTTCAGTGGAGAAGAAGTCAGGGAAGAAGACGTTCTCTTTTCGCTTGGCCTCACCTCCAATGACACTTATTTGAAATTTCTGCAAGCCATCTCAGACCGGCAGGGAGACAAAATTTTGGATTTGGTCCAAAGTTTGGTCGAGCAGGGAAAAGACCTGGAACAATTTTTAAAAGGGATTTTGGAGCGTTTCCGGGATTTGCTTGTGTTGACGCTCGGTGAGACAAAAGAAAATTGGGTGGAACAGGACGAAGAAACCGCCGCCGAATTAAAAATACTCGCCAAAAAATTTAATCGGGAAGAGCTGTTTCTCATTTTAAGTTTGCTGCAGCAAACGTTAAGGGACATTCGCTGGTCACGCATTCCGCGGTTTTCGGTTGAAATTTGTCTGCTCAAAATCGTCCATCGCGCCGATTTGAAATCCATCTCGGATATTCTGACCCAACTCAAGAACTCGCCCGGAGAAATTCCGGGTCCGAGAAAACCATTTAACCCGGCCGCTTTGCCAGCGGCAGTTTCCGAGGATAAAAAAAAAGACTTGAGAGTACAAGAAGTGATAAAACACATTCCGGAATCTGAAAGCCACGTTCCCGCTGAGATTCGCCGGGAAACAAAGAAAAATCTCTCACGGGCCGAATCCGTTGAAGAAAGTCCGGTCGCGGTTGCAGAAGAATTTTCGCAGGCAAAAGCCATTTCTCTCGCTGACATTGAACGGATTTGGCCGGAATTATTAACCCAGGTGAAAGCAAAACGGATGTCGATCGGAATGTTTCTCTCGGAATCGCAACCCGTCGAGGTGGACGGCCACAGGGCAATCTTTGGTTTTCCGGCGGAATTTAAATTTCATAAAGAAACCATTGAACAGCAACACAATAAAAGTTTTGTGCGGGATATTTTGAAAAATATTCTTCAGATGCCCGTGGACGTGTCATTTGTCGTGACTGAAGCAGAGCAGATGACGGAAAAAGCCCCGGCCGAACAAGCACCCGGCGTAGATTCAGGCGTTATTTCTTCTGCGCTTGAGATATTTGACGGCAGTAAAGTGATTCGAAAAACATAAATGGATTGCATCTGAGCATTTAGATTGCCTAACACAATTTTTGGTTCTTCCCGTAGGTCACATTTTCTACCACAAATCTTAGCGAATCAGCCTGAGGCTGAAAATGTAACCTACGAAGGAAAGAATAAAGAAGTTTTGTTAGGTGCTATTAGTATTTAAGTTTCTAGTAAACATCAGATACAAGGCACCAGATACTCAAAAAAATGACGACAGGTTATTCCGATATTCTCACCCAATTAATGAAAGCACTCGCAACACTTCCCGGAATCGGGCCAAAATCCGCCGAGCGGATTGCAATTCATTTGCTGAAGACAAGCGAAGTGGAAGTTCGCGAGCTCGCACGTTTGATTCTTGATGCAAAAGAGAAAACGTATTTTTGCGAAGTGTGCCGGAATTTATCCACCGAAAAACGTTGTCACATTTGTAACGATGCATCGCGCAACCGAACCATTTTGTGCGTGGTGGGCGACCCAAAAGATGTGGCGTCCATTGAAAAAACGGGAAGCTACAAAGGGCTTTATCACGTTCTCTTCGGCGCGCTCTCACCCATTGAGGGAATCGGCCCGCAGGAACTCAGGTTGGGCCAACTTCTCAAAAGAATCCACGACGACGAGGAAATCCGGGAGGTTATTTTGGCGACGAACCCCAATACGGAAGGCGATACCACCGCGCTTTATTTAGCGGAATGTTTGAAACCGAACGAAAATGTCAAAGTGACCCGCATTGCCCGCGGGGTTCCCGTCGGTAGCCACTTGGAATATGTTGATCAAGCAACCCTCATGCGGGCGATCGAAGGTAGAACGTCGCTACTTTAAATTTACAAAGTTAAATAAATAGTAGGCGATGTTCAATCCCGTGTTTTTGCGGGGCCGGACATCGTTACTTTGAAACAGACAAATTATCTTAATTAAAAGGATGTCCAGTGTTTGAGCGAAGCAAAAATGCAGAACTCAATTTGCGTAAAGCATTTTCCGCATGATCAGAAACCTCTGGAAAAATCCCGCCATTATGGGAAAGGACACCCTCGATTGTTTGGTTTATCGTTCGCGATTAATTGGAATTGACCCCAAACTTTGTTTGTGGGGCGGCGGGAACACGTCCACCAAAACGGTTGAGAAGGATTTTTTTGGGAATCCCGTCAAAATTCTCTGGGTGAAGGGAAGCGGGTCTGACATGAAGTCCTGTGAGCGGAAACACTTTACGCCCCTTGACCTTGAAAAATTACTCCACCTTTTGAAACGCGATCGCATGAGCGACGAAGAAATGGTCGATTTGCTCGCTCAAGCGATTCTAAAACCCAATTCACCCAGGCCTTCCATCGAAGCGCTTCTGCACGCATTCGTTCCTTTTAGTGACATTGACCACAGCCACGCGGATGCCATTTTGTCTGTCACGAACAATACCAGAAACAGGGGAATTGCCCGAAAACTTTACGGCAATGAACTTCTCTGGATTCCTTACGTGAAACCGGGCTTTGAATTGTCAAAACGGGTTTACGCGGCATTTCGGGGAAATTCGTATGCGAAGGGCGCCATTTTGGAAAAGCATGGGCTGATCACGTGGGGAAATGATTCTAAAACAAGTTACGCGCGCATGGTTGAAATGGTGAACCGCGCAGAAAAATATATTGCCGCTCGGTCAAAGAAAAAATGTGTTTTTGGCGGCGCCCGGTTTAAAAACTTAAATCCTTCAGAAAAGAAAACGCGCCTTGTCCAACTTTTGCCCGCGATTCGCCGGGCTGTCAGCAAACAAAAACGGGCCATTCTTACTTTTGTTGATTCACCGGCCGTCATGGAATTTATAAATTCAAAAAAGGGAGCTCGGATTTCGCAAATCGGCCCGGCAACTCCCGACCACATGCTCCGGACCAAACACAATCCGCTCTTTGTGAAATTGCGGAACGGAATCGGGTCGCTCGGTGCAACGGAACTTGTCCGGCAAATTGACAATTACGCGAAAGAACACGAACGTTACTTCAACCGGTTTAAATCGCCCGGCGCGTTCATTTTGGACCCGTTTCCGCGCGTCATTTTAATTCCGAAAATCGGGATGATTGTGACGGGAAAAGATTTGGGAAATGCGAGAGAGTGCGCCGAGATTTACGAACATTCCATTGCCGCGATGCGGGGAGGGGAAGCTACCGGTAAATATCAGTCACTTCCTTTGGCGAAACAATTTGAAATGGAATATTGGCCGCTTGAGCTTTATAAATTGTCACTTGCCCCGCCCGAAAAGGCGCTTGCACGAAAGATTGCGTTTGTGACGGGTGCTGCCGGTGCCATTGGGAGGGCTATTTCGAAAAAATTAGCGGCGGAAGGTGCTCAAGTTGTGTTAACGGATCTTGACGGGGAAAAAGCAGAGCAGGCCGCCTGGAATATCAACCGCGAATTAAAGTCTGAGCGCGCCATCGGAATGCGCGTGGATGTGACCCGTGAAGAATCCGTTCAGGCAGCGGTTGAAAACACGGTTTTAAAATTTGGCGGGCTTGATATCGTTGTCTCAAACGCGGGGATTGCGCACATTTCCTCCATTGACCGGATGCATTTGTCTGATTGGGAAAAATCTCTCAAAGTAAACGCAACGGGGCATTTCCTGATCGCGCGTGAAACCATGAAAATATTTAAACGTCAAGAGCTCGGCGGGAATTTCATTTTCATTGCGACCAAAAATGTATTAGCGCCCGGGAAAGATTTCGGTGCTTACAGCGCGTCGAAATCAGCGGAAGCTCAGCTTGCAAAAATTTTAGCCATTGAAGGCGGTGAGTTTGGCGTGCGCGCCAATATCGTGAATCCAGACGGGGTCTTTGGAGGTTCGGGCCTTTGGTCCAAAGAAGTTCGGAAAAAGCGTGCAAAGTCCTATCACATTTCCGAAAATGAGCTTGAGGATTTTTACCAGGAGCGGAATTTGCTGAAAACGAAAATTTTCCCCGAAGACGTCGCGAATTCCGTATTTTTCCTGGCGTCCGACTTATCTTCCAAAACGACCGGCTGCACTCTCACCGTGGACGGCGGCGTGAGAGAAGCTTTCCCGCGGTAAAATTAAAACCTCCCCCGCGAAAAATCAAACGTGAAATTGGATTTAGCGTTTGCCGCGTTTCTTAAAACAAAAAAGCGTTGCGGATGATGCTGCAACAACGCTTTTTTATTCATTCATTGGTGTTCTGGCGCTTTTTTCAGGAGCGCGTTTGTGGATTCAACCGGGATTCCAAAATTGATGTTTTATCGACCGCCTTCTTTACGTTTTGAGAAACATTCTTTGCAGTAGACCGGGCGATTTCCGCTGGGCTTAAAAGGAACTTCACATTCCTTCTTACATTCTGCACAGGTTGCCTTAAACATTTCTTTTGGCCCGCCAAATCCTCCTTGAAACCCCATGATCGTTCTCCTTTTGTTTGGTGCTAATCTCTACATCGGGTTAATGTTGTAGAATTTATCAGCTATGTTCTTTTCGCTTGCGGAAAAAAGGCTTCTTTTTATGATCAAAGCCTCTGTTTTCGCCGCCTTGTGGTTTATCAAAATGGCGCGGTCCGGCGAAACCCCCTTCTCTTGGATTCTCGCGATCACCTCTGCCATGATGATGAGAACGGTTGAAGGGCCGGAAAGGTTTTGAAAAAGTTCTTCTCTGAAACGGCCTTTCCGAAGACTGGCCAATTAAAATATCGACCTTTTTCTCTAAAAAACTCAGTTGTTGTTGAATTTTTTTGAGTGACGCCGCCACATCCGGCTCGCCTTGTGGCGAACCCGGGAGAGTATCGTGTTTGGAATGTTCGTTCATCTTGTTCCTTTCCGCTCTGATTCTGCTTAACAATCTAAATTGATTCCGGGTGTTTCGAGCGCTGTTACCGTTACCGAAGGTTGCCAGCTGTCACGATCATAGCAGTATATGACCATTTCCCTTGGAAGAGTTATTTATTATAAGTGAAAATGGAAGTAATGCGAACCAAAATCCTGTTTCGCAGAGCGAGGTCTCGCCCCGGAGTGTACAAGTCATAAAGCGCTTAAAGCTTTTATCAAAGCTTCAAAGTAGACACAAAGTTCCTGGAAAAGAGAAGCTTAATTCAAGAAAAAAGAAATTGGAACGATACTGTATTCATAAACCGGATTCCTACTTTTTATCCACCGACAGCTTTCAAGGAGCCAATGATGATTTTTGTTAAAAGCTTCTTCTTTATTTCTGGTTTCTGCGCGCTCCTTTATCAAACAGTGTGGCTCCGGCTCATCATGGCAAGTTACGGTGTGAACGCGCCTGTGATATCTTCTGTTTTATCGGTTTTTATGATGGGTTTAGCGCTCGGATCATATTTCGGAGGGAAAATTGCGCGCCAATTTAAACAATGGCTTATAACGCAAAAGCTGAAACCATACGCCATGCTTGAACTCTTTATTGCCGTCGGCGGAATGGCAGTGCCTCGATTCGTTTTGTTCGGAAGGCACGCGCTGATCAATTTGCCTATGTCCAACTCGGGAATTTATTTTTTTGCGACGTTCATTGCGATTTTAATCACGCTATTGCCCTTTTGTATTGCTATGGGTGCAACGTTTCCCGTCGCTCTTGCTTATCTTGAAAATCTTTCTTTGATCGACCAAAAATCTCAATTCAGTCACCTCTACTTGATGAATGTCATCGGGTCCTTCTTGGGGGTGTTGTTATCCGCCTTTATCTTAATAGAATCTTTGGGGTTCGAAAAAACAAGTTGGGTGGCAGTCAACGCAAATCTTTTTATCGCTCTCTTCGCTTTTCTATTAGCCATCAACTCTCATGAAAAGCCATTTCGGTTACAACCGCTTAAAAAAGAGGCTGGATTCTCCGATGACGGACAAAGCATGCCGAAGATAATTTTGTTCGCGCTTTTTATTTTGGGTATGTGTTCCCTGGCACTTGAGGTCGTTTGGAGTCGAATCTATGTGCCTTATGTTGGTACGGAAGTCTACTCGTTCGCTTCGATTTTGGCGGTTTATCTTGCGTTTACTTTTTTTGGCACCTGGTTTTATAGAAAATTTCTTTACTCTAAAACTCAATGTCAAATTTGGATTTTTTGGTTTCTTCTAGGCCCTGCGGCTGCAACAGCTCTTTATTCGTGCCATCCCGATATCACTTGGTTCTCTTCGGGAAGGCTTTTGTTGGGAGTTGCTCCCATTAGTTTTGTTACGGGCATTCTCACGCCTCTTATAATCGATACAAATTCGAAATCCAGCCCCCGCTTAGTGGGTACTGCTTACGCCGTAAATTTATTAGGCTGCATTGTGGGCCCTATGCTTACCGGATTTATTCTAATTCCTTTATTCGGTAATTATGTTACCTGTTTTTTAATTGTACTTGTGCTTTGGTTGTTGAGTTTTCTTATTGTATTAAGAACCGAGAACGGCAAATGGGGCGTTCGTGTACAAACCATTTTTTACTCATGTTTGTCTTTTGTTTTTTGCACGGTTCTTTTTTTGTTGGGGGGAACGTTTGAAATGAAATTCCCAAAAACGTATGTTTTACATGATCACACGGCCACAGTGATTGCAACTGGAACGGGTATGGAAAAACAATTGATCGTTAATGGTCAATCAGTGACCCGCCTCACCACCATTACCAAATTAATGGCTCATTGGCCCATGGTGCATTTGCCTAATCCGCCCGCACGAGGTCTTACCATTTGCTTGGGGATGGGAGCTACTTTTCGCTCAATGGCTTCATGGGATATTCGAACCACTGTGGTTGAACTTGTCCCATCGGTTGCGAAATTGTTTCCGTATTATTTCGATGACGCAAAGCAAATTTTAAGCAAACGCGAAAAAAAAGCGGACATCGTAATCGACGACGGCAGAAGATATCTGGACCGGACGGATCAAATGTTTGATGTTATCGCGGTCGACCCGCCACCGCCCGTCTCCGCTGCTGCGTCAAGCCTTCTTTATTCCACAGAATTTTATCAAAGTGTAAAAAAACACCTCCGGAAAACCGGGATTCTTCAAGTTTGGACCCCTGGAGGCGATTCGAAGGATCTTGTTGCAACCATACGGTCATTGCTTGAATCGTTCCCTTATGTGCGTCAATTTGGTTCAATCGAGGGTTGGGGCTTCCATTTTTTAGCATCGGAGTCGCCCATTCCCAGACTGGATGCTAAAGAACTTGCAAATCGATTGCCGGAAAAAGCAAAAAAAGATTTGATGGAATGGGTTGATCAATCTCCGGAACAACTTTTTGGGATTCTTTTGGACAGCGAGGTTGATGTTTACAAATTTTATGATCATTTTCCCATCGCTCACAAAGTTCCTCTGACGGACGATAGGCCTGTCAACGAGTATTACCGGCTTCGGGTTCTCATTGCAAAAATCAACCGGCTATTTTGGTAATTTTCCCCAATGCAATTCAAACTTCCAAACACAGGCAAGTATTTTAAAACAAAAATCCACACTAAAACATTGGCCCACGCGCTATTGCTTAGGCGTTCTTTCCGCCACCAATTTCATCTGTGCTAACCCTTTTTCAAATTGTCCGCCGACCATTTTATTGCAGTTTATGATTAGACTCATGGCTTTGCCCATAAAATTACTTTTGCCCGACATGCTCCAGATCACAATGGTTTGATTGCCTTCAGGTTTGAACATGAATTCTGCGGCGTTGGTAGCTTTGAAAGGTTTTAGAAATTCAAGTTTGAACACAACCAAATCATTCGGACGACTTTCTGTGATCGTCATGCTTCCCACGCCAACCTGATTGTTTCCAGCCCATCTCATAATGGCGCCCGTTCCTGCCGCCGGACCTTCGTAGGAATTTTTCGCTGCCGGATCCAGTTTCGCCCAAGGCGACCACGCTTCCCAATTGTGTAAATTATTCACCTGTGCAAACGCCGCTGCGGACGAAGCAGAAATGGTAGCTGAGCGCGTAATTCGAAATTCAGCCGGCTGCTTAGCAACGATGACAACAAATGCGATTACGATAACTGCAATAGCAATGAAAACTTTAGCGAGCATTGTAAAACTCCTTCTGTTTAATAGTTGAATGAATTATTTTTCAATAAAGTTTTTTAACGAAGCGCCAACGATGTGAGCCCACCCTTCGGCAAAATTCTCTTTTGCCAAATCGGGGTTGCTTTTGGGAAACGTTTCCAAACCTTCATGTGTTAATTTAAGTCTTCGTTTTTCATTTGAGCACTAAACTCCCGTTTACGCTTTTACAATTGTTGAAAATCCGCCGTAGACCATGCGTTTGTGATCAAATGGCATTGGCTTCGCGCACATTTTTTTGACTCGCGCGTCACTCATTACTTTTTTAAGAACCTGATTGCGATGAGCTTTTGAGCGAAAACCGGTGACAGCAAAAACCAAAACTTCACCCTTCTTCACTTTCACAAGTGTGAGCGGCGAAACCATGCCTTTTATGTGAAGATCGTCGCCAAGAAACTCCCGATATTCAAGACAACCGTACCCGCGCATGATTTTTCCCATCTTCGTAGACATGCGGCGATAAAACGGAATCAATTTTTTTGGAACTGGTAACACATACAAATCAACGTAACCGAACATAAATCTCCTCCTGTTATTTTTTGATTGATTAAATTTTAGAGTTTCGCTAAATAATTTTCAAGTTGATCAAGCGTTCCCGTCCAGCCTTGTTTCATGCCGTCGCGCCCCTTCTCGAATGTGTCGCGCTCTTCTTGTGTGGAATTGATCGGAACCCATTCAATTGTCAATGTTGTCTTGCCATTCTGCTCTGTGAATGTAAGTGTTGATAACATTTCGAGCGGCCACGGATCCTTACTCAGCGGATGCCGCGTAAGACCTCCTTTTTCGTCAGCGAAAGAATTGACGAAAACGAGTCGTTCGGGCGCTACAATTTCCCGGTAAACAAATTTCCCCCACATATCTTGACCACCGTAGCGCATTCCATAATGGTTGATACCACCAGGACGCAAATCCATTTTGTAATCAAGAATGACAGCTCCTTTCGGCCCCCACCAGTGTTTCATATGCTCCGGATCGGTAAACGCCTTCCACACAAGCTCACGCGGTGCGTTAAAAACGCGCGAGATGACAAATGGCTTCATGTTGGAATCGCTCGTTCCCATTTTCGCCAAATATTCTGAGAGGCGGCCAAGAGTCTGATTTCCGCCTTCAATGGCCTGGTATTCTTTAATCGTATGGTCGCACTCTTTGGAGGAAGCAAAGATCAAACGCAGGGTCAGTTTGGTTTTACCTC
>Ga0209515_10010818_pt1 | contig 10068 bp, 15 predicted proteins | sample Subgroupgradi54m_FD_187454 | JGI IMG/M metagenome (GOLD analysis project Ga0209515, IMG submission 187454) | Subsurface groundwater microbial communities from S. Glens Falls, New York, USA - GMW60B uncontaminated upgradient, 5.4 m (SPAdes)... ...
CAATTCGTCATATACTAAAAGCGTCCCGATGCATCGGGACGCTTTTGAAGCAGTATTGCGGGATCGTCTAATGGTAGGACACATGCCTCTGAAGCATGTTATCTTGGTTCGAATCCAAGTCCCGCAGAGCTTCAGGACTCAAGGGCGCCAAAGCGCCTTTTTGTGTTGTATCCATGCCGCTTTCCTGCGGTTCGAAAATACTATTGAGCTTCGGCACCCATTCAACAAGAAACTGGAACGCAAGAGTGTAATTGGGCTTGATTCTATCGGCATTTATGGAAAGGTTCGAAAATACATAGCTCAAAAGCAATCGCTGCTCCTCCGGCGTTGCTTTGGGACTCAAATAAATATCTTTTGCTTTGGTAGCAAGCTCGTGGATGGCATACCCCGCCTCGTAGTAGGCGGTGCGTGATTCAGTGAGGTTTTTGAGTGCATCAAGCGCCTCCTCTTTCTGTTGAGTGGATTCGCTCATAATCTTCTCGCATAATGCGGCAGGCATCTTGCCGTCCAGCTTGTCTTTGTACGCCTCCTCAATTCTCCGGTCAGAGGTCTGGATAATGCGCGTCAGCGCGTCCCTCCGGCTGGTGTTGTATTGTATCTCATCTCCGTGGCTTTCCTTGAGCGCTTTCTCAATCCAGTGCAGGATACGCTCATTTTTGGGGGCTACCTTGTCAAAATAGGAGAATAGTTGCTCTTCAACCTTTTCCTGCCGGATATAGAGCTTTTTGGTGCAATGCCGGTACTTCTCATAGGTTGAATGATGGCCGTACCAATGTCCTTTCTGTATTGTCCATGCGATGGTAGCCCCGCACTCCTCACAGGCGATTTTCGCTTTGAACACCGGACGATGCTTTTTATACTGGGGACTGCCGATTTTTCGGGTGAGCTTTTGTCGCACCATGTCAAAAAGTCCTTTTGAGATAAGCGGCTCATGCTGTCCGTGAGAGACGATGTCATTCCATCGAATACTCCCATAATAGAAAGGATCGGAAAGCAAAGTGTGCATCCTGCTCTTGATGAGCTTTTTTCCTTCCCGCGTTCGCAATCCCTCGCGGTACATGACATCCGCCAGTGCATTGAGGGAATAATTGCCAGTGGCATAGAGTTCAAACATTTTCCGCACGAAAGGCGCTTTTTCTTCGTCAATCACATGAATCTTATGCCCGCTTTCCCCGATCGTCTTGTAGCCCAGAGGCGGCTTGGTGGGCATCCAGCCCTGCCGGATCTTCTCGGCAAACCCTTTCTTTACTTCTTCGGACAGGTTATTGGTGTAGAAGCGGGCAATGGCGACTTTCATGTCCCATACGAGATTGTCATGCGCTTTGGTGTTGCCGTTGAGCACAAACGACTCTTTAGCAAAGTGGACTTCACGATTTTGGTTCGTCCTAACCCATTCGTCCACAATGCTGGCATCTTTCAGATTGCGGGTAAGCCGGTCAATCTTCTCGCACAGGATAATCGGGATGTTATGCTTGGTTGCGTGATCCAGCATCTCATTGAAAACAGTGCGTATCTGCTTGCCGCTTGCCGATTCGGAGATCCGGTACACTTTGGCAACAGCAAAATCATGCTTTTGAGCATAATCCTGCAATAGCTTGATTTGAGCATCAAGCGAGTAGCCGGTTTCTTCCTGTTCCCGCGATGAGACGCGGGCAAAGATGAGTGATTTCATAAAAATCTCACGGGTTTTATTGCGACTTCGGGGTACATCTTTACTATACCCCTCCTTGCAAAAACCATCAAATTATTCCTCTCTATCCGACCTTAAGAATGCGGGCATATCTTCAAAGATTATTTGCATATCCGCGTTGAGATCCACGCTTCCCTTCGGTCTCCCCGCCGCCTGATTGAGCAGATATTCTCCGGCTTGTCTATCCGGTGCTTTCTGATAGATCCTTACTTTTTCACCATCCATTACTTCTTCCCGCCATACTCCCTTTGCCGCTTCAATTTGAGCCGTAATAATCGGGGCTAATTCTTGGGCGATGCGCTCAATCATATACTCTCGCGCCTTCTCTCTTTCAATGGTGCGTTGCAACCTTACGCCTTTTTTTCTGCCTGCTCCTGGTCTTTTACCGCCTAATGCCATAGTTTGATTTTATTTCAATTTAATCACCGCTCATTATTTTTCTGTAAAGCCCGATACAACGGGTCATCTTCGCCAAAGAGGGTTATAGCATATACGATGTCTTCTTCATGGATGTTTTGGTCTTGCCTCAACGCATCAATACTCTCATACATTTTACCTTCATAGGTATAGCCCTCGGCGCCGTACATCTGCGTGCAATAAATAACCCTTCTTGGCCAGCGTTTCTTAAGTTGTTTCTGGATGCTCTTGATGCGGTTTTTGGTAACGCTCATAAAAATGTATTTACTTTATCTGTTTCTCCCTGTCTGTGCGATTTGTTGTTCCAGCGCTTCAACCCTTGCTTCCAGCTCACCGGCCTCCAGCGCTTTCAGGGATACATTTGCCAGATACCCCACGCTGTTTGCCTTCTGGTGCGTGAATGGCTCGGTTCGGGTTCGGTTTATCGTATCCTCCATAAGCGCTATGACCTCCGCCACGCTCTTCACAGAGAGCGGTGCCAATGGTTTTGCCTCTTTGCGGGGTTTGGGCGCCCGTCCGCCGTTCTGAACAGCGGCGCGCTTATCTGCTTGAGAAGCAGGGTTATGAGTGAAGCAATACTGCGTCCCTGTCATGGCATGGGCGTTGCACTGAACTTTGTCTTGTTTAATATATTGGCATTGCATAAGGTTTTGCTTGTGGGGTAGGGTTATTTGTGTTTAATGACCCAAGATGCCCTACTTCCCCCAAGGCGCCCTCCTTTTGAGGCGGGGCATCTTGGCTACTTTGGGCATCTTGGGCAAAGCCCCACATCCAACCACCCGTGAAGGTAATCCTATAGGGCTTGATGCCCAGCTTCTCGCGTGCTCGGCGCAAGGACTTCTCACTGATGCCAGCCCCTCGCGCTTCCTTCTGTACTTCAGATGCCTTTACTGACCCACCGGATAATAAATCTTGTAGAAAATCACAGGCATCATCGGTGGCAGTGCGTTCCTCGTCTGGTTTGGGAAGAGCAAGCGCCTCGTCTGCCGTAATTGCTACCGGCTGCAAATCCCACGCGATAACTGGCGCATCGTTCTCTGCCGAAACAATAGAGTAAGCCAGACCCGTGCTATCTTTTGCGAGATTATTTTTTGTGGGCATAAATAAGGTACGGCTGGGATTATTCTGGTCTTTCGTAACAATATAAGCTGCTCGCGCGGCAGCGACAAAAGCTATTGAACCCATTGATCGGTACATTGCGTTTCCCCCGCCGCTCTTATTGAAATGCTGGATTAACACGACTGCTACTTTATATTGTGCCGCCAATTCAGCCAACGGAGCAAGCAGTCCTCGCACATCAGAATTGTTATGGCTTTCAGTGCCGTCAAGATATGCGGAAACTGGATCAATGATTAAGAGTCGGCAATCCGGCAAAGTGGATAATAATTCTTCAAGTGCCGCGATATCGCGCTTGAATGAAAACATGTGTTGTATCGGTGTGCCTTCAGCGTCTACTTCCTGTACGGCCTTTAATACATGTATGCGCCGACAATCAGCCCCTGCGGCGTCAAGGCGAGGCCTGGTAGTGTCTGCCGGATCATCTTCGGCGGATAACAGCATTACATCCCCAATAGGGGATGGGGTCTTATCAACAGGCCATAAGAAGCCCTTTGAGACAGTTGCCGCCATTGCCGCAGTTATCAAGCTTTTCCCAAGCCCGGGATCTCCCGCAATCAAAGTAAGTTTTCCCAAAGCAATGCGCCCGGGCCAGAGCCAGCTGATCGGTTCGGGCTGTATGTCTGCGAAACAAGCAGTAACGGCTCGGCGCTTCGCGGTCTTTTCTTTCTCTATATCTTGTAGCAGCTTTTCAATCGCTGGTTCGTTTTTTGCGTAATCAAAAGTTTTTTTCATAGCAGATTCCGGCCGCCATCTCGGAATCTTGAGTAGGGAATCTGCTAAACTCCTTTTACTCAAAGACGCCGAGACGAAGGCAAAGGTTAAAAATTGTTAATTTCCAACAAGATACATTACTGCTTCACGAAACGGACAATCGTGGAGCAACATCATAAACTTGATAACATCTCCGCCTTCACCGCATCCGAAACAATAAAAACTATTTGTTGCCGGATACACATGAAAAGACGGGCTATTTTCGTTATGAAGCGGACACAACCCGACCAAAGTTTTGCCGCTTTTTCGCAATGGCTGATTGATTAAGGTTTCAATTGGTACGGCTCGCGCTCGCTGTATTTGTCCCTCGGTGAGCCGCCCTTTTGGTTTCTTGCCTTCTGCGATCATCAACAGTCGTTTCAGTCGCCCTATATGCCTTTCTGCCGTCAGAAGATCCACGCCGTCAGTTATCTTGATACACGCTCTCCAAAACCATCTCGCAAATTCATCGGCGGTATTCTGCTTTATGAATATCAGCTTCTTCTTTATCGCGTTGGAAAGCCTATCCCGTTTTTCTTCAAACTCCGCCAGCTTTTCTGGAATAACCGCCTTTGCTTGAGGGAAAATCTTATAGGTGTATCTGGGTAGTGATTTTCGCCATTCTTCTTCTAAATGGAAGGCGTAGTCCAAAAAATCCCAGTCCGGCTCTTCATTTGTTTGTGGCATTGTCATTTTCATGCTTGTTTCGGTGGTGAATCTTTGCGAGCAGATCAAAATATCCAATAAGCATAGAGGCGGTTTGTGATGCTTCCGCCTCTGTTATTTCACGCCCGTAGTCCTCACGGACTATTTGGCGCAGGTCTTCAATTGTTTGATTGCTCAACATAAATTACTCCTCGCCATACAGCCGCGCCTTGATAATCCGCAGGGCGTTGAAATAGGCAGCAGGATCAACCTTTAATTCTCCCCGCCAGTAGCTCTCAACCAGCTCATCAAGTTTGTCGTCTCCTCGCTTGAATACAAAAAATGCTTTGCGGGAATTTACAGGCCTGTCAACCCTTTCGAGTGGATAGAAAAGAGAAATCGCCGTTGCCAAAGCAAGGTCGGTGAATCCTTTTTCTTTTGTGATTTCGGTAGTCATAATCATTTTTATTCCTGCGTTTATTAAACCAAACCGGCGACATGAAAATTGGGGTGTAAAAAAATACCCCCACGCATAGAACAAATAATCCAATAAATAAGCCAAAATAAAGATACCCCCTTTGAAGTGGGGGTATTTAAATACACCTTTTATGCACCCGGCTATCTGTAAGTGATGACCAGTTGTATGTCGCCCTTATTCTCTATTTTGATAGGGAACCCCTTTAATTTCAGCATTCTCCCAATGCCCTTAATGAGTTGAGAAAATTGCTTTTGTATGGTTTTGTTTTTATCAAATGCACCGACATCATTGGCCATACCCGAGTTTACAGCATAATAACCTGCGGGGTGGCTCTCTCCTTTTTGCTTGATGTTGCCCTGTTGAACGATCTTTTGATTCTTCCAGAGTGATTCAAAAAGTTTCTTTGGTTTTGCATCTCCGGTTTTGCCTTTACGGAATTTATGTCTGGCGTCTTTGTACTCCAGAATCCCGTTTTCAAACTCTACCTTTTGTATCCTTTGCATTGTTCCGTCCTCTTCAGGTTGAGCGATGCTCATTCCCGAAAAACTCCATCTTTGGGGTATCTCAAATAATTTTGAATCTCCTTTTCCTTCATTGAAAGCTTGCTCCAGATACTCGTAAAGAGGATTAAATCGCAATGGTAAGATTTCGAGCGAGAATGTTCGAGAGGCGAGTTTTTCCGGATTCTCGTAACTATCACTTCTTATTATTATTCTTACTGCATTCCACTCCGCAAGCAATTCTATAAATCCCGTCTCTTCTTCAGGGAGGGGGGCATCAATTTCTTTATCTCCACTAAAGTAGATTGGATAAGCAATAGTATTGTGGTTTGGCAATACTTTTTTTATTTTTTTCACCGCATACAAAATGCCACGATTTAATTGGAACTCTCGCTGTTGTTCCTTCTCCACTTTTTTATTTTCCATAGTCATTTTCATTCAAACTTTGCTTCAAGAATATCAGATTTAAGGAAGTTTTTCAAGATATTGTGCTACATATCACAAATGCATCCCTCGCTTCACTTTTTTTGAATATGTGCTACTATAGTTCTGACAACTAAATATAGATAATAAGTGCCTAAACCCAGCAGAAATGCGGGGCATGGCACAGAAACCAAGTGCATACTGAACCCATCGTTCAGGCTCCATGCACTTGGTCATACCCCGAAAGGGGTATGGACGGCTTCGGCTGTCGGCTTGGCGGTGGGCTTTGTGTTTCAAGATAATTATGACTACACCCCTTAAAATTTCTGTTGTAATGGTACTTTTGGTTTCTACCCTTTCGGTCGGCTATTATTTTATTGAGGAGTCGGCAAAGGATATGTTTCTCCAAAGACAAGCTGGATGTGCCGAGCAAGCACAGAAGGCAGTAAAACAGTACTACCAAGAAACTACAGAGATTACGCGCGTTGGATTTCTTTCATCCCAAAATCACTATAGCCAGAAGCAGGGAAAATGTTTCGTCTTCATCTCGGATTTGACCAGAGAGGTAAATCTCGTAGAGCTGATCGATGCCTATCAGCATAGTACTGTGGTATCGTGTGTCTTGTCGCGAAATAATCCTCATGATGATTACTGCGTGAATGGTTCTCAATCTGTAACCGGTAACGGGGCAAGGATCACTAAAGACGACTTTGACAGATTATTAAATCAATATATGAACGAATAAAGGTTAATGTAACTTACATGAAAAAACTCCTATTCTCACTTCTTCTCGCTATCCCTCTTTTCGCATCTGCACAAGGTCTTGACCACGATCTCTCCTTTGGTTTACGCAACAACGCCGATGTTAAAAAACTGCAACAGTTTCTCACCGATCAGAAGGTATACGCCGGTGATGTAAACGGCAACTTCTTCTCCATGACATTGAAGGCGGTTAAGGCATTTCAGACAAAACAGGGGGTTGTACCTGCAAGCGGATATGTCGGTACAAAGACACGCACGAAAATCAACGTGCTCTCTGTATCGTCTGCAAACACGCAAGCAAGTATCAATAAAACCAATACCGATCTAAAAACTCCGGTAAAATTGCAACCAGAACAACCTGCCACTACAACAGCAACAAGCACTATTCCAACGGCAACCTCTACTCCAGCTATTACAACCCCAAAGCCTCCTGCACCGCCTATTGTTTCTAACAACGATCAACCACAAGTGCAAAATCCTCAACCTGCACCAATCGAGACATGGGAACAACGGGAGGCGAAAGGTTTTATCAATGCCGATCAAAAGGGGTGGGGAAGTCTAATAATGACCAACGCTCTGGGAGAAAAAAGATATTACCGAAAAGAGGGCAATCAATGGGTTCGGAAAAACAGTGAGGCCGAAGCAGGGCAGGCGTATGTAGACCCGCAAGTGCTTGAAGCATACAGGATTTTGACGGATAACTTGAACAGACAAGCAGAGGAAAATAGGCGACAGCAACAACTTGTAAGCGAAGAAAGCAGAAAGCAGAGCGAGTTAAGCCACAAAATATATCAACAGCAACAAACACAACAATGTCAGGATCGGTATGACAGAGCGGCTGCATCTTCAAAAGCTACTGCGGAGAATAATTATGGTTACTACACTAACATCATAGCTACTACTCCGTCAGATGAGTACTTTGCTGACCATGGTCTGGCTTACAGTGGTTACAGACAGCAAGCAGACCAAAAACGCAATGAAGCGCATGCTGAACTTGTGAGAATAGCTGCCAAATACGATGCGGATTTACAGATTCTCAAGGGAACACTTCAAATATGCCTGAATGCCGCCGCTCAATAATAAAAATGACTATGAAAAAAATAATTTGTCTTGTCCTCATCGCTCTTTCGTTCCCGTTCTTTTCTTTGGCATACAGCCAGTATCAGGCAAGGTCGGGTTTCCAAAGAGATTACAACAGCTACGGATATGTTCGATCTTACCAGTCGGCTACGATTCGTCCGCTTACCCCGTCAGTATACCACTCACCGTATGATTCCGTGTATGTAAACGGATATTCTCGAAGCAACGGCGCCTATGTCAATCCGTATTACCGGACGTATCCTGATAGTAACACCTACAATAACTACTCATCGTATGGGAATATAAATCCGTATACGGGAGCCCGTGGGTATCGTAAATGGTAATTTATGATTATATTCTTTATCGTGCTTGGAATTATAGTTGTTGGAAGTATTTTTTCCTCAGCTGATATTTAATCAACTATATGGCAAACAAAACTTTCAGGGTCATCGCCATTGCAGGCATAGCAATCGTAAGTTTGTCTACCGCTTACTATTTCTTTAGTAGACCTATTGCCGTAGAGCAAACTCGAAGTGAGCAGAAAAACCAGCAGGAGCAACCCCGACAATTAGCTAATACAGAGGCGACATCAAGTGTTCAGCAAGACGAGATAGAGAATCTCAAAAAAGAAGTCTTGAATCTCAAGAAACAAAAGTCCCAATTGACACCGCAACTATTATCTACTACTAAAGAAGCAACCAATCCGGCTACTATCTTTGAGATAAAATCTCAATGTCGGGCGTTGGGTGAGCAAAGAGAACAAAAAGAAGATCAAGAATGGCGTGATGGTATGAATCGATATGGCGAATTAGCCTTGTATGGATACAGTCCAAGTTTGAACACGTGTATTTATGGGAGAACCTATAGGTGGTATAACCTTGACCAGAATATGCAGCGGACAACAACGGAGATGTCCTATCACCCCATGGAAATATACGATCTTATGACAGGAGATTTACTATACTATCAACAACCAGATCTAATATCTGATTTGGGCTTACTAAACGCAACAAAAGAAAAATTTTGGCGAAAATATGATTCACTAATTCAATAAAATCAGAAATTATGAAAAAAATTATTTTGATCACATTCTTGTTTCTCGGAATCCTGTCCCTTTCTCACTCCGTTCAAGCTCGCGGACGCTACGGCAGTTTTCGGGTTGGCGGCTACACCACCCACGGTAGAGGTAGTCATTACATCGGCGGGTATACGAGAAGCGGCTCCGCCATCCGTCCTCGTCTGCGCCACCGATAATGGGGATAAAAATCTGATGATCTCCGGATATGGCATTAAGCGAACAAATTAAGAGAATCAAGATTGATCTCATCATTAAGTTGAGTGTCATAATCAGTTTGCTTTTGGTGAGCTTATCGGCTTTCTACTATTTTGTTGTATTCCTACCAAGAGCGGAGCAGGCAAAGATTGATTTACAAAAACAAGAGCAGGCCGATAAGGGGTTAAAAGATCAGGCAGCGCAGGAACAAAAAGACCAAGAAAGAATAGATGCCGCGCAAGCGAAAATAGTTGCAGAGAAGAAGCGGCAAGAGTCAGAAAAGGCATCTGTGATAGAGAAGGGGTGGACAGAAGCAAGGAGTGAAATTCAAAAAAGATTGGATGCTGGCTACCAACTTTTAACAGACGACGAGCAGAATCTACAAGCATCCCAGGATTGGTTAGTTAAAACATATGGAGACTTATCACAAATGAGGGATAATCCTTATTTCAACGCACCACTTCCTTTGATTCACGCATGGGAACAATATAAAACGGATCTCGAGGGATCAATTTCTGCACAACAGGAATTGATTCAAATAAGACAAAATATTATCCATTCAATTGAGAATAGGGATATCGATACTTTATCCGATCTCTTCAATAAGGAAAAAACTGCAGTTTCGCTCTTATCAGCATGGCAGGAAAAGATTAAGAGAGATAGAAACAATATCAATGTATTGAGACTAAATACGGTTAAAAGTCTATGAGTAGAAGAAACATCAAACCAGTGTCAATAACTGCCCGATCTGCTTAATCGCAAGCTCCGGTACGGGCAATGCTTCCTCCCAGCTGTAGGTTCGAAAGCTGTCCTGCCAAGCCAGCATTACTGGATTTCGGGCATAGATTTGCCCGATTTTCTTTTTATCTATCGGCTTTTTGCGAGGTTCTAACCTTGCAGAGATTGCGCGGGCTTCTTTTGCGGCGGTTTG
>Ga0209515_10010820_pt1 | contig 10064 bp, 9 predicted proteins | sample Subgroupgradi54m_FD_187454 | JGI IMG/M metagenome (GOLD analysis project Ga0209515, IMG submission 187454) | Subsurface groundwater microbial communities from S. Glens Falls, New York, USA - GMW60B uncontaminated upgradient, 5.4 m (SPAdes)... ...
TCGGAACAATTGGCCGCCACGAACAGCTTGTCGGAACACAATTTTGTCGCGCCATAAAGATTTATCGGGTTAACGGCTTTATCCGTACTCAATGCCACCACTCGTTTAACATTATTATCAAGCGCTACGTCAATGACATTGACCGCTCCATCCACGTTGGTGCGTATTGCTTCAATGGGGTTATATTCACAAGAGGGAACTTGCTTGAGCGCCGCGGCGTGAATAATAATATCTACGTCCTCGCAAGCTCGTTTAAGGCGATTGAGATCTCTCACATCTCCAATAAAAAAACGCAATCGTGGATCATCGGTAAATTCTTGACGCATATCCGATTGTTTTAATTCGTCACGGCTATAAATGCGAACAGTTTTTGGTGAATAGTTTTCGAGCAAAAGTTTCGTGCATGCCTTGCCAAACGAACCCGTGCCGCCGGTAATGAGGATGACTTTATCGCGAAGAGTGTTTTCCATATTGACAATATTTTATTTTTTATTATAGTATTTATGCAAGTCAACGCATTCTAAATACTCTGGAGGTGTTAGGTGGAAACAAAGTATGGTCTGCCGTTGGTCAACGCCCAGAATTTTGAAGTTGTGATAGATGAACTTGGCGTTAAGTCATGGCCACGTACGCGCGAGCCAATGATATTGGAGGAGTATCTAAAGGGAAATTTGACAGACGAGGAGCGGGGCGAACTTCGTTTTGCTCCAAAAACGGAAGTCGTTTTTCTGGAAGATCCACTTGGGAAGGAATTTCGGGGGTTTCGGCCAATCTTCAGGCACGGGGTTACGGTGTTTACGATGTCGCCCGAAGATATGGTTATCATTGTGGCGGATTTCCGTCATGGAACGGAAGAGCTATCTCTTTCGCTTCCTTCAGGAACACCGACGAGAATGGATATGAATTTTCCTTATCCTATGGAAGTCTGTGGAAAGAGAGAATTTCAGGAAGAGACGGGATTTGAGTTGGAGAAACTTATTCCCTTGAGCCCGCAGGGGATAGCGGTTCATGGACGACCCTCAAACCAAAAGCAATTTCCGTTTTTGGGTGTAGTCAAGAAGCCGCTCGTCATTCATCCTGAATGGAAAGACGAGAAAGAGTTTTTGACGACGTTCTTAATGCCATTGCAGGATTGGTACTCACTCCTGCCTTCGGGATTAGTCCTTGAGTATTCCCTGACCGCAACCTATCTCGCCTTAAAACAGCTTGGCAGGTTGCGGCTCGTGTAGGGTGAGGTAGTTCCTCTGGGTTTTATGGCTCCACAGGGTTTGATCCTTGTGGAGCTTTTCTATTTTTAAAGAAATTGTCAAAGGCGCTCGTTACATAGTTTAATTCTTGTGCTGATATTGCCGGGTGACAGCCGATGAAAAATGCCTGATCGCGCAACCATGATGCAATTGGGAGATTGCCGACAATGCGCTTTGGGGATTTTGCGAATGCCGGTTGGCTTACAAGATTACCGGCAAAGAATGGGCGTGTTTCAATCCCCTGTTTTTCTAAGTAGGTTGTTATCTCAATACGGGTAAACGGCGCATTGTTTTTAATAACGATAAGAAAGCCGTAGTATGTATGATAGTAGGCGTCAAGCTCGCTTGGCAGTTGGATAAATTTTTCATAGTGAGAAAGGCGACGTTTAAGAGTTTCCACAATGGCTTGCCTTTTTTTGTTGAGCGAATCCAATTTCTTCAACTGTTCAATTCCAAGCGATGCGGCAAGATCAGTCATGCGGACATTATAACCCAAGCGTTCAAATACATATTTTTTATCATAGTATTTAAGATTGTCGTCATAGTAGGTGAATCTGTTTTCCGGGGTGATTGGTTTGGTAATTCTTCCAAACTCCCGCAATGAAGGAATGATTGTCGCGTAGTGCGCATTATTTGTAACAACCATGCCTCCCTCGCCTGTGGTGATGTTATGAGCAACATAGAAGCTATACGTTCCTAAATCTCCAAAGCTTCCGACTCGTTTTCCTTTATAACTTGCTCCGTGAGCTTCGCAACAATCCTCTATAATTTTGAGCTTATTTTTTTTAGCAATAACCAAAAGTTCGGGGAGATTTGCAGGATGACCCAATGAGTGAACAATCATTATCGCCTTTGTTTTTTTTGAGATCGCTTTTTTTACTTCTTTTGGGTCAATATTATAGGTAGTTGGATCAACGTCTACGTACACGGGGATAAGCCCTAATTGAATAATGGGAGAGGCAACTGTAGAGAACGTTGAAGCAGGAACAATAACTTCATCGCCTGCGCTCAAATCGCCTGCGTCTAAAAGCGTTGCGAACGCGAGCATATTTGCTGATGTGCCGGAGTTTACGGCAAAACTGTGGCGAATGCCAAGATAGTGCGCAAAAGATTTTTCAAACTCTTTTGTCGCAGGACCCATAGAAATTTTGCCATCTAAAAGAGTTCCGATAAGGCGATTTACTTCACGATGATCGAATATCGGCCATCCGACAGTAATGTAAAATTTTTTTTTCTTCACGTTCATCGATTTTTTGTCGTGAAGATAAAATTTTTTTACTAAACCCTGAATTTTTTTAAGAATGAGTTGTTTTTGCATTGTGGGCTAAATCGTTTTTATACCATTCCCAAGTTTTTTTAAGTCCTTCATCTAAGGAGATGCGGGGACGATATGACGTAAGTTTCTTGATTTTTGTTAAGTCGGGACAGCGTCGCGCGACACTTCCTTGAGGCGCTGGCTTGATATTAAAATAGGGATGGAAGCCAGTGACATTGAAAACTCTTTGAGCTAACTCTTTGATGGTAATTTCTTCTTGATCATTGCCGATATTGACAATTTCCCCGTCAGTTTTATCTATTTCCATTACTTCCTGACTTGCCCATACCATATCTTCTACATAGCAGAACGCGCGTGTTTCCTTGCCGCCGAAAATGGAGAAAGGGTCTTCTTTCCTATAAAGGCGTTCAAAAAATTCAGGGACGACATGTCCATAGCCCATTCGAGGACCATAGACATTGTGGTATCGGACTATACTCATGCGTATACCATATATCTTTGCATAATTTAAGAAAAGGAGTTCCTTAATCATTTTACTGCCCCCGTAAGACCAGCGTGGATTTGTAACGTCTTCAATGGTAAGGGGTACGTTTTCCGGAGTTGGGATAGGAAAATCTTTTATTACTTTAAATGATCCTGCGTATGTTTCGGACGAAGAGGCGAGAAAAATTTTACTTTTTTTTGTTTTATGTACTATAAACCAGTCAAGAAGATTAATCGCAGAAAGAACATTATTCCGTAATACTATATGGGGAATTTCATAAAAATTTTGCGTTCCATTTATTGCCGCAAGATGATAAACATAATCATATCCTTTATCTAATTTTTTCAACTCGCGGGCGTTTGTTAAATCAATCTTTTTTAACTCCACGTTGCGACGATTTTTTAATAATTTTTTCAGATCGCTATCCTTTTTTCCACGAAAAAAATTGTCAACTAAGACGATATGATTCTTTTTCTCTGACGCAAGGAGTTTTGCTAAATGAAAACCTAAAAATCCCGCGCCGCCGGTAATAAGTATTTCCATATTAAAAAATTGATTCAAGGTCAGGGAAGCGCTCTTGATGAATTTCATTTGCTTTTACCGTCGCTTCTAAGAATTTTAGATGAGGGTATTCTTTGAAGTATGCTTTGCTATCCTTGGGAAGGCAATGACCTCCAAAGGCGTTGCCCCATCGGAGATATTTTTGTTTTTGAAAAAAGAAATCAATGGTTTTTTCGTGTGGTATTTGTTCGTCCAAAAGATTAGCGCCAAATTCATTGATAAAGGCAATCCGGAGCGCATTCCAAATATTGCTCAAGTATTTAATATGACTTGCTTCTTCGGGGGTGCAATAGTGGACTGGCTGAAAGTGTTTTTCAAAAGGGAATTTTTTACTATGCCTTCTCCCTACCACCACTCTGTCAGGATTCAAAAATTCGTCTATTGCTGTTCGTTCGTGGAGAAATTCTACCCAATAAAAATCAAAATGGAGAGCTATAAGAAATCGAGGCAACATCGTGGTGCGCAAAATGACAGTTCCCTTTCCTTTTAGTGGATGCGTGACTTTGGCGATATGTCTGATTTCTTGCCGCCCGTCTTCGAAATTTTTATCAGCAATGCAGATAATATGAGTGCCGGAGCGTGGGAGCTTCTCTCCTACGTATAAAGGAATATCATTAAATTCTTTTTGGTCGTAAATGTTATCTTTCTTGACGATGTCATAGGCGTACACATCGTATCCAAGGCGTTTTAATCCTATGGCATTCGCTTGGCCGATAAAACCATAGCCGATAATGTTTATGGGTTCCATAAAATTTTTTGTTTTTAATCTAATAACTTTCTTACCCTGCGTTTTACTACTTGGTAAAGCGTTGTGGCTTTTTCGTCAAGCACAGGGGAAAGGACGCGGAGAATTTCGTGGCCTAATATACGATACTGACCGCCGACTTTGTTGGCTCGGATGAGCCCTCCTTTTATCATGCGTTTAAAGGTGCTCTGGCTTATTTTTAAGTGTTCTGATGCTTCTTTGGGAGTGTATACTCCTTGTGGTTCAATCATATGCAAAGTATAGCAAAACGTAGCAACTCGTGTCAAATTTTGTTTTTTCGTAAAAAACAGGCATGGAAGAGCGCTTGCCCTTCCATGCCCTTTAGGAAGAAACGTTCTATAGCCGTAGAGATTCTTGGTCCATTTGCTGGATGAGAAGCTCGGCCTTCTTGAGATCGTCTAAAAATTTTTCGATACTTGGGTCAGTAATCAACTCCGGCGGGTATTCTACGTTCACGCGATGAGTTACTATAGCGAGACGTTCCTTTTTTGCGAGGAGCCAGAGGAGGGGTATAAAAGAGAAATCTTCTGGATACCCAAATCGATTACAGGATTCTTTAAGAGCATCTAATGCCTTTCTGTTGAGGATCTTTGCGCCAAAAGCTACATCATACTCCCTCTTTGTGATGTGAGCGAATCCCATATTGATAATCTTTTGGCATACTCTTTGGAACGGCGGCCAGGGAATCATGCTCGCGCGTTGCAAGATAACCACGTCAAAGGGATTATGCATCAACTTGCGGCCTATCTCTTCAACCAAATCCCATTGATAGTAAGGAATCCACGCCATCACATGATCCTCCCCCATTATTTTTTTATGGAGGATGTCATTGATGACTTGGGCCCATGAAGGAGGGAAATAGTTTCCCGAGGTATCGACAATTATAGCGTCCTTCTCTTGAAGAACGTCTACGAGATTTCGATTCTTTTCGACAGGAATCCCTGCTATGAAAAGGAAATCATTTGCGTGCGCACACTCTGCCGAGCGTAACGCCAACTCTCCCTCTATTCGTGTTGGGTCATTGGGAATGACTGTTGCAACGATAGTTTCCAAGTGACTTCTCCTGTGAAAAAGGTTTTTCCGCCTATGAAAGAATTCTTACCACGGGATTTATATTTTGTCAAACTATGCAAAAAGCGATTTTATTTGTATGCTTTCATTACTATGAAGATTGGAATAATAGGGCTTCCGAATGTGGGGAAATCCACATTGTTCAAAGCCCTTACAAAAAAAGAGATTTTAATCGCGAATTATCCGTTCGCGACGATTAACCCGAATGTCGGGGTTGTTGCCCTGCCTGACGAGCGAGTCCAGAAATTGAGCGCGATGAGCAAGTCAAAAAAAACGATTCCGGCGATTGTCGAGTTTTACGATATTGCCGGGCTCGTGAAGGGCGCAAGTGAAGGGCAAGGATTGGGGAATCAATTTTTGGCGCATATTCGTGAGACCGCGGCAATTGTGCACGTGGTGCGTTGTTTTAACGCGAGCGATATTTTGCATGTGGAGGAGAGTGTTAACCCCTTACGCGACATTGATATTATCAATACGGAGCTCATTCTCAAGGATTTTGAAACCATGCAAAAGCGGATGGAAAAACTTGCGGGCGAAGCAAAGCGTGGACAAAAGGATTCCCAAAAAACCCTTGAAACTCTGAAAAAACTCGAGCAGGCATTCAACGAGAATGCGCTCGCGCTGACATTGCGCGAAGAATTTTTATTGCAGGAAATCGTAAAAGAGCTTTGTTTATTGACCGCAAAGCCGCAAATATATTTATTCAATGGGAAAGAAAGTGATGTATCAAATGAATTAAAACAAAAGGTAAGAGGGGATTATGTTGTCGCGAATTTAGGTGCAGGAGAAAGCGTTGGTGTACTCATTGAGAAGTGCTATGAGATTTTGGGTTTGATAAGTTTTTTTACGACTGGAGAGGATGAAACGCGCGCGTGGACAATAAAAAAGGGTATTAAAGCGCCCCACGCCGCGGCAGTTATTCATACGGACTTTGAGAAAAAATTTATCAAAGCCGAGGTTATCAACTGGCAGAAATTGTTAGAGGTAGGAAGTTGGCAAGTCGCGCGCCAGCGTGGGTGGATGCGCATAGAAGGTAAGGAATATGTGGTGCAGGATGGGGATGTGATTGAGTTTAAGGTCTAAACCTTAAAAGGCTGGAGTATTTTGCGAGAACAATTAGGAACATATTAAATCTATGATTTTATTTGAGCAATTAAAAATCGCATCGCAATCAGCGCTCGAGGGCATAAATAAGCTTTTACCTCAGCTCTCATCAGATGAAAAACCGATTTCGTTTGAATATTTAGCGCGCATGCTTGATGATAAAAATGTTGCGGTGTTTGTGATAAAAGATGATGAGGCGATTGTTGGCATGGCAACCCTTGTGCTTGTTCCACACCCCAGCGGATTTGAGGCGTTTATTGAAGACGTTGTGATTGATGAAGCGTATCGAGGGCAGGGATTGGGAAAACAGTTGATGCAAGAAGTTTTAGAGGAAGCAAAAAAAAGAGGTGTAGAGTATGTAGAATTGACGAGTCGCGAAATCCGCATCGCGGCAAATAAATTGTATCAAAGTTTGGGATTCAAAAAGCGCGAGACGAATGTGTACACATTAAAACTACAATGATTCAAGAGATAGAAGAATACATAAAGCAGATTCTGCCTCCGGGAAAAGTGTATCCTGGCCATGACTGGAAACACGCGTTTCGCGTGAGGAATTGGGCGTTAAAAATCGCAAAAGGCGAAGGATATGAGGATGTAATTATTCTTTGCGTCGCCGCGCTTTTGCATGATATAGGGAGATTGCGCGAGAAAGAATTTAAAAAACAGCACGCAGGTGTTTCCGCGCAAATGGTTGAAGAGTATCTAAAGGATAAAGATTGGTTTTCCCAAAAAGAGGAAGAAGAGCTTTTGTATGCTATTGCGCATCATTCAAAAGGCGGGGAAGGGCAATTGGTGGCAATTTTGCAAGACGCGGATAGGCTTGACGGCTTTGGCGCGATGGGAATTGTGAGAATAATGCAACCAAAGTGGTATCTGCCTGATTACGATCCGGCGAGCATCGTAAATCCCTTTGTGCTAAGCAAAAAAGAAATTGATGATTTTTATATTGCCGAGCCGCAAGGAGATATGCTTTCCTACGCCGTTGATTACATTCCTTACCTTATCAGTTGGTTTGACTATATGAATACAAAAACAGGAAAAGAATTAGCAGAGCCGCTTGTAGAATATTCAAAACAATTTTTAGAGCAATTGAACCGCGAAGTGGGGAATGATAATTGACAGCACAGCGTTTTTTTAGTTATCATTAAGTGATTAAAAAAAATTTATGGAACAAGATCCAAGTCATCAAGAAGAGCAAGCTCAAAGTCTCTCACTTTCCGATATACAGCAAAAAGTTGCACAAAGGCGTCAGTTAATTGAGCAGGAACGCATAAAAAGAGACAAGAAGAGGCCTCACGCCAAGAGAGAAGGCCTGAATTGGAGCTTGCATTTGGAAAACGCTCCGCGCTTATTGAAGAGACACAAATGCTCCAAAAAGAGCGCGATCAAATGCGCGCGAGCGGCGTTGAAGAAAGAATAGCGGCATTAGGGGAACTTGTGGGAAGAGAAGCAAAAATTCAAGAGGAGCTTGAGCGTATCGAGCATCGGCTCAATGAAGTGAACGCGGCGTTAGCGTTACTGGAAGGATTGAGCCAAGAGGAACGATATGAAGGTTTTGAGCATGATTTGGATTTGGCGCGCAAAGAAACGCAAACTCTTCAGAAACAACAGCGCGCCAACAAAGAAGAAATCAAAGCAATAGGAGCGCAAAAAATTTCAGATGAACAACGCGAAAGATATCAACAAGTAGAAGCCCGCATTCAAGATATTGAAGGAGAATTGACGCTCATTGACGCGTTGGCAACGCCAGAAAATTTTGACCCCGCGCTTACCGAACAATTCATTCCGGAAGCGGAAGCAGAAGACAAAAGACGCGAGAGAGAAGCAAAAGAGCAAAAAGAATACGAAGAGGAAGAAAAATCAGTGTTTGATAAAATGAGCGCGAGCGCATTTATAAGAGATAAAACGCATGGCGAACTGAATGCTGATTTTTCTGAAAATCCGCGCACGCCCCGGGGAAAATATCTTAGGCACGTGTGTGAAACATTTTTGAGAGAAGAAATTCATGCTCGCGGAATTCCGGAAATGAAAGGGAATGAAAGAACACAGGCATTGCATCGTTTATGGGATAATATTCGCATGGGTTTTATCGGTGAACAAGGAATTGAACGGATAACAGATGAAGAAATGAGAAAAGCTTGTTATACGGGTGCGCTTCTCCGTAGTTTATTAAAAGGAAGTCAATCGAACCATGATTTTTTGATGAATATGCGTTTAGCTCAAGGCGGAGATCAATGGCGGTATGATAGGGTATATCCGGAGCAACAGGAGAAAAATCGGCAGGCAATAAATAGAACGTTACAAGTCCATCAAGGCACGCTCAATATCGTTCGCGCGCATGACGATGAGAAGCGTTTTGCCGCGCTTGATAGTCAACCAGAGTTTTCTGGCACGGATTTTCTTTTTTTACATGATGGGCCAATTGTTTCCCGTCAAACTGATCAGGCGGGAATAGAAGAAGCAAAGCGTGTGTTTAGCGAGGATCGCGATGCGATAAAAACACAAGAGCAAGAATGGATGAAAAGCGAGCACGAGAGTCTTAGCGCAAAAATTAAAACACTGGAAGCGGAAATTGAAAATGCAAACGCAATCATCGCGCGTCGCAAAGAGGCGGAAAAAATTTTTTATGCGCAACAAAAAATTGACTCGGAGATCACGTTAGCCAAAAACATAATTGTCACCTTGAAAGAAAAAATAGAAAGAGAAGCGTTAGCGCTTGCGCGAATACCATTTTATCGGAGGAAAGATGATATTGGAGTAAAAAAGAGTGAACATAAAGAGAGGATAAAAACGCTAAGCGAGGAATTAGCGACAAAAGAGCGTGAATTACGTTCGCTGGCAAGCGCTCATAGTCCAAGTCAGCAAGCTGACGCGTATCAAGAAATGTATAGATTAGAACCAGAGGCAAATCATCAAGAGCGAATGAATAAGAGTCGAGAAATAGATTTACGATTATTAAAAGAATCGCTCAAAAAATTTGAACAACGATGAAAGGAGTAATTCAAGCCGGGGGATTGGGGACGCGCCTGCATCCTGTTACATTGGAAATTCCAAAGCCGCTTTTGCCGGTGCATCGCAAACCAATTATTCAATATCTGGTTGAACTTTTTTTGGCTGGCGGGATAACAGAAATTTTTGTGTTGGCGAATACGAAAGACATTGATCTTTTTGAGAAGTGGAAGAAAGAATACAAAAATAAGCACGTAAACATTGTCGAGGAAAAAGAGCGACTGGGGACATGGGGAGGAATCCAAAAATATCTTTCAAAAGAATTAGCAGATACGTTTATTGTATCAAACGGCGATGAGTTAAAGGAAATCGAAATTCCTGCGCTTGCCAATTTTCACAAGAAAAAAAATGCGTTGGTGACAATCGCCGCGCTTGAAGTTCCAAGCGCAAAAGATTACGGCGTATTGGTAGGTGATAAAGAGGGAAGAGTAAAAGAATTTTTATACAAGCCCGAGCGCCCGCCAGTGAATTTTGTGATGGCGGGAATCTATGCCGCAGAGCCGGAACTTTTTAATTTGCATTTTGAAAGCGATGTCCTTTCAGTCG
>Ga0209515_10010822_pt1 | contig 10064 bp, 10 predicted proteins | sample Subgroupgradi54m_FD_187454 | JGI IMG/M metagenome (GOLD analysis project Ga0209515, IMG submission 187454) | Subsurface groundwater microbial communities from S. Glens Falls, New York, USA - GMW60B uncontaminated upgradient, 5.4 m (SPAdes)... ...
CATCCGCTTGCTTTTCCGTTTCGATATTGAAATCCATATCCACTACGCCTTTAGTAATCGCGTTAATGAAATGGCGATTGGCAACGTAGTCCACGCGCGCCGCCGCGTCAATATCAGCGGTTCGCTTAAGACGCATGGGCACAGGATCAACGGCAATCGTCTCAAAACCAACAAATGCCGCGACGCCATCGCCATCGGCATCCGTCTTATCCAGCTGATGAATGCGATGATACGCGCGGGCGTTTAAATACATCAAGTTGACGAGAGCGCGCTTGCCGGCGGCAAAATCGAGATGACGGCCCGGCGGGTGAACACCCTCGATGTAGCCGCCGCCAACAATTGTCCAAGGCTCCTCAAAGGTAACCCAATCGTCAACCAAGGGTGCTAGAGCGGGGACAACATAGTCAACGACAGGTAAAAACGCGTCAACGAAAGCGCGATCCGGGCGGCTAAGAAGATCGACACCGGTCTTGGGTGACTGAACCCAGGCAGGTGTAACCCAGTGGAAAAGGACAATAAGCGGCTTAAGTTTCCGCGCGCGCATGGCTTTGACGATAGCGACGATGCGCTTAAGCTCGGCCTTATCGAAACGGCCGGGAGCGGGCTCCAAGCGCGCCCAATCTATCGCGTAGCTAAAACTCGTGGCGCCAAGCGCCACCGCGCGATCGAGTTCCGCCTCGTAGCCACCCAAAAAACCGCAACCGTGATCACTGGTCTGTCCGCGATCAATCTTACCCATCTCCTCCCACTCGCTCCAGTTGCTGGCAACCTTCGAGCCGTTCGCGCGAAGCGCGCCTTCCGATTGATAGCCGACGGTGGCAAATCCAAACTGAAAATTACGCGGGAATACCGCAGGCAACACTGGATTTTGAATCGTTCGCACGCGCTGGGTGGGATCCGGGGGTTCAGACCAAAAAAAGAAACGATAAATAATCAAAATGGACGCTACCAGCACAGCCGCCAGCACGCCTATCCAACGCGTTTTTCGTGAATTCATAATCTAGATCCTTCTTTCTTTATAGAAAATAATGGAATCAGGATGACAGCACCGAGGGCAATAAAATTCCTACTTTTCATAACGCTCGAGATACGCGTCACGGACTAAATCCAAAACTTTCTTTTTAAATTCTTTATCACGCGCGACAAAAAGATCATCCCAGCGTTTCGTCCGAGAATTGTATTGCGCGGGATAGGCAATCCACCAATGTCTAGGATCACTGCTCCAAGCGCTCTCCATTAAAGTAACCTTGATGGCCAACTCTTTATCCAGCCAAATTTCTCCATAGGCCAACCTAATGCCTTTTCTCGCGGAAACAGGTTCCAGGCTCGCCAAAAAAATATTGGGGAAAGAACCCCTCACCCTCCCCTCGCGCCTCCGGCGCTCGGCGGGTCCCAGGCCTCCGGACTGGGGGCCCTCTCCCACAAGGGGAGAGGGTTGCCCTGCTAGTGATGACAGAATCGTTTTTTCCAAAGCATCTCCAATAAAATCGATTTCGGGTTTGGGTTGTTTATTTTTTCCAACGGAAGCTGGCAGACGAACGCTCTGCCATTGGTCAGCGAAGTAAGCCTGCGCCTGTTTTATTTCAAAAGATCCAAAATCTAAATCAAAAGCATACTGGTTACTACTTTTTTGGACATGATAGACCTCAGGAGACTTAAGCGCGAACAGGGGCGCGTTTGTGAAAAACAATATCCAAAAGCTCAGCAATGTCCATGATGTCATGATCCGCTCCGGATTCTTTGGTATTAAATTCATCACCATATTTGGCAAAAACGGTTTTCATGCCCAAGGCCTTCGCGCCCACGATGTCGCGATCCGCCCAGTCCCCGATCATCATGGTTTCTTCGGGCTTTACCCCTAACTTTTCCAGCGCCATCCTAAATGGTTTGGGGGAAGGCTTTTTTTCCTTGGTGTCATCGAAGGTAACAACGGCGTCAAAATAGTGGGCCAAACCCAAACCCACAACGCGCATCCAAACCTGCATCGATGGCGCGTCTGAAACAATCGCCATACGAATTCCCCGTCGCACAAGTTCCGTTAATGTCGGGTGCACATGGGGGTAGACGGCAAGATAAGCCTCTTTGGCCCGCCGGTAACCTAAAATACCGGCCGCCAAAATTCTAGGGTCTACCCTGCCCAACTCTTTCTGCAAAATCTTGTCAAAAATCTTCTGGTCTTCGATGCCTTCCTGCCAGTACACGGTAAAAATTCTTTCGATAAATTTTACCTTCTCCACGTTTAGGCCGGCGTCTATCATGCCCTCGGCGGCGGCATCCACCGCGTGGCGTTTCATGCGCATAAAGTTGACCAAAGTATTGTCAACGTCAAAAAGAACAGCTTTGATCATTTATTTTTTTTAAAACTAAAAGGTTTCGTGAGAAGTTGTCCCAAAGTGAATTGGTGCCACTTTTTTTTGCTTGCTTCACGTACAAAAATTGGGGCATTGAGATTCACGAACTCGGAATAAACCTGTAGGCATGCCCCGCAGGGAAAAGGAATCTTCTTGTCATCGGCGGTCACGGCTAAAGCCGTAAATTTTTTATGTCCCGAGGTCACGGCTTTAAATATAGCCACCCTCTCAGCGCACAACGTCAAACTGTAGGAAGCGCTTTCAACATTGGCTCCGCTAAAAATTTCCCCTTCAGAAGACAGCACGGACGCTCCAACGTGAAAATTGGAATAAGGCGCGTGCGCGGTTTCGGCCGCGGCTAAAGCGGCTTCCAATAAACCTTTGTATTGCTTAACGATTGCCACTAAAATATTTTCCAATTAAAAGCTTGAGTTTCCGAAAGGTTTGCTTCTTCATATGTTTAGGATCCGTGACCACCGCGTAACGGAGCGCGCTAGCGCAAGAACAAGGACTGACGCCACCGGCCCCTCGGGCCAGCAGAGGCAAAGCCCGCCTTAAAACATTTTGAGCTCGAGAGGATCCCTCTTTCAAATTCTCTAAAATTTTCTCTACCGTAACAGCTTCTTCTCCTTCTTTCCAGCAATCATAATCGGTCACAAAAGCCAGGCTGGCGTAACAGATTTCCGCCTCGCGAGCCAACTTCGCCTCAGGCACAGCTGTCATACCCACAATGGCGTAACCTAAGCGACGATGATCCAAGGATTCCGCCTTGGTCGAAAACGCCGGACCTTCCATACAAACAGAAACGCCCCCGCGATGAAGGCCCAAACGCGCGGCATCAGCCGCCTTTACAATCACTTCCGATACGTTCGGACAAAACGGCTGGTCAAATTGCACATGCGCGACAATGCCATCACCAAAAAACGTGCCAACCCGCCCTTTGGTCTTATCCACCAATTGATCCGGCAGTACCAAATCCTTAGGAGCCAACTCTTCCTTTAAAGAGCCGCAAGCTCCGACACCGATCAAGCGTTCCACGCCCAAGCTCTTTAAAGCATAAATGTTCGCCCGAACATTAATTTCAGCAGGCAACACGCGATGGCCCTTGCCGTGTCTAGGTAAAAAGGCAATCAAACAGCCGTCGATTTCCCCAATCGTGATTTTATCGGACGGACTGCCGAAGGGCGTTTTAACCCGCGCTTCTTTAACTACCCTCAAACCATCCATGGCGTAGAGGCCACTTCCGCCAATAACGCCGACTTTGACCGCTGAGTTGCTCTTTCTCAGGTTATTATCTCCAAAATCATTTTCTCTCGATGGGTTCTGGTCTTTGAAAAACTATACGCATCCTTAAACAAACCCATAGCCATTTTACAATCTTGGCTTGAGGCCCGACCGGTATAAAGCTCGCCCAACACTTCTCCCTTTTGAACACAGTCTCCTGTTTTTTTCTTAAGCACAACACCCGCGCTCAAATCAACTTTATCCTCCTGCGTGCGGCGCAAAGCGCCAAGACACTGCGTGGCTTGCGCGACTTTCTTCGCGTCCACAAAACTTACCCAGCCTGATTGATCGCTCATGGCGCTAAAAACTTTTTTCGCTTTGGGCAAATGGCCCCTTAAATTGCCCGCTATATTTTTGGCCACCCCCTGAGCCACCACCATGAGCTCAAACTTTTTTAAAGCCGCGCCGCCCTTTAGCGCGCGGTAACACATTTGTATCGCGCTTGCCTCATTGCTGGCCTTACGAAAAAGAATCAACAGCCGCGACATGAGCCCCAATGTCACTTCCATAAAATCATCGAACAAAGGGTTCGTGTTGCCGCCCAATATTTCCAATGCCTGCATTACCTCCAAACTATTTCCAACAGCCGCTCCCAAGGGCTCCTCCATGCGGGTTAGGAGGGCGGCGGCCTTTAAAGAATTTTTCTTGGCAACCCAAACAAGCTTTTTGGCAAGTTGCCTGGCGTCTTTTAAATCATTAAATATAGCGCCGCGGCCCACTTTAACATCAAAAACAATTCCATCCAAATCTTCGGTCAACTTTTTACTCATGATACTGGAAATGACCAATCCCTGATAGTCCACCGCGGAAATCGCGTCCCGTAAGGCGTAAAGTTTGCGATCAACGGGAGCTATGGTGTCACTCTGACCAAACATGGCAAGCCCGATACGTCCAACTTGCCGGTTAATAAAAGCAGGCTCGAAGCGACTGCGTATCCCGGGAATGGAATCTAATTTATCCAAAGTGCCGCCGGTAAGTCCCAAAGAGCGCCCGCTCATAGTGGGCACGGCAAAACCCAGGCTTGCCGCCAAGGGCATCAACACCAAAGAAATGCCGTCTCCAACGCCGCCTGTCGAATGCTTGTCCACGACAAACGCCTTACGGTGATTTAATTTCAATTTGGCCGAATAATGCGCCATGGCCCGAGTCAGCCAAAGGGTTTCTTGGTTATTTAAACCCTTCAGACGAATAGCCATCAATAGGGCCGCGATTTGGTAATCCGGCCAACAATTTCTATAGACCGATTCGGCGAAAGCAAATATCTGGTTTTTGTCTAGAGTGAAACCCTGTTTTTTGCGGTCAATAAGATCGAGGTAAGTGTTCAAATGGATTCTATGAAGGAAAGCAGAAGCTTTGAGAATTTAGACTCAATTTTTTGGCCAAACTCAAGCACTTCTTGATGCGAAAGCTTGTGGTTAGGAACCAATCCGCTGGCTAAATTGCTCACCCAACCCAATGCCGCCACATCCATGCCCAGGCTGCGAGCGACAATGGCCTCAGCGGTAACGCTCATGCCTACCACATCTCCCCCCAAACGCCTCAAAGCGACCACTTCAGCGGGGGTTTCATAGCTTGGTCCGTCACAACTGGCGTAGACTCCGTTAGCGATGCGCATTTTTTGCACGCGCGCCAAGGCTAATATTTTCCTGGACAAACCTTCACTATAAATTCTCGAACAATCAACAAAATCGGGTTTGCCTCGGAGCGGATTAGCTGACTGAAGATGAATATGGTCTTTGACGGCGACGAAGTCTCCAACCTTAAAACTTTTCTTAAGCGCGCCGCACGCAAAAGTTAACACCACCGTTTTGACTCCCAAAGTATGGAAATATCGAATGGGTTCCACCACGACATCCATGGGAAAGCCTTCATAATAATGAAGTCTCCCCTGCAAAACCCAAAGATCCTTGCCCTTCCAGCGCGCTTTAAATAGGCGGCGCTTGTGACCTAAAGGAGGAATTTTGCTCTGAAGCTCGGTACCGATAAGAGAAGACAGCGCGACATCTTCAACGGGGGCAAAGTTCTCCGCCACTTGCCCTAAACCACTGCCTAAAACCAATCCTATCGGTTCCATGCGAAAAGTATACCACGAAGATTTTCCCGCGTTTGGCGGCTTAAAACAATCCAAGCTACGGCTAACGCGATATATCCAAAAGCAAAACCCATGCGCACCCAATAAAATGGCAGGCAAAGCTGGCTAAGAAACAAAACAAAAAGCACCACCGCTTCCCCAAGCGAAAACCTAAAATTGCAAAAAACCATTGTGGCGAATAAACTCTGGGCCGAAGTCAAGAGCAATTCTTCGCTTTGCCTGGCATCTAAAGGCAAAGCCCAAGAAGCGCCGCCGTTAGAAATCGCGTAAACGATAGGCAACATACCGACCAGTAGCGTCCATTGATTGACTTTGGAGCTAATCAATGTGGAAAGCCCGGCTTTTGGATGCAAGCGCCAAGCAAACAAAAGCGCTACCAAAAGCTCCGGGGCCTCGGAAGCCAAAGGAGCCAGCCATTGCACTAAAATAAACTCATCAATATGTAAGTGCCGGCCCAAACCCAAGAGCCCCTCCGCAAAAGCCTGAGCGGAAGCTAAAATCACCAGCGCGCTATAAATAAATAAACTACTTGCCAAAGCTCGACGGGCGCGCACCGATAGACGCTCGAGCAAATGCTCCACAAAGGGTTCGGCCAACTTTTCCTCACTTTTTACGCTCGCGCTCTTCTTAATATAAAAGGCGAAAATCACCAGCAACACCACTCCCGCCCAAACTCCTATGTTCCCGGTGGAGGGAAACAAGAAAGAGAAAAAAGTAGCCGCCATCAAAGCCCAAATAGCCGGAATTTGGCCAGGGTCTAGAACAAATGATTTTTTACCGCTTCGGAAATAATAAAGAAAAGAAATGGCGCTCCAGCCTATGCCAATTAACATGCGATTAGCGCCCGTCATGTTAGCCGTGGCGTAATGAGCGTAGAGCGGATTTTGTCCGGCCTTCCAAGCGAAATAAAGATCGACGGTATATTCCGGTAATACCGCGACCAACGCCACTAAAGCCAGAGCCAAACCCTGAGGAATATCCACCTCAGCCAACTCACTCGCCCAAGCAAGCATGGTCGCTGCGGCAACGATAGCGCCCCCCGCAACCAATGTTATAGCCAGAGGATGATCAAAAGGATGAATGCCGAACAAACTCAATACCGCGACCACAAGCTGGGGAACGCAAAGCAGAGCGAAAAAAGTAATCCTAAACAATGTTATTCACTGTATTTCGAAATGGCGTAATCGATACCTTGGGTGATGGTAATATCAAAAATATTTTTTGCTTTTTTGAGCATTTCCTCAACAACGATCCCTTCTTCTCTGTTAAAAGGCTTGAGCACAAAATCCTCCGCGGGAACATGAACCGGTTTAGGCCCAATTCCCAACCTTATCCTGGGAAAATTCTCATCCTTCAGGGCATCCACTACCGAAACCATACCCCGATGGGTTCCCGCGGACCCTTTTTTGCGAAGACGCACGGTTCCCAAAGGCAGATCCAAGTCATCGTAAACCACCCACAACTGTTCCAATCGGGGTTTAAATCTTTTAATAAGCTGGCTAATCGCCTCCCCCGAATTGTTCATGTAAGTCGTGGGCTTGACCAAGAGCAAGTTGTTGCTATTGGGCCAGTGGGCACTAAAACAATCAGCGTAAGCACGTAAATTGCGATCTTTGAAAGGTTCGACGGCTCCACTATCCTTGGCAATGGTATCAATAAAGCGAAAGCCGGCGTTGTGACGAGTTAGAAGGTATTTATCTTCGGGATTACCCAACCCAACGACGAAGCAATCAAACTCCACCAAAAGATCCTTCTTTCTTTATTTTCAACATAGAATCAGGATGACAGCGGGGAAGTTCCGAACGTAAACAGTAAAAAATTTTTATTATTTTTTGGTGGGGGCCGCTTCTGCTTTAGCGGGCTGGGCTTTAGCACTCTGGGTCTTGGCCGCCTCCGCCGCCTCTTCGGGAGTAAGATCTTTCTTGCCTTTAGCGATAACTTCGGGCTGAGCGGCAACCGCGCCCGCTTCGGGGGTTACTACCGCGGCAACTTCTTCTTTGGCTGGAACCACAATGTTAACTACCACGTGACTTGCTTCAGTCAAAACTTCAACGCCTTGGGGCACTTGCAAATCCCGAACGAGCACGCTGTGGCCGATTTCAAGATTGGTCACATCTACTATGACCGATTCGGGAATCTGAGTGGGCAATGTGCTGACTCTGAGCGCGCGCAAAAGATGTTCCAGGATGCCGCCCTGGACTTTAACACCCTTGGCTTCCCCTGTCACGCGAATGGGAATTTCAACTTCTACTTTATCGGTCAACTTAATTCTAAAAAAATCAACATGAACGGGCACGCCCCGGACAGGGTCTCTTTGAATATCTTTGAGCAATACGGTCTCTTTTTTATCGCCGCCTTTTTCGCCGGCGACCTGCAGGCTAAACAAAACGTTCGCGCTATGCGCTTTATGCAACGCTCGATCGAGTTCGCCAGCGGATACCCAAACACCATAAGGTTGTTTCGCGGCGCCATAAACCACTGCAGGCAGTGTGCCGTCCTTGCGATTTAAGGCAAGCTCTCCCCGCGAAGTTTTTTCTTTTCTGACTTGAGCTTTTAATTCTATTTCTTGAGCCATAACAATTTCTCGGTGATAACTATTTTACCATACCTCTTGTCCGTCATTCCGGTCCCATTTCCGTCACCCCCGCGAAGGCGGGGGTCCAGGTCTGGATTCCCGCTTTCGCGGGAATGACGGGGAACGGAGATGTCCTGTCCGGGTTAAACAAACAACGCGCTGATGGACTCGCCAAGATGATTGCGCTTAATCGCTTCCCCTAAAAGCTTAGCTATGGATAAAGCGGTTATTTTTTTAGATTTTTTAGCTTCCTCGGACAGGGGGATAGAATTGCTAATCACGACTTCCTCGATAGCAGAATCTTCGATACGGCGAACCGCGTCCCGAGAAAAAACGCCGTGCGTGGCAAAAGCAAAAACTTTAACGGCCTTGTTTTTCTTTAAAACCTTGGCCACCTCCGTCAAGGTACCCGCGGTATCCACAATGTCATCTAAAATGATGGCGGTTTTCCCCTCCACCTCGCCCACAACATTAAACACGCTGGCCTCGTTAGGTCTTGGCCTTCGCTTATCAATAAAAGCAAGGGAGGAGTCTATTTTCTTAGCGAAAAATCGAGCGCGCTCCACCCCGCCCACGTCCGGGCTGACCACGACCGTGTCACCAAAATTTTTACCCGCGGCGTAATCCAAAAAAACTTGAGTGGCGAAGAGATGGTCAACGGGAATATCAAAAAATCCCTGAATCTGTCCCGCGTGAAGATCAACAGAAATCACGCGATTCGCCCCGGCAGTGGTGAGCACATTGGCGACTAGTTTAGCCGAGATAGGTACGCGCGGCTCCGTTTTGCGATCGGCCCGAGCGTAACCAAAATAGGGTATCACCGCCGTAATTTTCCCGGCGGAGGCGCGACGCAACGCGTCAATTAGAATCAGCAATTCCATTAAATTTTCGTTCACCGGTCGACAGGTGGACTGTATAAGAAAGCAGTCTTTCCCGCGAACATTCTCTTCGATCTTGGCATTGACTTCCCCGTCGGCAAAACGCGCGATATGAGCCCGGCCCAAAGCTAGCCCCAAATATTCCGCGATTTCCGAAGATAACAAAGGGTTGGCGGTACCGCTAAAAAGAAGGATATGTTCCAAGAGAGAAGACTCGTGTTCCAAGTGTACCTGAGGTTTATGTTTTTCGGTCATCAGCACTGACATGACTAATGATACAACTTCAGTAATTAATTGGGGCTATCGCCGTTCTTTTTTTTGTGAATCTGGAAACTGCGGGCGATGGCTAAAGTATTCTGTGGAATATCCCTGGTAATTGTGGATCCCGCGGCAACTAAAACATTTTTGCCAATCTTTAAGGGAGCGATCAAATTAACGTTAGAACCAACGAACGTGTCACTATCAATGGTTGTTTTGTTTTTGCGCACCCCATCGTAATTGCAGGTAATGGTTCCCGCTCCAATGTTACAGCGAGGTCCGATATCGGCATCGCCAACGTAGGCTAAATGCGGAACCTTGGATTCCTCGCCCAAGTGCGAAGCCTTAATCTCGGTAAAGTTACCAACTTTCGCCTTGGTGTCTAAGTGAGTGCCGGGACGCAAATGCGCGTAGGGCCCGATGGAGACAAAATCAGCCGCCGTTGTTTCGCGAACATAACTCATCACCGCGCGCACACCCTCTCCAAAAGTGGAATCTTCCAGATAAAGATTTGGTCCTAAAGTACAGGCTTTGCCGACAACCGTTTGGCCTTTTATAATGGTACCCGGATGAATAACTGTGTCCTCTCCAATGCGAACACGCGGTTCGATGTAAACACTGCTGGG
>Ga0209515_10010823_pt1 | contig 10063 bp, 10 predicted proteins | sample Subgroupgradi54m_FD_187454 | JGI IMG/M metagenome (GOLD analysis project Ga0209515, IMG submission 187454) | Subsurface groundwater microbial communities from S. Glens Falls, New York, USA - GMW60B uncontaminated upgradient, 5.4 m (SPAdes)... ...
GATGTCCTTGCGGATTTGCGTGAGGTCTCGCATAATTTGAGAAGAATTGTAAAGCACAACGCCGCCTTCTTTCACATCCGGAACATGAATGTCAACGCTCGTGGGATTGAGAAGCACCAAGCAATCAACTTTTTCGCCGTGAGAAAGTGTCTTTTGCGATCCGACATTCAACTGAAGCCACACAAACCCGCCGCGAATTGCAGATTGATAAGAATTATAAGCCATGACATGAAGGCCGAGACGCGAACACGTTTTCCCGAAGATTTCTCCTGTGGATGCAATACCATCACCGGCTGCTCCTGCGATACGCACAATCACATTCTGCTTAAGACTTGACATAGTAGTGTCCGTCCTTTCCGAAGCCCAGGTTTGATGAGCTTCCAAACTGGTTTTTAATACAAATCGTTGCAACTTACTGACATAAATAACCTATTGGCAAAATGAAAATGGGAATTAAAGGAGGATGCAAATATATCGCCTCGATTAAGCAAGCCATCGTTGGATTATTATCATAACATAGGGTGGCATATTCCGCCACAAGAAATTCTTTTCGGAAACTTTGAAAAATGCATCTCCGAACCGCACGTAATAGAGGAAAAAATAAGTTTATTTTTTAGTATAATACCGCTGTATGAAATATCTGAATCTTGCTTTCCCGACCCCGGAAGAAAATCTGGCGTGTGACGAAGCGCTGCTTGAAAATGCCGAAGCCGGCAAATCTGGTGAGGCTCTTCGCTTTTGGGAACCCGCCCAATATTTTGTGGTTCTGGGATATTCGAATAAAGCCGAGTCCGAAGTAAATATGGCATTTACAGAAGAAAAAAAGATTCCAATTTTGCGGCGTTCAAGCGGCGGCGGGACTGTTTTGCAAGGTCCGGGATGTTTGAATTATTCTTTGATTCTTGAAATGGATCGGGCAAAAGAATTAACCAATTTGGTTAAAACGAACGGCTACATATTAAATAAACACGAGGAAGCGCTTCAACCGCTGCTCAAAAATAAAATTGAAGTCCGGGGAATCAGTGATCTCGCAATTGATTCAATGAAATTTTCGGGGAACGCACAGCGGCGGAAAAAAAACTTTCTGCTTTATCACGGAACTTTTTTACTGGATATGAATCTCGATTTGATCGAACAAGTTCTCCGCTTCCCTACCAAGCAGCCCGATTACCGAAAAAACCGTTCGCATTCCGATTTTTTGACTAACATTGATATCACAGCTATAAAAATAAAACGAGCGCTCCAAAATTGCTGGAGCGCCCAAGAAAATCAATGAAACTTAAAGTTAACAACTTTCTCCGAAGTGAGAGAAGAGAATGCTCATATCATGGATGTCGGTATCACCGTCTCCGTCACAATCACCGCCGTTATTGATTCCAAACGTTGCGAGAAGTAAGCTCAGGTCTTGTACGTTCACCATGCCGTCATCGTTTAAATCGCCTGGACAAGCACTGCGGTCATGCTGAAATTCATAGAAACCTCTGTCAGGTGCAATTCCCATCCATGGATTGTCTACACCCATTCCTTCCATATAAGAGAGTGGTTGGTTGGATGATAGGATTCGAATGGTATTGGGAGCCATATTTTGAATGACACCGTATCCTGCGTTCTGGACTTCAAGGTTATCTCCCGGGAGAAAGAGGTAGCGTGGTTCTCCATCGACTGAGATAGTACGGGTATTATCTCCCGCTTGATTCGTAAACATCGCAAAGGTTCCCGTGTCAATCGCGGGGCTTCCTGATACGGGATGATAACGTGGTTCGCCGGGAAGCTGGTACATCATCGGATCTAGTGCGTTGGTTGTTACATTTAAACCTGGTACTTCATTTCTATTGATTCGATCATTTTCATAATCGACTCCATGAAGGTTAATTGCAGGGATTGGTGAATTATCTCCTTCTCGATTTCTTAAAATATTACTTCCTTTATCAATAAATAAGTAGCGTTGATCAGGTGAAATATCAGCAGGAATGTTGAGTGCCAATGACGTAGGCTGATCAAACGCTGTCATTGCAATCGTATTCTGAAGCGATAACTCGGCAAGATTTGGAATTAAATGTGGATTAGGTACACCTGTCATTTGAATTCCTGTAAGATTATTATCTGCGATTGTGGATTGACGGAGTGATAATCTTGTGGGAATAAGATTGTCACTTCCCACCATTAATTGAATTCCGTAACCACCATTTTGGGCACTGAGAAGGCGGTTTGCGTAACTATCTCCCTGAGCGAATGTAAATCCATTTAGTCTGTTTGCCCAGGCAGTATTTCCTTTTAAGAAATTGGTTCTGGATCCAACATTAAAGCCAGTTCCTGAATTCTGAGTTGCTGTGGAATCCGTAATCGTAACGTGTTGGCTTAAAGGATCAATGGCAATACCGTCCCCTGCAGAATAATCGTAAACTCTGACATGTTGAAGGTTAACATCATTGGAATGTGTGATACGAATACCGGCACCAACAGCTTCTATATCTTTCATGCCAACATTCGCTCCTCGGTCAAGGTCAATCGCCAACGTTTCACCGCTTGAGCTTAAGTTAGAGAAGTGGAGGTTAATGAAACTGAGATGGTCATAGGGAAAAACATCATAATGTACTTTAATTCCACCACCTTCAAAATGAAGGTCTTGAAGTGTGATGTTAGAACTGCCGTCAGGAATGCCGTGGATGAAGTGAAAAATATTCTGACTATTTTCAGGCGCTCTTAAGAGCACAAACTCATGGTTGTATGGTTGTATGGTGAGCGGAGTATTTTCTGGGTAATGCGGCGTATCTAATGTAACAGATTCCGTATAAATCCCTTCACGTATGAAGAGTGCAATGTGTCTTTCCTGTGGCGGCCCGACGTGTGAGAGACCAATGTTAACCGCCATTGCAACCGTCGGATATGCATTTATATTACTCGGAGGATTGGCGGCGGAGCAATCGCGCCATTCTACCGCATAATTATCGTGACAGATTTCTGTTAATTGTTTGTCAGCAATCACCATTCGAATACAGTTTTGATCGTAGATTGGAAAACAACCTCTTGGGTGCACAGACGAACCACAACCCGCCCAAACTCCTCCGATCACACAATTTTCGTGGGGAAGATCACAACCTAATGGTGGCCCATCAGGAGGAGTGCACGGAGGAGGATCTGGACAAGCGTGTTGAAAACCTCCATTGACACATGATCCACCCAAACAAGCATCTTCTGAACACGCTGGATTTGGTTGACCGTCAAGACAGAGAGTTCCCTCGTCTACAGGCGTGAGACTACATACCCCTGTTCCTGAATTACAAACATTCCACATGCATTCCTCTGTAACAGGTGGACAAATAACAGGATTTTCGTGAGCGCAAGCTCCGCTCCGGCAAATTTCATGGCCATCGCAAACATTATGATCATCCGTACAAGCCAATCCTTCATTAATATGATGTGAAATACATTCATAATAATCCTGCCAACCCGGGAGAGGGCCCGGAAAACGATGACATCTGCCCTCTGTGCAATCTGTATCGAGATAAGAACAATCCCACTCCGGCGGACATTCAGGAACATCGTTTCTTGGACCGCCACCATGATGATTCCCATTTTCATCAATTGGATTAGGGGCAACACTCATTTGCAAAGATTGAGTTTTTATTTTTGGCGTTGTAGTTTGTGTTTGAACAATTTTTTTGAAATCAGTTTTCTTTTTTGGATCAACAACTTTTACATCCTGAGCTTTAACTTTCACATCTTGAGTTTTGTCTTTCTCTTTGACATCGCTTTTCGCTGCTTGATTTTTCTTTTGATTTGAAATTGATTTAGCGAATGCTTGCGGAGTTGAAGTAACATTTAGAAAAAGTGCAAGAATAAAAATAAACGAAACAAAAAAACTAATTTTGTTTCGATGCGTTTTGTTTTGAAATCGATGAAACTTTATTTCCGTAGTTTCTGTTTTCATATCTTAACAACTTTCTCCGAAGTGAGAGAAAAGAATGCTCATGTCACGGATGTCGGTATCACCGTCATGATCAACATCACCGCCATTATTGATTCCAAATGTTGCAAGGAGTAAGCTCAGGTCTTCAACGCCTACTCTACCATCTCCATTTAAGTCACCCACACAGTTTGGTGTGGGATTAGATTCAAAGCGACCTATATCAGGCGCACTTCCTGTATATGGATCATTCACGCCCATTCCTTCTGAATAGGAGAGCGGTTGGTTGGATGGTAAGATTCGAATGGTGTTTGGACTCATGGTTTGAATGACACCGTAACCTGAATTCTGGACTTGAAGGGTATCCCCCGGAAGGAAGAAGTAACGAGGTTCACCGTCAACTGAAATGGTGCGCGTATTGTCTCTTGCTTGATTCGTAAACATAGCAAAGGTTCCTGTGTCAATGGCAGGACTTCCAGAAGAAAGACGGTAAAGTGGTCCGTCGCCGGGAAACCGGAACATCATCGGATCCAGTGCGTTGGTTTTAGGGCTTAAACCTGGCACTTCATTTCTATTGATTTGACCATTGTCATAATCGATTCCATGAAGGTTGATTGCAGGGATTTGTGAATTATCTCCTTCTCGATTTCTTAGGATATTACTTCCTCTATCAATAAATAGGTAACGTTGATCTGCTGAAATATCAGCAGGAATGTTGAGTGCGAGTGCTGTAGGCTGATCAAACGCCGTCATTGCAATCGTATTTTGAAGTGATAACTGGGCAAGGTCTGGAATTAAATGTGAATTTGGTACACCTGTCATTTGAATTTGGGTCATGGCATTATCTGCAACGGTGGAGTTCCTGAGTGCGAGGTCTGTTGGGACTAAATTGTCACTTCCCACTGTCATTTGAATTCCGTAACCACCATTCTGGACACTGAGAAGGCGATTTGCGTAACTGTTTCCATTCGTAAATCTAAATCCGTCTTGTCTATTTGACCAGGCAGTGTTTCCTTTTAAGAAATTGGTTCTAGATCCAATGTTAAAGCCGGTTCCTGAATTCTGAGTTGCTGTGGAATCCGTAATAGTAACGTGTTGACTTCCTGAATCGATTTTGATGCCGTCCCCTGCAGAATAGTCATACACTCTCACATTTTGAATTTGGACATTGTCAGAACGACTCACATTAATCCCGGCACCAATCACTTGAACATTTTTCATCGTAGCATTAACACCGCGGTCAAGATCGATTGCCAGAGTTTCCGCAGATGAATTTAAATTTACAAACTGAAGATTTATGAAATTTAAATTTGCAAAGTGTCCGCTGCCATGCGTGATATCACCAACATTAATGGCCGCATGTCCAAACCCTGTGTTATTCCCGTCGTTCGCCTGAAAATTAAGTTCTTTAAAGGTCAAGCTGGAATTTGAGTTCGAAAATCCACCGTTACCAAGCTCAAATACGGCGTCACCATTATTAGTAGGATGCGGCCTCAAAAGTACCTGCTCATAATTGTAAGGCTGGATGGTAACATTGTGGGGTTGGAAGAAACTCATAATTGATGGCAAAGACGTTACGGTTTCATCGTGATAAATTCCTTCACGTATAAAAATTGTAATATCAGTCGGAAAATTCTGATCTGGATGAATTGAAAGAAAATAGGCAGCTCCTTGTATGGTCCGAAAAGCATGTATTCTACTGGTCGAGTCGGAACAATTGCGCCAGACGACGGAATAATAATTACCATCTTGACCAAGACAAGTTTCTGGTATTTGTGGATCAACAAAAACGGTATACATGCATTCTTGATCGTAGATTGGATGACAAGTTGGTATCCCATTGGCCTCGTTGCAAGCGTACACTCCTCCAAGCACACAGTTTTCTCCGGGAGGAGGAGTACAAGTCGATGGTGACCCACCAGGAACTGGGCATCCCTGAGGACCGCCACAATCGCCAGCGTCACCGTCAAAATTGAGACAAAAGCCATTCCAACAAGCATCAGATGAACATTCCGGATCTGGCTGCCCATCATTACAAGACATGCCACTCACACCCGTAATATGACAAGTCCCTGTAGCGGGATCACATCGATTCTCTGTGCATTGTTCTGTAACAGGCGGACAAACAACGGGAGGCACATCTTGAACACAATGAGAATCGTCATGACCACCGGAACAATGTCCGCTTCCAGTACATTGATTATTATCATCATCGCACGGCCATCCTGCCGAAATGGATGCATAATGACATGGATTGCAAACGGTTCTTTGCATTCCGTCGCATTGATGTCGATCACAGAAATCGGTTGTGCATGAATTTCCATCATCGCAATTTATCTGCTCTCCGAAGCAAGATCCGTTATTGCAAACACCATTCGGAACACATTCGTCAGTGCAACTGAGCCCATTTAAGGAATAATCTGCAGGATTAAAACAAGTACGCCCTGGCGGAGGTGATGAATTTGGATCGTTCCACAAACAATTAATCGTACAATTGCTGTGATCATCACAGCTTCCACCATCGGGTACTTCAACATAATGATTGGGACATCTTCCATCGCGTTGACCGCCGCCCGATGAGCCGCCATTACTATCGTTGCTTGCAGGATTCACTTTGGATTGGTTTTGTGGATTAGCAACTGCTGAAGCGTTTTTTGTTTTCTCTGGTTTCTTTGATTTCACGCTTTTCTTTTTTAGATCAGTGTTTTTTGTATCTTTTATATTTTGAGTTTTGTCTTTTTCTTTGACATCGCTTTTCACTGCTTGATTTTTTGAAACTGGTTTAGCGAATGCTTGAGGAGTTGAAGTAACGTTTAGAAAAAACGCGAGAATAAAAAGAAACGAAACAAAAAAATTGATTTTATTTTGTCGCGTTTTGTTTTGGCATCGATGAAATTTTATTTCCGCAGCTTTTGTCTTCATCTTGATGAAATTATTCCACACGGAAAATGACTTTGCAAATAATTTTAATAAGTATTTTAAAATTTGTTATATATCTGGAAAACCAGACCGTTTATATGAAATTAGTACCTAATATTCGGCTACACGTGAAAATTCTCACTAAATGCACTCCCGAGTTCAATGAGCAAGTGCACCGCTCTGATAGAATTAAGCAGGAAACGGAGTGGCTATGCAGCGTAGCAGCACTGTGGCAAAGCCGCATGTGGAGAGAGAATGTGGTCAATTAACGATTGAAGAAAGAGAAAGAATTGCAGTGTTGAAAATCAGTTGAACTAACTTTTATTCTTGATGGCAAGAAGAAGTTTCTCGGCGTGTTCTAAAACTTCGGGGAGCGCATTGTAAATCTGCTCGGCAATTTCTTGTTTATAGGTGTGAACGGTTTCATTGCGCATATCAACGAACCGAAGCCAAGCATCACTGTATTCAATGAGTTTCTGCAGGTACGCTTCTCGGAAACAGTCCTTGGGAGATGCACAGCGAATGCCTTTTTTCTCTTCCAGAAATGCTTTTACCGTTTTCCATGCCAAATCGAGCGTAAACTCAAAACGCTGAATCGCCGAATCACGGACAATATCGGTTTTTGGAACTTGAAGCACTTCTCGGAAACGCTTTAAGGCATCTTCAAATTGTTGTGTGACTGCTTCTAATTTATTCATGAGTTTTCGGTAATCAATTCAACTGACTGCATGGCTACTTTTCGAAAATCAAGTGGTACTTTTTTAAAATCAACCGCTTCAATCTTATAAAGGATCGGAAGTTTTTCCAAATCTTCTAAAATTTTACCCATCACTTCAAATGGAATTTCGGTCGGCCCCTCAATACCGATGTCGACGTCGGACCTTTCATCGCCCTTGCCATTGACCCTTGAACCGAAAAAAAACACACGATATTCTTTCAAATTAAGATATCGACTAACAATATTCAAAATCTCCTGCTTTAATTTTTCGACCGGATAATGTTCAAGACGCATTGAGTGAGAAGTATAACACGGGGTCAAAAGAAGGAAAATGAATTTATTGCGCAGAAATTTTTGAAGGCAAATTCCAATTTTTTTGTTAAAATGAATGTTATGAAAAATAAAAACCCAATCGCCATGTTTCAGGCGAAACTTGGCAAAGCCGAGCGGAAAAAAATTCCTCTCGCAAACGCTTTTTCGCTCGCAACGGTTTCGCCTTCGGGAAAGCCGTCGTCACGGATGATGCTTTTAAAAGGCGCGGATTCGCGGGGATTTATTTTTTATACCAATCTGAAAAGCCGAAAAGGGAAGGAAATTTCTGAAAATCAATTTGCATCTCTTTGTTTCTGGTGGCCCGTTCTGGGTGAACAAGTTCGCGTGGAAGGAAAGGTAAAATGTGTGAACAATCAGGAAGCTGACAGATATTTTGCAACGCGCTCGCGTGGCAGTCAAATCGGCGCTTGGGCGTCCAAGCAAAGTACGGTGTTAAAATCGCGCGGTGAATTGCGGGTGCGCGTAAAAATCTTCGAGAAAAAATTCAAAGGAATGAAAGTTCCCAGACCTCCCTTTTGGTCCGGATTTATTGTAGTTCCTAGCCGAATTGAATTTTGGCGCGGAATGCCGGATCGACTTCATGTACGAACGCTTTACGTTCGTTCTGGAAGCAAGTGGAAAGTAAAAAGTTTGTATCCGTAGGTATTATTGAATATCCTTCAAACGAGTCAATAACCGATCTTTTTTAGAAATTAAATAGTCCATCCCCAAATTCGCCCATGGAATTCGAAGATCGGGATCGTTCCAAATAATTCCCCGCTCGTGCTCGGGCGAATAAAAATCAGAAACTTTGTATTGAAATTCTGTCCGACCTTTTAATACCAAATAACCATGCGCAAAACCAATCGGCACATAAAGCATTTTTCTATTTTCTTCACTTAAAATCATGTTGAGTGAACAGCCAAATGTTTTTGAATTCTTTCGAAGGTCAACCACCACATCAAACACTTCGCCGCGCGTCACGCGGATCAGTTTCGCCTGCGCCTTTGGCTCCACTTGAAAGTGTAAACCCCGAAGAACACCTCTGGAAGAAACGCTGTAATTGTCCTGAACAAATTTGGTGCGGATTCCGTTTTTTTCAAATTCCACCTGGTGATAAAATTCATAAAAAAATCCGCGGCTGTCTTTCAAGATTTTGGGTTCGATCAGAACAACGTCCGGAATTTTGAGTTTTGTAAATTTCATTTGAATGTCAGTGCTATTTTTTTAAATAATTCTATTCCCGCCGGATAGACATAAAACATAATCACGAAACACACGGGAATCAGCAAGAAAAGATTCACCTTTCTTCTCAATTCATTATTCTTAATCCATATCGGCAAAAAGGTTGAAAGAAAGAAGCAAACAAAAGCCGTATAAAACCAAACATGGTCTTTCATGGGATTAGTGTACAAAATTCAATCCAAAAACGCAAATAACCATTATCAGGGACAGGTCTTAATAACCAATTGTAATACAAGCAGTTATGTCAGAACTGTCCCTTATATCTCTTTTAATTTATATATTTATAGGGGACACTTCTTGCGTAAATGCTTGATAGAGATTGACTTATTGAGACCTGTCCCTGAGATTGGATTAGTCTACAGAGGCTGTTCGTGAGAATCAATTGGATTTTGTAATGGAGACTCGGATGAGCCCGCTTTTAGGATCGGCGATTTCGCGGAAAGCGGCGTTGGTGAGGTCAATCGAGCGGTGCAAATGTTTCGCGGGGCCCCGGTCATTCACGCGGCAGATGACGGATTTGTCATTCGACAAATTCTTGATTTCAAGACTGGTTCCAAAATCAAAATCCCAGGAAGCGCAGGTCAATTTTGAATCGTCGAAAATTTCTCCGTTCGCCGTATGAATATGAATGAACTTGTCCTGCTTGCTGTACCACGAAGCAACGCCATAAGAAATATCGGGAAGTTCGATAGGCGGAAGAACCGCGATTATTTGAACCGGCTGCGGAATGGCTTCTTGTAAAATGGAGATGGGTTCCGCAGAAACAACAGGAACGGACAGCAGCATAAACGCGAAAACAATTCTCTTAACGCCTTTTCTCATCAGCAAACCTTGTCCTCCTGACCAGTCGGGATTCGCCTTTAAGCAAACCTTGTTCTCCTGACCAGTCGGGATTCGCCTTTAAAGAAAAGGTAACACATGAAAAGTTGGATTACAAAACGAAGGCGCTAAAAATTACTGCC
>Ga0209515_10010824_pt1 | contig 10063 bp, 6 predicted proteins | sample Subgroupgradi54m_FD_187454 | JGI IMG/M metagenome (GOLD analysis project Ga0209515, IMG submission 187454) | Subsurface groundwater microbial communities from S. Glens Falls, New York, USA - GMW60B uncontaminated upgradient, 5.4 m (SPAdes)... ...
ATTATTCCATATTTTTTCACAATAAGACTGTTCGAATTTTTTTGGACATTTTTTTGAAAATTCAATAAATTCAGGATATAAAGTTGGTGAAATATTATATAGAGCCCATCCAACAGAAATCCATGTATTATAATCTGTAGCACGTTCTTTATTAAACATTTTTGATAATTGTTTAGCATTTTCAACTTCATTGATGTCAATTTGTGTTCCATTTAATATTTTAAACAAATTATTATTTATTTCAGTTATTACATTAGCGGTATCAGGTTTATCATTATTTTTAATGAAAAAATCATTAACATTATTTTTGTTATTTTTGTTATTTTCTTTATTTTTTAAATATACTGAATTTATATATGCGTGTTTTTCTTTTATGTCATCATTATTTTTGTATTTGTTTATTATTCCATATTGTTTTAAATTTTTTAAATTTCTAACAGATAATAATTTAACTTGTTCTGAAATTGATAAATTATTTTCAATTTCATCACAATCTTTATCAAATATTAAATGAATATTATAATATTGGTTTATTTTATCAACAATTTTTCCTGAACCTAACATAAACCATTTATTTCTTTCTATAATTGAACTATCAAATATTGCCTTATTTGCTATATCTTCATTTTCATATGATAAATTTTTATACAATTCTGATAATACTTTTTTTTCAATAATATATTTTTTAGATTCATCAAAAATTAAAAATTTATCAACACAATTTAACATCAATTTTGGATAATGAATATGAAATCCATCAGAAAATAAATCTTTTTTTTTTGTTGGATTTTGTTTAATTAATACATAAGATTCTAATTCTGTTTTATCTTTGCTTAATTCAAAATTTAATTTTATTTTTTTATTAATACATTTAACTATATTTTGAATAATATCATCTGTTATAAATCTTTTATCTGTTTTTTGTTTAAAATCAAAATCAAAATATAATGGTCCAATTTCATTAGGTTTTTCAAGAATATGTAAGTTACCAAAATTATTTTTAACTTCTTCACAATATATATTTAAAAAATTATCATATTCTGATTCTTTTACCAAAAATAATGTACTAAATGTGTTCGGATCCCATGTCATATGTGTTTCTTTTTGTGACCCCGCATCACATTTATTTTTTGCTATAAAATTAGCCAAATTTGTCGGTTTTGCATTTATGTCGTTATTTTCATCATTTTTATCATTTTTATCATTTTCATCTGTATTATTAGTTATATCATCTTTTATATGTATTTTGTTGTTATTCTTATTGTTTTTGCTTAATAATTCAGAATCAATATCACTAAAGGAATTATCATCACTTGAAATTGACATATACTTATATATTATAGTATATGTGAATATCAATTTTTTTTTATTATTTAATTGTTTTATTGTTTTAAAAAAAATTGATTTATTATTATTATATAATTATAATTATATGTTTTGTGAAAAATGCGACAACTTTATGGATATAACCAGCAATATTTCAAATAATGTTATAAATAATGATGATTTAGACAATGATATAAACATAAATGAAAATGCAAACGCAAACACTGAAAATACTGTAACAAACAACGAATCGTCGGATTATTTCAATAGTTCAATATCAAATGACATGTTATCAAATGATACACTTGAGGATATATTAAACGGTAAAAATATAACGATAAATCTAACAGAAAAACAATATAACAATATTGATAAAAATTCATATTTTAATACATTATCTTCAAATGAAAAAACATTAATATTAAACAGATTATATGAAAAATTACCTAAAAATAGTAAAATTTTAAAATCTCAAATATCAAATAAAATAGCATATTATTGTTGTAAAAATTGTGGATATCATTTTGAAATTAAAAATGAAACATTTATTTTTAGAAGAAACACCAATAATGATAATGAATTTTATAACACAAATATAGTTCTAAATAAACATGATACAACATTACCATACACTAAAGAATATGTTTGTATTAATAAAGAATGTCAAACTCATAAAACACCATCTCTTAAAAAAGCTGTGTTTTATAGAAAAAATAACACATATAATATAAGATATATTTGTTGTGTATGTGATTCTTATTGGAATAATAATTAAATACATCAATTAAATATAATATTTTTTTAACATAATAATAATAATAATAATTAAAAAATTGAATATTTTTATATTTATAAATATATCTATATATATATTATGTCTAAGAAAAACGTTATTGATAAAAAAAATACTATAAATATAACAAACACAAAAAATACTAAAAATGATACTATTAAAAATGATAAAAATGTTAAAAATACCAAAAACATAATATCTAACAAAAAATCTAATAAAAAATCTAACAAAGAATCTGATGAAGAATCTAACAAAGAATCTGATGAAGAATCTGATGAAGAATCTGACGAAGAATCTAACGAAGAATCTGATGAAGAATCTGACGAAGAAACTAATGCTGAATCTGATGAAGAAACCAACAATAAAAACAATACATTAAACAATACAATTAAAAATAAAAATAAAAATACAAATGATGTTGATAATAAAAATAAAAATAATGAAAAAGAAGAAGATGAAGATGAAGAAGAGGAAGAAGAGGAAGAAGAGGAAGAAGAAGATGATGATGGTGAAGATGATGAAGAAGGAGAAGAAGGTGAAGAAGAAGGGGGTGAAGAAGAAGAAGGAGAAGAAGGAGAAGAAGGAGATAATGATGAAAAAAAGGTAGGAAAAATAAATAAAAATAAAACAAATAAAACAAATAAAATTGAAAGTGAAATTTTAATTGATGATGAAATTATAATTGAAGATTTAGATATTGATCTTGATGAAATATTTGATGAAAAAAATGATAAATTATCACGTAAAGACACACGTATATCAAAACCATTTATGACAAAATATGAATATGTTAAAATTTTATCCATAAGAACACAACAATTGGCAAAATCAGCCAAAAAAATGGCATTAGGTGTTCAAGATTTATCCATTAAAGAAATAGCAAAATTAGAAATTAAAAATAAAACTGTTCCATTAATAATTAAAAGACCAATTCCAAATCATGAACCTGAAATATGGTATGTGAAAGAATTAACAAATAATTATGGCAATGATTAAAATAACATTAAAAATATAATATTTTTTTTATATAGATAAATAACAAAAATAAATATAATTTATAATTGTATAAATTACATAATGATTTTAATGGATATAGAAATACTCAATAATGTAAATATTGAATTTGGAAGTGATATTATTGTTGAATTTATAAATTTATATGAAAAATATGAAAATAATACAAATAATATTATAACTAAATCATCCATAAAATTAAATGAAAAATTTAAAATTAAAATATCAATTATTGAATTATTAGGAAAAGGATCATATGGAACAGTATATAAAATTTTAATTAACAATGAAACATATGCATTAAAATTCAGTAATAATGAAAGACCAAATAAAATGTTAAAACGATTTGAATCATTAAATAAAAATTCTATAATTAAAAATAATATTGTTAAAATATATTGTGCAGGTAAAACAATTAATAACAATAAAATATATTATTCAATTATGGAATATGGAGGTATATCACTAAAAAGATTTAATTTTACAAATAATAATGATGTAATATACATATTAAAACAATTATATGAAATAGTAAATGAATCAGTTACAAGTCGTATTTTAATAACAGATTTTAAATTAAGTAATTTAACAATTAACAATCAGTTAAAAGTTAATTTAATTGACTATTACATAAAATGTGAAAAATATGAACCATGTACAAATTGCAAAGTAATTAGATCATTTTCATGTGTTGAATATGAAAAAGAACATAATATATATGAAAATAAACAATATAATTATACAGGAATATATATACCTTTTGCAATTTGTATTATTAATTTATTATGTATAAATTCGATTAATCAATGTTGTGATAAAATAAATAGTAAATTTAATTTAAATATTGAAAATAAAAAAATGGTTTTTTTATTGCAAATTGCATGTTATAATTACAATAATACATCAAATTCATCAATTAAAAAATATAAAAAAGTTTATAAATATAAAAAATCAATGGAAAAAAATTATGTTATGTTGAAAAATAATGTTTTTTATAAATATTTTATTGATTTATTAATTCCAAAGGATGAATTATCAAATGTATTTAATTACAAAAAAATTTCACTGATTATTAATGATTTGATAAATTTAAATCCTGAACAAAGATCATTAAAACATCTTGCAAATGTTATAATAAAATAGTAATTATAATATATTATTGTTATTATTATTATTATTACATATAAATGCATATGATATATTCATGTTATATTTCTCAACAACATGTTTTCTTATATTACCAATATTTAAATTAATATTGTCATAATGAGAACAATTATTTGAATCAACCCATATTCCATTGCCTTGACATGTTTTTTCTCTTAATAATATTGAACAATTTTTAAATAATATTTGTTGTATTTTTTCAATTATTTTATTATAATTATTATAAATATTTTTATTGTCAAATAATTCATCAATTATTTTTTTTTCATTTTCACACGCAGAACCATAATTTAGTATTGTTACAACACAATTGTTAATTGCATTTGTTTTATTGATATTTAATATATTTGATGTATCTGTTATAGGCAATGCATATAATGTCGCACATATTGAATCGTCCATAATATTATAGTATATAATAGTATATAGTATATAGTATTATAGTATATAGTATTATAGTAAATTGTTTGAAATAAGAGTATATAATTTATTGTGATATGAATATATGTGTTTATTCAATTTTTATTTTAATTCAATTTTTATTTATACTATAAACAAAAATATTTATGTATATTAGTAAATATTTTTATGTTAAATTATTATAATATGGAAGATCAAGATGAAATTATAGATAAACAAAATGAACAATTGGAAGATCAAGAAAAAATCATAGGATATCCAAAAGTTGGTGATCCTAATTTTCAATATAAAATATACAATAAACGCGAATTTTATTATTATCGTTTTCCAGAACGTCCAAATTTAACACAGTATGAAGAAATAGCAAAATACAGAAAAGACATATGTGATCCAAGTAGTAACGAAATGTTACCTCATCAAAGCATGTTAAGTAATTTTATTAATCCAGAAACACCATATTATGGATTACTTGTTTTTCATGGAACAGGAACAGGAAAAACATTTGCAGCACTTGCAATTGCTGATAAATTTATAGAACAAGTAAAACGATATAATACATATATTTATATATTAGTTCCAGGACCAATACTCAAAGCAGAATGGTTAGATCATTTATTTAAGATGTATAGAACAAAATATTATCCATCAAATGAAAATTTTGAATTTTTAACAGATGAAGAAAAAGAAAAAATAAAAAAACAAGTAATCACAAATGTACAACAATGTTTTAAAATATTAAGTTACACCACATTTGTAAAAAGAGTTCTTGGAGATAAAATCATTGATAGTAAAATTATTGAAAATAATAAATTGAAAACATTATACCGAAAAACTGATGCAAATGAATTTGAAAGAGATATTGGAATGGATAGAATATATAATATGAATAATACAATACTATTTGCTGATGAAGCACATAATTTAACAGGTAATCATCGTAGTGAAGCATTAGTTAAAATAAAAGAAAATTCAATCAATTTTAGAATTGTATTATTAACAGCCACACCAATGATAAATGATGCACATGAAATAATAGAATTACTTAATTATATACGTCCTTCAAATTCACAAATTGAAAAAAATAAAATATTTCAAAATGATAATTCAAAACAAAAAGATTTTGAACAAACAAAAGATTCTGAAGATTTTGAACAAACAGAAGATTCTGAAGATTTTGAACAAAATGGCGGAAAAAATGTAAAAAAAAATATAAAAAAGTCAAAAGAGTCAAAAAATACAAAAAATACAAAAAAAAATAACAATGATAATATTGATGATATTGATGACATTAACAATATCAATGATGATGATATTGACAATAATTCAAATGATTTACATAGAAAAAATTCTAATTTATATTTAACAATAAAAGATAACGGAATTGAATATTTAAAAAATATGGCGCGTGGTTATGTGTCACATTTAAGAGGTGCAGATCCAATGACATTTGCAAAAAAAATAGAAATTGGTAAAAAACCAAGTAAATTATTATTCACAAAATTAATTGGATGTAAAATGTTAAATTTTCAAAAAGACGCATATTATGAAGTGAAACAATCTGATGAGATTGATAGTTTAGGAATAAAATCAACAAATGTTTCTAATTTTGCAATTCCTATTTTAAATAGTTCTAAAACCAAAATAATTGGAACATCAGGCATTGAAGGAATAAATGTGTTAAAACATCAATTGAAAAATTATAGTGGAAAATTAAATAAACTAATAGCAAAAACATTATTTAATTCATCAACATCAAATGAAGAATATATTGGAATTAGTGAATCAACACAAAATATAACAGGTGCAATATTAAAAAAAGAAAATTTAAAAATATTTTCAACTAAATTTTATAAAGCTTTAGATGATATTGATAATTATTTATATATAAATAATAAAAATAAAGAATCCAGAACAGGATTTGTATATTCTAATAATGTTAAAGTTGGAATTGATATTTTTAGTGAAGTATTAATACAAAATGGATATTTGGAATTTTTGGAAAATTCTAATAATTATCAAATTAAAGATTCAACCATTTGTTATTGTTGCGGAAAAAAATACATTGAACATAATATGACAGCTATAAATACTAAAAATACTAAAATCACTAAAATCACTAAAAATACAAAAACTAAAAATATTAAAATTAAAATTAAAAAAAACACCAAAAACACCAAAAATATTAAAGATACTGAAAATGATACTAAAAATAATACCGAAAATGAAAATGATGAAGATACTGAAAATAATGAAGATTATGAAAATAATAAAGATACTGAAAATGATGAAGATGATGAAAATAATAAAGACACTGAAAATGATGAAAATGAAAATGAAAATGAAAATATTGAAGATGAAAATACAAATATTAAAAAAAAATTTGTATTTTCAGAACATGAATTTTATCCTGCAACATTTATTGTTGTCAAAGGACAATCAAGTGATGATTCTGTAACTGTTATACCTGAAATTAAGCAAAAAATCATAAAAAAATATTATAATAATATTGATAATAAAAATGGAAGATATATTAAATTATTACTTGGTTCAAAAGTAATGAATGAAGGTGTAAATTTAAAAAATGTATATTGTGCATATGTTCTTGATGTTTATTTTAATTTTGGAAGAGTTGATCAAGTGATTGGACGTGCAATTCGTCATTGTTCGCATTATAATTTAATGTCAGAAGATAATGTATATCCTGAAGTATTGTTATTTAAATATGCAATTGAATTAACAGATGGAACATTATCAACCGATGAAGATTTATATTATAAAGCAGAATTAAAAATATTACTTATTAAAAAAATAGAACGAGGTTTAAAAGAAGTTGCTATTGATTGTCCATTATTCACACAAGGAAATATGTTTAGTGACGAAATAACTGAATTTAAAAAATGTAAAACACCAAATAAACAAAATTCAAACGATAATAATACACAATTATGTCCTGCAAAATGTGATTTTACTAATTGTGCATATAAATGTGATGATGAAATATTAAATTCAAAATATTATGATCCAACAAGATATATTTATAAAAAAATAAGCAATTCAAATTTAAATTATTCAACATTTAATACAAGTTTAGCAAAAGTAGAAATAGATTATGCAAAAAATAAAATAAAGGAACTATACATGTCAGGATATATTTATGATTTAGATGCAATAACAAATTATGTTAAAATGTCATATTCTCCAAATAAAAAAGAACTATTTGACGATTTTTTTGTTCAAAAAGCTCTTGATGAATTAATACCAATGACAGAAAATGATTTTATAAATTTAACAGATTTTTTATATGATAAAAATTTTAGAACAGGATATTTGATTTATCTCAATAGGTATTATATTTTTCAACCATTTGATGAAAAAGAAAATGTTTCAATGTACTACAGAACAAATTATAATTATAAATATAATACAAAATTATCATTGACTAATTTTATTGATAGTATAAGTGATACAGGCAAAACAATAACAGAAAGCGAAAAATATATATTTGATGAAGATTATTATGACAGAAGGGAAGAATTTGATTATGTAGGAATAATTGATAAAAATAATGATAATGATGTTTTTAAATTAAGAGAAAGAATCAAAAGAAATTTAGATGTAAAACGTGCTATTGGTGTTCCTTCATTTAAAGGTGCGGTATGTAATAATGCAAAATCAAAACAATATTTACTTAAAATATTAAAAAAAATAGATATTGATGAAAGTTATAAAAATAGAGAATCAATATGTAATGCGGTTATGCATAAATTATTCGAATTAGAAAAATATGCAACAGGAAAAAATAAAAAAACATATTTAATGGTACCAACAAATCATCCAACATATGTATTTCCTGTTAATTTAGAAGATAGAGTTGATTATGTTATAAAAAAAACAAATGAAATATTAGAAGAAACAATTGACATCAGTACAAATAAAAATAAAAAAACTTACGAACTACAATTCACTTTGGACATTAAAAATAAAAATACAATTGAAAATCTTAAAAAAAATAATTGGAATTCAACCAATAATAAAAAATGGATAAATGTCATTGAATAATGAATTATTATTTTTGAATAATAAATAAATTAATATTTATTAATAATAGGGGTGTTTAACAGCGCTATATTCACTTTTTAATATATAAAATGTAAATAAGATTTATTAATAAATAATAATAAAAAAAAATATTGTATAATTATTTTAATGTGTGCAAAAAAAAAGGCTAAAAAAATAAATAAACAAAAATTAAATAAAATTCAAAAACAAAAATTAAATGATTTTTTAGTATTAACAATATATAATAATATTAAAAATAATCATAAAAAATTATTTGAATCATATGATTTTAGTTATCATACACAAATATATGATTTAAAAACAATTATTGATGGATGTTTACAATTTATAAAAATTTCATCATCATGGAGAAATTTTAAATATAAAAATATAAATTATAGTACACTATACTTTCATTTTATAAAATTAAATAAATATAAAATTTTTGAGGAAACCTATTCAATGTTACTTAATAGATATTTAAAGAAAAAATTTAATAAAAAAATGAAATATGTTTATTCAGATACAACAACAGTTTATAATAAATTAAATTCAGATAAAGTAAAAAGGAATACATATAATAAAAATAAAAAAGTAATTAAAATTTCATTAATCACAGATTCAATAGGAATTCCAATTGATACAATAATAGAATCAGGAAATACATATGATAGCAAAATTTTATATGATCAAATATCTAAATTTAATCATGATAATAAATATAAAAAATCAATATTTTTAGCAGATAGTGGATATGATTCAGTAAAATTAAAAAATGAATTACATAAAATTTTTAATACAACAATAATAATTCCAAACAATAGAAATACCAAAAATGAAAGTAAAAAAAGAAAATTGAATGACAATGAAAAAATAATTTATAAAAAAAGAATAAGAATAGAACATACCAATCAAAAAATAAAATCATATAGAAGATTAAATATGATCTATGAAAGAAAAATAAAAAATTATGAACAATTATTATTTTTAGCATTATGTGATATAATTATTATTGAAATGTATAAAGATAATGTTATAAATAATAAAAAATTAAAATTATAAATAAAAATACATAAAATAACTGATAATTAAGGGTATCTATGCATATTTTTTTTAACATTATTTTTATTTTTTTTTAATATAATTATTGTTTAATTATAATACTTTTTTATATATTTTAACAAATAATTTATTTTATCAATAAATCTTATTTACATTTTATATATTAAAAAGTGAATATAGCGCTGTTAAACACCCCTATTATAATATGTTTAGGTATTATTA
>Ga0209515_10010825_pt1 | contig 10062 bp, 8 predicted proteins | sample Subgroupgradi54m_FD_187454 | JGI IMG/M metagenome (GOLD analysis project Ga0209515, IMG submission 187454) | Subsurface groundwater microbial communities from S. Glens Falls, New York, USA - GMW60B uncontaminated upgradient, 5.4 m (SPAdes)... ...
TTTCCCGGGGCAAAAGTTTTTATCGTGGCCTCATTATTTTTCAGATATTCCCTGAAAGACATCGGTCCTTTAAATATCAATCTGCCGATTTTATTGGCCGGCAATTCGCGCCATCCGTTTTCCGGATCAACAACCATCATTTCCGCGCCTGCGATCGGCTTGCCGATGGAACCAAAAACAACTGGTTCGTTTGGCGGAGAAGCGGAACCGGCGCAACCGGTCTCCGTCATGCCCCAGACCTGCTTGACCGCTACCCCCGTGGTTTTTACAAAGTTTTTATGGTCTTCCGCCGTCAGAACATCCGCTCCGAAAATAAAAAATTTCAGGCTCGCGTAATCGGATTTGTTCATGGGAAGATGTTTCAAGAGCATAATATTGGCCGGCGGGACCAGGCTTGAATAGGTTATTTTTTGAGCTTTTATCGATTGCCAAAACAACTCCGGTTCAAATTTTTCAGAGACAACCACTTTGCCTCCGAGCACGAGCATTGGGAGAAAGCTCATGTATTGGGCGTTAACGTGAAAAAGCCGGTTAACGAGCAACGTAACGTCGTCGCCGGATAGTTCATAGGCATTAATTACGGCTTGTATATCCGGCCAAACCATGCCGTTGTGCTGGACAACGGCTTTCGGTTTTCCCGTCGTACCCGAAGTGCAGATCAGCTGAAATTGATCGTTTGAGCCGTAGTCTGTTTTGTCCAAAGAACCAGGAAACTCGGCAAGTTTCTTCAAGAATTCTTCGAGGTAAATGATCCGGATATTCTTTCGGTTGTTAATGCCCGCTTCTTCTATAACTTTCGCGAAACGCGCTTCGCTGACGAGGAGCTTTGTCTCGCAAAGATCTGTTTCATAGGCAACTCTCTCGGCCGTCGAGAGCGTGCTTATAAGATGAACGCTTGCCCCGGTCATTACGGCCCCGAGCCACGGCGTAAAAAACGATAAAGAGTTATTGAGGAGCAAACTCACGACGTTGCCGCGTTTTATTCCGAACGAACGGATCAGATTAGCCGATCTTTTTGTCAGCAGATCAAGATCGCCGTAGGTCAAAGAAGTTCCTGTTTTCGCGTCGATCAAGAGTTTTTTCCCCGCGTATTTTTTTAGAGCCTCCGCGATAAACTCGGCCGGAGAGGGGATTTTTTTCGGTGTCATCTTCCTAGTATAAATTTGAAACGCAACGAGTACAACCTATCACTCTTCGAAGAGCCGCTTGTCTTGTTCGGCGTATTCCGCAAGAAGTTTTGCCGGAGTAAAACGTATACCGAATTTTTTCTCAAGCGCAAAAAGTTCGGCGCGAATATTTTTAAGCCCTTCTTTTTCCGACCAATGAAGCGGGCCCTTAAAAGTGTCGGGAAAACCGATGCCGTATTTGCATCCGGTTTCCACGTCGTCCGGAGAAGAAATTTTTTCCTCAACGCATCTCCACGCTTCGTTCGCCATACATAGCATCATTCGGCGAAATCCATCCCGAGGAGAAAGCACGGCTCGTTTTGGGAATTCGCGGTCGATTATCTGCTCCGCGCCATCGGGCCCTTTTGTGTTTGTGGCGAAACCACATCCGGTTTTTCGGCCTAGCCGTCCCGCTTTGACGAATATTTCTAGCAGGGGAGCCGGTTTCGCGCGTTCACCGTAACCGGCGTAGATGGTTTCCGCTATTTTGGCGGCGATATCGATCCCCAAATAATCGAGCAGGGCAAACGGCCCTATCGGCCAGCCGAATTTTTTTGCGGTTTCGTCCATATCTTTTACGGTAAGTTTGGTTTCCGAAAGAAGCAGGACGGCTTCGTTAAGATATGCCATAAGCAAGCGGTTTACCAAAAATCCGGGACATTCTTTGACGATAATGGAAATTTTCCCGAGAGAATGTTCGGCGAAGCGTTTAATTGTTGCCAGTGTCTGTGCGGATGTTTCTTTGCCGGGAACAAGCTCAACGAGCAGCATCTTCGTTGGCGGATTGAAAAAGTGCGCGCCTATTATTTTGTCGCGGCGGTTCGTCGCGCTCGCGATTTCGGTAATGGAAAGCGCCGAGGTGTTGGTTGCAAAAATTACATCCGGCGGAAGAATTTTGTCCAGCTCTCCAAAGATCCGCCGCTTTGTTTGCATATCTTCGAACGTAGTTTCTATGACAAGGTCAACGTCAGAGATGTTTTTATAGTCCGAAGTTATGGTGATTAGTTTTTTCGCTGCCCCTGCGGCATCTGGCAGGATCCGCCCTCTTTGCGTGGCGCGGCTAAGTTCGTCGTCGATATCTTTTTCTGCCTTTTCCGCGCGCTCTTTTGTTGTTTTCTTTATAACGACTCCGATGCCTTTTTGCGCGATAAGCACGGCAAGGGCAGTTCCCATTTTGCCGCCCCCGACAACTAAAACTTTTTTGATAGCGCGTTCGTCGCTCATTTTTTTAACTTGCGCATAATGGCCCAAAAGGAAGCAACCCGCCGTTCTTTTAAATAAGCTTTACCGGAAATTCCTTGTTCTTGTTTAGCATCAAAACAGACGCGTGCATAAGCGAGTCGAACGTTCCGGCGTCTATCCAGTCACCATTAACGATGTCGTATTTGGCGAGTCCTGCTTTAACATAGTGGTTGTTCACGTCGGTGATTTCCAATTCTCCGCGCGCCGACGGTTTCAGTGTTTTCGCTACCTGAAAAACATCGGGATCGTATAAATATAACCCCGTTACGGCGAGATTCGAGGTCGGCTTTTTCGGTTTTTCCACTATTGAGGTTATTTTAGCTTGTTCAACTTGCGCGATTCCAAAACGTTCGGGGTCCGGCACTTCTTTAAGAAAAAATCTGGCGCCCTTGTCTTTCACGAATTCCGCCACGCATTTTTTTATCTGCTCGTGATTCGTGAAGATATTATCTCCAAGCATAACGGCGATCTTGGACTTTCCGGCAAATTTTTCCGCGAGCGCGAGCGCGTGCGCTATCCCTTTCGGTCCGTCCTGCGCGGCATAGGAAATTTTCATGCTGAATTTGGAACCACCACCCAAGAGTTTCTTGAAGCTCGGCAGGTCTTCCGAGTTGGAAGTGATCAATACTTCTTTGATGCCCGCGGCCTCCATGGCGAGCAGTGGATAGTAAATCAGCGGTTTATCATAAACCGGCAAGAGGTGCTTATTGATGACATGCGTGAATGGCCTGAGGCGTGTTCCCTGGCCACCCGCGAGTATAACTCCTTTGATCATTATTATTGTTGGTTATTTCTTTTTTTTAGACTCTATCTCCCAGTACTTAAAAGACTTGATATGTTGGTTTAAAACCCGTTCTTTCCTTACCAATTTCTTAGCCCAATCTTGGTTATTTTTATACCATAATACCGTTTTTGGCAAGTATATTTTCAGTTTGTGCTTCGCGGTCCAGCCGAGTTTTTTAAGTTTGGAAGCGTCAAGCGCGTAGCGCTCGTCGTGTCCCGGACGGTCGGTGATATGGGTTATCGGCGTTGTTTTGTGAAGTGTCTTGAGGATTATTTTCGCCACTTCCAAATTATTGAGTTCCTCGCCGGACGACACACAGTAATTTTCACCGACAGCTCCCCGTTCCAAAAGTGTTATTATCGCCGAAGAACAATCGTCAACGTGAAGCCATGACCGAACGTGTTTGCCGTGGCCGTAGACAGTTAGAGGAAGGTCGTGGAGCGCCCGCATTGTGAAAAATGGTATTAATTTTTCGGGCAGTTGTTTGGGGCCGTAGTTGTTCGCGGGGTGGAGCGTGATAATGGGGAAATGCCACGTCCTAATAAATGAGCGGACCAGCATGTCGCCCGCGGCCTTGGTGGCCGCGTAGGGAGAATTCGGGCGATAGGGAGAGCTTTCGTTGAATTTGCTTTTCGATCCCAAAGGAAGCGTTCCAAATACTTCATCGGTCGAGACATGAAGGAAAAGTTTGACGTTGGGTGATTTGCCAAGCGCCTCAAGGAGCGTATGCGTGCCCAAGACGTTCGTAATTGTGAATCCCTTGCTGGAGTCATGGATGGAGCGGTCAACGTGGGATTCCGCAGCCAAATGAACGACATAATCAACGCGCCGGAAGAGTTTTATCATCAGTTCCGTTTCGTTAATATCTGCTTTTACGAACGAGACACGATTTTTGGGGAACTCGTCGAGATTTTGTTTATTGCCGGCATAAGAGAGGTTATCGACGACTATCACTTTGCTACCCGGGACATTGTCAAGAAGGTAGCGAATAAAATTAGAGCCGATGAAGCCGGCTCCGCCCGTAACGAGAAATCGCGCGTTTTTTAAATTGCGTTTTGGCACTTTATTGTTTAAAACACTCTTAATACTACATATTACATTATAAAGAGAAAAATTTCCAAGACACGGATTTTTGAATTAATATTAATAGTAAACAAATGAAAAACGGTTCCACGATTAAAAAAATTATCAAAGCGATCGTGCCGCCTATAGTGTGGGATGTTTTAGCAGAGTTGCGCAATCGCGGCACGCTGCGTTTTTTTGGGAAAACATTCGTCGGTGTTTTTTCAAAATTTGAGGAGGTCGGTCGCCATTTCCACGGAGTGGTATCGTATAATTCCGAAGAATCGGAGCGGAAAGAAGTCGCACACGCCGCGGAATCACGGGCCGCGGCAGCCAACGCGAGAAAGGGCGTTGCGCCGAAACCGTCCGAGCACCATGCTTTTCTTTGCGAATTGGCTGCGGCGTTGCCCGATGCGGCACCGACGATCCTTGATGTCGGCGGCGGCACCGGCGACACGCTCGCTCATCTTATTTATTCTTGCCCGCAAAAAAAACCGCGATTGATCGTTCATGAATTGCCGCCGATCGCCGCCGCGGGGCGCAAAGTGTTCAGTGGCGAAGAGGCGATAAGTTTTGTAGATAAGATCGCCGACGTCAGTTCTAAAAAGCTCGACATAGTTTTTTTTGGTTCAAGCATTCAATACTTTGAGGATTACAAATTGTTTTTGAACGGGATTGCCGCTTTGCGGCCGCGAATTATCGCAATTGCCTATACAGCGGTAACCGACGCGCCAACTTTCGTGACGGCTCATATTAATGCGCGCCGGCGCATTATACCTATTAAAATCATCAATCGCGCGGAGTTGGTCGCCCACCTTAATTCTCTTGGGTTCGGCCTGACATATTGCGGCAAGCCAAAAACAGAGATTCATTTCGACAATTTTCCGGCACCGCAAAATACAAGTTCGTTAATGAATACGGTTTTTACCGCGAAATAATGGCGAAGGTTAACGATTATCTAAAATTTTTTATCAAGTGGCGATTGCTTGGATTCGTCCGTGGTGTTTTGATTTCTCTCTTCGGGCACAAGCCGAATAAAGCGGAATGGGAGAAGCGCGTGCTCGTTGTAAATCTGCACGCGTTGGGGGATGTAGTTGCGATGACGTCTGTTTTGCGGCGCTACAAAATGGATTTTCCGGATAAGAAGATCTATTGCCTGTTTTCCAAAGATACCGGTATTATCGAAAAACTTTTCGGGGAATTCGCGGATGAAATAATATTCGTTGACCTCAAGAAATTCGGCACGAATCCGTTCTATGAACTGAACTTTTTGAACAGTTTGCGGGATACCGGTTTTGAGACGGTCGTTAACCAGGGATATGGCCTTTTTGAAATACCGGGCAAAATTATATCGGTTGGTGTCGGCGCCAAAAATGTTATTGGCTACGAGGGGCTCGTTATTGAATACGTTAATGCCGATTGGGCCGCGAGGCACAGGATTTCTTTCATTAAAAAATCGATTTTTCCCCGCTACACGAAAATTGTTCCGATACTGGACAATGACTTCAGAGCAAGGGGCAGGGTTATGAATTTCTCCCGTATCTACGCCGCGATCTATGAGGCGTTTCTGGGTCACGCGCCAAAAATAATGCCGACAAAAACTGGGATAGACCCGGACGCAGAAAAATCAGTGTGTGCTTATTTGGAGCAGAGAGGCATCAAATTGGGTTCTTGTGCGGTTTTTGTGCTCGGCGCAAAAACTCCGTCTCGCAGATGGCCGATAGAGAAATTCGCCGAGGTGGCCCAAGAAATGAATCGTTCCGGTGTGCCCGTGGTACTCGTCGGGGCGCCGTCGGAAAGGGAGCTTGCCGCGCGATTTAAAAAGATCTCCGATGTTCCAGTGGTTGATCTTGTCGGGGAATTTTCTGTAGCACAGCTCGTTTCCGTCATAAATAATTGTCTTTTTGTTCTCACAAACGATACCGCTCCGGTTCATATTGCCGTAGCGCTCAAAAAGCCATCGCTATGCATTATGGGGGCGGCAATTTTCGGCGTGTCCGACCATTATGGCTATCCGCGTATCAACCGCTGGGCATGGGCGAAAACAGATTGTTTCTTTGATAATTGGCGTTGCGTTCAAAGAGTAGCGCCCGGAGAACCGGCTCCTTGTATTGCCGCCGTGACATCCGAAAAAGTAATTAGTGAGTTGCGCGAACTGCTCGCCCTGGTTCAGGGAAAAGATTATAGGTCTTCGGTTAAAGACGAAAATTTTGAGCCGGAATTTGAAAGCTTGGAGTGAGTTTTTAGCCTAATATCCTTGCCTTTTGCCTGAAATCATAATATCTTTATTAGCATAATGAAATATCTAATCACCGGAATTACCGGATTTGCCGGGCCGCATTTGGCCAATTTGCTGATTGAAAACAATCACGAAGTTTACGGCCTGGTCCGCGGTTCGAACGGCACGGAAGTAGATATTCTTGACGTCGTTCCCGACAAAAATTACAGCAAGATAAAATTTTTATATGGAGATTTTACCGACAAGGAATTGACCGGCAAGGTTTTCAAGGACAATAAATTTGACGGAGTATTTCACTTGGCGGCGCAAAGCCATCCGCCGACGAGCTTTCTTGATCCGCGGGGAACTTTTGAAACGAATGCCAATGGAACTATAAATATTGCCGAAGCGATAGCCGAATATCAACCGACTTGCAAGCTGATGTTCTGCTCAACGTCCGAAGTATACGGAGCGCCGTTGGAATCCGCCGGGCCGATAAACGAAAGTTTTCCCATAGAGCCGGTTAATCCTTACGGCGTAAGCAAGGCCGCCGCCGATCTTTATGTGCGGGAAAGGGCCAAATCTCTCAAGTTGCCATTTTTCGTCACGCGGGCTTTTTCTCATACCGGTCCGAGGCGGGGCAAAAAATTTTCTATTTCATCGGACGCCTATCAAATCGTGCGCATTAAAAAAGGATTTCAGGAACCCGTTATCAATGTGGGCACATTGTCCTCAAGGCGGGTGATGATGGATGTGAGGGACTGCGTTATGGGTTATTATCTTTTAATGCAGAAATTTTCTCCGGGTGAAGCTTATAACGTCGGTGGGGACAAGCTGTATTCGATCGGCGAAGTTCTGGACAAGATGCTTGAAATGGAAGGGCTCGCGGGCAAGGTGGAGAAAAAAGTTGACCCGAAACTGGTGAGGCCGATAGATATTCCTATCCAGATATGCGATACCTCAAAGTGCCGAAAGCTCACGGGTTGGGCTCCGAAGTTTCCTATTGAGGAAACACTGCGAAATCTTTTGGACTATTGGCACTATAAGATCACGAGCTGAGAGCGATAGTTTTTTCTTCGTTTGAATATAAATACGTATATGAAAGCTGCTGTATTAGAGAAAATAAATGCGCCCCTCACGGTGGCGGATGTAGAACTTGGTGAATTGTCGCTCGGGCAAGTGCTTGTGAAGATGCTCGTGAGCGGTATTTGCGGCACGCAGCTGCACGAAATTGCGGGCAATAGAAATAACGCGAAATTCGTTCCTCATCTATTGGGCCACGAAGGATGTGGCATCGTGGAAGAAGTCGGCGCTGGCGTCACTAAAGTAAAAAAAGGGGATAAGGTTGTTATACATTGGCGCAAGGGCGACGGAATTGAATCCGATTTTCCCACCTATAAGTTCAAAGGGAAAACAATGCAAAGCGGAAGGTCCACGACTTTTAGCGAACATTCGATCGTGTCGGAAAATCGCATCACTCCCGTGCCGAGCGAGACCCCGAACGATCTATGCGCGCTTCTTGGTTGCGGACTCTCGACGGCGCTTGGCGCCGTTACAAACGAAGCGCAAGTGCGGCCCGGCGAAAGCGTTATGATCGTCGGTCTCGGAGGGCTTGGCGCATGCCTCATAAAGGCGGCGCGTTCGGCCGGTGCGAGCCCGATAATCGGCGTAGACGTATTTGAAAACAAAAAAGACATCGTCGCCTCGCTCAATGGCGATTTGTTTATTAACGCCGCCAAAGAAAATATCGCGGAAGTGTTACAGCGTGAATTTGGCAAAAAAGAGGTTGATGTCATTTTTGATGCTTCCGGAAACGCGCGAAGCATTTCGGACACCATTCCGTTGCTCGGCAACGGCGGACGCTATATTCTCGTTGGCTATATCAAGCCGGGGGAGAGCATTGAGATCAAAAATCCGAACGATTTATTCGCCGTGACCGAGGGCAAAACCATTAAAGCGACCCAGGGCGGAGGATTTTCTCCGAGCCAAGACATCCCGCGCTATATAGAACTTTGGAAGACGGGTAAGTTAGACATTGATAACCTGATCACGCACCGCACGACGCTAGATAATATAAATGACGCGATAGAGCTGATGCGGACCGGCAAGGCGAATCGTATTATGATAGATCTATAGATGTTATGAACGCGACATTTGAGGCCTACAAAAAAATGTTTCTGATACGGGTGGCGGAGGAAGAATTGGTTAATGTGTATCTGAAGCATAAAATAATGAGCTTCGTCCATTTTTACATCGGCCAAGAGGCGGTGGCCGTGGGTGTTTGCGATGCTCTGAAAAGTGATGATAAGGCCCTGGGCAATCATCGTTCTCACGGCCACTATTTGGCGAAAGGCGGCGACTTGAAAAAAATGATATCGGAGCTTTTGGGGAAGGAGAACGGTTTTGCGCACGGCAAGGGAGGTTCTATGCACATGATAGACAAATCGGTGAATTTTGTGGGTTCAACGCCGATCCTGGGAAGCATAGTGCCCATCGCCTGCGGCACGGCTTTCGAGCAAAAATACAACAATAAAAAAGACGTGACCGTTGCTTTCTTGGGCGACGGAGCATTTGAAGAAGGAATTGTTTATGAGACGCTTAACCTGGCCGCGTTATTCAAATTACCGCTGCTATTGGTGGTTGAAAATAATTTGTTTGCGACCAATTCAAAACTGAAAGACAGAAGATCGGATGCGCATCATGTGGAGAAGATCGTAATCGGTTTTGGTCTCGCGTATCTCAAGGCCGACGGAAATGATTACGAAGATGTTTTGGAAAAAGCAAAAAAACTTGTAGCCGGCGCAAGAGCGGGGAAGCCCGCAGTTCTTGAATGTATGACTTACCGGCACATGGCACACAGCGCGCCGGTTTTTGAGGAGGGATACCGGGAAGAAGATGTCGCCGAGAAAAGAGCCGAAAAAGATTCCGTAAAGAAGATGCGGCAGGCGGTTTTAGAACTCGGCATTTCGGAAAAAGAAGTTGCCGGCGCCGAAGAAAACATAAAAAAGACCGTTATGGACAGCATTGATTTTGCTTTAAATTCGCCCTATCCGCCAAAAGAAAATTTATATACCGATCTATACGCCTAAATGGATTCAAGAATTATAAAATATACCGAGGCCATTAAAGAAGCCACGGATCAGATGATGGAAATTGACAAAGATATTTTTGTTATGGGTCTTGGTGTCGCCGATAGAAACGGAGCGGACGGCACTACTTCGGGATTAAACACAAAATATCCCAACAGAGTTTTTGACGTGCCGTTGTCGGAGAGCGCCTTTACGGGGATGTGCGTTGGAGCGGCGATCAATGGTCTCCGGCCCATCGTGCATCACGCGAGAGTTGAATTCAGCTTGCTTGCGGCTGATCAAATATTCACACAGGCGGCAAAATGGAACTATATGTTCGGCGGGGGGAACGGCGTGCCCGTCGTGCTCCGCATCAATGTCGGGAGGCAGTGGGGCAACGGCCCCCAGCATACCCAGGCGCTCTATGGGCTGTTTGGGGGCGTGCCCGGCCTTAAGGTGGTAATACCAGGAACTCCGCGTATGGCAAAGGGATTGCTCGTCTCCGCACTCCGCGATAAAAAC
>Ga0209515_10010826_pt1 | contig 10062 bp, 8 predicted proteins | sample Subgroupgradi54m_FD_187454 | JGI IMG/M metagenome (GOLD analysis project Ga0209515, IMG submission 187454) | Subsurface groundwater microbial communities from S. Glens Falls, New York, USA - GMW60B uncontaminated upgradient, 5.4 m (SPAdes)... ...
GAACTATATATATTCTAGGATCTATAGGCCTAGGAAAATAACAACATAGACCCCTAACGGAGATTCCTGCCCTTGCTATTGATCCCTCCTTTCGTGGGCATCATTGAAATCACCAGGGTGGAAAGTGATAGAATTCTGCCATAGGCGCAGGACGATGTCAAGAAAATTTAATAAAATTTTAATAAACCCGCCAAAACCGGCCGTATGAGGGGACTACCTACCTAATTATCAAGAGAAGTCAACCCTAAAACCCTCCATTTTCCCCAAATAGACACGGGCCGATACCAACCCTGTTCTTTAAGCATGTCCGCCTCCAAAGGAATTGACCATAACGGCTGCCCATCCTTGTCCAATTTAGTCATGGTCACAGACAGGCGAAGGCGTCCCGGTTGTGGCCCTGCCATAGGCGGGGCAGGCCTGCCGCAGACGCGGTAAAGATCGCGGCCGATGTTCATGGTAGAACACGCATCCCGGCCCTGCGTATAATCGGCATGCATAAACCATAAAGTTAAGGTCAACGGATCACGGGTATCGGCAAAAATGTCTTCCTCATAGCTGCGGCGTTCCATGAACAAACGGTCATGGTGATAAACACTCCGGCGTTCCTTTTCTTGAAAAACAATGGGCAGAAAGTCCGAAACCCGCCATTGAGATCTCCAAAAAAGACCGGCCTTGGCTATCAAAGGACGGAGAGAAAAACCAGCATCAGCGTAAGGGCCGTTAGGGTGCGATTCCAGCCGGGCTTCTCCCACAGGAACCCCTAAAATCCTGACCGCCCAACGCAGGGTCCCCGTAAAACCGGCTGTGCCCCCCAAAGATCCGGACAACACCATTGGCGGCCGGCCAGCGTCCCCTTTAACCCCGTCAATGGCCGCGCGCGCCTCATGTTTGGTTTTGGTGATAAAAGACAGCGCATAATCCCCTCTTTTAAAACGGGCCAAATTAAAGACATCGCTGGCGCGGACAATAAAAAAATGATCGTCCACACGCACGATTTGAAAACCGCGGTATTCTTCCTGCTTGATCCCCGACGGCAAAGCGTAAAGCGCGGCCAAACGGCTGCTGAAAACAGGGTCCTGGTCCGCATCCGCTTCCTTTTGGATCATGCGTTCGATCCTCAAAATCCTGGGGTTCGAACCATAATACCTGCCGTAAACCGCGAACACCGCCTTTGCCATGTCCGGTTCGTCCCATCGCGGCCCTGCGATGCTCCCAAGCCATGACATCAAAAACGGACGCTCAAGCAGCGCGTCCATGTCATAAACCATGTCCCCTGGTGCGCAGGGAACATTGATTTTAAGACGCGCCGTTTCTCCGGCAACGGACCTGAACACATGGGCGAAGGGTATCGTCCCATCAAATTTTAAATTACCCAGAAAACTGTGTTCCAAATCATCCATCATGGGCCTGACCCCCTGGACGCACGCGGAAATACCGGACACTTTTCGGGCGTCCGCGTCGGCTTTGATCAAATGTGCGGCCTTGATGTAATCATACCCCCAGACATTGTCCTGCAAAACCGTGCGCACGCCGCGCTCGTAAACGGCATGCAGATTTGCCAAAGAAAGAATGCCGATACAAATTGCCGCGGCCGCCCGTATGTTTCCCGCCGGTATTCTCGCAAACAGCCGCGGGACTGTTTCCATAAAAAACAAGGATACGATCACGGCGAACAAAGGAGCGGCATAGGCCAAATACCGTGAAGGAATTTCCCCGTGGAAAGAAAAAAGATAAGGCAGGGTCGCCAGGTACCACAGGACAAATACGATCAATTCCTGATTAAACTTCAACGCCCGGACAAAACTATAAATACCCAAAGCTAAAAATATCCACGCCATGATGCCTGTATACCCCCCTGCGGCCAGAGCCATCATTTGCCAGCGTCTGCCGGTATCGACCGAAGACCATGGCGCGGCAAAGAGCCACGAACCCAGACAGATCAACAGCGGGCTGGCAAAAAAGAACACGACATAAGGAATTTTTCCGATATAACGAGCGCCCGCGTTGGGTCCTGATTTACGGGCATAGGTCCAGGCCACCCAATACCCCAAAAACAAAACAACGAACCAGAACACAATACTCCCGAATCCAGAGGCCACTTCGCTGAGATTTGCCAAAACCTGGGCCTTCCCCCATCCCAGCACTGCGACCTGATAGACGCTGACCAAAACAATGGCCGGCAGCCATAAACGATACCGCTCAAAAAGGTCCCTGCGGGTTTGCGATCTTAAAACGATGTGTCCAACCAGAATAACGGGAATGATCAAAATGGAAGACCGCGTCAGAGAACCCGCCAGGCACAACCATAATGTCAGCGCGTAGGTTTTACCCCATGGTTGATCCTGTTGACGGCATTGTTCGGTCTTTAAATATCCTAAAACAACGGCCATGATGAAAAAAAAGACCAAAAGATGATGGGCCGCCATAGGCCACAGATAGACGTGGAAATGACCACAAAAAGTAAAATAAACGATCCCCGCCATGGCCGCAGAAAGGACAGACAGACCCATCCCTCTGCTTAATAAAATGAACAACATGCCGGCGTTGGCGAAGTGCATCACCAGAGAAACAGCCGTATAACACCAAAAACGGTCGCCGAACAAAGCGTGAAGAAAAGAAAAATACGCCCCGTCAAAAAGGGTCAGCTCGTAACTATGGAACAGGCGCAGGATCTCCGGCAACGGATAGGTGTGGGCGATCTGGACGGCCACGGGAATAAACCACAGCAGGTCATCCTCAAGATACGTGTGGGACAGACGCGGATAAACAGCGGCTAAAAAGGCCGCGGCCAAAACAACAACGGCTGCGCAAACAATGGATCCCTTAAATCGGGAACTTGGCCGGATCATCATAAGTGAATGTGCAAGTATCCTCGTCGTATTCATGCAGTTTGGGAAGGACCAGATCGCGCTCCTGGGAGTCCCTGTTCCCCGCAATATGGGCTTTAAACTCAGAAGCAAAGGCGTTGATAATGCTGGGAATGAGAAGGGACTCCTGGGTGGGCAGAAAACAGCGGGTTTGATTGGTACAGCGGCCGCTGATCTCAAAGATCGCCTCGATATCGTCCTGGGAACCGTGCCCGAACTCGATTTTTTTAAGGTATTCGGTGATCTGGACAGTGCCGCTGTTGCAGGGCACGCATTGGCCGCAGGAGCTTTTGGCCAGGAAATTGGAGAATTTGAGCGCTGCCTGGACCATACAGGCGCTTTGGTCATAGACAATGAAGCCGGCTGAGCCCAAACCGCCGCCTGCCTTCTTCAAAGACCCGAAATCCAGAGGCGTATCGAACCTTTCCGGGGTCACCACTCCGCTGGCCACCCCGGAAAACGCGGCTTTTAAAGGAAACCGGCTGCTTGGGCCGCCTGCGATATCATAGAGAAGCTGTTTTAGGGTCACTGTTCCGGCCGGGACCTCATAAATGCCCGGACGCTTGACATCCCCGCAAACCGTACACATGACCGTTCCGGGAGTATCCTGGGACCCGATTGACTTAAAGTCATCCGCCCCTTTCTTTAATATATATACTGCCTGGCAGAAACTCTCCACATTATTGACACAGGTCGGATTGGGGGAATCGGGCTGGAAATTGATCCCCTGAATGTAGGGTGGGATATTGCGCGGCATGGGGTAACGGCCGTCAATGGACTCCAGCAGTCCTTTTTCCTCGCCAAAAAGGTATTCATCCGGGCCCAAATGGATTTTGATGAGGCCCTTGGGGAGCATCCCCGCCTCTTCCATCTCTTTGCGCGCCGCAAAAAGCCGGTGGACCTGGGGCTTATACTTTTCCTTGATCCCGATATAGGCCTCTTTGGCGCCGATGGCGTAAAGGGCAATGGCCATGCCTTCGAAGAGATGATAGGGGTTTTTGAGGATCAAATAACGGTCTTTGTAAGTGCCGGGCTCGCCTTCGGAGAAATTGCAGACAACGTATTTGACGGGACACGGCTCATGGCGCACCCCGGCCCATTTGATGGCGGTCGGAAACCCGGCGCCGCCGCGGCCGCGCAAATTCGCCTTCTTTATTTCCCCGATGACGTCCAGCGGGGACATGGACAAGGCCCGCTGAAAAGCCTTTCCCCCTCCCTGGGCCATATAATCATTCAAAGAATTGAGTGGTTTAAGGTCCTGCGGAAGCAGCCGGCGGCATTCTAAAGGATGCATGCTGTTTTCTTAAACATTTTCGGGATCTTTGGGATTATGCTTGATATCGCGGCCTTCAATGATGTAAATGACCTCTTCCGCGATGTTGGTGGAAAGGTCCGCGATGCGCTCGAGGTTATGCGCGATGCGCATCAGTTGCAGGGCGCGCGGGATGGTGTCTTTCTTGCCGCGCATGATGCCGGTGAGATTTTTAAGGATATCGTCCCCGGCGGCGTCCACGATATTGTCGCGCTCGCACACCGCCTGGGCCAAACTGACGTCTTCGTTGACGAAAGCGTTGATGCTGTCTTTGAGCATGCGCACCGCGTTTTCACCCATCAGGCGCACGTCGTCGTAGGAACCTATGACGGGGTTGGCGATCAGATAAAGCCCGCTTTCGGAAATGTTCACCGCGTGGTCGGCCATACGTTCCAGGTCCTTGTTCATCTTGATGACCATGATCACCATGCGCAGGTCGCGGGCCACGGGCTCGAACTGGGCGATCATCTCCACGCACATCTCATCAATGGCACGGTCATATTGATTGACCCTGGGCTCCTCGGTGTTCATGACATCGTTGAGCAAGCCGGCATCGCGATCCATGAGCCCCCTGATGCTCTTATGGATCATGTCCTCGACGATGGCGGCGTCCTGGAGCAACTGGTGTTTCAATTCAACGATCTTTTCTTTGAGCATAGGGTGTCCTTTTAACCAAACCGGCCGGTGATGTAATCTTCCGTTATTTTATTTGATGGTTTCGTGAACAGGACCTTTGTCCTGTCATATTCGATCAAGCGGCCGTTCATCAAAAACGCGGTCATGTCGGAAACGCGGGCCGCCTGCTGCATATTATGCGTGACAATAACAATGGTATACTCATTTTTCAATTCAAAAATGAGCTGTTCGATGCGTGCCGTGGCGCTGGGATCCAGCGCCGAGCAGGGCTCGTCCATCAGGATCACCTGCGGCCCAATGGCCAGGGCGCGCGCGATGCACAGCCGCTGCTGCTGGCCGCCGGAAAGCGCCATGGCGGGCTTCCCCAGACGGTCTTTGACCTCGTCCCACAACGCGGCGCGCCTCAAACTTTTTTCAACGGCCTCATCCAGGACACGCGTGTCCCGGATGCCGATGATCTTAAGGCCATACACCACGTTCTCGTAAATGGATTTCGGGAACGGCGTTGATTTCTGGAATACCATCCCTACCTTGCGGCGCAGGGCCACCACGTCCATGTCCGCGCCGTAAATGTCCTTGTCATCGATCAGGACCTGCCCCTCCATGCGCGCCGACAGGATCAGGTCGTTCATGCGGTTGAGCGTGCGGATCAGCGTCGATTTGCCGCAGCCCGAAGGCCCGATCATCGCCGTCACCTGCCGGCCCATGATCGCCACGGATATATCATGCAAGGCCTGATTTTTGCCATAATAAAAATCAAGGTCCTTAATGGCAATTTTTATGTTTTGCTTTTCGATTTTCATCGAGCCCTATTCTATTATATTTTTCATTTTTTCGCTGAAAAATTCTCGTTTTGCCTGTCCACAAAATAACTGGCAATGACGTTGATGACAAAAACAATGGCGATCAGGACCAGGGCCCCGGCCCAGGCCTGGCGATGCCAATCGTCAAAAGGCGAAATGGCATACGCAAAGATCTGCAGGGGCATCGCGGCCATGGGCCCGAGCAAAGAATGGTGCCAGAACTGATTGCCGAACGACGTGAACAAAAGCGGCGCCGTTTCCCCGGCCACGCGCGCCAAAGCCACCATGATGCCGGTCACGATGCCTCCTAACGCGGACGGGATGACGATGTCAAGGATGACACGCCATTTGGGGGCACCCAGAGCCAGACCCGCTTCCCTTAAAGACCCCGGGACCATGCGGACAAACCCTTCGGCGGTGCGCGTGATCATGGGAATCATCATCACCCCCAGCGCAACGCCCCCGGAAAGCGCGGAAAAACTTTTCATGGGCAAAACAAAAACCGCGTACGCGAAGATGCCGTAAACAATGGACGGGATGCCGTTCATCACGTCCACCGTAAAACGGACGATCCAGGCAAAACGGGCCCCGGCATATTCGCTCAAATAAAGCCCGGTGCCCAGACCGATGGGCACGCCCACGACGATCGCGATGCCCAACAGCGTCAACGTGCCCACAATGGCATTGGCCATGCCCCCGCCCTTTTCCCCGACGGGTTTGGGCAAATGCATGAAAAAATCAAGATTAACGGACGTGATACCCTTGATCACCAAATGGAACAAAATATTGAACAATGCGCCCACGACCGCCAGCGCGCACAAAAACAGGACCGCCACAATGATCCTGTCTAACCAAAACCGGCGGCGGCGGGTTTTATTGAATTCCGCAAGGATCAGATCATCCATTATCAAACCCCTTTGAGCGCTGCTTGAGGTGATGTTTTTTCCGTCACCGACCAAATTAACACTCTGGCCAGAATATTGACCACCATGGACACCAATAACAGCACCAGGCCGATCTCCATCAGGGACGACGTGTATATTTTCGTCGCGGCCTCGGCGAATTCATTGGCAATGACGCTGGCCAGCGTATACCCGGAAGAAAATAAGGACGAAGAAATTTTGACATTATTGCCGATGACCATGGTCACGGCCATGGTCTCGCCGATGGCCCGTCCCAGGGCCAGAATGATCCCCCCGATGATGCCGGGTTTACCGTAACTTAAGATGATCGTCTTGATGGCTTCCCAGCGGGTCGCGCCCATGGCGTAGGCCGCTTCCTTATATACCGGTGGAACAGCCGCGATCACTTCCCGCGCCACCGCCGTAATGAACGGAATGATCATCACCGCCAGGATGATGCTGGCCGCCAATAAACCGATGCCATAATTGGGGCCCTGAAAAAAAGGAAGAAATCCGAAATATTTACCCAAAAAGGGTTGAATGTGCGAACGCATCAAAGGCACCAGAACAAAGATGCCCCACAACCCATAGATCACGCTGGGAATGGCCGCCAACAGATCGATCATCATGGCCACGGTCCGGTAAATCCTTCGGGGGGCGTATTCGGCCAGATAGATCGCGGTGCCCAATCCGATGGGAATGGCTATCAACAAAGCGACCAGGGACGTCACGAGGGTGCCGAAGATGAATGGAAGAGCCCCGAACTGCTCGACGACAGGGTCCCAGGTGGAAGTATAGAGAAAAGAAAAACCGAATTTGAGGATGGAGTCCCAGGAAGCAATGACCAATTTGAGCAATATTCCCGCGACAATGAGCAAAACCAGATAAGGGAACACCATCAATGCCCGCTTAAAACAGATATCACCGATATCCTGCCGCGCCATGGTCATGATCGTCTCCCTAAAAACACACGAAGGGATAGAAAATTTTCTATCCCTCCGTTAGAATAACACAACTTTCTTAGACTTCAATACTTGACGTGCGTAAGTTTTGTTTCGATCATCCCAACGACTTGTGCCGGCAGGGGCGCATACAGCAGGTCCTTGGTGTATGCCTGCCCGTCGTGAATGGCCCATTTGATGAAGTTGACAATGGCTTCGCCCTTGACGTGGTCATCCATGTCCTTGTAGATCAAAAGCCAGGTGAACCCGGCGATGGGATAGGCCTGGGGATTGGAACTATTGACGATGGACACCCGGAAATCTTCCGGAATAGGAACGCCTTCGGCTGCTTTGGAGGTGCTTTCAATGGTCGGCTCGATAAAATTACCCGACTCGTTCTTTAAGTACGCGTAGGGCAATCCATTGCGCACGGCATAGGCCAGTTCAACATAACCGATGCTGCCCGGGGTCTGTCTGACAAAGCCGGCAACACCTTCATTGCCTTTGCCGCCCAAACCCAAAGGCCAGTTAACAGACGTTGCTTTGCCGACCCTGCCCTTCCATTCACTGCTAACAGAGCTCAAGTAATCGGTGAAAATATACGTGGTCCCGCTGCCGTCGGAACGGTGCACCACGACAATGGACTCATTCGGCAAATTCACGCCCGGGTTCTCCGCCGTGATCCTGGCATCTGACCAGCTGGTGACTTTGCCCAGGTAAATATCGGCGAGCACGTCCGCGGTCAATTTCAAACCGGTCTTCACACCCTCAAGATTAAAAACAATGGCCTCGGAGCCCATGACCATGGGGATGTGGTAAATGCGCCCCGGGGCCTCATTCATCTGGTCCGGGGTCATGGGGCCGTCGCTGGCGCCGAAATCAACGGTCTTGGCCGTGATCTGCTTGATGCCGCCGCCCGAACCGATGGACTGATAATTGAATTGCACGTTATGGTCGATCTTGGAATACTCATCGAACCATTTAGAATAGATAGGGTACGGAAAGGTGGCTCCGGCCCCGTTGATCAAGACCGGCGCGGCCCACACCGCACCTGCGGCTGTCATGACTGCAATTAATGTCAGAAATTTCTTCAACATACAATGTCCCCTTTCTATTAGAATTTCCAGTTGATATCGGCCTGGAGCAAATGTTCCGGAGCTTTATTTGCCGCTTTGATCCGTTCGGCATGATAATAATCAAAAACAAAGGTCATATTTTTGGATAATCCCACTTCCAAGATCCCTTCATAACCTTTGACATCTGTATTGCCTGAATAAAAGTCCGAGTCAGGCAAAATGTCCAGCCAGGCATCTTTGCCCAGCCATTTATAAGCCCATATGGCTTTCCAGGTCCCGAAACCGTTGACCTTGGAATTCCCGAAATAACCACCGGCCATCCAGGCCTTGTCCTGCGCGTCAGGGCTCGGATTCTTGGTAAATTCTCCAAAAACACCGACGCGGGGAATATAGATGGGGCTGGGAAGCAATTCGCCGAAGGGATCATTGAATCCGATCTCAACAGCATACAGGGGGGCGCTATAATCATATTTTAACGCGGTTGCGCCGGTTTGCACCTCATTAGTGCCGTTCGTATTATTTTTATTACCGCCCGTGAACCCATTGTGAATATTACCATAACCTTGATACGCGCCCACCAATTTGGCATCCATCTTTTCGTTCGGCTTGAGTACGACACCGCCTTGGGCGACCCACACAAATGGATCACTGGTACTCGCGGAGAAATTATTAAGCATAAAAAAACTGCCCGTGGTGAATAAACTGATCTTGTCGTTGATCTTCTGATCATAACGGACAGAACCGCCTTCGGGGGTGATGTCCGCGTCCCACAAGAACTCCATGGGTTCCCAAACAGGATTGTCCATCTTACCGGCCATGGCCGTCCAATGATCATTGAACATGTACACGCCATAGGCCTTGTTCAATACAACCGTGGTTTTGGCGAACGGTTTATTGGCGGCCTCGGTGCTGGTATCGCCGCTGAAGGTCACATTATTGGAGCGCGCGTTATTGGCGCCACCCGTAGTGGCAATGCCGATGACCACCTTGGCTTTGTCACTGAGCTTGCTTTCCACATTTAAGCGCATTCTCATGCGTCCCTGGGCATTGTCCTGCGTACCGTCCTTCCTCTTTTGTTCCTGGAAACGCACGCGCATGTCCCCGCCTATTTTGGTGTTCTGCACCCATTCCGGCATGCCGGTTTTCATATTATTGTCTTGAATGGTCTTGGCGTCATAAACAATGCGGCTTTTGAGGACATCCGCCTCATCCTTGCTCAAAATACCTTTATCAACCAATTTTTCGATCAGCGCATCCACCTGCGTATCAGGACCCGCCGCATACCCGGATGATACGGGCCATGCCGCGCTGACGGCCCATGCCAGAAACCCTGCCAGGATCCACTTTTTCATTGCTCCCCCTCGTGTTTTGGTTAATGTTTGAAACAAGTATAAACGGGCAATATAAAGGAATGATTAAGGCCGGATAAAGTGTTGATTAAGGCGCTTAATATGGTAAATTATGAACATGTCCGCGGAAATGAGCCTGATCTACTGGTCAACGTTGACCGCCGCCATCAGCTGCC
>Ga0209515_10010828_pt1 | contig 10062 bp, 6 predicted proteins | sample Subgroupgradi54m_FD_187454 | JGI IMG/M metagenome (GOLD analysis project Ga0209515, IMG submission 187454) | Subsurface groundwater microbial communities from S. Glens Falls, New York, USA - GMW60B uncontaminated upgradient, 5.4 m (SPAdes)... ...
AGTTTATAAAATAGGGTGTCATGGGTGTCACGGTGTCACAAGATACATGATGACCTTTTATGTTTTTATTTAAAATTATTTAATTATAATATTATTATTATTATTATTTTTATTATTATTATTATTATTATTATTATCACATACCTAAATTTATTAATTTTATTCCTATTATTACCCCTCTTTGGTTATTTAATCGTTTTGATTTATCATATTTTAAATTAAATCTTTTTATTTCACTTAATACATATTTAGAATCATATTTATTGTTTTCAATATCCCATAAATTCATAAAATTTGTTTTTGATATAATGTCATTTTCATTAAGTGTTATTGTAAAATATGTTTCTAAAAAATTACTCATTATGTCATTATTATCACATACATCATTAAATTCATTTGATATATTTTTTGGTATTTTAAATGTTTTATCTTTATAATATTTTTGTGTATATTCTAATAATATTGATACATATGACATTTTATATTCTTCATCATCAAACAAATCTAAAAAATTTCTATCCATCAAATATTTTCCATTTTTTTCATCAACAAATTCTTTTTCTACAAATTGATTCGTGGTTTGTAATGCTAATCCTCTTCTTTTTATTCCATTATCAGATTTAAATACTAAATCATGGTTGCTACTTCCATTTAATTTTCCATATATTATCATATCTAATTTTGTTCCATATAATATTTCTATTGGTATACTTCCATTATCTACTATACTTTTTATTAAAGATACATCTATTTTTTTTTGATCTAATTCTTCTATATAAATATATCTTTTGTATTTTATTTCCATTAATTGTTTATGACTTTTTGTGTAATCTTCATTAAATGTTCTTTTATCTAATTGTACAAAATAATTTGGAAATACTTTTTCATATATTCGGGATATTGTTGATTTTCCATTGCTTGCTGTATGTCCTATTATAAATAATAATTTTTGCATATTTGTTTCTCCTGTTATGCAATATGCATTCCACATCAATATAAATTCTAATAATTCTTCTTTATTATTTGTCATTTTTAATAATTCCGATTTTATAAATATTATTTTTTTTTTATTTATTTTATTTTCATCATAATTATATGGCAATGTAAATGATAAATAATCTTCTTTTATTCTTTCTCTAAAAATACCTGTTTCTAAATTTAATAATCCATTTTTAAAATTTATTACTTTTCTATTTCCGTTCATTTTTTGTTCTATTTCATCATTATTTAAATATTTTTGAAAATACATTGATATTGAACATGCAAATTTCGCATTTGTACATTTTTGTTTTTCTTGTGTTAAATATTTTAATTCTTCATTCATATTTTTATTATTACATATTGTTATACATTCACTTATTTCTTTTCTTATAAATTGTGCATATATCGTTTTTATATTATTTATGTGTTTTAAATTATATATGTGCCATAATTTAATTTCATTATCATACACATACCAATTATCTTTACAATATATTATTTCGGTTTTATATTGATTACAAAAATATTCTGCTATCGTTAATTGTCCATCCTTCAGTATTGTTATTAATTTTTTATATTTTTCTAAATTTTTATCGTCTTGATTATTTATTTTCATATATTCTTTATTATTTATTTTTGTATATTCTTGTTTGTATTTTGTTATTATATTTTGAAATTCTTTTCCATTCGATTTTTTCGCATAATAATATATGGTTTTTTCGGTTATTTCTCTTTCATTATAATTATTCCATATTTTTTCAAATCCTTTTTCATCATATTTTTTCGATTTTTTACTTATTTTTTTCGCTATTTCTTTTGTTTCTTCTCCTATACTTCTTAATGACCAACATATACGTTTCCAATCATCATATTGATCTATATATTTTATATCAATTAAATCTAATATTTTATATAATTTTTCATTATCATTATTATCATTATTATTTTCATTTTTTTTATTCTCTTTTATTGTTGTGTCTAATGTTATACAACTTATTGTATCTTCACATATATTATTATATTCTATTGTTTCTTCACATATGCTTTCATCATCTTGTATTTCTATTTTTAATTCTATATTACTTTTTTCACTTTTCGTATTTATTAAACATGTTCTTATGTGTTCTTCTTTTGATTCTTCATCATCAAATTTATATGTACTTTCTTCTATTATTGGATAATAATATTCTCCTTTTGATATGTTATATGGTAATCTTATTCCTAATGATTGTATTACTCCTTTATCTATTATCTTTTCCATTATTTCTATTGGATATGTTTTTTCTTCTTTTATTTTTATCATCATTTCAATGTATATTTTCATATGAATTTCTGTATTTATTATTATGAATGGATATATTATATGTACTCCTAATCCTTTATTCTTTTTTAAGATTATGTAATCTGTTGTTATTGATCCTGTTGTTATTTTCGTTATTGATTCTTCTATTTTTTCTATTATATATTTTGTTATTGTTTCATTTTCTTCTAAATATTTCTTTTCGTAATATGGTTTATAATCCAAATCAAACATACATTTATAATATTCACTTCGTTCTTCTACCAAACAATATTTACTATTTTCTATACTATTTTTTATTATCTTTTCTATGTCATATTCATATTTACCTACTTTTTTATATTCGGGTTCTTCTGACTTTTTGTATGAATATATTTTTGGACCTTTGTATTCTTTTGACGCTACTTTTAATTCACTCATATATATATATATTATAATTTATATAATAATTACGCTTATATATTGATTTATTTATTAATTTATGTATATATTCTTATTTTTTTATTACGTACATTTATTTTTATTTAAAATATTTGTTTGTATTATATATTTATGGATATTGTTAATAATGATATTTTAAAATTTTTTAATAAAAGTAAAAAAGATAAATTTAAAAAAGAACGGGAGGAAACATTCAATAAATTAAAAAATATTATCGGGATTACTGATAACAATAATAAAATTTTATATTTTGACATTGATAATGATATTATTAAAAATCAAATTAAAAATTTATATGAGGATTTTTTTAAATTTTATACCATTACTACTTCTTCTTTTTATCAATCTATCAAAAAAAATATTGAGGTTAATCCTTTGTTAGCCATTAGACCTATTTTTAAACAACATGATTTTGAAATCATTTCTAAGGATGTTATTGCCACTCGTAATGATATTAAAAAAAGATATATTCAATGGATTTTTAATAAAATTTAATTACACGTTATTGCATAAATCCCCTTGCGGCTTAACCATAAGGCATGATTTTTCAATAACTTTTTTAAATTAGTTATAAAATTATAAAAAAATGTTGTAATAACTTTTATCATTTGTTATTAATGTTTATATGCCTTAACGTTTTACTAAAGTAAAACCTTGCTAACGCAAGGCAAACAAGTTTGCTATTTAGCATGGATTGCATCCATGCCTCGCTTTAGCGAGTTTTTTCGTTAGAAAAAAGTTCATATGCCGCTTAACTTTATTATTTATTATGTTTAATGGCTTATTATTTATGACTTTATTTTAAAAGTAGCTTATTTTTTAAGTTATTAACATAATTTATATTTTTAATTTATAACTTTTTATTATGCTACTTTCTTTTAAGTCTTTTGCTATGCCATTGACGAACTTTTGCAATATCGTTTTGTTTGAAAAATAAAACGGTGTTTCAATGAAACTCGCATTTTATTTATTTAATGCTTCTTTTTTTATAATATTCATTTTCGCGTTATTGCATAAAACCCCTCGCGGCTTAACTATATGGCTTGATTTTTTATAACTTATTCATATAGTTATAAAATCATTAAAAATTTCTTATAATAACTTTTTTCAATTTGTTATTAATGTTATGCCTTTACCATCTGCCGCGTAACTTTATTTGGTATCATGTTTAATGGCTTATTTTTTATGACTTTATTATTTCAGTTGCATATTTTTATGTTATTAACATAATTTATTTTTTTTAATTTTTAACTTTATTATTATTCAACTTTTTTTCAAGTCTTTTGCTATGCCATTGACGGTTTTGCAATATCGCATTTTATTTAAAAAAATAAAAGTGTTTCAAAAAAAACTTTCAATTTTTATTATTGAAACAACATTTTTTTATCATATAAAATATTAAACGATCAAATGTACCATATTTTTGAATGGCTAATTTACACATTTTTTCGGTTTGGTCTTTTACATATTCTAATGCATATCCATCTTCTTCCACAGCTATTTTACAGATTTCTTCTGTTTGAGTTTTTACATATTTTAATGCATATCCATCTTGTTCTACTGCTATTTTACACAGTTCTTCCGTTTGGTCTGACACATATTTTAATGCTAATCCATATTGTTTTACTGCTATTTTACAGATTTCATATGTTTGATCTTTTACATATTCTAATGCTAATCCATCTTTTTCCACTGATAATTTACAGATTTCCTCTGTTTGAGTTTTTACGTAATATAATGCTAATCCATATTCTTTAACTATCAATTTACATATTTCTTCATCTTCAAATATTATTTTTCGGGATTTTAATACAAATTTATCTGTTTTATATTTATCTTCTTCTATACATATTATTGAATCATCCAATATTTCTACCTCTCTTATATATTTCATTATTTTATTATTATATGATAACCATTTATATATTTTTTTTCCTTCTGTAAAATATAATCCTCCTTGACTACATTTATTTGTATTTATTGGATTTGTGTCGATGTTTAATCCATCTTTAAATTGATATCCATTATGATTTTCATCATCTGTTGTTAATTTATAATATTTTAATCCTGGATATTGTGATTTAAATTCTTTTCCACTTATCATTATAATGCACTTTTATTATTTATTTTTTTATTAGATATTCATACTGTTATTTTTATCAATTTTTAATTATTTTTTCTTATTTTTGAATTTCGTTATTTTCGCGTTATTGCATAAATTCTCTTGCGGCTTATTCATAAGGCATGATTTTTTATAACTTAGTCTAATAGTTATATAACAATTTACAATTTAAATTATAACTTTTTTCAATTTGTTATTAATGTTATGCCTTGACCATCTGCCGCGTAACTTATGTGTTATATTGTTTAATGGCTTATGGTTTAAGACTTTATTTAAAGTAGCCTTTTTTAAGTTATTTTTATAATTTTTTTAAATTATAACTTATTTTTAAGCTACTTTTTATTCAAGTCTTTTTGTTATGCCATTGCGGGCTTTTTGCAATATCGTATTTTATTTATTAATTATTATTATTATTATACAATTTAAATATATGTGTAAATATACATTGATTTCTGGTGATCATAATAGTGGTTGTTCATTTTTTTATAAAGTTCATAAAAATGAAGAACATTCACTTCAATTTAATTTTAATTTTAAACATATTAAATCAGTAATACTTTCTATAAATGGCAATAATATTTGTATTGATAAATGTAATTTTGATTATGACATAAAATTTATTCCTAAACATAAAAAAATAAATATTCGTGTTTTATTTAAAAAACCTGGCAATTTTATAAAACTTTGTGTTAATAATTTTAAATTATTTCACAATAATATTGAAATAAATTATTTTAAGGATAAAATATTTAATAATGCTATTAAAAAAAATGATATTAATTTTAGTTTAAAACATGAGTGTGTTCAATTTAATTATGGTGTTGCAAGTGGTGATCCTTCAGATAATAGTATTATTTTATGGACTCATTGTAAATATATTAATTTTGATATTCCTATAACATTATCTTGTGAAATTTCTTCAGATATTAATTTTAATCATATTGTTAACACACAATTTGTTTCTACTAATAAATGTCAGAATTTTACTGTTAAAGTTGATATGGTTAATTTAATTGAAAATTCAGTTTATTATTATCGTTTTAAATCTACCAATAATTTATGTAATAATATTTATTCAAATATTGGACGAACTAATACTATTCCATGTAAAAATAACAATATTAATAATATAAAATTTGCTGTTGTTTCTTGTGCTAATTTCCCTCAAGGATATTACAATGTTTATAGAGAAATTGGTAATGAAAAGGATATTTCGTGTGTTATTCATTTAGGTGATTATATTTATGAATTTGGTAATACTGATAGCTATGGGATTCCTATCAATCCGTCACGTGCGTCTGAACCACCAACTCAAATTTTTACATTGTCTGATTATAGAATAAGACATGCACAATATAAACAAGATATTGATCTTCAATTTATGCATTCTAAATATCCTATTATTGCTGTTTGGGATGATCATGAAGTAGTTAATAATTCATGGAAAAATGGATCACAATCTATGCCTGATAAATGTAAATTTTTAAAAAGAAAAAATAATGGTTTAAAAGCTTATTGTGAATGGATGCCTATTCGTATTCATAAAAAAAATAAAAAATTTAAAATTTTTAAAAGTTTTGATTTCGGTAATTTATTGTCATTATATATTATTGATTCAAGATTTTATGGTAGAGATAGTTCCATTTATCAATCTGACTTTATTAATCTTGATACAAGACTTGCAACAAATAATAAATTAAATGATAAAAATAGACAAATTTTAGGTTCTAAGCAATTTGATTGGTTAAAAAATTCTGTTAGTCATTCTAATTCTAAATGGCAAATTTTAGGTATTTCAAGTTTAATGGCTAAAATTCAATTTCCGGTTTCTATTTTACAATATACAGAACCCCTTAATCCTATTTTATTAAATGAGGCTATTTTAAATTATTATACTGCAAAACAAACACCACCTCAATATAGAACTCCTGAACAAATTTTGTTGCTTGATGAATCTTTATTTATCAATCCAAAAATAGGATTTGATTTAGATGCATGGGATGGTTTTCCTTCACAAAGAAATGATGTATTAAATATTTTTAAAAATAAAAATTTTATTTCTATTTCTGGTGATTCTCATAACGCATGGTTTAATACGTTAAATAATGAGTCTGATGATTTTATCGGATATGAATTTGGTGTACCATCTGTAAGTTCATATGGACTCGAATATTTCGTATATCCTATTTCTCCCCCTGAAATTAAATTCGTTTTTGAAAATATCCCTAATTATACACAATGGATGCAACCTAATAATAGAGGATATTTATTATTATCTGTTTATAATGATAAGGTTGATGGCATTTTTAAATTTGTTAATACTACTTTATCACGAGATTATTTTATGTTAGACGATGTTGTTAAAACTTATCAATTATAAAAATTAATTTTTTTATTTTGTGTATATTTTATGTAAATCGTGTTGTTGCAAAACCCCTTTCATGGCTTAACTAATAAAGACTTTAACATTTGTAAATTATTTTTTCAAATTACCGTTTTTTAAAACAAGTGTTTTAGTTCAAATCTAATTAACAATTGTAAATGGTAATTTAATATGGCATTTACTTATTTTTCAAGTCTTAAAACATATGCCGTTAAATACAATATTACACAATATTACAACTTAATCATCAAGGCGTTTATTGTTTGTAACTATTTTTTCAAGTTACTTAAACAATAATACCGATTTTTTTTTCAAAAAAAACCGAGTGCCTTTGGCACCCGTTTTTTAAAACGAGTGCTTTAGCTCCAATTTAAATTGTAACTCTTTAATTTAGTTACTTTTATTCACGCCTTTAATTATTTGTTGTTTGATAATTAAATAGTTGATGTATTTTTTAATTATAATTGCGTTGTTGCAAACGCCCTTCACGGCATAACTAATAACAGCTTTAATATTTTTGTAATTATTTTTCAAATTACCGTTTTTTAAAACGAGTGCTTTAGCTCAAATCAAATAAAAATTATAAATTGTAATTCAATATTTTAGTTACATATGTTTAAGCTGTGACCATATGCCGTTTAATTTATAATTCATTGTGTTTTATGGCTTACTTTCTAAGACTTTATTATTTCTGTTGCTTTTTATAATTTTATTTTTTTTTGCAACTTTTTTAAAAAGTCTTTTGGTTATGCCATTGAAAATTTGGCATTATTGTTTTGTTTGAAAAATAAAACGGGTGCTAAAGGCACTCGGTTTTTTAAAAAAAAAATCGGTGTTTCAAAGAAACTCGCATTATTTATTAATTATTATTTTTTATAGTTTTTTGTTTTACATGTAATTTATTATTATTTATTATGGAACAAAATTTAAATCATGATAATAATGAAATGATCAATTTTTATGAAACTGATTTTATTAAAAATAAAAATTTAGAAGATTTTGAAAAAAATAAATATATTTTAGATGTTATTAAAACAAGTTATGATATTGACAATTTTATTAAACTTTTGGATGATTATAAACATAATAAAAAATATGTTAAATGTTATTTAAATGTTTTAAATTTTGATTTAATATGGTGTAATAGTGATTGCTATATACATAAAAATATTCATGCTAATAAAACTATAAATAAATATTTACAATCACGCATTGATTTATTTAATTTACATGTTACTCAGCCACCTATTTTATTTTTTGATGATATTCACAATTTTATTTTCAAATTTGATAATGGTAGGCATCGTTATGCTAATCTTCGTGATTTAGGTTGTATTAAAATTCCTGTTTTAATTCATAATAAAATTTATAAAAAAAATTTTGAATATATTAAAAGTTCTAATATTTTGTTTTTGTAATTTTTATTATATTTTCGCGTTATTGCAAAAACCCATCTGCGGCTTAACTATATGGCTTGATTTTTTATAACTTATTCATATAGTTATAAATTTAATACAAAAATTTTGTAATAACTTTTTCAATTAGTTATTAGTGTTATGCCTTAACCATATGCCGCTTAACTTTATTTGATATGTTGTTTAATGGCTTATGGTTTAAAACTTTATTTATCAAGTAGCTTATTTTAATATTATTTAATCTATTATTTTTTTAACTATTTTTAGTTTGCTACTTTTATTCAAGTTTTTTTTATTATGCCATTACGGCTTTTTGCAATATCGTTTTGTTTGATTAATAATATAATTTTAGAATTTTACATATGGATTTCTACATGTAGGACATTCTGTTTTCATTAAATTAAATATACATCTTTTACATACTGATGAACAACATGTTTCACATACTATTTTCGCTATATTATTATTTCCGTTTTCGTAACATATTACACATGTTTCTTCATCTAATAAGGATTTTTTTATCATTAATATTATTGTTGCTTCATCATATAATCCTTCACGAAAATATACATAATTATCTTTATTTATTATTACTAATTCTATTTTATCATTACTTAATGTTCCTTTCCTTTTTTCACACATTTCTATTCCTCTGAAATAGATTTCGTTATTTTCATTACGTTTTATATATACTAATACATCATGTACATTTTTATTATTTTCACATATATTACATATTTTTCCTAATTCTTCAACTGAACTATCACTTTTATTTGTTATTCTATGTTTTTTAAAATTTTCTTTTAATAATTTCGTTATTTTTATTCTTGTTATATCACACATATTTTTATATATTTTTATTCTTTTATATTATTTATTTATTTTGCGTTATTGCAAAACCCCGTAGTGGCTAATTATATAGACTTGATTTTTTATAACTTAATTGTTATATTTTATTAATAAAAATTTTTATATTAACTTTTACTATATGTTATTATTTTTCAAGTCTTTTACCATCAGCCACTTAATTTATGAGTTATGGTGTTCAGTGGCTTATGGTTTTAGGCTTTATTAGTTTATAGCTTTTTTTATTTATTTTTTTATTTTGCTATTTTTAGTTTAAGCCTTTGGTTTTGCCACTTGATTATAGTTTTTTAACCACTTTTTTTTTATTTTTTATAACTTATTTTTTATTTTTTATAACTTATTTTTTATTTTTTATAACTTATTTTTTATTATTAACAACTTATTTTTATTTTTTCTTATTTACTTTTGTTTTTTTATAACTTATTTTTTATTATTAATAGTTGTTAAAAAAAACTTTTTTTTTATTTTTAACGACCAGTTTTTGTGTTTTTTTGTATTTTTTAAAAAATGATATTTACTTTTTTTTTTTTTGCGGGTAGTGAAATTTTTTATG
>Ga0209515_10010830_pt1 | contig 10060 bp, 6 predicted proteins | sample Subgroupgradi54m_FD_187454 | JGI IMG/M metagenome (GOLD analysis project Ga0209515, IMG submission 187454) | Subsurface groundwater microbial communities from S. Glens Falls, New York, USA - GMW60B uncontaminated upgradient, 5.4 m (SPAdes)... ...
CCGCCTTCAGGCCCAGCTTCCAGGAGTCGACGTAGATCTTCTCGACGTCCTCGACGGTGACTTCGTGCGGCATGTTGATCGTCTTCGAGATCGCGCCCGAGATGAACTTCTGGGCGGCGGCCATCATGCGGACGTGGCCCATCGGCGCGATGAAGCGCTTGCCGATCTTGCCGCACTTGTTGGCGCAGTCGAAGATCGCGAGGTGCTCTTCTTTGAGGAACGGCGCGCCCTCGATCGTCATGCGGCCGGAGATGTGGTCGTTGGATTCCTCGATCTGCTTCTGGCTGAAGCCCATCGACTGCAGCATGTTGAAGGACGGGCTGTCGTACTGGTCCTTGCGGAAACCGAGGCGCTCGAGCGTTTCGACGCCGAGCGTCCATTTGTTGAACGCGAATTCGATCTCGAACACGCCCGGCAGGACCTTCTCGATCTTCTCGATGTCTTCCGCCGCGAAGCCGCGTTCCTTCAGCGTCACGCTGTTGATGTGCGGCGCGCCGTCGAGCGTCATCGTGCCCGAAATGTAGGTGATGATGTCGCGGATCTGGTGCTCTTTGTAGCCCAGGTTCTCGAGCGCGCGCGGGACCGACTGGTTCACGATCTTGAAGTACCCGCCGCCGGCGAGCTTCTTGAACTTCACGAGCGCGAAATCCGGCTCGATGCCCGTCGTGTCGCAGTCCATGAGGAGGCCGATCGTGCCCGTGGGCGCGATGACCGTGGCCTGCGCGTTGCGGTAGCCGTATTTCGCTCCGGTCTTGACGCATTCGTCCCAGTCCTCCTTCGCCGCGGCGAGAAGGTCTTCGGGACAGTTCTCGGCGTCGATCTCGTAGGCCGCGTCGCGGTGCATGTTCATGACGCGGAGCATCGGCTCGCGGTTCTTCGCGTAGCCCGGGAAGGCGCCCGTGCTTTTGGCGATTTCGGACGAGGTGCGGTAGGCGTGGCCCGTCATGACCGCCGTGACGGCCTCGCAGATCGCGAAGGCCTTGGGCGAGTCGTACGGGATGCCGTTCACCATAAGGTACGTCCCGAGGTTGGCGTAGCCGAGGCCGAGCGGGCGGTAATCGTGGCTGTTCTGCCCGATCCCCTTCGTCGGATACGACGAGAGGTCGACGAGGATCTCCTGCGCCGTCATGAAGACGCGGCAGGCGTGGCGGAAGCCCTCGATGTCGAGCTTGCCGTTCTCGCCGGTGAATTCCATGACGTTGATCGACGCGAGGTTGCAGGCCGAGTCGTCGAGGAACATGTATTCCGAACAGGGGTTCGAGGCGTTGATCTTGTCCGTGTTGGACGAGGTGTGCCATTTGTTGATCGTCGTGTCGAACTGGACGCCCGGGTCCGCGCACGCCCACGCGGCGAACGCGATCTGCTTCATGAGATCGCGCGCCTTGTGGGTCTCGCCGACCTGGTTCGTGGTCCGCCAGCGCGTCTGCCACTCGCCGTCGTTGGCGACGGCCTGCATGAACTCGTCCGTGATGCGGACGGAGTTGTTCGAGTTCTGTCCCGACACGGTGCGGTAGGCCTCGCCGTTGAAATCGGACGGATAGCCCGCATCGATCAGCACTTTGACTTTGCGCTCTTCCTTCACTTTCCAGTTGATAAAGTCCACGATCTCCGGATGGTCCATGTCGAGGCAGACCATCTTGGCCGCGCGGCGCGTCGTGCCGCCCGACTTCGTGGCGCCGGCGCCGCGGTCGAGCACTTCGAGGAACGACATGAGGCCGGACGAGGTCCCGCCGCCCGAGAGCTTTTCCTGTTTGCCGCGGATGCGCGAAAAATTCGTCCCCGTGCCGGAGCCGAATTTGAAGAGGCGCGCCTCGTGCTTGATCAGGTCAAAGATCGACATCAGGTCGTCTTCCACCCGCTGGATGAAGCAGGCCGAGCACTGGGGATGGCTGTAAGAATCTTTCGACTCGAGGACCGTCTTCTTCTCGAGGTCCCAGTACCAGTTGCCGCCCGATCCGGTGGCGATCTTGTACTCGTGGTAGAGGCCGCAGTTGAACCAGACCGGCGAGTTGAAGGCGCCGCGCTGGGTGATCAATATAAAGGAAAGCTCGTCTTCGAACGCCTGGGCGTCCTCGGGGGTGCGGAAATAATTGCCCGCCTCCTCGCCGTACTTGCGGATGGTGCGCGCGATGCGGCGCACGACCTGGCGGGCGCGGTGGCGGTGGCGCTCGGGATCTACCTGGTCCAGCGACCGTCGAGCGCCGAGCTCCGAACCCACGCGGGGCGCGGCAGCGTGCGCGCCTGAGCGGCCCCCGCCGTCGAGGCGATCCGCCGGCGCGACGCCAGGACGCAACCCGACCCCGTTGACAAGCGCAGGGTCCGGCCGCAGAGTGGCCGCGCACGATGTCGCGGAGGTGGAAAGCCATGATCAGCCGGAGAGACCTTCTCATGTGGACTGCGATCGCCACCCTGACGCCCGTGGCGGCGCGCATCACGGGGCCGCGGCCCGCCGCCGCGCAGCCGCGCGGCCGGTCCTTCGACGTGGAGGAGGCCACCATCGCCGGCTTGCAGGCGGCTATGGAGGCGGGGCGCCTCGACGCGCGCACGCTCGTCGAGATCTACGTCGAGCGGATCAACGCGATCGACCGCAACGGGCCGACGCTCCGCTCCGTCCAGGAGATCAACCCCGAGGCGCTGGAGATCGCGCGGGCCCTGGACGAGGAGCGGCGGTCGCACGGGTCCCGAGGCCCGCTCCACGGCATCCCCGTCCTGCTCAAGGACAACATCGCGACGGCGGACCGGCTGGAGACCACGGCCGGCGCGCTGGCCCTGGTGGGCGCCCGCCCCCGCCAGGACGCGACCATCGCCCGCAAGCTGCGGGAGGCCGGCGCCGTCATCCTCGGCAAGGCGACGATGAGCGAGTGGGCGTACTGGAAGTCCATTCCCGCCTCCAGCGGGTGGAGCGCGCGCGCCGGGCAGTCGCGCAACCCCTACGCGCTCGACCGCACACCCTGCGGGTCGAGCGCGGGCTCGGGGATCGCGGTGGCCGCCAACCTGACGGCGGTGGCGATCGGCACCGAGACGGACGGGTCGATCGTCTGCCCCTCGGGCGCCAACAACGTCGTCGGAATCAAGCCGACCGTCGGCCTCACCAGCCGCGCCGGCGTGATCCCGATCGCCGCCAGCCAGGACACGGTCGGCCCCTTCGGCCGCACGGTGGCCGACGCGGCGGCCGTCCTCGGCGCGCTCACCGGCGTCGACCCGCGCGATCCCGCCACCGCGGCGAGCGCCGGCAAGTCGCACACCAACTACACGCGCTTCCTGGATCCCAACGGCCTGCGCGGCGCGCGCATCGGCATCCCCCGGGAGGGCTACTTCGGCTACAGCGCCAAGGCCGACGCGATCGCCAACCGGGCCATCGAGATCATGGGCGACCTCGGCGCCGTCATCGTGGACCCCGCCAACATCCCGAGCACGAAGAAGGGCTTCCTCACGCAGTCGGAGCTGACCGTGCTGGCCTACGAGTTCAAGGCCGGGGTCAACGCCTACCTGGCCGCGCTCGAGCCCGGCGCCCAGGTGCGCACGCTCGAGGACGTCATCGAGTGGAACAAGCGCCACGCCGGCGAGTCGATGCCGTTCTTCGGGCAGGAGTGGCTCGAGCGGTCCCAGGCCAAGGGGCCGCTGACCGACGCCGACTACCTCAAGGCGCTCGAGGAGAACCGCCGGCTCTCGCGGCAGGAAGGCATCGACGCGGTGATGGACGAGCAGCAGCTCGACGCGCTGCTAGCGCCCACCGGCGCGCCGCCCTGGAAGATCGACCTGGTGAACGGCGACCACATCCTCGGCCTCAGCTCCCAGACCGCGGCGCTGGCGGGCTACCCGCTCGTGAGCGTCCCCGCGGGCTACTCGTTCGGGCTGCCCGTCGGGATCACGTTCATGGGCCGGGCCTGGAGCGAGCCGACGCTGATCAAGCTCGCCTACGCGTTCGAGCAGGCGACGAAGGTGCGGCGCCCGCCGCAGTACCTCGCCTCGACACCGTAGCTTGGTCGGAGGGGGCCCCGGCGGCCCCCTCCGAGCCCTCGCCCAGAACCCGAGTTGCGCCGGCGGAGCCGGCGCTCGGACACCGGGTCAGTCAGACACGCTCCCGGCGTTTCCGGAGCACGCGCTTACGTTGGCTGCGCTCGGGTCCTCGACTGCCGAGGCCTCGTTCTACGCTCCTCGAATCTCGATCGGCGGCTCCGGCCAGTCGAAAGCTGGGGCGTCGCTCGCGTACTGTCGCCATCTCTCGTCATACTGCGCGCGGTCGAGAAGATGGACGTCGTCCGTGGCGCCGTCGTCTCCTTCGTCAAGGCCGACCCCGAACAGCACCCCGCCGAGATCGGTCAGGATATAGCGGTTGTGCAGGTGCTCACCCGCCAGCCTCTCCTGAAGGCGAACAATCCTCAGGTTCATGCCTCTTGGAATGCAGCGCTGGAGCCGGCGTTGACACTCACCCTCGAAGAAATCGCGAGTCCCCGTGTGCTCCATAGAGGTATGGACCTCGACTCGCCCGGGGCCTTCGACCGGCCTGGCCTGCATGACTGCTTGGAGGAAGACCTCCAGCGTTCGGCGGTAGCGGAGTTCCGCAGGGCTGAAGTGAGGATCCACGAAGACAATGACGCTGGCGATCCGGAGCATGGCCGCGACCGCTGCGGCCATGCTCCCGGCATTCCGGGCGAACGTGACTCCCCGAGAGATCACCCACAACGGTGAGTCGTCGAGCGCCGCTGCGACCAGGATGCTGGGATGACCACCGGGATTCTCTCGAGCCAGGATGCCACGGAAGGCGACGCGCCGATGCTCGGCCTGCGCGTTCTCGACCCACGGGCGCCCAGCGTCCCACAGGTAGCTGCGCCGGTGCGCCATCCGCTCCCCGATTCGCTGCAACAGCTCCACCATCCGCGATCGCTCGAGATCGTCGTCGCTCTGGAACGCCTGCCAGACGAGGCGCTTCCAGGGCTTCGGGTATCGGGAGACGATCCGCGGCTGGCCGAGGCCGAACTTCTCAACGAAGTAGCGGAAGTCGTGGCGATTGCCCCAGGTCGCGATGAGCTCCGGCTCGAGGGCGTACTCGTGGATCATCCTTCAGAAGAGCTCCCGCGCCCGCTCGGCGAAGAAGCCTTCTGGCCAGGGTCGCTCGAACTCGCCTTCCTCGGTAACGGGGATGTGGACCACCTCGGCGCCCTCCCGGCCGGGCTGCACGTAGAGGACGGAAACGTCCTCCGGCCGCACCCGGGGAAAGCCGCTGGGAAGCTCGCCATCCGTGGTCTCCCGGATGCGCCGCAGCATGCGAAGGATCAAGTGCTCGCTGTGCGTCTCGATCAGAAAGGCGTTGCGCTGCTCGCGGAGGGCGGACTCGAGAAAGACGTCCCCCAGCTCGGCCTGGAGCGCCGGATGGAGGTGGATCTCGGGCTGCTCGATGGCCACGAGCATCCCGTCCGAGGCGTACGCGGAGACCAGCACGGGCAGCACCTGGCTCACGCCGATGCCGACGTCCCGGTGGCTCACCGGGGTCCCTGTGCGCTTGTCGATCAGCACGAGGTCCTGGAGCGCCTCGCCCCGAGCCTCGACCAGCTCGCGGCCCCAGCGCTCTGCCAGGGCTTCGGAATCCGTGGTGGCCGTCACGAGATCCTCGACCTCGGGGATCGTTTCTTCGGGGTCCTCGGGGCCAATCTCCGCCAGGCGCTCGGCCAGCTCCATGCCGAGGGCCACCAGGTCGGGCTGCTCCTCGCCGTGGAGCCTTCTCAGCAAGCTGACCGCGAGGTCATGGAGCGCCTTGGCCACCTTCGGCGGCAGCTCGGCCGTGATGGTCTCCGCAGTAAGGAGCTCGCGCACCACGAGCTCGTAGGGCGTCTTCAAGCGCGCCGGGTCCCCCAGCCAGTCGTTCACCCGGCGGCGGATGTCCTCGCGCGTGCGGACCACGTCCCACGCATAGCCCCCGCCCGCGAACCAGTTTGGCTCGTGATGCTGGGAGAACGCGAGGTGGCGCGGGGGATAGGAACGGAGCGGCCCCAGGTAGCGGAGCCGCCGGATCTCCTCCTCCACCGTCGAGGCGACCCCTCCGACCAGATCGCGAAGCGCGCCGGGCAGGAACATCCGAGCCGCCCGGGCCAGATCCTCGCGACGACGTCCCCGGCTCACGGCGATGAACGCGGGCGATGGCTCGCGCTCCTGGCCCTCCGCCTCTTCCTCGATGCGGGGGAAGAGACCCCGCGGCCGCGCCGTGATTCCGGGAATGAGCGCGTCCAGCACCTCCCCGAGCCCTTCAAAGTCTTCCTCGCGCAGGTCCTGCGTCGTGGTGGCCAGCGTGACGATCCCACGGAAGACCTCGCGGAAGACCCGGTGGTGGTGATCCAGTCGGTCGAGGCGCAGGAACCCGCCCGGCCGCGCCGTCATCGAGAGGAGCGGCGCCCCGTCCACCACCAGCGCGAACCGCTCCAGGCGCACCCCGCCCGTGCAGTCGAGCTCGCGGCCGATCTCCCCGAACAGGGTGCGCTGCTCGCTGGCGAAGCCGGCCCCGATCGCGAGATCCACCAGCACCGCGCGCGCGGGACGCAGAAACTCCGCCACGCGGCCGGAGAGCTGCCCCGGATCCAGCTCGAACCCGAGCTCCACCTGCCGCTCGCGCTCGCGGCGGTGGACGTACTGGCGGAACCCGCCGAGATCGATCGCCTCGCCCCCGATCTCGGTCCGTTGCGTGTCGAGCTCGCCCGTGCCGACGGCGTGGTGGGCGAGCGCCAGCGCGTGGAGCAGGCTCGACTTCCCCGCGCTGTTCGCCCCGAAGACGAGCGTGATCGGCCGGAGCGGGATGCGCTGCGAGGCGCCGAAGGCCTTGAAGTTGGCGAGGCGGAGGGCGGTGAGGGTCATCGAGCCAGCTCCACGACCTTCGCGATCACCGGGCGCAAGACGTCGGGGACGTCGGTCGCCGCAGCGGCAGAGAACCGCTCCATCGCGCGATCGATCTTCTCAGCCTCAGCGTGGGGCAGCCCGCACTCCGTCTCGAAATCTGGGATCATCCAGAAGATCCCGTCAGCCGGGGACGTTGTCTCGATGTCTCCGTTCCAGCGCTTGTGCTTGGCGTTGCGCTCTCGCTCCTTGTCCTGGCGTTGAGCGCTCCACGAAGGGTCAATCGCCTTGATGTCGTGGTCCGCCAGGACCACGAACGGGATCTTCAGCGCGGTGTCCTGCTTGTAGAAGTCCTCTTCCGAGAAGCTCCGCTCCGACGGCCAGGTCTCGCCGAGGGCGAGATTCAGGGCGCGGAGGATGTTCGATTTGCCCGAGTTGTTCTCGCCGATCAGTACACAGTAGGGGCCAGGCTCGAAGTCGAGCGTCTTGATCGAACGAAAGTTCTCGATCCGGACGCGCTCGATCTTCATCCGCCGTCACTCAACCGGGCCCACCGCCGCGAGGGCTTTCGCCTGCCGCTCAATCTCTTGCAGCAGCTCCTTCGTGTGGGCCTCGCGCCATGACCCGGTGAGATCGCCAGAGAACGCTCGTGAAAGCAGGCTCGTCCAGAGGGCGGCCAAGACCTTGGATGCCGCCGTGCCGGCATGGCGATAGATCTGTGCCGCGTTCACGTGCTTAGCGAACGCCCGCTGGCGCTCCAGTGGCGGCAGCAGAATGCGTGCGGTGCGTAGCTCTTGAAACCCAAGCCCGGGCTTCGTCTGTCCGTACTGGAATCGAGCAAGCACCGGAACATCCTCGAGTGGAAGGTTTGCATACGCGGCAAGATATTCTGAGCAGAGTTCATCGGCCTTGGGACGCACCAGCGCCACGTGTTGGCTGACGTAGACCGGTCGATCGTGGCCGCGACACATCGCCGCCTTTCCCACGATCCCCGTAATTGTGATCGCCACATCGCCGACGGCAAGCCGAGTACGCTCAGCTTCTGCGCCGTCCGGCGGATCGACGTGCAGGAGATTCTCAGCGATCTCTCCATCGTTGATGTCTTGCGTTCGGAGGAAGTACGCGGGGCCGCGCCCCGTGTATTTCGACCAACCCCGTGACCCACTAGTAAGGTGCTCCGTAAGGTCGCCAAGCGGTTTCATCGGCCACCCCATCGGATTCGTCGCCGGATCGCCGAACATGTTGATGAACAGCGCCGGGAGGATGCGGTCGGCCTTGGCATCAGCCTCGGCGCGGAGCCGGCACAGGCGGTCGGCCTGATCCAGGATCTCGACGATGCGTCGCTGCTCAGAGGGGGGAGGGAGGGGCAAACGCACCTGAGACGCGAAGGCGCGAGAAATACCCCCAATAGTGGCCCCGCGATGGTCTCGAAGGATTTCAGCCTTCCCCCGGGGGCTGAAGAGGAAGTAGAAAACGTACCGCGAATCCGCGAGGTCCGGGTTTACTCGTACGATGAAGACGTGCTCGTTGACTGCCGCCTGCTCGAATGGAAAGTCGTCGCGCACAAGGCTAGTTTTGCCGGTCGTCGCGCCGTCTTTTACCAAAAGGATGTCGTACGGGTGAACGGCGCCTTGGGTCATCGCGGCGTAGTGGGATTCCGGTATGTACTTAATCGCTTCTAGGCGAAAGCCACCATCGTCATCCAGATGCTCCCCGCCGAGGCTCGGGACCCCGGTTTGAACCGCACGGGACCCGCCCGGAGGCCGCGAGCCGGATTCGAGTGCTTCAAGAACACCATCAAGTCTGACGACTTGCCACTTCATGAGACGCTCTCGACATCCTTGAGATCGGGAGCAAGCCGACCTCCTATCTCGCACTTGATCGCCCGCACCTCCCGAATCAACTCCGCCGGGTCCTCCTCTGCCACCGCCTCCCTGACCCGCGGCTTGTGCCGGGACGCGGCGAGATTGACATCGTTCTCGGCGACGGCCTCGAACGGCGCCCACCGGCGCCGAACCGGACCGAGACTGGGCCCCCACACCGTGTCAGGAGCCGCTCGCCTCGCGTCAACGACCTGCCCGCGCATCTCGCGCCTCATCTACCCTTCGGCCCTCGCGTTGCGAGCGCCCGCCGCGACTCGAGCGCCCTGCGCGTGCGGCTGAGTTCCTCGGCGATCAGGTGTTCGTCCGGCAGCGCGGTTCGATACTCGGCCGCCATGACCTTGTTCGGGAGGTTGTCCAGGGCGTAGCGCGCGAGCGCCTCGTTCTTCTGCGCGCAGAGGATGAGCCCCACGGGCGGGTTCTCGCCCGGACGTGTCCAGTGCGCCTGCGCGTAGTTCAAATAGAGGTGCATCTGGCCCGCGTCGGCGTGGGTGAACCGGCCGAGCTTGAGATCGATCACGACCAGGCAGCGCAGGCGCCGGTGGAAGAAGAGGAGGTCCACGCGGTACCAGGCGTCACCGACGCGCAGGCGCTTCTGCCGGCCGACGAAACAGAAGTCGCCGCCCAGCTCGAGAAGGAACGTCTCCAGTCTCCCGATCAGCGCCGCCTCGAGGTCCGTCTCGGAGTATTCATCCTTGAGGTCCAGGAACTCGAGGACGTACGGGTCCTTGATCTCTTCCTCCGCCGCCGGCACCTCGCCCGGTTCAGCCCGCGCGCCCTTGCGCAGCATGGCCGCCTTGTTGCGCGAAAGGGCGGTCCGCTCGTAGAACTGCGAGTTGATCTGCCGGTCCAGTTGCCGCACCGACCAGCCGTCGCGCAGCGCCTCGGTCTCGTAGAAGCGGCGGGCGTGGTTGTTCTTGACCGAAAACAGGCGCACGTAGGCGGACCATGGGAGAGGGAAGCGCGCGGCAACCCGGTGGAGCGTCGCTTCGTCCGATGACGCCGGGAGCATCTTCCCCTCGCCGGATCCTGCAGACGGTGTCTGCAAAATCCCGCCGACCTCGGGGGCCAGAGGCGACGCGGTGATCGAGCCCGCCAACATTGCAGACGACGTCTGCAATGTCTCGGCGGGATAGGCGAGGTAGAACGCGCGCATCTGAAAGAGGTTGCGCCAGCCGAAGCCGCGTCCATGACGACGCGTCAAGTCGGTGGCCAGCCGCTTGAGAAGCGCTTCCCCGTACTCCGCGCGGCGCTTCCCCTTCTGCTCGAACTCCACGATCCGCCGGCCGACTTCCCAGTACGTGGCGGTCATGAGGGCGTTGATCGCGCGAGCCGCGGTCCGGCGCGCCGTCTCG
>Ga0209515_10010832_pt1 | contig 10057 bp, 10 predicted proteins | sample Subgroupgradi54m_FD_187454 | JGI IMG/M metagenome (GOLD analysis project Ga0209515, IMG submission 187454) | Subsurface groundwater microbial communities from S. Glens Falls, New York, USA - GMW60B uncontaminated upgradient, 5.4 m (SPAdes)... ...
GAGGTATCTTGATCGAGCCGATGCACGATTCCCGCCCGAGGCAACGCCTGGTGGAGGGTGGAGGGTGGAGGGTGGAGGGCCCCTTCACCCTGCACCCTTGACCCTTTACCCTTTTGGAGATGCCAGGCGATGGCGTTGACCAGCGTCCCGGAGGGATGGCCCGGTGCCGGATGCGTCACGAGGTGTGGGGGCTTATTCACCACCAGCACGTGCGCATCTTCATACACGACGGCAAGCGCCATGGGCTCAGGCACGACCGTCCGGGGATCGGGATCGGTGCCCGGGCCGGCCACGTGTGCCACGACGGTCTCGCCGGCTCGCAGCCGTCGATGCGCCTTGAGCGCGTGGCCGGCAATGGTGATCGCGCCCTCGCGAATGGCGCGTTGGATGACCGTTCTGGAGAAGCCGTGAGGCAGATGCCCCAGCAGATAGCGATCGATCCGCAGACGGGCTTCGTCAGGCCCCACGACGAACTGATAGGTTTGCGCCATGAGTGGTCCGTTGCATCACAAGCGTGGCACCCATGATCATCAAGGCAAGGCTCATACCCTGATAGATCGTCCACCCGCCCCACAGACGTTCATTCGCCCGCCAGAACTCCAGCGTCCATCGCAGCAGCCCATAGCCGATCAGGTACGCACCGAACAGTCTCCCTGGACGCTGCAGCATCGCAGGCCGCTGCAACCTCCTCAACCCCAGATACAGCAGGATCAGACCGGCGGATTCCAACAACTGGGTCGGCACGACGCGCTCGACGGTGCCGGGAAACTGCACGCCCCACCAGGCGCGCGTGGGGATGCCCGCGCAGCAGCCATTGGCAAAACATCCCAGGCGTCCCACCGCATGGCCCAGCACGACACACGGAATCACCTGATCCATCCCCCGCCGGAATCCCAGGCCCCGCCGCGTCAGGTATCCCCAGGTGGCGATGACGCCCCCGGCAAGACCGCCGTACCAGACCAGCCCTCCGTGCCACAGCGCGAAGATCTCAAGCGGATGCGCCGCGTAGACGTCCCAGTTCAACGCCACATAGAAGGCCCGCCCGCCGAGGATCCCGCCGCTCATCGCCCACACGGCCCAGTCGGCCAGCGCCGGCTCATCCATCGGGACCAGGCCCTTGAGGTCGTGGCGGAGAGCCTGCCGCGCCAAGGCCAGCGTCAGCAGAAACGCCGCCGCCAGCGCCACGCCGTAGGTATGAATCGCGAACGGGCCCAGGCGACACAGCTCAGGATACATGGGGATTATTTGGCTCGGCGCCGGCGACGCCAGAACACCGTTTGGCTCAGCAGCAGCAGCCCCACCCCGACGCTGATGACGGAGTCCGCCACGTTGAAGACCGGCCAGACGCGCACGTCCAGAAAATCGATGACATAGCCGAAGCGCACCCGGTCAATCAGGTTGCCCAGCGCCCCGCCCAAAATCAGCGACAGCCCCAGCGGAACGGGCCAGCGACGGTCGCGCCGCTGCAAGAGCTCCATGAGGACCCAGGCGGCGATGATCACGGACACCAGCACGAACACGCCGCCGTAGCCACGCCACAATCCGAAGGCCGCGCCGGTGTTCTGCACGTACGTCAGATGCAAGACGGAGGGAATCAGCGGAAGGCTGTCCGCCGGATCCAGCGAAGCGCAGATGAGGAATTTCGTGGCTTGATCGCCGGCGAGCGTCAGCGCCACCACCAGCCACGGCCACCGCCGTGGCGTCAGCCTGGGCGTTTTTGCTCTTTGGCGCGCTGGCAGCTGATGCACAACGAAGTATACGGGACGGCGCGAAGACGGCTCAGGCTGATGGGCTTCTGGCACTGCTGGCAGACGCCGTAGGCGCCCTCGTCGATGCGCTTGAGCGCGTCTTCGATCTGATAGAGGACCGCTTGCTCGCTGGAGGCGAGGTTGCTGACCAGCTCCCGCTCATAGGTGTCGGCCGACATATCGGCCATGTGGACCGGGTAGGAGGAGAGATCCCCTGAGGCCTCGCGCGGGTTCTTGGAGGCTTCCTTGGCGAGGGTGCGAATTTCCCCGGCAAACTTCGCCCGCTCCTGCAGGAGGAGCTGTTTGAATTGCTTGATCTGCTGTTTGCTCAAACTCATGCGGGCGTGCTCACCACGGCCGCGCATCGGCCGCAGAGCGCCGGATGCGCGGGATCCGCGCCGACCGTGAGCAGGTACTTCCAGCAGCGCTGGCACTTGGTCCCGGCGGCGCGCTCGACGGTCACGCCTGCGAACCCTGGGACGAGCCAACCAGCATCGAGCCCGCTGGCAACACCGGACGCCTTCACCACCTGAACGTCTGAGACCACGAACGCTTCAGCTAAGGCGTCCCGATACCCTTCTAATTCACGCTTCAGCTTGTCGTCAGTCACCACCAGCGTCACACGCGCTTCAAGGGGACTACCAATGACATCCGCTGTGCGCTGCGCTTCAAGGGCTTTCATGACCGGATCGCGTATGTACCAAAAGGTGTCCCCCGGCCGCGTCAGCGGCTCATCGCTCGCTGGCACCAGCGGCTGCGGCCACGCCGCCAGATGCACCGACGGCTCTTCGACCAGGTTCAAAGCGCGCATGGCCTGCCAGATTTCCTCCGCGGTCATGGCCAGCATGGGCGCGAGCATCCTGACAAGGCCGGATAGTATAGCACAGAGGCTCGTCTGCGCACAGCGTCTCTGTTTGGAATGGGCCGCTTCCGTGTAGAGGCGATCTTTCAGCGCATCCAGGTAGAAGGCCGACAGCTCCAGGATGCAAAACTGATAGATGGCGCGGAAGGCCTGATGGAACTGGTAGGCGTCGTAGGCCTGGGTCACCTCATCGAGGAGGCGCTGCGTGCGCTGGAGGGCCCACCGATCCAGCTCAGGTAACTGCTCATAGGGCTGCCGGTGCGCGGGCTGGAAATCGTAGAGGTTCGCCAACAGATAGCGAAACGTGTTGCGGATCTTGCGGTAGGCTTCGATCACCTGCTCCAGGATTGTCTCGGACAGCCGCACATCCTCGCGGTAATCGGAGGAGGCCACCCACAAGCGCAGGATATCCGCCCCATAGCGCTGGATGACGTCCTGCGGGGCGATCACGTTGCCCAGGCTCTTGGACATCTTCCGGCCTTCCCCGTCCATCACGAAGCCGTGCGTGAGCACCTGCTCGTAGGGCGCGCGCCCGTGCAGCGCGACCGCCGGGATCAGCGAGACCTGAAACCAGCCGCGGTGCTGGTCGGAGCCCTCGAGGTAGAGCTGGGCCGGCCAGGCTAATTCCCGGCGCGCCTTCAGCACGGCCTCGTGGCTCACGCCGGAATCGAACCACACGTCGAGGATGTCCGGATCTTTCGTCAGCTCGCGGCTGCCGCATGGACACGCCGCCCCCGGCACAAGCTCCTCAGGCGAGGCGTGGAACCACGCCTCGATGCCGCGCTGCGCGAGGGCCTGGATGGTCTGCTCGATGAGGCGAGGATCCAGCAGCGGCTTGTCGCAGCGCGTGCAGTGAAACACGGGGATGGGGCTTCCCCAGTACCGCTGGCGCGAGAGGCACCAGTCCGGGCGGTTCTCCAGCATCCCGGACATGCGGGCTAAGCCCACGTCCGGAAACCAGCGCACCTGCTTGGCGCACTCGAGCAGCTTGCTGCGGAAGGCGTCGTCGACGCGCAAAAACCACTGCGGGGTCGCGCGGAAAATCACCGGCTGCTTGCACCGCCAACAATGCGGGTAGGAGTGCGTGAGAGGTTCCTCCTTCAGTAGGAGGCCGCGTTGCTTGAGATCGGCGATGATCTTGGGATTCGCTTCCCACACTGATTGCCCGGCGAACTGCGGAACGGCGTTCGTGAAGCGGCCCTGCGCGTCGACCGGCTCCTTGGGCAGGCAGTCAAGCCCGCTGCGCTTGGCCACGATGTAGTCTTCCTGTCCGTGATCCGGCGCGATGTGCACAACGCCAGTTCCCTCTCCCATAGAGACAAACTCATCGGTCACCACTCTGCCTGGCGTAGAAACAAATGGCCTGACATACTGAACGCCAACAAAACCTGAACCCGACTTCTTCCCAATAAACTGCCCTGGGTAGATTTGCACATGAAAGGCGCTCAACAAAGTGTCTGCCAGTTGATCCGCGATAATCCAGGTCTCATCTTTTCCAACAGAGACGACCCGGTAATCTTCGCGAGGGTGAAGCGCTACGGCGACGTTTGCAGGCAACGTCCACGGTGTCGTGGTCCAAACAATGAAAAAGACCCGACGCGACATGTCTGGATGTGGAGGCTCCTGGTGAGGCTTTCCTTGGAATGCAACGCGCAAATTACCCAAGACCTTGTCCAATGATTGTGAGTCTCTGGTGACTTCAACCTTCACGTAGACTGATGTATCCGTCCGGTCTGCGTACTCCACCTCCGCTTCGGCGAGGGCGGTCTCGCAGGTGGCGCACCAGTACACCGGCTTCTTTCCTCTATATATATAGCCGGCCTGCACCAATTCCTTGAACGTCCGCAGGATGGCCAGCTCGTACTCGGTGGCCATTGTCAGGTAGGGATGCTCCCAGTCGCCCGACACGCCCAGCCGCTTGAACTGCTCCCGCTGGATGTCGACGTATTTCTGGGCATAGGCATGGGCTTTCTCGCGGAACTCCGTCTGTTCGATCTGGTGTTTGGTTTTTTTGAGTTCCTTGAACAGTTGATGCTCAATGGGCATGCCGTGGCAGTCCCAGCCCGGCACGTAGGGAGCGGCGAACCCGCGCATCGTCTTGTAGCGCACGATGAGGTCCTTGAGGATCTTGTTCAGGGCATGGCCGATGTGGATGTCGCCGTTGGCATAGGGCGGCCCGTCGTGCAGGAGAAACACGGGTCTTCCCTGCCGCGCCTGTTGGATCTGTTCATACAGCCCCAGCTCCTCCCACTGTGTGAGGATCTGCGGCTCGCGCGCAGGCAAGTCCGCCTTCATCGCGAAGCCGGTCTTGGGCAAATTGAGCGTGGATTTATAATCCATTAGAGTTGCGTGATGACTCCCACGAACAGTTTCGTCAGCAACGGCTCGGCCCGATCCGCCACGGCGAGGATCTCCTCGATGGCGACGGGTTTGAGCGTCTCCGGGATGCACAGATCCGAAATGAGGCTCACCGCCATCACGCGCAAGCCTGCGTGCACCGCGGCGATCACTTCCGGCACCGTGGACATCCCCACGGCATCCGCGCCGGTTGAGCGCAGCCAGCGGTACTCGGCCTTGGTCTCCAGCTGCGGCCCGGGCATGGCGACGTACACCCCCCGGCGGACCGGGAGCCGCTCGGCGCCGGCGACCTGCTGCGCCAGCGTCAGCAACTGCGCGTCGTAGGGCCGGCTCATGTCGGGAAAGCGCGGCCCCAGCTCATCGGCGTTGGGCCCGACGAGGGGGCTGGTGCCCAACAGATTGATATGGTCGTCGATCAGCATGAGATCGCCGATGTGAAACGCCGGGTTGAGCCCGCCGGCGACGTTCGACACCAGCAGCGTCTTGACGCCCAGGGCCTTCATCACCCGCACCGGATACACGATCTCCTGGGCGCTGTAGCCCTCATAGAGATGAAAGCGGCCGTCCATGATCACGACGGTCTTGCCCGCCACGGTGCCGAACACCAAACGGCCATGATGGCCGGGGGCGGTAGAGCGGGGCATGTGCGGCAGCGACGCATACGAAATGGCGGCCGTCTGCTTGACCTCGCCCAGCAGCTTGGTCAGGCCCGTGCCCAGGATGATGCCGACCGTCGGGATGCTGTGCGCCTGGGCCTGAATCGCCTTGAGCGTGTCGTGAAGCTGTTCAGTCACCGATGCCGCCATCGCCGCCTCCCTATCGCAGCCGCGCTGCCAAATCGAGCAAGGAACGCACCAGAAACAACCGGGCAAACCAGATCGCAAACAGCACGATCATCGGGGAGAGATCGAGCATCCCCAGCATGGCGAATGGCAGACGAGCCCGAACCCAGGCGAACACCGGTTCGGTGACGGACCGCAGCGCCCTGACAATCGGGTTAAACGGATCCGCGCTCACCCACGAGAGCACCACCGCCACGAACACCACGAGGTTATACAGCCACAAGACCTGATCGAGAATGGCCGCCGCCGCGCTCAGGAAATTCCCAAACACGAACATCCCATGCCCTCCTCAACGTCCCCTATTATTTCGACAACGCTCGTGAACGCCGGATTGCAGCCGTCACACCCGCTTGGATGATCTCGGCCAAGCGACGCCGGCGAAACACGTTCAAGGCCGCCTCCGTCGTCCCGCGCTTTGAGGCCACCTGGGCGATCAGGTCTTCGAGCTTCTGGGGCGAAGCCTCGGCCAGCGCGACGCTGCCGGCCGCAGTGCGCAGCGCCAACCGCTGCGCGATCCTTTTCGGCAGCCCGGCGCGCGAGCCGGCATCGCGCAACGCCTTGAAGATGAGGAAAAAGTAGGCCGGCCCTGAGCCGCTGATGGCCGTCACGGCATCAAACAGCCGCTCGGGCAGCTCGACGACCTCTCCCACAGAACCAAAGATCGCTCTGGCGATGGCCAGATGTGCGGGGCGTACCGCACGGCCGGTCGCAATGGCTGAAATTCCACAGCCCACCTTGGCGGGCAGGTTGGGCATCACGCGCACCACCGGCACCCGGCTGAGCCTGCGTTGAAGCGCGGCCAGCTTCACTCCCGCCGCAATCGAGATGACGAGCGGTGTACGCCCGCGCGTACGGAGGACTTGAGCGAGCTGATCCAGCACCGGAGGCAGATCCTGGGGCTTCACGGCGACGATGATCACGTCGCAGCGCCTCGCAATCTCATCCAGGAGCGCGCCGCGCACGCGAAATGCCCGTCGCACCCGCTGCCTCGTCGAGGCATCAGCCTCCACCACGACCACGCGTCCTGACGGGACCCCGGCTTGGAGGAGCCCCCGGATCAGCGCCTGGCCCATGTGGCCCGCGCCGATGATGCCAATGCGCACTCGCTGAAGAGCTCTCATCGTGTTACCGGTGACCAAAAATGGCGGAGCCGATGCGGACGAAATCGGTCCCTTCTTCAATCGCCACTTCGAAATCGCTGGACATGCCCATCGATAAGAGCAGTGATGAGTGGTGAGTGATGAGTGATGAGTGCAAGAGCTCCTCGCGCAAGAGACGCAAGTGACGAAAATACTGACGAGCCTGTTCTGGATGTTCAACGAATGGAGCCATGGCCATCAATCCAATCAATCGCAGATGCGGCAGCCGGCCGATGGCCTGAGCCAGCGACGGGGCCTCTGCAGGCGTGCAGCCAAACTTCGTGGCCTCACCCGATACATTCACTTGGATAAACACCTCAAGTAGCTTGAGGCTTGAGGCTTGAGGCTTGAGGCTTTTGCCTTCAGCCTCCAGCCTAAAGCCTAGAGCCTCTTTCGCAGCTTGGCGTTCGAGTTCCTCGGCCAGTGCGGCTGAATCGACCGAATGGATCACCGAAAACCACTCCACCGCGTCTTTGGCCTTGTTGCGCTGCAGATGGCCGATCAGATGCCATCGAAGAGGGTAGAGGGTGGAGGGTGGAGGGTGGAGGGTAGGATCACGCCCTTCACCCTTGACCCTTGACCCCTCACCAACTCCGTAAAGTGCCAGTTGCTTTTCATGGGCTTCCTGGACGCGGTTTTCCCCCAGATCCGTCACGCCCAGCGAGAGGGCTTCCCGAATCATCTCAACCGGCATGCCCTTTGTCACGCAGACCAGGGTGACAGACGCGGGATCGCGACCGCAACGTTGGCAGGCTTGTTGGATCCGCGCGCGGACGCGCGCCAGGTTGTCGCTCAACACGGCGCTTACTCTAACACAGCCGGGAAGGAGCCGTCAACGACGAGAAGTCCATAGTCCATAGCAAAACAAAAACCCATCCGACTGCTTTAGAACCCGCTGGGTTTGTCTATGGACTAGAAATATTCGACGAGGATGTGCCGGGTGCGCGCAAGGAGGCGGTCAATGAGCCGGCCGGATCCTTGAATCCCGACGCGGCTCGGCGCGCCGTGTGAGGAGGCGGCGGCCGTCTGGCAGACGCGTTGGAGCAGGCCCAGCGAAGGACTCAGGGCCATCTGCCGCCCAAGATCGCCCAGGCCCTTCGCCAGCGGACTGCGCCCCAGCACGGCCTTGGTGCGGCTGATCTGCTCGACCCATTCCACCAGCCCCCCGATCAACGCCCCCCGGCCTGTGACGATGGCCCGGTCAGGATGCGCGGTCTCTTCCAGGAGGTGACGAAGCGAAGATTCCACCAGCCGCAGTTGTTCGTTGAAGACCTTCCGGACGATCGGGTGGGGACTGCTCACTCCCTCAAGGCTCGCCGTCAGGGCGTGGTCCATCGTCATGCGAGCGTCGGTGGCGATGGCCTCAACGATGGTCATCCCGCCCCAGGGAATGGAGGTGCTGCGCACCAGATGCCCGTTGTCCCAGAGCGCCAGATCCGTACAGCAGCCGCCGAAATCCACCAGCAGCACGCGCTTGGACCACCACGACTCTTCCATGCACGCGGCCACGACTGCCTGGAGACTGTAGACCACGCGGTCCAACTCAAGGCCGACCACGTCCAGGGCCTGCAGGACGGCGCGTTTGACCGCCATCGGGATCCCGATCAACTGAAATCGTCCTTGCACGCGGGTCGCGACCAGCCCCCGAGGATCGCCGGCCGCGTCGAAGCCGTTGCCCGCATATCCCAAGGGATCCAACAAGAGCGGCTCGCGATCCACTTCAAGCGCCTGACTGACGGCCTGCGCGTGCAGCCGATCGAGGTCCCGCCCGCGGATCGTCACCGGCTCATCAGCCAGATTCAGCTGAGCCGTCACGACTCGATGGGACAGCGCAGGATGCGTGAGGATGACGATGGCCCGATCCGGCCAGGTGTCCAGATGCGCCTCCTCCAGAGCCTCTTCGATGGTCCTGGCTAACAGCGCCTGGTCACACGGCCACGTGCTCTTTAGCGTCGGATAGGACGCCACACCCGTCCCGAGCACCTCACAGGCGGCCTGCTCGGTCGGTCGCAGCCCCGGCGTGCTGCGACACTTCCTCGGCAGCGTGGAGGGTGCCGCCTCGGTCGGTCGACCGACCGCGCAGGCGATTTTGGTGGAGCCGATGTCCAACACGACCAGTGGCTTGGTGGTCATCGTCATCAGGTCCGAGGGCCGATCACCGGGTCCGGAAACCGCAGATCAATGTAGCGGACCTCCAGGCCGTGCTTGGCCACCTGCTGCAGCACCGCGCGCAGGCGCCGCAAATGGCTGGCGAGCTGCGTGTCGTCGCCGCAGCGAATTTCCACGTCCTCGTCGATCACGAAGGTCAGCTGCGCAGGATTCGCGACATCAACCGTGGTGAGCCGATGGCCCGCGAGCAGCGGGGAGCGACGCAGCTGCTCCGCGATCTGCAGCGCCCTGCTCAACCGTTCGTTGGCGTTGGCTTGCCCGACTTTCAACGGCTGTTTGGGGCTGTCGATGCCTTTGAGCAGGACGAACTGCTCCAGGGGAACGGAGCCGGCTTGCGGAAGGATGTAGCCGTCAGCATCCACCGGATGCCAACCGCCCAGGAAGAGTTGGGCCACCGGCACGCGCTCCACCACCTCCACCTGGAGCGTGCTTGGCAAGAGGCGGATCACCCGCACGCGTTTGAGATGGGGCCGTTGCGCTTTGAGATTCGTTTCGAGGGCCTTGAGGTCGACCGTCCAGAGATTCCGGCCTTTCACAGAGGAAACAGGGACGCTCAGATGGCTCTCGGCTGGCATGCGCACGCCGGTGATGCGAAAGGCGTCGCTCGTGGTGATCGACCGCCACGCCGTCCAGCCGCACGCCAGGACCACCCCCAGCACGATCAGACCGCGCGGATGCATCACGGTCCAGCGCACGCCGCGCCACAGCGTGGAGGCCAGCCAGGGAAGAAAACCATGGATCGTTCGACGACGAACTGCCATTCGGATGCAGACCCCGCCTACCCGTGCGCCGCGACACCTGCCAACTGCGCCAGCAACGCACGCATGCCCCCCTGCAATGCCATGGTCACCAGCCGCTCGCACAGCTCCTCATACGCTATCCCCGTGCAGGCCGCCGCCTTGGGCAGCAAACTGGTGGCCGTCAGGCCGGGGATCGTGT
>Ga0209515_10010835_pt1 | contig 10054 bp, 12 predicted proteins | sample Subgroupgradi54m_FD_187454 | JGI IMG/M metagenome (GOLD analysis project Ga0209515, IMG submission 187454) | Subsurface groundwater microbial communities from S. Glens Falls, New York, USA - GMW60B uncontaminated upgradient, 5.4 m (SPAdes)... ...
GTAAGTTATTAATTGTTAAAAAAGAAATCAGACCAGGAAGAATCACCCTAATTTTTGTCGGAGAAAAATTAGGTTTTTAAACACTATATATTTGAAAATCGCCTTCATATTTATTTTTACCAAGTAGAGTATTTGGTTGCTCTTTTTCTGTAATTAAAACCTTTTTCAGCGGCTTCCAGTTTCTAAAATGAAAGGTTTGGGTAATTACTTTGGTCCCTTTTTTTAAGTTTTTTTTAAGTAGTGGTTCTAATTTTTCAACACCGTTTGGTAAAAGAAAGATAAACACTAAATCCGCAGCAGAAAAGTCTTGCTTAAAAATATCCCCATGAATAAACGCTACATTCCCACTGTCGATATGGGAAGCTAAACTTTTTGTTTTCCATCTGGATAGTAAAACCCTAATCCACGATTGCTCAACACCATATGCCTTAGCCCCCATCTCGGCTGCTGCTATTACTACCCTACCATCACCGCTCCCCAATTCCCAAAATTCCTGCCTTTTTTTTAAACCAGCTAGTTTTAAAATTTTCTTAATTCTGGAAGTTTTTGTTGGCACATATGGAGCATCGGATCCGGCAAACCAGGATAATCCCAGTAAACAGCCAATTAATAGTCCTCCAGTGATAATTAATATTGAGCTTGTATCCACATTAGAAATCTCAAAACTCAAAACGCAAATCTACATCTTAAAACTTAAAACTTTTAGATTTGACATGTAGTTTTGACATTTGACCTTTAAGTTTTGATTTATTTTCCAAGCATTTTCAATAGAAAGACTTTCAAGGGCATTAATTTATCCACTGCGGTAAATACCATATATAACGGCCAATTTAATATAAGGTCATAACTGCCAATATACTCAACCAGCTTTCCACCATAGCCTTGTTTAAATTTATGGAAACCATACCATGAATCTTTGGAATCAGCATTTGGACCCAGCGCTCCCCACATATCAAAAGTTTTTAAGCCTAATTTTTTACCTAATTTAATTGCCTCCCAGGCAACTAAATTATTAGCCATTACTTCTGGATGAGCTTTACTAGATCCACCATAAGGATAATAAAGTGTATCTTTAAAGTTAACTAATAGCCAGGCTGTTAAGGGTTGATGGTGATATGAAGCAATGAGTAATCTGGCCATATTGGCCTCTTTTAATGTCTGCCAAATTTTTCGATGGTAGTCTTCACTGTGACCATGATAACCTTGACGATGGGTGGTTTCAAAATACAACTTTAAATATATTTCAAAAGCTTGGTTATCAGTTGTCTCCATCACTTTAACGCCATGTTTCTGGGCAAGTTTAACGTTATAGCGAGTTTTAGGATGCAGGGCTTTTAAAAGCTGCTCTTCAGATTGAGTTAAGTCAATGATGAAATTATATTTGGTAAATAGTGATTTCGGAGAGTTTTTAAAAGAATTTCCAATTTCTAATCCTTCGATTTCACTCAGGACAAGTTTCCAATTTTCAAATAATACATTGGGTTCTACTTTTATAAAAGCTAAGTTTGCTTCTTTGCCAATTTTTTCTAGTGCTGCTGCTAAATCTTTATCCGGGAATGGGCCTTTTGGTAAATAGCCCACGAACTGATTGGTAAAAGGAATTTTATGAAGAGTTAACCCAAAAACGTTTTTTAGTTTGCTGTTTTGATATATGCCATAGCGCAAAACTGGAGTACCTAGAGATTTTCTGGCTTCTCCCCACTGCCAGGATTGCATAATGTGAGTGACTAACTTGTTATACTCTGATTGTTGTTTTTCAATGATTGGTCGCAAGTCCATCCGACCATTGTACTAAAAAATCTGGATTTTCGCTTTTTGGCGGAGCTCTTGAAACTTTTGGCTAAAGATTTGAGAAAGTTTTTGGCTTTTTATTGCATCAGACGCTTCTTTTTGCTGGCCAGCAGAATCACTAGCTTTTAACTGATCTTTATTTTGTTCAATAAATTTGGTAACCTCATCTGCTGAGACAGTTGCTTCCTTGTCATAAAGCTTGGTAATAACCAGTTGCATTTTGACCTGATCTCTAAGGGTTATTCTGGATTGTCCTTGTTGAGAAAGCAGACTGTCTAGGGTATCTTTACCACCAACACTTGCTTCCAGTTGTGAAATTTTCTGATTTATTTCTCCCTCGGTTGGGGCGACTCCAGATTTAGCAGCTTCTGAGAGGATAATTTTCTCATTGATCAGCTGATTTAAAGTTTGAGTGCGAAACTGCTGATTAAGTTTTAACTGCAACTCCAGATTTGTTATAGGCATGCCATTAACGCTTGCTGCTATAAACCAGCTTTTTTTGTAGATTGCCAAAAGCAAAATAACGACAATTATAATTATTAACAGACCGGTCTTTGATGATTTTAACTGTACGATTTTATCAGGAAAAGTATTCAAAAAGTTATTCAGCTTGCCCCCAGGAAGAGTAGTTAAGTTTTGAGTTTTTTTTGCCATTGGCCGATAATAACAGAGTAAATTGTATTTTTGCAAGGACTAATTTCTAATTTGAACAAAGTAAAAATTCTAGTCTTTCTTACTTTGCTTGGAAAGTATATGATAGTCTTAAGGTGCAAAAAGGATCTGCTCTAATACCCATTCTTTTAGCTGGCCTGCTGATTATTTTAGGTGGGTTTATCTTTTATTCTCGCGGATCTGATTCTAAAAATCCGATCAGTCCTGTTGCTTTAAAAAATAAAATAAGTTTATATACCAGTCAACAATTTCTGTTTAAATTTGAATACGGCAGCGACTTTTTCGTTAAGGAAGATTCAGAGGAAGAATTTAATAAAAGGGGAAATGGCGATTACAGAAAAAACTTTAAAGGGTATGTGGGCTATGAGCCAGGAAAGTTTTTAGGAGCTGTGGTAGTATTGGATTCGACCAAATCTTATGATAAAACTCCACTAACTGTTTGGGTTTTTGACAACTCTGACAATTTAACAATTGAGAAATGGTATGCTCAGTATTGGTTTTATCCGTTTGTTTGGGGTGATTTTACTTATACAGGGAAGGTTAAATTAGCACCCAAAGATGAAGCCACAATTTCCGGACAAATGGCAAAATCGGGAATAGTTGATTACCAACCAGGCAAACCAAAATTTATTTATCTGTCCAAAGATAAGAAAATGTATTTATTTAGAATAATTGGTCAAGAGGGCGATCAAATCCTGTCTTCGTTTAAATTCTTACAGTGAAAATTCTTTATACAAAGCATGCTCTGGAAAAATTTGCTCATCCCGATATAGAAAAATTTAATTTAAATGAAGCAGATATTAAAAATGCTTTAGAGAATCCAGATCATCATGGAGTAGAAGCCTTAAGGGGAGTAGAGTTCATTTTGAAAAATTTAGATTCGCGGCATACTTTAAGAGTGATTTACAAGGTTAAGAGTAGTATAATTACAGTAATAACTTTTTATCCAGGGAGGAAAGGAAGATATGAAAAATAAAAGGAGCTTTTCTAAGAATAAAAAGATTGTTTCCAGAAAAAATAAGATAGTTTATGAACCTGAGGATGATGTATTAAATATATGGTTATCAGATAAACCTTATGACTTTGGTGAAGATGATGGAAACTTAGTAATTACGCATTATACTAAGAGTGGTGAGCCAGTTTACATTGAGGTTTTATTTGCCAGTAGGTTTTTTAAAAATGCTGGACCAGATTTTTATAAAAGAGCTAAAGAAGCTGATATAAAAATAGAAAATATTCATACTGTTTCAGTTCCACTTGAGATTAGAAAATGAAAGGCTTTTTTCAGATTTGGTTAATAGTTGGAGCCCTAATAATTATAATTGCCGGCGGAGCATATTACCTGGGCAGATCAAATACTCCTAAGCCAGTATCTAATCCAATGGTGACTTACCAAACTTCCCTAACTCCACAAGCTACTGTTTCTGCCAGTCCAGATGAAACAGCAAAGTTGAAAACGTATACGAATGATACTTATAAATTCTCTTTTAAATATCCTATTGCATGGGATATGATTCCTTCTGTTCCTCAAGATAGTCCTCCAGATGTTGAAGAAGTTGCTCAACTCAAATTTAATTATGGTCCACATAATTCAACTGAACAGAGTAATGGGTTTAGCCTAATTGTTTATTCTAATCCTGGGAACAAGTCGTTATCTGATTGGTATGCATATCATAATAGTTTATATACAAAACCTAGGCCTAGTTATTTGTCATCACGGCTAGCGGCTTCTGCTACAAAGATAGGGAATTCGCTTGAGGTTGCACCAGCTTTTATAATGTCAGGATCAGGCACATATATAAGAGGGTTGTCCTATGTTTATCTTTATCTTCCAGCATATAATGTTACCTTCTCCCCAAACTTTGATATTACATCTACCTTTAAATTTACTCAGTAAAATTATATTCTTCGCTGCGCTCGAGAATGACAATTACAAAAGATAAATATCTACAAAATGGGCATACCAGTCGGCAGTTCTAGCATCATCAAATCCTAAATCTATAATATTACCTTTAATAGCACCACCAGTATCTCCTGCTATTGCCAGTCCATATCCTGGGATATAAACTTTACTCCGCAAAGGAATAATTTTTGGATCAACTGCAATAACTCCTTTGCCTGCCCTTAAACCAATAGCGGTTGTTTCATCACAACCCAGGCAATGGGAATCATAATGGGTAGCATAAACTCGTATTTTCTTCCAGTATTTAATTTCACCATCAGAAGAAGTATAAGTTTTCCAAATAATTTTTGTTCCCCGCAGAATCTTTTTATCAGTTGGGGGAGTTGTTTCAACAGAAATAGTCTCTCTTTTAAATTCCTCGCCATCTTTTGAGTAAGTGATTTTTATAATCTTTGTTTTTTTACCGTCGCTGCCTTCTGCTAAGACCTTTTCTTCCCCGGCCTCGGTTTCTGGATCATCTTCATAAACTGTTTTTTTGGGTAAAGTTTCTGTTTCTTCCTGCAATTTTTCAGTAAAAGAAGACTGGGTAGTAACTGGTTGATTAATCGGTACAGTTTCTGTGGGCGATAGGGTGGATTCACCAAGAACTGCTGGGGTTTGCCAGAAGTGTTTGGCAAAAATAGTCAGAGCTATTATTAAGATAATTCCTAAGTAGCGCTCCATTTTTCTTCAAGCGTTTAGCCAATCGTCTTTGTCTATATCACCTGCTAGATCGTCTGAGAAATTATCTTCATCGCGGAAATTAGCGTTACCGATAATTAAATCCTCCGGGATATCAGCTAAAAATCTGGAAACTAAATTATTAGATCTTGTTCCAAAAAAGAGCCGCTGTCTGGTATAGGTTAAATATAATTTTTCTTTTGCTCTGGTTATCCCAACATAGCAAAGTCTTCTTTCCTCTTCTAATTCATTCGGGTCAAGCATAGATCTGGAATGAGGAAATAATCCTTCCTCCATACCAACCATAAAAACCACTGGAAATTCCAAACCTTTGGCACTATGCAAAGTCATTAAGATAACAGCATCGGTTTCTGGTAGACGACCTTTAAGTTTTGGCTTATCAGCTGCTTCTACCAAAGCGACATTTTCCAAAAACTCTGTCAGATCAGGAAATTCTTCGGCCACAGAGCGCAGTTCCTTAACGTTTTCGATTCTGCCTAAACCTTCTTCGGTTTTATCATCCAAATACTCAAGATAACCAGTTCTCCCTACCACCATATCCAGTAGTTCTAAGCTGGTATAATCTGATAGTTTATCTACTACCTCAATATAAATATCCATTACCACCTTTAATCTTCCTTTGCCGATCTTCTCGGCTCTTTTTAAAGAAACTGAGTCCTTAGGATTTTGCAAAAGTCTAAGATAAGACAGGATGTCTTTAATTTCCCTTCTTTGATAAAAGCTAGTTCCACCAACTAATTTATAGGGAACACCACTTTTTAAAAATTGCTCTTCCAGGGCCCGAGATTGGGCATTGGTACGATACAAAATGGCAAAATCTGACAGGCGCTTTTGATCTATTTGAGATAGAATAAATAAAGCCTCCTCAATTTCATTTCTTACTTCCACAACTTGTATTTTTTCTCCTGCTTGCTTGTTAGTCCAAAGTTTTAAAATAGGATGGGATCTATTTTTGGAAATAACTCCGTGAGCAGCATCTAAAATAGTTTGAGTAGATCGGTAATTTTGTTCCAGGTTAAAAACTTTTGTTTTGGTGTAATCTTTTTGAAAATTTAACATATTTCTATAATCTGCGCCCCGAAAGCGGTAAATTGATTGGGACATGTCTCCCACTACACAGATATTTTGATGCCTTTTGGCTAAATACTTGGAAATTAAATATTGGGCCGGATTAGTATCTTGGTATTCATCAATTAAAATATAGCGAAATAGATTTTGATAGCGGGTTAAGGTTTGTGGACTTAGCTGAAAAAGCTTTATGGTGTTTAACAGCAGGTCGTCGAAATCAACCGCCTGATTTTTATCCAGAATTTTTTGATACTCAAGATAAATTTTGGCAACTTGCTCTTGAAAAAAACCTCTAGCATATTGGGGATATTCTAAAGCAGAAATCAGTTCATTTTTAGCGCTACTGATAGTGGTCTTAACAGAAGACGGGGAAGTTTTTTGGATGGGAATATTTAAATTATTCATTGCTTGCTTGATAGCATCGAGCGCATCCCCCTCATCATAAATGCTAAATCCGTTTGATAGTCCGATTTCCCTGCCATCACGCCGCAGTATTTTGGCGCAAAACGAATGAAAAGTACCCATGACAGGAAAGGTGGGAAGTGAGAATTGGGAGGTGGGATCTTGAATGTTTGAAGTTAGAAGTTTTCGAATACGATCCATCATTTCGCCAGCTGCTTTATTTGTGAACGTCAGACAAAGAATATTTTCAGGAGGAATTTTTTTTTCGGAAATTAAATAAGCTACTTTATAAGTGAGAACCCTGGTTTTGCCAGACCCGGCTCCGGCTAAAATCAAAACTGGTCCTTCAGTGGTTTTAACAGCTGCTTGTTGCTGGGGATTTAAATCATCGAGGAGATTTATATTATCGCCTTTCATTTAGGTAGCTCCATATAATGTTTCAGACTGATCTTTAACTCGATCTTTTAATCGATATGATGGTCCCTCAATATCTACAACCTCCATATGTTGGGTGATTCTGTCTAAAACCATTGCTGAAGTGTGGATATCGCCAAAAGCATTAGTCCAACTTTTAAAGGTTTTATTTGAAGTAAAGATGGTGGATTTTTTTAAATGACGATTTAATAGCAGTTCAACTAAGAATTTTGCTAATATTTCATTTGGATCGAACAAAGCAATCTCATCTAGAATGAGTACTCTTGGTCGGATAAGAGAATTTATCAGATGGCGTAACTTCAAAGGATTGTCAGAAACTTTATCTATTAGTTCATCAAGTGATCTCATGTTTAGAGATTTGACATCATAACCATGATAAATTGCTTCACGGCCAAGCGCTGATGCTAAACGAGTTTTTCCTACCCCCGTTGGTCCCAGAAAGGCGACGTTAGTAGTATTTTCAATAAACCTGCATGAAGCTAGTTCAAAAACAAGGGATTTATTAATTTTGGTAGGATAGGAGAAATCGAAGTCTTCTAGTGATTTATTGATTTCAAAATGAGCTTGTTGTATCCACCGGTCAATTCTATTACTCTCATCCCAATTTGCTTCTGCAAGTTGTAAGTTTTCGATCAGATCCAAAGAAGTCCAGTTCTGTTTTAAAAAATCTTTAGCCAGACGTTTATATGAAGCTAACATTCCATCTAATTTTAGGAGTTTGAAGTTTTCATCAACACGATCTTCCTGATTATGTTTTGATGAAGGTTGATATTTATTTACTCTTTTTTGTCCCATATTAATTTTTGATAATTACTTGATCATAAAATTCAAATGGTCGAACCGGAATATCTGGATAATTTTTCCATGAATGATTATTGAAAAGCTCCTGTGAATTATTCTTAGGACTTTTTGGAAAGTGGAGCGGATTAGCAATCGATTTACCCCTTTCGGTACTGAGATTGTGTTGAGCAATTAGCTCATTTTGGAAATAGATATTGATCAATTTATTTCCTTGAAGATGAACTTCTCTAATAAATAATTTTCTCCAGGAGTATGCTTTTGGGACAGAATAAAAATTCTGCTTATATTGTATAAACTGATCTTTAGTGCTGAAGCGGATAATAATTGGAGATATAGGATAATCAGGTAGGCCATTAGGAGATCTTAAGTAAAGTTTTTCCCTTAACCATCGGTCCCTAGGTTTTTCTTCTGTAGTTCCATGAATTCTATTGTTTGCGATTTGGTCTATCCATCGGTGTGCTATTTTATTGAACTCTTCTAGTGAAGTAAGGCTTTTGGTAAACTTTACTCCCTGCATAAAGTTATTTCTAACGTATTTCACGCCAGCCTCAACTTTCCCCTTATCTCTAGGCCAGTATGGATGGGAGGCAATAATTTCAAATCCATAAAAGCGGGCAAAATCAAAGAAATTTAGATTGAGGTTGATCTTTCTGCCGCCACCTGGTATTTTATGATTAGATAAAACTACAGTTTTAGTATTATCGTATATAATACTTTTTGGGATACCTAGGACCTTAAAAGCATTGATATGACAACTCTCAAATACAGAAAGATTCTCGCTGGTTGTAAATTCAATGTAGGAGGCTCTGGAATAACCCAATACAAAAACAAAACAATAAAGTTTTTTCCTTTTTCCATTTAGTATAACTGTTTTGAAATGACCCCAATCAACCAAGGCTTGCTCACCGAGCCCTGTTTCATACCTAGTAGCACTTTTATATTTACTTAAATTAATAGCTGTTTTTTTATGATAAAAGTAAGATTTTTTATAAGGTTTGATCCAGTAATTATTCAATTCATTTCTTAAGTACCTATATAAGGTTTCATAAGAACCTTGATATCCTTGGTCATGAATTTCTAAAAAGAGTTTTTGTCCATTAAGAACGCCTTTTCTAATTCTGGAGATAAGGTATTCTCTAAATGGGGTCAGGTCTATTTTTTGCATTGAAAGATTTAAGTTAAAGTTTGATGATTATAAACCCCTTGTAAGATTTCAGTCAAACCCCAGATGTTTTTGCAATGTTTTAGCTTCAATAGATTGAAAAATACGCTATATAATTATTGAAATCTTACAGTTGACTACCTCGTCGCCGTCCTGGACTGGTTCAGCCGATGATTCCAGACTCGGGGCAGCCCTCGGCTCAGAAATTTGCTGTAGGAGGCATTTCTTTTGTATCAGCTAGAACCAACTACAGCGGACATGAATCTGCCCTGGCATTCGAAGCATGACATTGTTCTTGGGACTACAGCCCCGCCGTTCCCTCTCCCCCAGCTACGTCTGGGTCGGCATCACCAGAGCCATCATGCAGTGGTCTTCGGCAAGACTGGCTCAGGGAAATCTCGGCTCCTGGAATCGGTCTTTATTCAAGCACTGAACCACCGAAACGGTGGTGTAGGGCTTGTGGAGCCTCACCACGATTTGTCGTTCGATACCCTTACCTACCTCATATCCAACGGGTTCTTCAAAGACGAGGGGGCCTTCGACCGCCTGACTTACATTGATTACGGCAACGGGCACTACGTTGTAAGATTTCAGTCAAACCCCAGATGTTTTTGCAATGTTTTAGCTTCAATAGATTGAAAAATACGCTATATAATTATTGAAATCTTACATCAATCCTGTTATTATTCTTTTCTATGGCAGTGAAACTTTTGGATTTTTGGGCTCCTTGGTGTATTGATCCAGAAACTCCTGTTTTAACTAAAGATGGTTATCTTAAAGCTTCACAAATTCAAGTAGGGCAGATCCTTGTTACTGTTAATCCTAAAACAAAGAAACAATATTTGAAAAAAGCTAGAAATATCAGAGTTTTTAAAGATGTCCCTGCTAAGAAAATAATTTTAGAGACAGGTAGAAGTTTAATTGGTGATATCAATCATTTAGTTTTAGCTAAAGACGGTTTTAAAAAACTTAGTGAGATTTCACTTGGAGATTACATATTAGTTAACCCAACTAAAGACGATTCTATTTTTAAATCAAATGACGATCAAATCATTTTAGAAAACTCGGGGAATGAGTAC
>Ga0209515_10010836_pt1 | contig 10053 bp, 6 predicted proteins | sample Subgroupgradi54m_FD_187454 | JGI IMG/M metagenome (GOLD analysis project Ga0209515, IMG submission 187454) | Subsurface groundwater microbial communities from S. Glens Falls, New York, USA - GMW60B uncontaminated upgradient, 5.4 m (SPAdes)... ...
AAGGGTTCATACCAACGAAGGAAGTCGTACACGTGGTGCCCGTGCGCATCGATCGTCGCGTTATGACCGACCAACTGAGCGGCAGCAGCCATTTGACCTCGAAGGAGACCGACCGCTGTTCCGTAGATCCGGACATTGGACTTAGCGCGATCGAGCTGAAGTCTAGCAATATTTTGGCGGGCGTAACCGAATCCAAGAAGGTAGACTCGTTCAGCCTCCCCAATCGCCTCGGCGGCTTCTTGAAATCTGTGGTCCGTCCCCGCAGCTTCGTGGACGACTCTAATACTATCTGCCGCCTGCTCAACGTGTTGCTTCGTCACGTCAGCAAGGTACGGTCGCCCACCAGGTGTAAGGCCGTACAAACCACCCAGTTCTCCGTGAACATGAATTACTCGAATTTTATTGAGCGCAGCCGCAGCCTCTTCTAACGTCTTACCGTAGGTGTGTTGGATTGCCGTCAGGAGATATTGCTCCAGGGATCAATCGTAGTTGAACGTGATGATAGACAGGCGATTCGCGCCAAACGAGTCAAAATCCGTGCTGAGCTGTCCAAACAAATAGTCGTACCAACCTGGGCTCGAGTACTTGGTGAACAGACGCGCCTCGTCTTCAAAAGGAATCAGAAGTAGAGCAATTGCAAACTTACCGATGCGCAGGAACTCTGGTCTGTGCTCGAGAAAGGCGTCTACTGAAAGCGTGCCGGAGTGACCAAGCGAATATTGAAATTGCTTGACTTCGCCAGCTTCGAAGCCAGCCCGAATTAGTTGGTTGGCAATACCTAGATCTAGCACCCTAATTAGCAGCTCGTAGCCCGACGGAAAACCGTAAGGTCCACTAGCACCAGCGCCGAGGATCAGCACTGTTTGGGTCTGAATCATTTTGTAGACAGCGGCCCGTCTAACGACCCGCGCTGAGCCGCGGCGCTCACCGTCTCATCGGCGCCGACGGCTCCAGCGCGATGTTGGGCGGCATTTCACTCCCGTTCGCCGCATTGAAACACCTGTTCGAGATCCTCGCGACCTCATCCCAGCGGTTTATCGAAATTGAAGATCGCCTGCGCGTATTTCCACGAACTATCCGCCTGCTTGCGAAAGACGTTCATGAACTTCCCTGTCCCCCGAATTTGTTTACCTCCGGCCTTCGGCGTTAAATCGAGGCTGAACGAACCGGGAGCGAACGCCTGAGAACCGAACACTTGGACTTCGTCAAACGCCGCCTGAAAGCGGATTGTGAATGGGTCAAAGAAGTCCCTCTTAACCCAGGCCACAGCGGCCTGCCGACCGCTGAGTCTTGGTGAATCCGGTGGCATGAACACGACGTCGTCGGTGAGCGTCTTGCCGTACGCCTCGGCGTCGGCTGCGTTGACGGCCGCCACGTACTGCTCAAGTGTTGCGTTGATTCCGGCGACATCAGTCGACATGTCCCCTCCTCGCGTGACGATCCTCGTTGGCCGTCCGCCCAACGAAGAAGGTTTGATCCGCACGGCCACGGTGCAGGGACGTGGCGGGTTGCCGCTCCGTGCGGATAAACCTCGTTGAACTGAACCGCGTGCCTGGCTCACCGCGAGCTATGGAGATTGTAAGGCCTGGTAAGGAGCGCGGCGGCCGATATTTGTGAGGCCTGCGGTGGGCGGGCACGACGCGAACGCCGCCCGGAGGTCGGGCGCAGCGTCAGAGGGACGCATTCGGCGAGCCAGGCGGACGCGCGCGTCGCAGGCCAAACAGAGGAGCATTCGCGCGTGAGTGACCACGTCAGGCAAGGGCGTCGATGAGACGGTGGCGGTCGTCATCATCTGTCACGACGTATCGGTGGTGAGCGGGGAGAGCCGTGGCGCGAGCGGACGCAGGATCTCGACGACCTGCCAGTGGCCTTGACGGCAGATCGGACATCGTGTCCAGTCCACGCCGGTCGATCGCGCGTCGTCGGAGGGAGTCGCCGGGGTGGTGGGACCGAGGAGATGTCGCGCGCGGGCGATCGTGGCGCGTCGCTGCGAATTGGCCAGCAACCCGAAGTGCCGGATGCGCACGAAGCCGCGCGGGAGCACGTGCAAGAGAAACCGCCGGAGAAATTCGTCGACATCGAGCGTCATGATTTTCGGGCGTCCGTGATCCGCGTAGTCCTTCCAGCGGAACTGGACGATGCCGTCGACGACACTGACGAGCCGCGCGTTCGAGATCGCGATCCGGTGCGTGTACCGCCCGAGGTACCGAAGCACCTGCGCCGGCCCGCCAAACGGCCGCTTCGCATAGACGACCCAGGGCGTCGCCCGGAGCTGCGCGACGAGCGCGGCGAAGTGACCGGCAGCGGCGAGCGGCGCTGTGCCCGCGGCGAACGTCAGGTCGCCGTCGTCGAACGCGCGTTGCAGGCCGGCGAGATACTTGGCGCAGAACACCATCGAGAGCGCCTTCACCGGAAACAGAAACGCCGCGCGCCCGCGGATCCAGCGGGTGCGGTCGCGCGAGAGGGCGCCGCCCGTGACGAGACAGTGGACGTGCAGATGCTGCGTGACCGTTTGGCTCCAGGTGTGAAGGATGGCGGTCACGCCGATCGTGCCGCCCAGGTGTCGCGGATCGCGACCGAAGGCGAGGAGCGTCTCGGCGGCGGCGCGAAACAGGAGCGTGTAGAGGAGGCGGGGATTACCCTGCGCGAGGGGATTGAGCACGTGGGGGAGGGTGAAGACGACATGGAAGTACGGAATCGGCAGGAGGTCCGCCCGACGCGCCTCGATCCAGCGGGCGCTGGCCTGGATTTGACACGTGGGACAGTGCCGGTTCCGACACGAGTTGAAGGTGAGACGTGTGGCCCCGCAGTGGTCACACGTCTCCCGATGCCCGCCCAGCAGAGCGGTGCGGCACGCCGCAATCGCGCCGAGCGCCAGCGTCTGGACCGCCGCGAGCCGATGCGTGCGCCGATAGGCGTCGCCATGGGCCCGCACGAGGTCCGCGAGGGTGAGGCGGATCGCCGCGATCGCGGCCGTCGCCTGTGCGGCGACGGGACACACGGCGTTACCGGGGCGGTGCGTCGAAGCGGGCCAGCAGATCCAGCGGGGAGCCCGGCTCGGCGTGCGTGTGTCGGGTCAGCTGGAAGTACCGGGTGGTGGTACTGAGATGCCCATGACCCATCAAACGTTGAATCGTGTGCAGGTCGACGCCGGCTTCCAGGAGGTGGGTCGCGAAGCAGTGGCGCAGGGTGTGAATCCCGCCGGGCTTGGTGAGGCCCGCTCGCCGCTTCGCCCTTTGATACGCCTTCTGGAGACTCGACCGATCCATCGGACGCGCCGGGGCCTTGCCGGGGGCGGGAAACAACCAGTCGGTCGGCCGCGCGACTTTCCAGTAGGCGCGCAACGTCTCGAGCAGCCGGCCGGAGAGCACCGTGTAGCGATCCTTGCCGCCCTTCCCTTGCGCGACCCGAATCGTCATCCGCGCGGCATCGATATCGGCCACCTGCAAGTGCAGGACTTCGCTCAAGCGCAGGCCCGCGGCATACGCCGTCATCAGCATCGTCCGCTGTTTCTCATTCGCGGCATGCGTCAGCAGCCGCTGCACCTCCTCGGGGCTCAACACGATCGGCAATTTCCCCGACCGCCGCGGTGACGGAATCGAGAAGGCCGTGCGGTCGCGCTTCAACGTGATGTGATAGAAGAACCGCAGCCCGCACACCACGATGTTGCACGTGCTCCACGACAGCTGCCGGTCTCGTAACAGATGCACCACATACGCCTGAATCTCGGCGTCCGTGATCTGATCCGGCGACCGACGATAGAACCGCGCCAGTCCGGTCACCGCCTCCAGGTACGATTCGCGTGTCCGATCGGCACATCCCTGCGCGAGCATGTCGTCGTCCATCTGTTGGCGTAACTTCGTCATGACACACCTCCGCTGTTTCGAGCGCCGGCATTGGCGCTCGCCAGCGGGCATTCTGTGACGCGTCAGGCGACCAACGGGCCGGAGATCTGTGAGGGATGGAGGTGGGAGGAATCCGAGGCTCGACCGGAACACGGCCGCACGAACAAGCGGCCTTCCTACCGCGATCAGCGGTTTAGTTCAACTTGTACTGAGTAGACGGCTGGCCCTCGGCTGCAGCCAGCGCCGGCCGCTGCGGTGAAGTTTCGCTCCAATGTGCCCGCAAATCAAGAGAAGACGCGTCTCCCTGCGGCCCCGCACCGTGCATGGCCGCGAGCGGCTCGTGAGCGCAGTGTTCGGCTGCAGCCAAGGGAGCGGCTGGGACGGAGCGAAAAAGAGCGGCAACTGTCGTGGCGTGAACCTGATAAGCGATTGAACCAGGCGGCGAGCGTCGGCAATGGCCGCTCTCTCCTCGCAGCCAATGCCGGAATTCGCCTGGTCGATGCGCGTCGTTGGCTGCGAGCCGATTGGTTGGCTGCGGCGACCTGCAGCCAACGCCTGGTGAAGGCCAAACGGCCTCACGTCGCAACTGCCGTGGCCTGAATGTGTTCGAGCTCGGAACGCCTGCCGTGAACCCGCCGCGGTTGGCTGCCGCCACCGCAGCCAATGCTACAGTCTGTCGTGAAAATCAGGCTCGCACCGAGGCCGCGATGCGCCCGACTGGCAAGGCGCGATGACCGAGAGTATCGGGAACATTTGAGTGAGGACAACCCAGCCATGCGCGATGCAGCCCAGGCCGAACGGGCTCCCCAGCGCGGGAGCCGCGCTGGGGAGCCCGAATGCAGCCGGACTTTCAACACGGACTGCCAAGCCCGGACGCTACAGCCGATCGAACGGGCTGCGAACGCCAAGTGCGCCGCGGTTCAACACATGGGTGTACACCATCGTCGTCGTCACGTCCGCGTGACCGAGAAGTTCCTGGACGGTCCGAATGTCGTGACCATCGGCGAGCAAGTGCGTCGCAAATGAGTGCCGCATAGTATGCGGACCGATACGCTTCGCGATGCCGGCCTTGCGGGCCGCCTCGGCCACCGCCCGCTGTACCACTGACTCGTGCAGGTGATACCGCGACGGCGGGCCGTACTGCGGATCGCGACAGATTCGGGCCGCCGGAAACGCAAACTGCCATCCCCACTCTGTCGCAGCATTCGGATATTTGCGATCCAGCGCACCCGGGAGCACCACCCGTCCAAACCCGCCGGCGAGATCTCTCTCGTGCTGCCGTTTGACGTCCTGCAAGTGCTTCTTGAGTCGCTCCTCGATGGCCATCGGCAACATTGTCAGCCGATCCTTCTGACCCTTCCCGCGCCGCACGACAATTTGATGCTGGTCGAAATCGATATCTTTGATGCGAAGCTCCAAACACTCTTGCAACCGCATCCCCGTTCCATACAGGAGCGCCACGACAATCCACATCGTCCCTTCGAGGTGCTTCACGATTGTCGCGACCTCTTCCCGGCTCAGGACCACGGGCACGCGAACTGGCATCTTGCCCCGCGGTACCTGCTCGATCGCCTGAACCTCGATGTGAAAGCACGTGCTTGTAGAGAAACAATACGGCGCTCAGGGCTTGATTTTGAGTGGACGAACTGACACGTCGCCCGGTCGCCAACCATGACAAAAACCTCGCGATTTCCGGGGCGCCCATCGTCGACGGGTGCTTCTTGTTGTGGAAAAGGATGTACCGGCGAATCCAGTCGACGTAGGCCTGCTCGGTCCGCCGGCTGTAGTGCCGCGCGCGTATGGCGTGACGCACTTGATCGAGGAGCTTTGGGCGCGACCCAGCTTCTGGAAAGGGAACGACCTGCGAAGGTGCGCGGAAAGGAGAGGCGATCTGTGACATGCGACACCGTGCGTGCCAACGGCGTGCCACACGATAGCCACGCAATTGTCGAGTGAATCCTCTGTCACTCTCGATCGACGTCGCAGTTTCTGCAATAAGCGACGAGAGCACGCAGTGCAGAATCTTCCACGTTAACCTCTTCGATCCAGACATGACGCTTCCCTACTTGCCGTCGACCGAGGCCAACTTGTATAGGTGGACGGCGCCAACTGCCGTTACCTGCCGAGGACAGGTTCACACGCGCTCACAAGAATGTGCAACCGGCTGATGGTCTGCGGGAGCGCGTGATCTGAATTGCCGCTCACGACCGTCGGATTCAATTTGATTGAAAGTGCGACCTGGCGGCGCCAGTCATTCCAGCGCGCGTTTGAGTGCCCGCCTCGAGTCTTCGGACGCCACAAACAGGTCGTCCGGGTACTTACGCCGGCCGATCATGCTCGCGTAGATGGCCTCCGCGTCGGCGGATCTCACGCGCAGCCCGGCCAGGTACTGGAGTCGCAGATTCGAATCTCGATTGATCTCCGCCCCCGCGAGCCACGGCTGCATGTCCGACGCTCGCCCGGCGTAGGTCGCCAGCAAGTCGACGGCGGAAGAAAATCCGACGGCGCGGAGTGACGCGGCCACCGGCGCCGAACGATTCAGCCGCTCCTCGATGCCGTCGACGTCGATCGGCGACGGATCGGCCTGACCGATCAGCACGAGATCGCTTCCCAGGGGCTCATTGCTCCAGACCGTGCCGCTCGGGAACACGTCGAAAAAGGTGGCGATCTCGCTTCTGACCACGTCCAGGCTGCTCTCGTAGAGAGGCACCCATTGCGAGAGGACACCGCCCGGATTCAGATGCCGCTTGACGAGCTCGAAATACTCCTTGGTGTAAAGCGACGCAGAGCCTTTCACCCACGGATGAATCGGATCCGACGTGATGATGTCGAACGTCTCGGGTGTCGTCAGCACATAGTGACGGGCGTCGTCATAGATCACCGTGACGCGTGAGTCGTGAACGACATCGTAATTCTCCGGGCGGAAGAATTGCACCACCACCTGAGGAATCAGCGGTTCGATTTCGATGATGACAATTCGCTCGACGCTCGAATAAGGAATAAATGACCCGGCGGTGACACCGGCGCCGCATCCGACGACGAGCACCGATCGTGGGCCGGAGTGAGTGAGCGCCGGGAGCTGTCCGAGCATGCGCTGCAGCTGCATGTCCCGCCGATCGCTCGAGGCTTCCACCTTTCCGCTGACATGGAAGGACCGTACCCCTTCGGCCTGCGACACCGCGACGGACGCGTTCATCCCCTCGCCCGCATACACGACATCCGTGTGTCCGATTGAGTTCGCGGCGTACTCGCCGAACGCAACGAGAAGCCCGGGCGCCGGGCCGATGGATGCGGCCAAAAGCCATGCGACTGTGAAGATCGCCAGAATCGGCCCTGCGCCGAGAGTTCCCGGCATCTCTTTGCCGTCCTTGCCGCCGGGCGACCCGCGTGGGCTGAACGGCTGGAGCCACGGCGCGAACATCAGGACCGCAGCCAGCGCCGACGTCCAGATGAGCAGGCGCTGCGCGCCTTGTGTGCCAAGCCAGGCGACGAGGAGCAGACTCGTGGCGGTCGCACCGACGATTGCGCCGACGGTGTTTGCCGCGTAAATGCCGCCGACGAGGCGGCCCGGATCCCGTTCGCGCGGTGCGGCTGCGGCCAACGCGAGCGGAAAGCTTGCACCCCAGAGACAGGCCGCCGGCAGGATCGTCAGCAAACAGCGCGTCACGTCGGATTGAAACCGGGAAGACAGGTCCGGCGGCGGCGTGTGCGGCTGCTCGGGAAAGAACTGGCCAAGCAGGTAGGCCGCAAACGCGATGGCTGCCGTCAACAGTACCTGACACCAGCCCAGCGCCAGGCGTGGCTGCCTCACGCGACGAGACAGAAACGCGCCGGCGCCGCTGCCGATCCCGAGGCCCAGGAGAAAGGACGCAAGAATGATGGAAAAGCTGTAGACCGTCGGACCCAGGAGCAACGAGAGCAACCGCGTCCAGGTCACCTCGGCCCCGAGCGCCGACAGTCCCGAGAGGCCGATCGCGACATACACGGGCCAATCGCTCGCCGTCTGCCACGCCGGTGCCGGCACCTCGTCGACAGTCGGTCGATCACGTGAAACGAATGCCGCCGTGCAGATGCTGGCCAGCGCCACCGCCGAGTTGAGCGCCGCCGCGACGTAGGTCGCCGTCGCCAGATCGTAGAGTCTCAACAGATAGAACCCGGCCAGCACGCAACCCACAACCGCGCCGACGGTGTTCCCGCTGTAAAGAAACCCCAACTGCGACGCACCTCGAGGGCCGGCTTCGAGCCAACGTCCCATCGCCGGCAGCGTCGCTCCCATGAGCACGGTGGGAGGCAGCAGGCAGATGGTCGACACGAGCCCGCGCAACAGGATTCCCGGGAATCCATGTCCGATACTCGTCAAGTACACGTGGCCGGCGAGCGGCATCCCTGCGAGCACCGCCACACCAAACACCCCGACCCCGAGTTCGAGGAGGGCGTATACGAGCAATGGATGCCGCTTCGCAGAGATGACACGTGGGAGCGACAGGCTGCCCAGACACAGCCCGCCCATAAACGTCCCGAGCAGCACGGCGAGCGAGACCGCAGAAGAGCCGATGACGAGCTGCAGCAGTTGGAACCACACGATCTGGTAGATCAGAGCGGCGCACCCGCTGCCAAACGACAGCACGACGAGCAGCGGAACCCAACGGTGCGAGACCTGCGGGGGCGCAGGCGCTCTTGTCACAGCGCGCCCATTATGGATCACCACTCACACGTCCGCGGGCCGGACAAACCAAGGCCCCTGACGCGGCACGGCCCACGTTCTCAGGGTCAAGGAACGAGGTGAAAAGATCTCGCCGCAGCCGGCGCCATCGGTGTATAAGTGTGGACATCTCCTGGGCGCTCGTCGAATACCGCGGCAAGATTTATATGTTTGGGTAGGCAATTGGATTCGATTTGGAGGTGACACGTGAAGGCCACATTCGTTGCGCTGGTCGCGTTGTTGCTATTTGCTGGTGCCAGTGCCGCTCAGACATCTGCACCGACGGGCAACAGTGAAAACGGGAAGAAAGCCTGGGGAGTGGCTCTGCGATGCCAGAACTGTCACGGCGCCCAGGGTGAAGGAGGTTTTGGGCCGGACCTGGCGGGTCGAGGCCTGAGCTTCGACCAATTTCGTCAGGCAGTACGCACGCCTTGGGGTGTGATGCTGGCGTACACCGAACGGCAGCTGAGCGATCAGACGCTCGCTGACATGTATGTGTATCTGAGCAGCCTGCCGAAAGTGGCGCAGCCCGGAAAAAGGCCGTTTGTCGCACCGCTGGGAGCTCCAATAGGGCAGGTGTACCTCGTCGACACAATCGGCTGTGCGAATTGTCATGAGCCGGAACTGAGACAGCCGCGCAGAGTGCTCGGCGGCGAAGCCTCGGACGTCGATTTTGACTATTTCGCCAAGCGGATCTACCAGCACGCAGAGCTGTATCCGACCGGGCGCATGGGAAATTATTCGAGAGCCCGGCTGCCGGAGGCAGTCTTGCGCGAGCTGTTCCGCTTCGTGAAGGAGGATCTCACGCTGCTCGTCCCAATCACGGCCGTGATGGGCGCCGGCACGGCAAGCGGCGCCAACACGACGTATACCCTGACTGTGAAGAACGGCGGCGCCAAAGGTAAGGGGCTGACGGCGGAGGATGCGACGGTCACCCTCAAGCTGCCTCAGGGCGCCAAGGTCGTCGGCACGACGGGTGCCGGCTTTCAGGGCGTCAAAGCGGATGCCGCCGTTTGGAGCGTGGCGAAGATTCCGCCGCAGGACGAGCTGAAGTACACGATCACGCTCTCAGGATCGGCAACCGGCCCCGGCGGAATTTTCAAAGACTCGAGGGTCGGATGGACGAAGCCCGCCATGCGGACCGGCGTTTCGAATCTGGAGCTTCGCGATGAGCGGTGGTTTGGGAGCAAAGACGATTGGGTTGCGGTGACGTTCCAACCGGCGCAGCCTGCGCCGCCAGTCACGGCAGCCTCGGCCGCCGCCTTCGCCCAAACCGGTGGCGGTCGAGGCAGTGGCCCCCTCATACGCCATCAGGCGCCAACCGACAAGGCGCTTGACTTCCAGCTCGCGACGTTGCAGGCGGAGTTCGCCGAGATGAGAGCGCAGAAGCGCATCACGACGCGACTCCTGGAGGGAGGCACCTACAGTCTGAACGCGCGCTATCTGGCTGGTGCCGAAGCTCCCCAGATCCACAAGAGCATCATCGAGGTCTACTTCGTGGAAGAC
>Ga0209515_10010837_pt1 | contig 10050 bp, 9 predicted proteins | sample Subgroupgradi54m_FD_187454 | JGI IMG/M metagenome (GOLD analysis project Ga0209515, IMG submission 187454) | Subsurface groundwater microbial communities from S. Glens Falls, New York, USA - GMW60B uncontaminated upgradient, 5.4 m (SPAdes)... ...
AAGATCAAACATTTTTGGGGGCAGTTGGGCTGCCAGGTGAAAATGATGGCGCCCAAAGAACACGACGAGGCCCTTGCTTACGTCAGCCATTTGCCGCATCTGTCCGCTTTCGCCATCATCAAAGCCATTCCCGACCAGTTTTTGGAATACGCGGCCCAGGGGCTCAAAGACACCACCCGTGTGGCTGTCTCGGATCCCGAGGTGTGGCGGGACATCGCTTTGTCCAATTCCAAACACGTCCTGAAATCTCTTGACGAGATGGTCGGCGCGATCGCCGTGATGCGAAAGGCGATCGTCGGCAAAGACCGCGAGGCCCTGGCCGAGCTCTTGCGTCAGGCCAAGGCCAAGCGCGAGCGTATCGAAAAATCCCATGGCAGTTAAACGTTTGACCATCACTCTTGATGGCCCGGCTGGCGCCGGCAAAAGCACGGCGGCCAAAGCCCTGGCCAAACGGCTGGGGATCTCTTATCTGGACACCGGGGCCATGTACCGTGCTTTGACGCTTAAAGGCTTGCGCGCCGGCATTGACCTGGCTGATGAAAATGCGCTGGCCGCCTTGGCCAGGCGTACGCGCATTGATTTCAAGGAAATGCCCGACGGCACGTTGAACGTCACCCTGGACGGGGTGGACGTGTCGCGTCAGATCCGCACGGTCAAGGTGACCAACAATACTTTTTACGCGGCCCGGGCCCCTAAGGTCAGAAAGATCCTGGTGGCCCGTCAAAGACAGATCGGCGTCCAGCGGTCCCTCGTCGGCGACGGCAGGGACCTGGGGACCGTGGTTTTTCCCAAAGCTGATTACAAATTTTACTTGGACGCTGATTTTGAGGAACGCGTGCAGCGCCGCCTGCGGGACCTGAAGGCCGCCCATAAGACGGTGGACAAGGCCCGTCTGCGCGCGGACATGAAAGAGCGTGACCACAAAGATCTTTCCCGCAGTGTCGGCCCTTTAAAAAAGGCCAGGGACGCCATCGTCATCGACTCGTCGGGTCTGACCGTCGAGGGCACGGTGGACAAGATCATGCGCCACCTATCCTAATGGACCAGGAACTCATCCGCAATTTTTCCATCATCGCCCACATTGACCACGGCAAAAGCACCTTGGCCGACCGCCTGCTGTTGTTCAGCGGTGCCATCGACGAGCGCAAATTCCGCAATCAGCTACTCGATGACATGGACTTGGAGCGCGAGCGCGGCATCACCATCAAGGCCTCGGCGGTCCGTATTGAGTACAAGGCCAAAGACGGCAAGACATACGTTTTTAACCTCATTGATACCCCGGGCCACGTGGATTTTTCCTACGAAGTGGAAAAATCCCTGCGCGCCTGCGAAGGGGCCCTGCTGTTGGTCGATGTCACGCAGGGCGTCGAGTCGCAGACCATCGCCAATTATTACCTGGCCATCGACAATAATCTCGAGATCCTGCCGGTCCTCAACAAGATCGACATCGCCAACGCGGACATCGACGAGGCCAAACGCCAGTTCAGGGACATCCTGAAATTCAAGGAAGAGGACGTCCAGCTGGTCTCTGCCAAGGAGGGCATCAACATCGACGGTCTTTTTGAGAAGATCGTCGCATTCATTCCCGCGCCCGACGGCGACCCCCAAGCGCCGCTCAAGGCCCTGATCTTTGACATGAAGTATGACATTTACAAAGGCATCATCATTTACGTCCGTTTATTCGACGGGCAGGTCAAGCCCGGCGTGCGCATCCGGTTCATGAACGTGGGCAGGGAATTTGACATCCAGGAGGTCGGCATCTTCGGTCCCGAAATCCGGCAGGTCAAAGGATTGTCTGCCGGCGAGGTCGGCTACATCACCTGCAACCTGCATGATCCCAAGGAAGTGCGGGCGGGGGACACCGTCACCGAAGTCAACCGTCCGACGCTGCATCCTTTGCAAGGGTACCGTCCGTTAAAACCGTTCGTTTTTTGCGGCGTGTATCCGGTCAACGCCGGGGATTACGCGGACCTGCGCGAGGCCATTGACAAGCTGCGTTTGTCCGACCCCAGCTTTGCCTATGAACATGAAACATCGCAATCCTTCGGTCACGGGTTTCGGTGCGGATTTTTGGGGCTTTTGCACATGGAGATCGTGCAGGAACGCCTGGAGCGCGAATATGACCTGAATCTTATTTTGACCACTCCCAATGTCGGCTACAGGATCATCAAGCGCGATGGCAGTGTCATGGAATTGGAAAACCCTGCTGATCTGCCCAACAGCTCGGAGATCGGCCGCATTGAAGAACCCATTCTGGCCGTGTCCATTTTTACGCCGGTGACCTATATGGACGCGGTCATGGAGCTGGCCAAACGCAAGCGCGGGGTTTTTCAAAAAAGTGAATTTGTCGGTGACCGCATGAAGATCATCTTCGACATCCCGCTCTCCGAGGTCATTGTGGACTTCAATGATCTGGTCAAAAGCGCCACCCGCGGTTACGGCTCCATTGATTACGATTTCAAAGAATATGTCCCGGCGCAGATCACCCGCCTGGACATCCTGATCAATGACGAGGTCTGTGACGCGTTTTCCTGCATGGTGCATAAAGACCGCGCCTATGACAAGGGCCTGGGGCTGGTGAGCAAATTGAAAGAATTGATCCCCCAGCAATTGTTCGAAATACGCATCCAGGCCACCTGCGATGGGCGTATCATTTCCAGCGCCCGTATCAAATCCGCCGGCAAGAACGTGACCGCCAAATGTTACGGCGGGGACATCACCCGCAAACGCAAATTGTGGGAGAAGCAGAAGGAAGGCAAAAAGAAACTCAAACAGATCGGAAAGGTGGAAGTGCCGCAGGAAGCGTTCCTGGCCGCACTGAAAATATAATATGTCACAAGTCAAGCCCAAGAGCGTTGTCAGGGAATGGGTCGAGTCCATTTTGATCGCGCTGGTGCTGGCCGCGTTCATCCGCAGTTATTTCATCCAGCCATTTAAAATTCCCAGCGGGTCCATGCGCATGACCCTCATCGAGGGGGACCATTTGTTCGTCGATAAATGGCATTACGGTCCCAACCTTTTGCCGGAGATCCATTCGCCGGATTTCTTAAGGCCGTATGGGGACATCCAATGGCCGGATGCCTTAAAGCCGTTGACCAGGGTCCGCCTGCCCGGTTTCGGCACGCCGCGGCGGGGGGACGTGATCGTGTTCATTTATCCCAACGACCGCACCAAGGATTTCATCAAACGCCTGATCGCTTTGCCCGGGGAAACCGTTGAGATCAAAAACGGCAATATCATCATCAACGGGCAAATGGTCGATGATCCGCGCATCAAGAGCGTTTATTATTACAATCGCGGGGATTATGGCAGGGCGGACAAACCGATCACTGTTCCCGAGGGGCATTATTTCGTTCTGGGGGACAATAGCGCTTCCAGCCATGACAGCCGGTACTGGGGTTTTGTTCCGGTTGAAGACGTTGTAGGCAAGGCCGATCTGGTCTTCTGGCCTTTCAACCGGGTGAGATTCATTCGATGAAGGCCGCTGCGGGTCTTGTCGTCGTTGTCCTGTTGGCCGCCGGATGCCGCAGCACCCCTTCGGTCGATCCCGAGGCCCGCTCTGCGCTTGAGGCGATCAGCGGGGCATTCACCCCGCGGCCCGGCGATGTCAAGTATTGTCCCGTCGACGGGACAAGATATAGCGGCCATTTGACAAAATGCCCCAAATGCGGGGCTGTGTTAAAATCAGTACAGTGAGCGGGTCCTATGTCCTTAACTTTTGCTAATAAAGTAACAGTTGGCCGGATCCTGCTGGTGCCGTTTTTTATTGTGGCGACGCTGTCCATGTCGCCGGAGAACCCCCGTTTGCGCTGGGTGGCTTTGGGACTTTTCCTGGTGGCCGTGATCTCCGATGTCATTGACGGGTATATCGCCCGCACCCACCGCCAGAAAACCCGCGCCGGTGCCATTCTCGACCCGCTGGCGGACAAGATGCTGTTGATCAGCGCTTTTGTTTGTTTGTACATCCAGCGGGATTATTTTGACGATATTGCTTTTCCGTTGTGGTTTGTCGTGGCCATCATCAGCCGCGACGTGATCCTGCTTGTCGGCAGTATGATCATCCAGTTCACCACCGGACGTCTGGAAATTCAGCCAAACCGTTCTGGCAAGCTCACCGCTTTCTTGCAGATCCTGTGCGTCCTGGGGATATTTTTGCAATGGGGATTTACCCGCGTTTTTTGGTACGCGGCATTGGCCGCGACCATGGTTTCCGGCATCATTTACATTAAGGAAGGGATCAAGACCATCAATGGAACTCCCGCAAATCCTGTTGTTCGCCCTTAGCGCGCTGATCGCTTATTTCATCGGCGCCATCCCGACGGCGTATATTTTCGGCCGCCTGCTTAAAAGGATTGACATCCGCGAGCATGGCTCCAAAAATATGGGCGCGACCAATGCGTTTCGCGTGCTGGGCAAAGGTCCGGGCGCCGCGGTTTTGGCCATTGACATTCTCAAAGGTGTAATCCCAACGGTATGGGTGGCGCGGGCCTTTGGCATCAATGACCCGCTGGCCCTGGTGACGATCGGCCTTGCCGCCGTGATCGGCCACAATTGGACGATCTTTTTAGGGTTTAAGGGGGGCAAGGGCGTGGCCACAAGTTTAGGCGTGGTCATCGGCCTGGCTTTGCAGATCCCCGGAGTGCGTCCCGTGCTCGCGCTTACCCTGGCCGTGTGGCTTGCGTTTTTTTTGGTGTTCGGTTACGTTTCTCTGGCTTCCATCTGCGCCGCGACGGTTTTTCCTCTTTTCACACTGGCCTTTAGCGCGCCGTTTTCCATCCAGGTCATGGCCATCCTGTTGTGCGTCTTCATCGTCCTGCGCCATAAGGCCAACATTGCCCGCCTGGCCCAGGGCAAAGAAACCCGCGTCAAACTCCCTTTCCACAAGTAAAGCGGAAAACGTTTCCAGAATATTTTTTAAATAACACTTAACTATATTGAATTCATATAGTTACGTATATTCCTTTGATTGGCAAAATAGGTTGGAATATGTTATCTTTTATCATCGCTAATTTAAATCCTTTATAGGAAAGTAATTTCTGATGTTCAGAAAAATCCTAAACATTTTTGTCATTTTTTGTTTTGTCCTGACCACGGTCCCCGCCCGTTCCTTTGCCGCACCTCTATCTTTACCTGAGCCGGGAACGATGGTCAATCTAAGCCCTGCCTTTGAGCCGGTGTTGATTAAAGGCATCAAGGTCCATCCTGAAAACCCTTTTGCCTTTGATTTCATTGTCGATACCGGCAGTGATCCTGCTTTGCGACATCAGGATCTCTCATCCCACAACAGCGGGATTCGAGATGAGGCTGGCAAGCTGATCAAATACTTCCTGGCCAGCTTCACCATCCCTGAAAAGGACCTCTGGGTCAACCTGTCTCCCTATGAGAAGGACAGGATGATTGCAGGGAACCTGGGTAGTACTCAAATGGGTCAGGACATGTTGGCCCAGGACTATATCCTCAAGCAATTGACTGCGTCACTCATCTATCCTGAACGTGACTTAGGCAAGGCCTTCTGGGACAAGGTCTATCAAAAAGCTCAACAGCTCTATGGAACAACCGAGATACCGGTCAACACCTTTAACAAGGTCTGGATCGTAGCAGATAAGGCCGATGTCTTTGAAAGAGGAAACATAGCCTACATTGTAGGCGCCCATCTGAAAGTGATGCTGGAACAAGATTATTTGGCCATGGAACACGCAGGGCGGGTCCTGTCTTCGGTCACCCCCAGCGTGCTCGTTCCTGCGCGCGCCGGGGGGGGCCCACCTCAGCCACCCGCACCACGCCAAGATGTCAATGCTTTGGGATCCCAAATCGTCCGTGATATCATCCTTCCCTCCATAGAACAGGAAGTCAACCAGGGCAAGAACTTTGCCCCTCTTCGCCAGATGTTCTACTCCATGATCCTGGCTTCCTGGTACAAGATGGCTCTTAAAGACACCATCTTAACCCAAATATACGGCAATCAATCCAAAGTCAAGGTCGGCATCAATGCCAATGACCCCACTGACAAGGACAAGATCTTTGAACAATACCTTAAGGCCTACAAGAAGGGGGTATTCAACTACATCAAGGAAGATATGGACGCCACCAAAGGGCAGACAGTGCCCAGGAAGTATTTTTCGGGGGGGTTGGAAATGAACATTGACCGGGCCATGCAGGTATTTAAGTCAACCCTGCCACCAGGGGCCAACATAAGCCCGACCGGTGATGTGGCTATGGTCAGCGGTGGAGTCAATGTACAGAAGGTTGATGGGGCAATGGCTTCTGTAACTCTGGATTCTTTTGTAGAAGGTCTGGGATTACGCGACGATATAGTGGAGGCGTTAAAGGAAAACGGGATAACATTGGTCCGACATCTTACAGAAAAGACCTATGCTGAAGTTTTGCGTTTCGGACAAGGCAGGTACCTTAATAAGTTACGGCCTTGGATGGCATCAATCATCCAAGACGCTCTTCGGAAGCATGGTTTTGATTTTAAAGGTGAGGGGCCTATTCGGACGGTGAAGGATCGGAATGCTACCATACTACCGAAGAAAACGAGGAGACCATCTCTTCGGACCGATACGGCCAGGCTCCTGACTTCAGAGGATGAATTAGGGTATGGTGTCGACGGCCATATTATAGAGAGTCTTAGCAGAGACGGGATTCTCTCTTTCTTCCTGCAAGAGATGACATATAAAAAGTGGTATGGCGTTAAATTGGTCAAGACAGGCCCAGGCAAATGGAAAACCGTAGCCGCTGTTTATGTCACCAGGGACCAGAGGGTGTTCAGCCGTATAAAACGAATATTGGCAGGCCAGCCTGCATGGATGGATTCTTTAACCAACGTTCTAAGGCAGAATAAACTCCGCGTGGGCCAATTCTTATTGAGCAGGATCGAAAAGATCAAGGAGGATGTCCAATCGAGGTCTTCCCAGCTCTTTATTGAAGAACAATTGGCGGCTATTAAGGGATTGCAGAAAGAGATGGAGTTTGTCCCAAATACGAACAAACCGGAATCAGGGTATTTGTCTCTATATAATGATGATGGTGAAGGCGATCAATTGGTATATTTGGACATGGAAGATCTGTTGCGGCAGTATATTGTATTTCTGGGACCAAATCCTCCTTTTCAATTAAGGCTCAGCCATACCCAAGGAGTTCCCAGTTCCTGGCGGAAATTTAATAGGCGGGTAAGGATCGTTTTTCCGGCATCTGAAACCCCCAGGAGTCCCGAAGAAGTTGGACGGCTTTATCGGCAATTGAAAAAGAAAATCGAGGTTTGGCTTAAACGGCAAGAAGCACGGCTGAGATCCCGATTGGCCGCTGCTGCAGCGTCCAGCCAACAGCCGGCGGAGGGGGCGACAGATATCGACGGGGCGATGACGTCTACAATATTGGCTGACGCGGAGGCTCTTATTGATCGATTGGCTGGACGGCCGGCCGATGAGCGGATGCTCGTTGTCTCGTCGGATCTGTTCTCTGAAGTCATGCGTATCATCGGCGCTACCTGGGACGATGTTTCTTATGGGAGCATATTTCTTAATCAACCGGACAAAACAAGACCCGATCGGTATGGAGAATTTACATTGTCGTCGCTCCAAGGGGGAGGGGGATTATGGCGTGGGTTACGCATGACCAGGAACCAATTACGACAATGTCTTTCTGATTTATGGGGAAGAAATGAAACCGTTGCCGGAGATTTCGTTCGTGAGGTGCTCAAAAAAGAAGGGGACAGCAAAGCGATGACGGCAAAGGCCGACGGGGCGATGACCGACCAACAGCCCCCGGCCGCAAAGACCGACGGGGCGATGACGGCGGCTCCCGGCGGTATCGACCTCAACCGCGCCAAAATGCAGATGAACGTGCGCAAAGAGGGCGCGGGCGTGAAGATGCAGTTCGACCCCGCGATGATCGAACGGATCAAGCGCGAGGGCTTTGACGGTTTGGAGTTTAAAATTCAAAGCATTGTCCCAGTCACCGATCTTCCGTTGCTTTTGGGTCTTACGTCGTCTGAAGGCCGTTTGGCTGGAGTGTGAAAATCAGTTGCCGGCTAGGAATCGGCGGACTTGGTCGTGGTTGCCGGCAAAGATCGCGTAGATATATTCCCCGTCTTTCTCCATCACAACACGCAGTCTTCCTTCAACTCCGGCTTCGAAATAAGGTTTATGTAATTGTTTATAGAAGAAGCCCGGGCAGACTTTTCTGGCCGCATCAATATTGAAGTCATGCAGGAAATAGGCCCTCAAGGCTTCAAGGATAAGCCCGATGATCTTGATCTGCTGGGGATCAAGCCCTTTGATACTGCGGTCAAAGGTGCGGTAGAATAAAAGCGTGACCGGCATCGCTAAATTTTGCCCTGTTTAAGTTTTTCAATAAAGGCTTTGGTTACTTTCTTGGCAAATGGTCTTTCTCTGCGTGAAATTTCCTCCATCTTTTTATATTCTTCATCCGTATATGGTTTTTCCACCAATTCCATCGGAGTCAACTCGATATGGTATTCATCCACCATGATATTGAAATGGCAGCCTCTTTTGAGTCCCAAACGAGTGACGACTTTCTTGGGGATGGTGATCTGGTTTTTGCTGGTCATGGTGATGGTCATGGCGTCCCTCCTTGTAGGTAGTTCAAATATACCATACAATCGGAAATTCCGCAAGTAAGGAATGGTAACGCTTTCCCAAAACCGGCCAAATGGCCTTGTTTTGTCTTCCTCGGATGTTATACTTCTTTTAGAAACACCCAAAAAAATCACAGGTATTAAATTGACTTAACTTTTTTATTAGCAATAGGTTATAATAAGGAAAGCCCGATGCGCGATATGCTCCATAAAACCAGGGAAGTGCTCAAAGGCCGGGGAAGGATGATTTTGATCACCGAGCACAAAGAGGACCGTGACAGCGTCTCGGACGTGCGCAAGGAATTCGTGTATGTGACCCGCGAGACCGACCGCGAAGAGACCTTGCCCGCCCCGCAGGTGCGTATTGAGAAATTTTATGACAACGAAAACCGCGATGAGTTCTTTTCTTTGCGGGTCAAGGGGGCTTTATACGCCCATCGCCACCGGCGCCTGATGAAGATCGGCTACAGCCATCATTTGAAGGTCCGTTTGCATTGGAAATCTTCCATTGCTTCTCCCAAGAAATCCGTGACTATGGCCTAGGAACCGCGCCACGGATTCTTCCACACAACCCCGTCTCCGCCTAAGGCGGAGGCGGGGTTCGTCTTTTGTCCGTCACCCAGAATTCCAGGTATCGGCCCATCATCAGCCGTGTTTGCGCGTCCAGCGCGGGCAGGGCGCTCAAGAACACCATGCTCACAGGCACCAAAAGCCATTCCAGGGCCAGACCTGCTTTTTTCAGCCGGCTGAAACGGACATTGGCCTTGGGCAAGAGCGCCATGCTTAAGACGATGCAGATCGCCAGGCACAGGAAACCCAGATTGAAGATCGTGTTGGCGATCTCCGGGATATTATAATAGACAACGGACGCGGCAAATTCCTTGCGCGCGAAGACAACGGGAAGCCAGCCGATGATCGAGAGGATGAACGCCCATGTCGCCCACGACAGATGGCCTTCGAAAAGCTTGAACCCGTGGCGGATCTTCTGATACAGCGGGATCTCTTTTGATCTGAGGAACCCCCGCATGACCAGCGGAAAGTTCTCAACACCCCAGGCCCAGCGCCGTTTTTGTTTATACACGCTTTTGACCGTGCGCCACCAGGTATCGGATGAGGCCACGTCCATGGACACCGTGGTGTACATGGGCACGACCCGGTATTTGCCGCCGTAGTGGATGTAGCATTTCCAGAAGATCGCCGAATCGTCGGAGATCATGTCCACCGGCCAGTACCCGACTTCCACCAGGGCCTGAAAGCTCATGCTGTGGCTGGAGAAGGTGACTAATTTTTCGGGATTGGTGGCCTCGACGAGCTGGCAGAACGATGACCCGGTTTCAATGACGCGCGCGAAACCAGGCACGTGCCAGATATTATTGTGAAAGACCGGAATGGGCTGGAAACTGGCCCGCAGGCGGTCAGGTTCCACCATGAAATGGCAGGTGAGGCAGGCG
>Ga0209515_10010838_pt1 | contig 10049 bp, 6 predicted proteins | sample Subgroupgradi54m_FD_187454 | JGI IMG/M metagenome (GOLD analysis project Ga0209515, IMG submission 187454) | Subsurface groundwater microbial communities from S. Glens Falls, New York, USA - GMW60B uncontaminated upgradient, 5.4 m (SPAdes)... ...
TGGCGACGCAAGCGGCCGCGTGATTGGATTCGGCGGGCGCATTCTGGAAACTGGAAACTGGAAACTGGAAACTGGAAATCAGATTCCAGCATCCGGCATCCAGCATCCGGCATCCAGAGTTGAGGCCAAATATATCAATACGCCGCAAACCCTCATTTACGACAAATCGCGGGCGCTGTATGGTTTTGACAAAGCAAAGCAGGAGATTCGCGCGAAAAACAATGTGGTCGTAACCGAAGGATATATGGATTGCGTCATGTCGCATCAAGCGGGTGTCGTGCATACGATCGCCGTGTCCGGCACCGCGCTGACACCCCAGCAACTCAAAATCCTCCGGCGGCTGTGCGATACCATGACATGCTCGTTTGACGCGGATGCGGCCGGAGAATCAGCAACGCGCCGGTCGCTGGCGCTGGCAGGCCAATTTGATTTTACGCGCCTCATCGCAGCCATCCCGTCGGGCAAGGATCCGGCGGACACCGTGAAGGAGAGTCCCGAGGCGTGGCAAGAAGCGGTGGCCGCGGCAAAACCCATGGTCGCATTTTATTTTGAGAAAGCATTTCGGGAACAAGATCCCGCGACTGCCGAGGGCAAGAAAAAAATTGCGGCAGATCTCCTGCCGCTCATAGCGGAACTGGCGGATGAAATTGAAAAAGCGCACTGGGTGGGGGAACTGTCAGCCAAGCTTGCGGTGCCGGAGGAAGCAATCCGCAAGGACTTGCAACGGCCGCGGCTACTGGATCAACGTGCGCCATCCCGCCCCGATGCGCGGGACAATGCCAATGAAATTGCCGCTCCGTTATCGCGGCGCGAACTTCTGGAAGACCGGCTGATCGCGCTCCTCGCTGTAGCGAGCGAAGAGACGCGAATCAAAGAACTGCCGCACGGCAAGATCATATTCCTTTCTGATCTGCGAGACCGGATTTTTCTGGCACTGACGGATGGCGCGGGCGCTGATGCGCCTGCAGATTTGACGTCACACCTCGCGGACGCACGATTCAAGGGCGAGCTGATGGCCGAGAAGATAGAAAATCTTCAAGAGGAAATCGCTTTGTGCGCCCGCGAGCTTGAGAAGATTTCCCTCAAAGATCAACTGGGTAAACTGGGCGGAGAGATTGAGCAAAGGGAACGAGAAAAGGATCATCTCTCGGTCGGCACGCTTATGGAGGATTTCCGCGCTCTTTCAGATCAGTTGCGCACCCTTGCGTAAACCAAGATAAAGCGTAGGGTGGAGAATAATAAGATTTATGATACGCGCAATGGCAAAACAGAAACAAAAACCAAAAAAGAAGGCATCCGCGACGATAAAATCACGGCGGCTCAAAAAGGCGTCTTCGCCAAAACACGCGCCGGCAGCTGCAGCACCAAAACTATCGCGCAAAGAAGCAGTGATGAAAGCCGAAGAGAATATCAAGGCGCTGCTTACCCGCGGCCGGGACCGCGGATTCGTCACCTACTCGGAAATCCTCCACTATTTTCCGTCCATCGAAGACGAGGTGCTCCTGCTGGAGGATTTGTACGAACGGTTTGAACGCGAACATATCGAGGTATTGGAAACAAAAGAATTCATCGGAGACACGAAAGAAAAACCCGCAAAAAAACAGTCGGGAGCCAGGCGATCGCGCGAGGACGCCATGGATTTTGATCAGCTGGCGCAGGACTCGGTCCAGATGTATCTGCGCGAAATCGGAAAGATTTCCCTGATTTCCGCGGATGAAGAAAAAGATCTTGCACGCAAAATTGAAAAAGGAGACGACGAGGCGCGCAAGCGCCTGACGCAGGCCAATCTCCGGCTTGTGGTTTCCATTGCCAAGCGCTATGTCGGCCGATCCCCGCACCTGACCCTGCTCGACCTTATCCAGGAAGGCAATATCGGTTTGTTCAAAGCCGTGGAGAAATTCGATTATCGGCGCGGCTATAAATTCTCCACCTATGCGACGTGGTGGATACGCCAGGCCATCACCCGCGCGCTCGCGGATCAGGCGCGCACCATCCGCATACCCGTGCACATGGTGGAGACGATTTCAAAATATCAGCAGATCAAGCGCCGGCTCCTGCAGGACCTTGGGCGCGAGCCGCTCACCGAAGAGGTCGCGGCCGAGATGAATATGGAAATTGAAAAAGTCCGGCACATTGAGAAGATTGCGCAAGACACCGTGTCGCTCGAATCGCCGGTCGGGGAGGATGACGAGGACTCGGTGCTCGGCGAATTCATCGTGGATGAAAAAACCATCTCGCCCTTGCAACATGCGAGCCGCCGACTCCTGCGCGATCAGCTCATGTCGGTGATCAGGGAGCTTACTCCGAGAGAGCAGAAAATCCTTGCCATGCGATTTGGCCTGGAAGACGGCATTACGCATACGCTGGAGGAAGTAGGCAGAGAATTTGGCGTCACGCGCGAGCGCATCCGCCAGATTGAGGCCAAGGCGCTGGAACGAATAAGAACGCACAAAACCGCCAAGAAGTTTGAGAGCTATTAGTCGCCGCTCCCCGATTGCCTTTTTGCGCAAAGGTTGCAGCATGGATAAATGCTACTTGCGCGTTCGGGGGGAGTCCCTCGGTGTTCCGCGCGCGGATGCGCGCGGCCCCCGTCTCCCTCCCTCCGCGCTTCGTGCATTTATAATCCATGCCTCCACAATTGCGCAAAAAGGCAATCGGCTCGCTTTAAGAAAATCGGATCCCGCATTTTTGCGGGATATTTGAAGACCAAAGCCATTTTACTTTTGTTTCCTCCCCGCCGTAAGGCGGGGCGAGGCCGAAGCCATTTATACTGGTATTAGTATACCTGCGATAGTATAAGATCAAGCCACTAAAGTGGATAACTAATTTGTCAAGCGTCAAAGTGGGGAATAAATTTTTACGTATGGAAAATAATTTCCTCAAGGAAAGAATAAAAGATGTCAGCTGGCTTGAGAATGGGTTGGACAAAATGATGGATTTGAGTAATAAATCCGTCGAAGGAAAACGCAACTTCCTGATTCCGACAACCGCAGTTTCTGCAACGATTATCGCTGGATTGTTTATTTTTATGGCCGCCACTCGTGATTATGATGGGTATTTCAAATTACTGGCAATGTGGAGCGCACTTCTTTTTGCGTTACACATCATTACCTCACATATATATTTAACAGCTCTCTTGTCGCTGGAAAGTCGCGGATTGGATGATGAGCTATTTCTGCGCAAAAATACATTGAGAGCTTATAGAGAAAAGATAAGTAATGGAATAATTGATCCGAACATTTACTCTGAAGTTTTAACATCGGTGCGTGATAAACGCAACAAATTGAAATATGCACAGAAATTCTTGAGGTTCTTTTCTCAAGAAACCTGTTTTATCATTCCGAACATTCTGTTCATAATCGCTTTTGTTGTACTGTTCGTTGCCTTTTTGTACCGAATACAAGGCAGTCATGACTACCTGTTCTATTTTCGAGTGCCCGGCGTGCTGGAGCTGTGCAATCAAAAGTTATCCACATGGGGCTTTTGTTTTTCGCTCCCGCGGGGAGTAGAATAACAGGAGATGGCTCTTCCCGCGCATACGTCCGGCGCTGATGGCGCGAACAAAAAAACCATTGTCCTCGTGGAGGACGAACGGGTGATTTTGGAATTGTTGCGTGCGAAATTGCAAAAAGCCGGCATCACGGTGCACACAGCAGAAGACGGCATTTCAGGACTGCGACTGATTAAGGAGAAAAAGCCGGATCTCGTGCTCTTGGATATACTCCTGCCCGGGATGAAGGGATTGCAGGTGCTGGAGCATATGAAAACCGAAGGACTGCTGCCCGGAATGCCCGTGCTGATTATTTCCAATTCCGGCCAGCCCGTGGAGCTGGAGCGGGCGATGGAACTTGGCGCGCGCGACTATCTCATCAAAGTCAATTTTGATCCGCGCGAAGTGCTGGACCGCGTGCAGGCAATCCTGGATGCCGCATCCCCGAGCCATCAAGGAGAACCGTCCGCCCCAAAAGGAAAAAATGTCCTTATCGTGGAAGATGATGTTTTGCTCGTGGGATTACTGGAGCGCAGATTTGCCGCCGAGGGATACCGCGTGGAGCGCGCGCTTGATGCGGAGCGAGCGCGCCGTCTCCTTGCCAAAGAGCAGTTTGACGTCATCTTGCTTGATCTCGTACTGCCCGGAGTTGACGGATTTTCTTTTCTCGGCGAGTTGAAGCGCGATGAACGGGTGGCGCATATCCCGGTGGTCATTATATCCAATCTTGGCCAGCACGAGGAAATTGCAAAAGGTATGGGACTGGGTGCCGCAGATTATATTGTCAAAGCGAACATTTCCCCGGCCGAAATAGTAAACAAAATAACGGCATTGTTCATAAAAAATGATAACCAATAAAGAATAGAGGTCGTAAGTTTTATACTTTTACTTTTAACTTTATAACCTATGGCGATTCAGGCCGGAGTCGGTATCAGCAAAAATAGCGATTCGTATCAGGCCGGGTTTGAGGCGGTAAAAATGGCATTGGGACGGATGGGCGCTGGAAAATCCGATTTTGTGATTGCGTTTGCGTCAGCGAGCTTTGATCAGCAACGCGTGGTGGCTGGCATCCGCGACGCTACGGGCAAAGCGCTTTTTATCGGCTGTACCGATGCGGGCGAGATCACCAACGACGGCCCCACGCAAAAATCAGTCGCGGTGATGACGATCGCCTCACCCGATATCTCATTTTATACGGGTCTGGGCCGCGGCATCGCCAGCGGCGCCCGCGAGGCAGGTGCGGCGGTGGCGCGCGAAGTACAGAAAAAAGCGGACAAGCCCCTGCGGACATTTATCATGCTGCCGGATGTGCTGACCGGGAACGGCGCGGATATTGTACGCGGGGTGTTGGATGTGCTTGGGCCGCATTTTCCCGTGGTCGGGGGTGCGGCGGGCGACGATTTTCTTTTTGAAAAAACATATCAGTATCGGGATGACGAGGTGGAATCGGGTGCTGTCGCTGGCGTCGGCCTGGCGGGGAAATTTACCATCGGCATCGGCGTACGCCACGGGTGGGTGCCGATCGGCATGCCGATGAAAGTTACCAAAGCCGCAGGCGCGGTATTGGGCGAGCTTGACGGCAAACCCGCCATCAGTATTTATGAGGATTACTTCGGGCAGAAAGCGGATGAGTTGAGAAAGGAGGCGCTCGCGCGGCTCGCGATTACCTATCCTTTAGGCCTCAAGATCCCGGAATATGATGAGGAGTACTTGATCCGCGATCCGATTACGGTCAATCCCGACGGCTCTATCACCTGCGCCGCCGAGATACCGGAAGGATCGGAGGTGCGCTTGATGATCGGCTCCAAAGAACGGGCGGTGGAAGCGGCGCAGGACGCGGCGCGGCATCTGATGAAAGAATTTGAAATGGATCATGCAAAGCCGAAATTTGTCCTGATGTTTAACTGCATCGCGCGGGAGAAGCTATTCGGTGCGAAAGCGAACGATGAGATCCAGGCCGTGATGCAGATCATCGGCGCTGATGTGCCGCTGTTGGGATTTTATACCTACGGCGAGCAGGCGCCGCTGGGCGGCGAGACGCGCGACAGCAAAAAATGCGATCCGCGTTTTTACAATGAGACCGCGGTATTGTTTGCGATCGGAGAATAATATCAGAACTTAATCATCCTTTCATGCGTACTACTCTTTTATCATTGGGGGTGTTGGTATTGGCGGCGTTGATCGGATTTTTCTGGTGGAGCAATCGCGGCAATGCTCCGCCGGTTGAGAAAAAATACTACATCGGGATTCTGGTGCGCGGATCAGGGTACGAAGCCGCGGTGGAAGGATACCGGCGCAAAATGAAGGAGCTCGGCTACGAGGAAGAAAAAAACATTGTCTATGACATACGGTTCGTCTCGGCAAAAGAAGACCTGGCTCCGGCAGTGGCAGGTTTCTTAAAAGAGGGCGTCAATCTGATTCATACATACTCCACGCCAGCGACACAGGTGGCATATCGGGCGACCAAAGATATGCCGCATCCGGTACCCGTGGTATTCGGCTCTGTGGGCGATCCGCTGCTTGCCGGAGTAGTCCGTGATTTCGGGCACCCGGGCACCAATGTAACCGGCGTGTCCAGCTTGTCCACGGAAACCACGGCGCACCGGCTTGAGCTGTTGCGCGAAATTAACCCCGGCGCGCGGCGCATCGCGATGCCGCACACCGCTCCGGAAAACGGCGATCTTGCCGCCGATAAATCCGTGCAGATCGCAAAAGATACAGCTTTGAAACTGGGCATACAGATGACCTTTTTTCCGGTACGCGTCAAAGAAGACAACAACCCGGCGGCGCAACGGATTCTGCGCAAAAATATTGATGGCATGATCGTCGGCGGCGACTCCCTGGTGTGGGGAAGTATTGATGTATATATCGCCCAATCCATCAAAGAAAGAATCCCGTTTGCCGCATTTGATTTATCACAAGTGCAAAAAGGGGCGCTCTTAGGATTTGGCCCGGATTATGCGGTTTCGGGCGAGCAGTCGGCGATTCTGACAAATCAGATTCTCCGGGGCAGGTCGCCCGCCGAGATTCCCGTTGAGGTGCCTCACAAGCTTCTGCTCATGGTCAATCAGAAGACCGCACGCGCCATCGGCATTTCACTCCCCGACGCTTTCCTGAAAAAAGCCGATCGGATCATTGATCAGTAACTATCAGCCATGTCTTTTCGATCCTTAAATAGGCGGGCCATCCGGCAAATCGTGATCCGCTGGATACTCCCGTTTTCAGTGACGGCGTTGGGATTGATTGCGGTCAATCTCCTATGGCTTCTTCCGGCACTGCGCAATATCCGCACCTCCGCGTCAGTGTTGGCGCTTGAAGTCTCGCGGCGCGTGGAGACGACTATCGATACGGATCTTGCAACAACATTGCGGGACACCCAGCGAGCGGCCGACGAGATCGCGGCGGAACCGGATCGCGCCTCCCTGGTGCTCAACCGCCTGATTCGTGAATACCCGAATATGGTGCATGTCGCGCGCGTGAGCCGCAACGGGGAGGAACTGCAAGAAGCCGACCAGCCCGGATCCATGGATACGGGGGTGTCAATGCCCGGGATGTTTATGCCCGGCACATCCCATGGCCATTCGCACGCGGCACATCCGCATTTTTATATTGCTCTGCAGGGGATTGCCAATTATGAAGAGGTGACGGTTTCTCCGGATCGCGGTCCGCATACCATGCTTGCCGTACCCATCCGCCGGAACGACGGCGTAGAGGAAGTATTCATTGCCGATCTCAACTTGAGTAACCTGGTGCGCGCGGTGAGTGACGTATCAGGGGTTGCGGGACACATCTATATCGTGGATCGGAGCGGCGTACAAATCGCGCATCCGGATATTGCCCAGGTTCTCCGGCAGGAGAATTTCATGGTCCGATCCATTGTGCAGAAAGTAATGGTGGACGGGAAAATAGCCGACGGCTTGTCTCCGGAAGATGCCTACGTCAATGAGCAAGGAGAGTCGGTGTTTGCCGTGGGAATCCCGATGCCGATCGCGGGCCTCGGACTTATCTTCGAACAGCCGCGGACGAGTGCCCTTGGCGGAGAACGGCAGATGATTATTTTTGCCGTGGTCGCCGTGTTTCTCGGGCTACTCGTATCAGTGATCATTTTGGGGGCCAATGTCCGCTTGACCCATCTCAACGCCTCGATGCGCGAACTGCTGACTGATTTGGAAAACGCGGGCAAGATGCTGGTGCGCCGCGACTTGGAGCTCACGCGGGCCAATGCCCGGCTGGAAGAGCTCGATCAGATCAAAACCGAGTTTGTCTCTATTGCGGCACACCAGCTCCGCACCCCGCTCACTGGCATCCGGTGGTCGTATCAGACGCTTCTTGACGGCGACACCGGCCCGGTTAATCCGGGACAGCGCCGACTCCTCGAAAGCGGACTCGGGGCGACGCTTCGCATGGTGGATCTGGTCAATGATCTGTTGAGTGTCGCGCGAATTGAGGAGGGAAAATTCGGCATTTACCTGCGCAAACAATCCATCGTGCCCTTGCTCGCGCGTCTCGCCGGCCGGTATCAGGCGCTTGCTGAAGAGAAAGGAGTCGTATTTTCTTCTGCCCTGCCGCAGGTACTTCCGGATGTTGCGTTCGATGAAGAAAAAATGGAAATTGTTTTTGATAATATCCTTGACAACGCGTTAAAATACACCGAGCCCGGCCACACGATTGCGCTGAAGGCCTCTGATGAAAAAGGGACGGTGCGCGTGGAAGTACGGGATACGGGCGTTGGCATTTCCCAGGGCCAGCTTCATCGCGTGTTCACCAAATTCTTCCGCGCGGACAACGCCGTACGCCTCCATACGTCGGGAACCGGCCTTGGCTTATACGTGGTAAAAAACATCGTGGAAAAACACGCCGGCACCGTCACCGTAGAGAGCGCAGAAGGCACGGGCAGCGTATTTCGCGTTACCCTACCTATGGCATGACAGTATGTGCTATCATTAAAATGAGAATTACAAGTGTTGATTGAAAATGTAAAAAATAGTTGAAACTGAATTTGTTTTCTTCTTCCTCTGTAAAAAGAAAAAGAGTATTTCTTGGCATAGCATACTTCATATGTCTGTTGTTTGTTGCGCGGCATCTCGTATTCAACATCGCGCGGGGGGCCGCCGGCGTGCCGACGGTTTTCGGTTATCAAGGGCGGCTCGCCAATGCAAGCGGCGATCTCCTGACCGGATCATACTATTTCAAGTTTTCCATCTGGGACAACGCGACGGTCGGATCCGGTGCACAGCTGTGGCCATCAAACGCGCCGACATCCGTGTCTGCCGCGGTTCGCCAAGGCGTATTTAATGTGAACATCGGCGATACCGCATCTGGATATCCGGACCCATTGAATTATGATTTCAATACCAATGATACGATTTATTTGGAAGTTAAGGTATCTGCGGATAACTCATCGTTTCAGATGCTGTCTCCGCGTCAGCGCATCAGCGCCGCAACATTTTCCCGTTTAAGCAGTGCGGTCAGCGGCACGACGACTCCCTCTTCTTTTGGGACGACGACGCCATTTGGCACGTCGGTGGTTTCCATTGAGGCGACCTCCACAAGCGCGACGCCATTATCATTGCGCGCCATTGCATCACAAATCGCTAACCTTTTCCAGATTCAAAATTCCGCAGGGACTGATCTGTTATCAGTCACTGGATCCGGATCTTTAGGCATTGGCACAACAACTCCGGGGAGTTTACTGTCTGTGCAAGGCGTAGGCAATTTTGTTTCTGCCGCGACTTCCACATTGTATACAGGGTTTACCGCTTCGGGATTCATGGCGACTTCTTCCGGACTCACCATCACCGGAGGGAATATCCTCTCCACCACTGCGGGTACCTCTACCGTGTTGACTGGCAATCTCACCGTAGCAGGCATAGACGCATCAGGAGGACTCACTCTTTCCGGAGGAGCATTGATCAACAAGAGCGCGGGCACCTCTACTATTCTCACGGGCGCTCTGTCATCGGCGGGATTGTCTTCATCAAACGGGCTTACCATCAGTGGAGGATCCATCTTCTCCTCCGGCAATTTCATCATCTCTTCATCCGCGACATCAACATTCTCTGCAGGAGGATTGAGCGTGGCGGGCGGAGGACTTGCGTCATCCAATGGTCTGTCTTTGAGCGGAGGATCCATCACCAACACCAGCGCAGGCACTTCCACGACCGTCAACGGCCTCAATGCCACGGTACTGAACGTAACCTCCTCCACCGCCAGCAGCACTTTTACCAATGGCATTCAGATTTTGAGTGGGGGATTACGCCTTGCCAACTTTGGCGCCAATTGTGATGGGCTCGGTAGCGGAGGCGCACTTTCCACTGATGCCAATGGTTATCTGATCTGCACGGCTGATGACACTGGTGGAGGAGGCACCATCAACGCCGGCATCACCAATGGCCTCACCTATTATTCCGGAGCCACCACGCTTGACTCGGCAAACTTCCTCAATCTTGATACCACGAATGGTTTTCTTGGCATTGGCACCTCTACGCCATGGGCGCGTCTCTCCATTGCGGGCTCACCCAACCTCACTACGGATCGTCCGCTCTTTGCCATTGCCTCA
>Ga0209515_10010839_pt1 | contig 10048 bp, 10 predicted proteins | sample Subgroupgradi54m_FD_187454 | JGI IMG/M metagenome (GOLD analysis project Ga0209515, IMG submission 187454) | Subsurface groundwater microbial communities from S. Glens Falls, New York, USA - GMW60B uncontaminated upgradient, 5.4 m (SPAdes)... ...
GGCAGGCGTCCCTGCCTGCCGAAGTTGACTCGCGCTCCGCCCATGCTCTTCCCGATCCCACAGGCACGGAGGCCTGTGGCTACTCCAAGGGCGAAGACTTCACTTTCAATTGCGCCCGGCCGTCCCGGGCTGCTATCACGTCTTCAGCGTCCCGGTATAATTGGCGTCGGCCTGGGCCCAGTTCACGATGTTCCAGAAGGCCGTGATGTAGTCGGCGCGCCGGTTCTGGTAGTGCAGGTAGTAGGCGTGCTCCCACACATCGAGGCCGAACACGGGCCTCAGGCCTTCGCTGAGCGGCGAATCCTGGTTGGCAGTCGAGTGGATGACGAGGCTGCCGTCGGGCCTGGCACTCAGCCAGGCCCAGCCGCTACCGAAGCGTTTCATCGCCGCCTCGGCGAACTGCTGCTTGAAGTCATCGATCGAGCCAAAGGTCTTCGTGATGCCGCCAGCCAGTGAGCCATCCTTCGCCAGGAACTCGGAGGACAGGCCGGCACCAGGACCGAGCAGCTTCCAGAAAAATGCATGGTTCACGTGACCGCCCGCGTTGTTGCGCACGCCCGGGCGGATGGACTCCGGCACGCTGCCGGGGTCGCGCACGAGCGCCTCGGGTCCGCGCGCGAGCAGGTCGGGATGGTCTTTGAGCAGGTTTTTGGCGTTGGTGAGGTAGGCTTGGTGGTGCTTGGTGTGGTGGATCTCCATCGTCCGGGCATCCAGGTGCGGCTCGAGGGCGTCATAGGCGTAAGGCAGCTTCGGCAGCTCCCAGCCGAGCGCCGGGGTCGCCGGGGCCGCTGCTTCGGCACCTTTCGCCGCCCCGGCCCGGCCCAATGCGGCCACCGCCACCCCGGCGCCAAGGATTTTCAATGCGTCGCGACGGGTAAGGCCGGGCAAGGAGTTTGGTTCATTCATGGGTAAGCGAGAGTGACCTGACTATACCCAACAAGCGCCAGGAGGAAAGCGTCGGTTTGGTGGGAGGGATTTTCAGGACTGTCGGCGGGTGCGGTGCGCGCCCCTGTTCCAGCAGCTCGGAGTGGGCCGACCCCGCCCGCGAAACCTATTCCGCCACGCACGACGGGGTCGTCGGGGCTCCAGAAAACGGGTAAGAACCTACCCGATCTGCCGGCGCACGGTCTCGTCGACGAGCTTGGGGTTGGCCTTGCCCCGGGAGGCTTTCATGACCGCGCCCTTGACGGCATTGATCGCCTGCTCCTTGCCGGCCTTGAATTCCGCGACCGCCCTCGGATTCGCCGCGATGGCATCGGCCACCCATCGTTCCAGTTCGCCGGTGTCGGTCGACTGACCGAGCCCCTTCCGCTCGACGAGCGTCTCCGGCATTTCGCCGGACTGGAACATGGCGGTGAAAACCTCCTTCGCCGCCGTGCTCGAAATCGCCCCGGACTCGACGAGCCTGACCAGTCCGGCGATGTGCGCCGGGCGGATCCTGCATGCCCCCAGCAACGTCTTTTGCAGGTCGGGGTTAACCCCCGACACCGGACTTCCTGTCGGGGATAAACCCCGACCTACCGCAGAGCGACCAAGCTCGCGCAGCAGGTCGTTGGCAATCCAATTGCCCGCGGCCTGCGGCTTGTCGCACAACCGGGCGGTTTCCTCAAAGAAATCCGCCAGCTCGCGCTCAGGCACGAGCACGGCCGTGATGGTGTAGGGCAGCCGGTATTGCTCGAAAAAGCGCCGCTGGCGGTCGAAATGCAGTTCGGGGAGCGTGGCGCGGATCTGCGCCTTCCAGGCCTCGTCCACCCGGACGGGCATCAGGTCCGGATCGGGGAAATAGCGGTAGTCGTGCGCCATTTCCTTCGAACGCATGGCCGTCGACGTGCCCGCCTCGCCGTCGTATTGCCGGGTTTCCTGCACGATCGTGCCGCCGCGCTCGAGCACGGCCGTCTGCCGGCGGATTTCCACGGCGATGCCGTCGCGCACAAACGAAATCGAGTTGAGGTTCTTCAATTCGACCTTGGTGCCGAGTCGGGTTTCCCCGACGGGGCGGATCGAGATGTTGGCATCGCAGCGCAATTGCCCCTTCTCCATGTCGCAATCCGAGATGCCCCCCTGCACCATCGTGGTGCGCAGCGAGGTCAGGAAAGCGAAGGCTTCCTCGGCACTGCGCAGCGCCGGCTCCGACACGATTTCCATCAGGGGCGTGCCCGCGCGGTTGTAGTCCACGAGCGAATCGTGGGCGCCGTGGGTGAGCTTGCCGACGTCCTCCTCGAGGTGAATGCGCGTGAGGGGAATCCGCTTGTGCTCGCCCAGGATGTTGCGGGCCGCGCCGGGCAGCTCGATTTCCACCCCGCCGTGCAGGCAGATGGGCTGGTCGTATTGAGAAATCTGGTAGTTTTTCGGCGAGTCGGGGTAGAAATAGTTTTTCCGGTCCCATTTGCAGACGGGCGCGATGTCGCACCCGAGCAGGAGGCCGGCCTTGATGGTCTTGTCGAGGGCCTCCTTGTTCATCACGGGCAAGGCGCCCGGCAGGGCCAGGACCACGGGATCGGTCAGGGTGTTCGCAGGCTCGCCATAGCCGGCGGCGACGCGCGTGAACATCTTCGACGCCGTCTTGAGCTGCACATGGACCTCCAGACCGATGACCGCTTCGTAGTTCATGGGTGATTTTCGGGACACAGAGGATAGGCGTCATCGATGACCAAGTCCTTGTATTTGATCGGACAGAGTTTCTGCTCCTCAAAAGCGAGCTCTCGAAGCCGCAATTCATGCGCCAACGCGCGTTGGTAAGCGGACTCCAGCAAGCCAGGCCCAAGCTCGCGGTGAACCTCGATTGCAGCTCCGATCACCTGCTCGGTCAGTTGATTGATCTCGGTATTCATCTCAGTGTTCCTCCGTGTTCTCTGTGTAACTAAAGGATCGGATGTTGGGCGTGCCAGTCGTGGGCCTGTTCGTAACGGTGGGCGACGGCGAGCATCTCGGCCTCGCAGAAGGGCTGGCCGATCACCTGCAGGCCGACGGGCAGTCCGCCCGCCGTGAAGCCGCAGGGCACGGAGATGCCCGGCAGGCCCGCGAGGTTGACGCCGATCGTGTAGATATCGCTCAGATACATCGCCAGCGGGTCGGAGCTTTTCTCGCCGATTTTGAACGCCGCCGTGGGCGTGGTCGGCGACAGCAGCGCGTCGCAATCCCGGAAGACCCGCAAAAATTCGTCGCGAATGAGCGTGCGGACCTTTTGCGCGCGCAGGTAATAGGCGTCGTAGTAACCGCTGCTGAGCACGTGCGTGCCGAGGATGATGCGCCGTTTCACCTCGGCACCGAAGCCCTCGGCGCGCGATTTCGCGTAAATGTCGATGGCATCCGCAGCCGACGGAGAGCGATGGCCGTAACGGATGCCATCATAGCGCGCGAGATTCGACGAGGCCTCGGCGGTGGCGATGAGGTAGTAGACGGCAATGGCATATTCCGCCGTGAGCGGCAGCGAGACCTCCCTGATCTCACAGCCCGCCTGCCGGTAGAACCCGATCGCCGCCTGCACCGCCGCCCCCACTTCAGGGTCGAGACCGGCGCCGAGAAATTCCTTCGGCACTCCCAGCCGCCACGGCCCCTTCCGCTTGGACAATTCCGCGCGATAATCCGGGATGGCCGTCTTGAAGGAAGTCGAGTCGCGCTCGTCGTGTCCGGCGATGGCGCCCAACAGCATCGCCGCGTCCCCCACGTTGCGCGCAAACGGCCCGATCTGGTCGAGCGACGAGGCGAATGCCGCCAGACCAAAACGGGAGACGAGGCCGTAGGTCGGCTTCAGGCCGACGATGCCGCACAGGGCCGCGGGCTGGCGGATGGAGCCGCCGGTGTCCGAGCCGAGCGACAACGGTGTCTCGCCCGCGGCCACGGCCGCCGCCGCGCCGCCCGAGCTGCCCCCCGGCACGCGCGTCAGGTCCCAGGGATTCGCGGTCGGACCAAAGGCCGAATTCTCCGTCGACGAACCCATGGCGAATTCGTCCATGTTGAGCCGGCCCCAGGGAATGACTCCCGCCGCCTTGAGTTTTGCCGTGACCGTGGCGTCGTAGGGCGAAACGAAATTCGCCAGCATGCGGCTCGAACAGGTGAGCGGCTGCCCCTCGACGGCGATCACGTCCTTGAAGCCGACGGGAATACCGTCAAGCGGGCCGCGCGCCTGCCCGGCGGCCCGGCGCGCATCGGACGCCGCGGCAAGGGCCAGCGCCCCGGCCTCATCGCGCGAATTGAAGGCCTTCACCCGCCCGTCCACCGCGGTGGTGCGGGTGGCGAAAGCCCGCACCAGTTCGACCGACGAAATTTTCTTCGTCGCGAGCAAGGCCGACAGTTCCGCGGCTGGTTTGAAAATGAGCGCGTCAGCCATCGTTTACTCCACGACTTTCGGCACCACGATCAGGTGGTCGCGCTGTTCCGGCGCGTTGCGCATGGCTTGTTCGACGGACAAGCCGGGGCGCGCGACATCGGCCTGCCAGACATTGAAGACGGGGGAGGCGTGGGCCATCGGTTCGATGCCGGTCACGTCCACTTGTTTCAGCTTCTCGACATAGTGCAGGATGTCGCCCAGCTGGCGGGAGAATTTTTCCTTCTCCTCGGCAGCCAGCGAAAGCCGGGCGAGATTGGCCACATACTCGATATTAAAGTCGGAAGGCGGGTTCATAATGGCGGCTCATCCGCGATAAAACAGGGGCGGAAGGACCGCTTGGCAACCGGCAATTCGGAGATGCGCCCCCGGCAATTCAGGTCCGCACCATGATGCTGCCGTCGGTGGCGACGTTTTTCAGGATGATGGCGAAGGCCGCGTTGACCTCGTCGTCGGTCAGCGTGCGGGCCACCGAGCGGAACGAGAGCGAATAGGCCAGGCTCTTCTTTCCGTCCGGCAATCCCTTGCCCTGGTAAAGGTCGAAAATCTCGACCGCCTCGAGGGCAAAGGCGCCGCCCGTTGCCGGTCCGGCGACCTGGAGCAATGCAGCCCGGACTTCCGCCGCGGGCCGCGCGCCATCCACGACGAGGGCAATGTCCCGCAGCGCCGCCGGAAACAGGCTGAAGGGCTGGAAGCGGCGATGCGCGGCCGGGGTGGTGAGCTTGGAGGGCAGGAGGGCAAACATGCCCGCCCAAACCGTGCCTTCCACGCCCAAGGCGCGCACCATCGCGAGATTGAGCAGCCCAAAACGGGCGGTCCAGCCCTCGTCCATTTCCCCGGCCGCGGCGGAGTGGCCTTCCTGCCAGCCCCAGAACGAGCCGCGCACCGGCACCAGCGCGGCGCCGGCCAGGTCGAGCCCCGCCTGGGCGGCGAGGATTTCCATGTGCTGCTTCACCCCATAAAAATCGGGCGCCGGCCGCGCAAGCCACACCCGCTCCCTGGGATTGTGGCAAAGGAGAAACGCGGCACCGACGCACTCCTGGACCATGCCGTTGAGTTCCATGAACACCCGGCCGGTCTCGAAGAGCCGCGCCGCCGGGACGCCGCGCGACTGGTTCAGCTTGAGCGACTCAAGCATGCCCAGCACGAGCGTGGGCCGCAAATGGGATTGGTCGTCGACAAACGGATTCGCGAGGGCCAGCTCCTCGGCGGCGGCGGCCGAGGCCCAGGTGGCGAGTTCCTGGCGCGCCCGCAGGGTGTAGTTGACCACCTCGTGAAACTGCTGGCCGACGAGATAGTCGGAAACCTTGCGGTTGAAAACCACGATGGGGTCGTCGTCACCGTCGACCAGCGCCGGCCCGATGCAAAGGGCCGGCGGCACGCGATCGGTGCCATAGATCCGAAGTACCTCCTCGACCAGATCGATGGGGCGGTCGAGATCGGAACGATAGCTCGGAATCTTGACGATCCATTGCACGCCGCCGGGCACATGGCTCTCGCCCACGATGGCCAGATTGAGGGCCTCCAGGGAGTGCCGGATCTCGTCGTCATTGATGGTGAAGCCCAAGCGCGCCCGGATGTAGCCGGGGGTGACGGTGATCTCGCGTTGCCACGGCCGATCGCCGCCGACCTGAACCACCGGACCAGCCGCGGTGCCGCCGGCTGTTTCCAGAATCAGATCGATCGCGCGATAGGCGGCCTCGAGGGTGCTGTGGGGATCGACGCCCCGCTCGAAGCGGTAGGAGGAATCGGAAGCAAGCCCGAGCCGCTTCGAAGTCCAGCGGATGGACTGGGGGCGGAAATACGCAGCCTCGAGCACGATGTCGGTTGTGGCTGCGTCGACTTCGGCGCCGGCGCCGCCCATGATGCCCGCGATGACGAGGGGCTGGCTTTCGTCCGCAATCACCAGCATGCGGCTGTTCAGCGCACGCTCCTTGCCGTCGAGCGTGAGGAGTGTTTCCGCGTCCCCGGCGCGGCGGACCACGATGCGGCGGCCGCCGATCCTCTTCGCGTCAAAGACGTGCAGCGGCTGGCCGAGTTCAAGCATGACGTAGTTGCCCACATCGACGAGATTGTTGATCGGCCGCAGTCCGACCGCCTTCAACCGCTCCTGCATCCACGCGGGGCTCGGGCCGACCTTGACGCCGGTCACCGCGATGCCCACATAAAGCGGGCAGTCCCCGGGCGAATCCACGCGAATGCCGGCGAGGATATCCGGACGCGACTCGCCGGCGGCCTGCCCGCTGAATTTTATCCCGGGAAACTGGACGTCGCATTTGAGCCAGGCGGCCAGTTCGCGGGCCATACCCAGGTGGCAAAGCGCGTCGGGACGGTTGGGCGTGACCTCGATGTCGAACACGGTGTCACCCTCGGGCATCACCTCGTTCAGGAGTTTGCCGACAGGCGCGGCGGGATCGAGCAGCAGCAGGCCGGCATGGTCTCCGCCAAGGCCAAGCTCGTCGGCCGCGCACATCATGCCATCGGATTGCTGCCCGCGGATCTTCGACTGCTTGATCTTGAAATCGCCCGGCAGAACGGCGCCGGGGAGGGCCACCGGCACGCGGTTGCCGACGTCGCAGTTGGGCGCGCCGCACACGATGGTGCGCACGCCGCCATGAGCCGGACCGGCATCGACGGTGCAGACCGAGAGCTTGTCGGCGTTCGGGTGCTTGTCGCGCGTCTTGATTTCGCCGACGACGACGAGGTCGAGCGGCGGCAGGCCGGTGGTCTGCACGCCCTCGACCTCAAAGCCGAGGAAGGTGATGGCGTTCTTCAGGTCGCCGGTCGAGACACCCTCGAGGGCGACGTATTGTCTGAGCCAGTTGCGGGAGATCTTCATGAAAGGAGCGGGTAGCGGGTAGCGAGCATCGAATAGATCAGAGTGAGCCCGGCGCCATGCCGTTGATGTAGCCTTGAAGCAGGCGCGATACCTCCTCCAAGTCAGCCGGTAGTTTTGTCGTGTCTACGCGATAAAGGGTCAGGGTGAAAGCGTGGGCTTTTTGCCACACGATCACATCGCGAAATGACTGGGATTTGTCTGCCATGCTCACTACTCGCTTCTCGCTACTCACTACTTTCCTCAGGCAAACTGCCGGAGGAATCTCAGGTCGTTCTGGTAGAAATAGCGGATGTCATCGATGCCATACATGAGCATCGCCAGGCGCTCGAGCCCCATGCCAAAGGCATAGCCGGACCAGACGTTGGGATCGTAACCGACGGCCTCGAATACCGTGGGTTCGACCATGCCGCAGCCGCCGATCTCAATCCATTCCTTGTTCACCTTCGGCAGGTGCTGCGCGGAAAGGTCGACCTCGAAGCTTGGTTCGGTGTAGCCGAAATAGTGGGGCCGGAAACGGGTCTTGGTGTCCTTGCCCAGCAGCGAGGCGAAGATGTAGTCGAGCAGCGCCTTCAGGTCGCGGACCGTGACGTTCCGGTCGACGTAGAGGCACTCGATCTGGTGGAAGTTCGCACTGTGCGTGGCGTCGGACGTGTCGCGGCGGTAGACGCGGCCCGGCGAGACGATGCGGATGGGCGGCTCGCCCTTGAGCATCGTGCGGATCTGCACGGACGAGGTGTGGGTGCGCAGCAGGTATTTTTCTTGGGGCGTTTTCTTGGTGACGCTGCCGAAGCGCGCCTTTTCGGGAAAATAGAACGTGTCCTGCGCATCGCGCGCCGGATGGTCGGCGGGCGTGTTGAGCGCATCGAAACAGTAGTATTCGGTCTCGACCTCGGGGCCCTCGACCACGGTGAAGCCGGCTTTGCGGAGAATGCGGCACATCTCCTCGCGAACGAGGGTCAGCGGGTGGTAGGTGCCCGGCCCGGTGTCGGGCGACGGAAGCGTGGGATCGATGGCGGGCCCGAGCTGGGCGGCGATCTCGGCCTCGCCGATGCGGGCCAGGGTGGCGTCGAGTTCCACCTGCAGCCGGCCCTTGGTCTCGTTGATCAGCTTGCCCATGGCGGGACGTTCCTCCTTCGGCACGGCGCCCATCTGCTTCATCAGCGCGGTGAATTCGCCGTGCGGCCCGACGTAGCGGGCCTTGGCCGCCTCGAAATCGGCGCGGGATTTCAGCGTGGCGAGTTCGGCCGAGGCTTTGGTGAGAAGGGCGGAAAGAGTGGCTTGCATGGGAGAATCAATACCGACCACGGATTACATGGATGAACATGGATGAATCATCCTATCCGTCATTCTGAGCGCAGCGAAGGATCCAGTGTAGCAGCGGCGGTAACGCCGCTGGCCTGCCGTGTAACCACGGCAGCTACTGCTCTTGGATCCTTCGCTGCGCTCAGGATGACGGGTTTCCATGTTTAACATGTTTAAAGGGACGGAGGATAGCCTGAAATAGAAAGGACGGGCCCGCGGGGAGCCCGTCCTTCAAAGAATCGGTCTTTTGGACCGGAAGGCGAGCCTCCAGAGGCTCGCGGGGGATCAGACTTTCTGGAGGGTGACGCCGGGCTTGCTCTTCAGCGCGGCCTGGGCCTGTTTGATGAGGCCGGTAAAGGCCACGGCATCGGCGATCGCGATCTCGGAGAGCTGGCGACGGTCGAGCTGGATGTTGGCGGCCTTGAGACCCTCGATGAAGCGGCTGTAGCTGATGCCACCCTCGCGGCAGGCGGCGTTCAGGCGCACGATCCAAAGGCCGCGCATGTTGGCCTTCTTCTTCTTGCGATCGATGTAGGCGTATTGCCAGGCATGCTGGACCGCTTCCTTGGCGTAGCGGAACAGCTTGGATTTATTGCCGAAATAGCCCTTGGCGTATTTCAGGACTTTCTTGCGGCGCTTGCGCGACGCGGGAGCATTGGTGGCACGAGGCATGTTGTTGGATGGTTTTGGTGCCGGCGGGTCGTCTCGTTAGGATTCACCCGCCAGGCGGAGTTGTGGTTGGCGCGACGAGTTTACCGGAGCCCGGTGGGCAGGCAGCGAAGGAGCGGCGCGGCGTGACCGGGAGCGACGAGCTTGTCGCGGGAGGCACGGCGTTTGGACTTCGTGCTCTTCGCGGCCAGCAGGTGACGGAAACCGGGCGTGCGGCGGATCAACTTACCCGTTCCGGATATCTTGAAGCGCTTGGCGACGGACTTTTTGGTCTTTTGCATGAGGAGAGCGGAGGAAAACAGAGGACGCCCGCATGGTTGGCAAGTGTTTTGTCCGACAAAGTTGCGGCCGGCGGGCCCACTCGCCTAACCGCCTGCCCTGCGACGGGCTCCGGACGGCGGCGGGCTTTACATCGGGCCCCCGGGGTCCCTGAATGCACCGAATGAAAAAGATCAAGGTCGCCCAGTTCGGTTTGGGACCGATCGGGCTGGAATCGCTCCGCTTTGCCGCCGAACAGCCGTGGATCGAAATCGTCGGCGCGGTGGACAACGATCCAAGGAAATACGGCCGGTCGCTCGTCGAATTGACGGGCCTGCCCTTGCTTGACGGCCTGAGCCTCTGCCCGACCTTGGAGGAGCTTTTCCGCGAAACCCAGCCGGATGTAATCCTGCACACGGCTTCATCGAGCGCCGCCGCGACGATGCAGCAGGTGCGCCTGGCGTTGGAAATGGGACTCGCCGTGGCGTCGACCTGCGAGGAGCTGATCTATCCGGCATTAAAATCGCCGGCGCTGGCGCAGGAGTTGAATGTGCTGTGTTTGCACACCAAGGCGCGGATCGTCGGAACGGGGGTCAATCCGGGATTCGTGATGGATTTATTGCCCATCTGCCTCACGGGCGTGTGCCGCTCGG
>Ga0209515_10010840_pt1 | contig 10047 bp, 5 predicted proteins | sample Subgroupgradi54m_FD_187454 | JGI IMG/M metagenome (GOLD analysis project Ga0209515, IMG submission 187454) | Subsurface groundwater microbial communities from S. Glens Falls, New York, USA - GMW60B uncontaminated upgradient, 5.4 m (SPAdes)... ...
CAGGTTGGGCGGCAGCTCGCGGCGGTACCGCCAGATCTGGTGCCCCGTGCGCGCGTCGAGCGCCCACGCCACGTTCTGCGGTCCCGTGACGTAGAGGACGTTGTCACGCACGAGCGACGTCGTTTCGAAATTGCCAAGCGTACCGGTCTGGAACGTCCACTGCGGAACCAGGCGATCGACGTTGGCAGGCGTGATCTGCGTGAGCGGGCTGTACCGCTGGTTGCTGTAGTTGCCGCCGAAGGTGAGCCAGCGCGAGCCGTCAGCCGGCAGGCCATCGCCGATCTCCTGCAGCGTGACGAGCGGCGGCGGAGCCGCCTGCTGTGCCGCGACGGCAACGGTACCGGCGAGGAGCAACAGCGAAATCCGAACGAGACGAACGGTCGTGGTACGCATAAGCCTCCTACGGGAGAACCGCCGGATCGAATCCGCGCAGCGTCTGAAGATACCGAAGGAGATCGTCGAGGTCGCTGTCGCTCAGACGATCGGGGCCGAAGATCGGCATGGCGGACTTCGTGTCGTTCTGCACCGACTTCATCGTGTCCTTCTCATAGCCCTGAATCCGCTCGCCCGTGTCCATGATCTGGACCGAGAAGAGGTCTTCATTCTTCTTCACTCCATGGATTGGCTGTCCGGCCCGGGGCGTCAGCGTCACCGGCTCGAATCCCGCCTTGAACTCTTCGAGCCCGCGGCGAATCCGCAGCAGCATGATCTCGCGCGACCGGGCGACGCCGACGCGCGACAAGTCGGGTCCAAGGCGTCCGCCGACGTTGTTCACCCGGTGACAGCTCGCGCAGTTCACGCGAAAGAGGCGTTCGCCGTTCCGGGCATCGCCGCGTGGCGGATCGGTCGGGGCGGGAGCCGCCAGCGTACGCAGGTACGCGAGGATCTGCCAGGCCTCAAAGTCGAAGATGCGCGGGTTGGCCGGCATCTCGGTGCCCGGCACCCCCTCCTTGACGGTCTTGAACAGACCATCGTCGGTGCGGCCCGACGCCCAGACCTGCGTGATGTCGGGCCCGCGGACGCCGCGCGCGTCCATGCCATGGCATTCCGCACAGCGCCCGCGGAACAGGCCCATCCCGGCCTGAATCGCGTCCGGGTTGCCTTCGAGAGGGTTCTTTGCCGGCGGCGGCGCCTGCGCGGCGAACAGACCGCCGCCGACCGCCCACAGCATCGCGATTGCCAGCACCGAGCGCGTCCATGTCATTCGCGGCTCCTCCTGCCGGTGACTTTTATACACCCGAGTCCAGCCGTATGGGACGACATTCTTTCTTGGCCCATTACTCCTTGACCGCAGCCACGGTGCGTGATACGAATCGCCACCGTCGAATTGTCCAACCTTTCTCGTCTCGCGCGCGTGGCACGCAACCCCTTGACCTCAGTGGTTCCGAACGGAGGAATGCGATGAACGGCCCGAAGATCCCGCGTTTCGTCATGGCGTGCTGTCTCGTATTGGTGTCCGCCCCTGCGCTTGCGCAGAGCGCGAGCGCCACTATCGCAGGCGTGGTCAAAGATGCGTCGGGCGCGGTGCTGCCCGGCGTCACCGTCGAAGCCGCCAGCCCCGCTTTGATCGAGAAATCCCGTTCCGCGGTCACCGACGGACAAGGACTGTACCGGATGGTCGATTTGCGCCCCGGTGTCTACACCGTGACCTTCACCTTGTCTGGTTTCAGCACGTTCAGGCGCGAGAGGCTCGAGCTGACCGCCGGGTTCACGGCCACGGTAAATACAGATTTAAAGGTGGGCGAGCTCGCCGAAACAATCACGGTGAGCGGCGAAACTCCTGTGGTGGATCTCCAGAATGTGCGGCAGCAGACAACGCTCTCGCGGACGACGCTGGAGGCGCTTCCGACTTCAGGGCGGATCAGTCAGCTCGTGAACTTCATCCCTGGTGCCGTCGTCGGTAATCCAGTCTGGCAGAGCGTCGGGGGGCTCGACGAGCGCGCGAATGCGTTTTCGGCTCACGGTGGGCGTTTTGGCGACAACGCACCGATCATAGACGGGTTGGTGCAACGCCTGCAGGGCGGCGCAATCTTCGTGTTCAACCAGCTGACGTTTCAGGAAGTCACCGTCGAGACCGGCGGGATCTCCGCCGACCGCAACACTGGCGGCGTTCAGATGAACATCGTGCCGAGAGACGGCGGGAACACGTTTTCCGGCAGCTTCAACACATCGCACAGCGCGCCGTCCCTCCAGGCGGGCAACCTCAATGACGCACTGCGCGCGCGTGGCTTGAGTTTCTCACCCTCGCTCAAGCGGCACTACGACACCGGGGGTGCGCTGGGCGGACCCTTCATTCGAGACAAACTCTGGTTCTTCGCTGGAACCCGGTTTGGCGCGAACCAGCAGTATCAGCAGGGGAACTACTTCAACAAGCTGCAGAACCAGCGCGTCGGCACCGACCCGGTGTGGCGCGTCACGTTCTACGAGCCCGATCTGAACAAGCCCGCCTACACAGACGATTACTACAAGGATTACAGCCTGCGCCTGACGTGGCAGGCGGCCAAGAAACACAAAATCGTCGCCTCGTACGAAGTGCAGCCGAACTGCAGTTGCTTCTGGCCGATCCTGGAGCTCGGTCCGCAGAACAACGTGCAGGGCACGCCGGAGGCGGTCGGGGCTCACAACTACAAAGTCAATTACATGCCCGTCGTCACCTGGACAGCGCCGGTCACCAGCCGGTTTCTGCTGGAGGCGGGTGCATCGGCCAACGTGTTCGACAACAACACGCAGCGGACCGATCCCAGCGTCGGTCTGGACACGATTGCCATTACCGAGCTGTCGACGAACTTCCGCTACGGATCACGGGCGCTCAGTCTGACACACGCGGGCGGGTATAGAGTGCAGCACAACCGGCAGTATCGCCAGCGCGCATCAATGTCCTACGTCACCGGGCCTCATGCCCTGAAGACCGGCATCGAACTGAGTGAATATCAGGAAGGCGCAGCCGGCGTGGCCAATGATTCGAACCAGATCAATGGCGCCCGGTCATATGTGTTCAGGGATCGCATTCCGCAACAGGTCACCATCTGGGCGGTACCGTTCGAGGCGCTCTGGCGCTCGCGCGACATCGCGGCCTACGTTCAGGATCAGTGGACGATTCGGCAGCTGACGCTCAACCTTGGCGTCCGCTTCAATAATTTCAACGGGTACGCGCCTGAAACGCGCATGCCCGTCGGGCCGTGGGTGCCCGAGCGCGTGTTTCCGGCGACGAAGAACGCACCGAACTGGACGAACTTTAGTCCGAGGCTCGGCGCCGCCTACGACGTATTCGGGAACGGCAAGACAGCGTTGAAAGTGTCGCTGGGGCGCTACACGCCGTACTCGATTGCGGCGGTTGATATTCCCGCCAACAACCAGGCCACGAGCACGACACGAACGTGGAGTGATGCCAACGGCAATTACGTGCCCGACTGCGACTTGCGGAGTCCGGTCGCCAATAGCGAGTGCGGTCCGTGGTCGGACCTGTCGTTCGGGCAGATCCGAGGGGGTAGTACCCGTCGGGCGTCAGATGCGTTGGGCGGTTTCGACCGCCAGGACTACAACAGGCAGGCCTCGGTGTTGCTGCAGCACGAGCTTCGGCCGAACGTCGCGGTGAACGCCGGGTACTTCCGCACGTGGTATGGCAATTTCCTCGTCACCGACAATCAAGCAACGGCCGTAGCCGACTACGACCCGTTCTGCATCACGGTTCCAACAGACCAACGACTGCCGGGTGGCGGCGGGAATCAGATTTGCGGGCTGTACGACATCAAACCGGCGGTTTTCGGCCGGGTCGATAATGTCGTTACTCAACATACCCATTACGGCAAGCAGCGCGAGGTCTATAACGGCGTCGATCTCGGGATCGAGGCACGGATGTCCCGCGGGGCGCGGTTCGAAGCAGGCGTGGGCATCGGACGCACGGTGACCGACACCTGCGATTTGAACAACCTTCCCCAGGTGCTCCCGAACTTCATCGGAGAGGTCGCGGTATCGACGACCGTTCTGACGCCTCGCACATCCGACTTCTGTCACATCAGCCGCCCCTGGACAGCGGCAACAGGCCTGAAGCTGGTCGCCATTTACCCGCTGCCGTGGGCCTTCCAGTTCAGCGCGCTGTACTTCAACAAACCTGGAATTCCAATCGTTGCCAGTCGCGCGTATACGAACGCGGAGATTCGACCTTCCCTTGGTCGCGATCTCGGCCAGTGCCGTGGCGCCGCGACCTGCAACGCGAACGTCGTCATCAACATGGCTCCGCAAGACACCCGATTTGAAGACCGACTGCAACAGATGGACATTCGGTTCTCCCGGAGTTTCCGCATGCGGATGGTGAGGGTGCGGGGAAACGCGGACCTCTATAACCTGTTCAACGCGAGCAACGTCCTCAACACGACCACGCGGTACGCAGGCCCAACGGGAGGCCAATGGTTCCGGCCCCTGCAGATCCTCGGCGGCCGGATGTTCAAGTTCAGCGCGCAGGTCGATTTCTGATACGGGTGGAGGTTGACGTGAAAAGCATTCGAGTCATTTCAGCAACAGCACTGGGCCTGGCCGTGTCGCTGCTCGTCGCGACGCATGCGCAGAATCGCGTGACGAGTCTGCCGGCCGGCGGTACTCCACTGCTCCCCGACAACCTGGTGAACGGTCCCGCGCCGAGACTGCCCGACGGCCATCCGGATCTGACCGGACCGTGGCTCGGTGGCGGCTCGAACGCCGACATCGAGCGCGAAGGAGGCTTGAAGCCAGGCGAGCTGCCGCTGCTGCCCTGGGCGAAAACGCTCAGAGACGGACGCAAAGAACAGGACGAGCCGTATGTCGCCTGCCTGCCGATGAGCGTGCCGCGCATGAACCCGTATCCGTGGAGGTTCGTGAACAGCTATACATCGAAGGGATTGACCGAGATCTACATCCTGCACGAGCTGGGCGACGCCGGCGCTCATCGGGTCGTCTACATGGATGGCCGCAAACACCCAGACGATGTGTTCCCGACCTGGTACGGCCATTCGATCGGGCGATGGGAAGGCGACACGCTCGTCATCGACACGGTCGGTTACAACGACAAATTCTGGTTCGACAGCCGCGGCACGCCGCACACCGACAAGCTGCACACGATCGAACGGTGGACGCGCCCCAATTACGGCACGCTCATCGACGAATTCACTCTCGACGACACCGGAGCGTACTCGCGGACAGTCCAGTTGAAGTTCACGGCCAAGCGCGTGCGCCCGGATGTCGAGCTGATGGAAGACATCTGCACCGAGAACAATCAGGCGGGCATCGCGGGCGGCTACCGGCTGAACAGCGAGCAGAAATAGAGAAGGGATAGGAGGCGTGGCAATGAGAACCAAGCTCGGCGTTCTGATGGCGGGTCTCGGCTTGTTCTGTCTGACGGTGCCGGCCGTCGCCCATCACGGATTTGACACGGAGTACGACGCGAACAAGAAGTTCACGTTCACTGGTGTCGTGCAGAAGGTGGAGTGGTTGAACCCGCATATGCGCGTGTACGTCGATGTCACCGATCCGGCCGGAAAGGTGACCACCTGGAACATGGAAATGACGAGTCCGAATACCGTGCGGCGTCAGGGTTGGGGCCCGAAAGACCTCCTGCCGGGCGAGAAGGTCACGTTCACCACGTACGGAGGCAAGGTCGTGGAGACCAGGGGCTCTCTGGTGACGATCAAAAGACTGAGCGACGGCCGCGAGCTGTTTGTCGCGGGCGGGCCCGATGCGTCTGTGCCGAAGTAGGTGAGCGAAGGAGTGTGAGATGAAGCGCCTGATCGCGTTCAGCACCATAAGTTTGCTTCTCACCGCCACAATTGCTGCAGCGCAGCTCTCGACTGCGCAGCTGAGCGGCCGAGTCACTGATGAAAGCGGCGCCGTGCTGCCTGGGGCTACCGTAACCGCCACCCAGACCGCCACGGGCTTTGTGCGCAGCGACGTCACCGATGGGAATGGGGCGTACGTCCTGTCGAACCTGCCGCTTGGTCCGTACCGGTTCGAAGTCTCGCTGTCGGGATTCCGCACCTACGTGCAGACCGGCATCGTGCTGCAGGTAGGGGCCTCGCCGATCCTCAACGCCAGGCTCTCGGTGGGCCAGCTCGAAGAGTCCGTCACCGTGGAGGGCGCCGCGCCGCTCGTCGACGTCCAGAGCGCCGGCATCCGCGAGGTCGTCCGGAACGAGGAGATCCTCGCCTTGCCGCTCAACGGGCGCAACGCGGCGGAGCTCGTCCTCGTCGCGGGAGCGGCCGTGCAGACGACGACGGCGCCCAACCGGGCCGTGCCGGGCGGCCTGGGGATCTCGGTGGCCGGCGGACTGCCTTACGGCGTGGCGTACCTCCTCGACGGGGCCATGCACAATAACCCGCAGGACAACCTCAATCTGCCGTTCCCCTTCCCCGACGCGCTGCAGGAGTTCAGCGTCGCCACGAGCGGGCTCAACGCCCAGAGCGGGATGCACTCGGGCGCGGCGGTGAGCGCCGTGACGAAGTCGGGCACCAATCGCTTCAGCGGCAATGCGTTCGAGTTCCTCCGCGACCGGCGCTTCAACGCGACCGACCCGTTCGCGCAGATTGGACCGAACGGCAAGCGCGTCGATGATGGATTGCGGCGCAATCAATTCGGCGGCACGTTCGGCGGTCCGATCGTGCAGAACAAGCTTTTCTTCTTCGGGGCCTACCAGGGCACCACGGTCCGCCAGCAGCCGGCGGCGAACATTGCGTGGGTGCCGACGCCGGCCATGCTGGCCGGCGACTTCACGACGTTCGCCTCGCCCGCGTGCAACGGCGGTCAGCAGATCGCGCTGCGCGGCGGATTCGTGGACAACCGGATCGACCCCGCGCGGTTCAGTCCAGCCGCGCTCAACCTCCTGAAGCGTCTGCCCGGCACGACCGAGCCGTGCGGCCAGATGACGTACACCCTGCGGAACGACAGCAACCAGATGCAGTCGATCGGCCGGATCGACTACCAGCGGACGCAGGACGACACGATCTTCGGACGCTACATGGCGACGTCGGCCACCGCTCCGATTCCCATGCGCGAGGGCGACACCATCCTGTCCCTGTACGACAACGCGAACAAGGTTGGGCTGCTCGGCCTCGACGCGCTGGCGCAGTCGCTGGCGATTGGCGACACGCGCGTCTTCGGATCCAACACCGTCCACGCGCTCAGGTTCGCGTTCAATCGATCCGCTGTCAGCCGCCTGGCGCCGGCGACGTTCGACCCGTACGACCTGGGCATCGACGCCTACAGCTATCAGCCCGACGTCATGTGGATCGAGGTCCAGGGCGGGTTCTTCGCCGAGAACCCCGGTCCGAGCCGCTTCGTGACCAACGCGTCGCAGGTCAGTGACGACCTGACGCTCGTGCGGGGCAATCACCAGCTGTTGTTCGGCGGCAGCTTCGCCTACTGGCGCTACTACTTTCAGTCGCACGCGCGATCCGGCGGCGTCTGGCAGTTCACCGGCGACGCGACCGGGCGCGGATTGAGCGATCTGCTCCTGGGCAGGGTCGGCCGGCTCGAGCACGGCGGACCCGCCATCCTGCCGATGGACCAGTGGTACATGGGTTTTTACGGTCAGGACACCTGGCGAGCGGGCCGTCGCGTCACGATCAACGGCGGTCTCCGCTGGGAGCCGTACTTCGGCCAGAGCGTCCGCAACGGTGCCGTGTACAACTTCATCCCCGGGAACTTGCGGAACAACGTTAGAAGCACGGTGTTCGTGAACGCGCCGGCGGGTCTGGTGTACCCGGGCGACCAGGGATTCGCCACATCAGGCCGGCGAGGGGTCCACACCCAGTGGCTGAATTTTTCGCCGCGCGTCGGGCTTGGCTGGGATGTGTCGGGCAACGGCCGCACGGCGGTTCGCGCTTCCTATGGGCTTACCTACGACTTCCCGAATGCGGAGTACATGCTGATCAACGCCAACTCGCCGCCCTTCGGGAACCGCTCCATCATCCAGGATCCGCCCGGAGGCTTCGATCGTCCGTACGCTCACCTCGGCGGCGATCCGCATCCCATCGCGACCAGTCGAGACACGCGCTACCTGCCGTTTGGCGCCTATGGCGCCATCGACCCTGACATCAACTCGCCGCGCATCCAGCAGTGGAACGTGACGGTGGAACGGCAACTCGGCGCAGTCTGGCAGGTGTCCGCCAGCTATCTGGCGAGCCACACCGATCGACTCTGGAATCAGGTGGCGCTCAATCCGGGCGTGTTCCTCGGCCTCGGTCCATGCACGCTCCAGGGCGTCTTCTATCCGACGTGCAGCAACCCGGGGAACGTCAACGCGCGACGCGTGTTCTCGTTGTCCGGTGAGAACCCGGCTGCGGCAGCGCTCATCGGAAACCTGGACCTTCACACCGATCTCGGCATTCAGAACTACCGCGGCTTGAAGCTGTCGTTCCAGCGTCGCGCGGCGGCCGGGCTGAGCATGAATGGGAACTACACGGTGTCGCGCTGCTTCGGCGACCCGTCGTTCCAGACCGGTGGGTTCCCGCAGATTGCCAACGGCTACACCGACCCGGAGCACCCGGAATTCGATCGCGGCTACTGCGATCAGGATCGGCGGCATCTCGGCATCTTCGTCGCCGGTGCGCAGTCGCCGCAGCTCGCCGGCCGGCTGGCGAACGCCGTGCTCTCCGACTGGCGGGTGTCGGGCATCCTCACCGCGCGGTCGGGGCGGCCGGTCAACGTCATCGCCGGACAGGACCGCGCGCTCAGCGGCATTCAGAATCAGCGCGTCAACCAGGTGCTCGACAATCCGTATGGCGACAAGAAGACGCCTGAACACTGGCTCAACCCGGCCGCATTCGCACAGCCGGCGCTCGGCACGCTGGGGAATTTCCGGCGTAACAGCTTGCGAGGGCCAAGGTACTGGTCGATCGATCTGGCGATCTCGCGGCTGATCGCCTTCGGCGCCGCCCGCAAGCTGGAGCTCCGCGTGGAGACGTTCAACCTGCTCAACACGTTCAACTGGGGGCCGCCCACGCTGGCTTTTGGCGCCGATCGAACGCACACGAACTTCAGCTCGGGCGCGTTCGGACGGATTACGTCGATGGAGGGCACTCCGCGCATCATGCAGTTTGGCGTGAAGTACGGGTTCTGAAGGATTCTCGCGATCACGAGCCACGGAGAACGAAGACACGGATGTAATGTCATTTTCTCCGTGACTCCGTGGCACGTGCGTGGAGGCGCTGGTTACCTGGCGCCCGAACCCGTCGAACCCGTGGGATAGAAGTTCAGAAGACGAACCTCGATTGGCCCCCCTTCAAAGCGTCAGCGGGGTTCGCTCGTATCGATCAAAAAAGTCAGCGACGGCCGCGAGCTGTTTGTCGCCGGCGGGCCCGATGCGTCGGTTCCCAAATAGGTGAGCGCCACGGTGCGCGGGTTTGTCAAGCACGCCTGATCGGCGCACGTCGGGCAGAAGTGCGGAAACCACGAGGAGGAATGTCAATGAAGCGCCTGCTCAGGGACTTGTCTATAAGTACGATCAGCCTTGTTCTCACCGCCACGATCGCCGCAGCGCAGCTCTCGACTGCGCAGCTCAATGGCAGAGTCACCGATGAGAGCGGCGCCGTCCTGCCTGGGGTCACCGTCACCGCGACACAGACTGACACCGGCTTCGTCCGAAGCGATGTCACCGATGGAAACGGGGCGTACATCCTGTCGAACCTGCCGACGGGTCCGTATCGACTGGAGGTGTCGCTCGCCGGTTTCCGCACCTACGTCCGGACGGGCATCGTCCTGCAGGTGGCCGCCTCGCCGGTCATCAATGCGGTCCTGGCCGTCGGTGGCCTCGAAGAGTCCGTGACGGTCGAGGGCGCCGCGCCGCTGGTGGATGTGCAGAGAGCGGGCATCAGCGACGTCGTCCAGAGCGAGAAGATCGTGGAGCTGCCGCTCAACGGCCGCAACCCGGTCGAGCTCGTGATGATCGCCGGAGCCGCCGTGCAGACCGCCCAAGCGGAATCTCGGTCCTTTGCCGGAGGCATAGGTATATCGGTCGCCGGCGGACAGGCCTATGGCGTGGCCTACCTGCTCGACGGGGCCATGCACAACAACCCGCAGGAC
>Ga0209515_10010843_pt1 | contig 10043 bp, 11 predicted proteins | sample Subgroupgradi54m_FD_187454 | JGI IMG/M metagenome (GOLD analysis project Ga0209515, IMG submission 187454) | Subsurface groundwater microbial communities from S. Glens Falls, New York, USA - GMW60B uncontaminated upgradient, 5.4 m (SPAdes)... ...
GAAAGGGGACATTTCTATTCTTGTTTAATAGTAAATTTTGCCCCCTTGACAAGCAGTTTTAAATATGTTCATATATAATATATACATGAAAAAACTGCTCAAGAAACTTTCGGCGAGATCCTCAACCTTCAATTCTCGATTCTCAATTCTTCGAAAAGGTTTTACGCTTATCGAGCTTCTTATCGTTGTTGCGATTATTTCAGCTCTTGCAATTGCTGTATTTGTAGCTTTAAATCCAGCCCAAAGACTTAAGGACGCCAAAGACGCAAGAAGAACCGCGGATGCAGATACTATTTTGACAGCGATTCATGCAGCTATTGTTGACACTAAAGGAACATTACCTGCAGGACTCACAACGTCTATGCTAGAAACTCAACTTGGCACAGGTACTTCAGCTCAATGTAGCCCAGTTGCAACTGTAGGATGTGCTGTAGCAGCAAGTACAGCTTGCGTTAACCTTACAGCGCCGCTTGCTAAATACTTAAAAGCAATGCCCATCAGTCCAGACTTTGGCGCTACGACATATTCAGCGGTAAGCACTGGTTACTCGGTTACCGTCGACGCCAATAATATTGTTACCATCAAGGCTTGCGGTACAGAAGGTGCGGTTGGTATTTCTGCATCCCGCTAGGGTATGATTCTGTTTAGAAAACCTCTTGTTTGCTATCTTGGTAGCAATTTTTTAGAAGTATTTGAAACGAATAGCAATAACCAACAAAAGCTCTCTTTCTCTCCTTTATCCATCCAACACTCAGAAATAGTTGACAAAAAAAAATATTCAGAAGAGCTTAAAAAGTTCATTGAAGGATTAAAGCTAAAAACCGGTAAAGGAATTATTCTTTTATCCGCCGAGCTTGTTTATGCAAGTGATATTGATATTACGGGTAAAAATGAAAAGGATGAGGCAGAGAAATTTTTAACTGCGCTTCCTTTACTCAGAAGTAATATTGCCACAATTTCGCTCCACAACAAAAATAAACTCAGAATAATCGCAGCGAACAGAAAACTTTACGAAGGAGTTGTGGAAGTACTTAAAATGAATAACATTGAGATTTTTTCTGTCGTTCCTGTTTCTGTTTTTCCCAATAGGACAAATGATCAGGAATTTACTTCGCAGGAAGCCAAAAAGATTATAGGAGAGAAAAAGATACTTGAAGGATATAATTTCCTTCAAAGCAAACAACAACCTCAGGCTGATAAAGACTCAGTTCAAATCGATCCGATTCTTGAGGGAGAAGAAAAAAAAAGTATAAAAAAACAGCTTATACTTCTTATTCTCAGTCTTTTACTATTAGCAGGTGCTGCCGGATATTTTTTATTATGGCCCGAAACTATTCCAAACCCCTGGTTTAAAAAGCCGGCATCTCTACAACCAAAACCAACCATAACGGTAATAGTTCCTTCTGTAACGTCTCAACTCAGTCCCAGCCCAACTACAAAACCTTTGATGGATAAATCGGCCATAAAAATTCAAATTCTCAATGGATCAGGCGTTGAAGGCCAGGCAGGAAAATTAAGTGATCTCCTAAAAGGAGCTGGATATAACAATGTTACCATAGGAAATACAAATAATTTGGGACAAAGAACAACAATTATATATAACAAGCTTCTACCAAAAGATATGCTTGTCGGCATAACGGATGCAATGAAAAACGATTTTCCTGATCCAACATTACAAGAGACGAGCCAATCGGCAGAATATGATATTCTTATTACTACAGGGACATTTTAGCTCTTAAGAACCCTCCTTGGTGGGTAATTTAGCACACGACGTCAGGAATTATTATAGCACGCTTCCGCCGCAGGAGTTGGTATTTTTTCAGAACCGCATTTGCAGTTTGTGGGCTTAGAGGAATATATCAGGAATCTTAAAAGGGGATTTCAATAATCTTTTCTGTCTTTTATGCGACCGTCAGACCCATGAATAAAAACTGCTGTTCCGGATATAGCATTGTTTTTTCTGCATATTTTATAGCCTCTTTTTGGTCGATAAATACATTATCTGCCGTACCCGATGTTAAATTGGTAACTGCCCATTTTTTCCCATAAGGAAGACTGTGTTGATTTTCTTTACCTTTCTCAACGGCTTCTTTATACGTACGAATTACTGGATTATTCTGATCTGTATTGTGTGGTACTTTCTGCATAGTAAGTACTATTTTATAATGCTGACACTAGTAATTATATCACTTTCTGTCATTTGTTTGCCAGTCTATCTCAAAATACTATAGGGTGGCTGACGGGTGATGCTCCCGCTACCTCCTGTACCACAGACAGGCGTTCTGCTGTTGAACTACAGCCACCATAATTACGTTAACTCGCTTAATCTTTTCCGGTCATCTGTATAATGATGAACTAAATAATGACAATTCTGACAAAGCCAAATTAAATTCTCAATACCGTTGTTGTTTCTATTTTTATCTATATGGTGAACTATCAATACTCTGGCATTATCTAATCTACATAAAACACAGATTTCCTCTTTTCCAGTAGATCTTAAAATTCTTCTATAGGCTGACTTTCCATGTTTCCAATTAGCATGATTTTCCCCTGTAAAAAGAATTGTATTTCTCCAAATAGTTTGACAAGTTTTGCTGCAGAAAAATTTCTTACTTTTAGAACTTCTTAGATCTTTTAGTGATCTATAGACCTCTTTATTACAGATAAAACAGTTGACTCTTTTGCCTTTGTATTGCGATTTAGTTCTGCATATCGTCGAGCAGTATTTGCCCCATCCCTTAGCAATATGACTTGGTTTTGCATAAAAACTAGACTTACAAACTAGACAAGCTTGAATTGGCATTAACAACTAATTTTAATGTGCTTAGCAATAAATGTCAAACCGACCGACGGATTCTGCACAACCTGATAAGCTAACTACAAGAAAAAGATTTTGACAAATTATGCTGCGCGCCAGAGAGGAATCGAACCTCCAACCTACTCCTTAGAAGGGAGTTGCTCTGTCCATTGAGCTACTGGCGCCAATATTACGTACATTGTACCAAAAAATAGACTTAAATCCAAACCTAAATTTTGCTATAATCAATCTAATAATGCGTATTGGAAAAATTCAAAAAATTTTACCCATAATTTTAACTTTTCTTACATTCTTTGCCCTTTGGGGAATGTTATATTTTTTGATCTACATCCTCAATTTTTTTTCGGCAAAAGAAAAAATAGTTCTTTCACTTAGAAAAACAGACATATTGGTGGGGTTCGTAATCTACATTAAAACTTCTATTGATTTTGCAATCTTTATTGGAAATATTATGCATAAAAATCCCGGATGGAAAAAAAGAATTGCAATTGAATTTGGCACGGCTTTGGGAAACGGACTGGGAACATTTTTTATTCTTATTATTTGGGTATTCTTCAAGGAAGTACCGATTCTCATGGCATTAATGATTATTCTCGCATCTTTTTTGCTTTTGCAAATGGCTGAAGAAAGCGTTGAGATGTTTTTGAAAAAAAACAATCTTTCTTATATTTCTGTTCCTCTGCTTTTTCTTCAAAAACAACTTAATCTTATAAACAGAATAAGTGTAAAATTGTTTAAAAATGTCATACCAAATCTTAATGTCCTAAATACAAAGCCATTATCCTTTTTAAATCTAGCCATATTTTCTTTTACAATTCCATTTATTCTTGGACTTGATAATTTTGCAGGCTATATACCGCTTTTTTCAATCGTAAACGTTTACGGATTTGCAATCGGTGTTTTTGCAGGACACATGCTCTTAAATATAGGACTCTTTATTTCTCCCAGTAAAACAGTCTGGATTGTAAAAAATCCAATCGTACTTCTGCTTGGGGGAATAATATTTATATTCATTGCTCTTTTTGGTTTTTACGAAGCAATAAAAATTCTCAAGGTTTTATTTTTTAATCTGTTATAATAATTTAAGTGAGAACGTTTTTATCCTATCTTCATAAGAATCAATTTGTTGCAGCTCTTTTTATAATAGTTCTAGGTCTTTTTCTTATAAAAGTTAAGGAAATCCTTATTATTCTTTTTATTTCCTACATAGTAATGACGGCTTTCCGCCCAGCCGTTCTTTTTCTGAACAGAAAAAAAATTCCCTATATAATTTCTGTTTTAATTCCCTATATTGTCCTAGGTATATTTTTGATAATATTGATTTTGCCTCTTTTTCCCTTTTTTGTAATTCAAATTCAATCACTTACAAGCAACTTTCCTATGTTTTTGGAAAAATCCAGTCAGGCTCTGGGATTTAAAATAGATTATTCGAATGTAAATTCTTCGATAAATTCTTTTTTTCAGACAGCAGGCGGAAATTTATTTTTTATAACCGGGCAGGTTTTTGGAGGGATAATTTCTGCGACAACTATAATTGTTGTAAGTTTCTACCTTCTCCTTTATCATGACAGATTTGAAAAGCTTATTATTCATTTATTTCCACAAGATAAAAAAGAACAAACAAAAGAAGCGTTTCTTAAAATTGAAGAAAAACTGGGAAAGTGGTTACGAGGTCAATTAATTTTATCGCTTTTAATAGGAGTTTTAAGCTGGGTATTTTTAACATTTATAGGAATAGGATATGCTTTGCCTTTGGCTTTTATCGCAGGGCTTCTTGAGATTATTCCGATGATTGGTCCTATAATTGCAGCTGTTCCTGCGATAATTGTAGCTTTAACTATTTCTTCGGGACTGGCTGTTGCGGTTTTAATAGGATATATTGTTATTCAAACGATCGAAAGTAATATTTTTGTGCCAAAAATTATGCAGTCCGCGGTGGGACTCAATCCCGTAATTATAATTATTGCAATTCTTGTAGGAAGTAATCTTTTGGGAGTTTGGGGAGCACTTTTGTCGGTTCCTTTTGTATCGGTTGCCACAATTATCCTAAGCGAATTTAAAGACTAACCAAAAAGACGGGAGCGGGCTGAATCCATCAGCCCACGCGAATGATGATCACGCCGAACCAGAGCATCTCAGTAGACAGTCTTCGAACGTATTTTAGCTCTATTGAGCTTCTTGAGAAAGAGTATTGTAGATTGAATTACGCTGCAGAGTTTTGAGGTTCTGTGAAACGTACTTTTCCGGCCCATGGCTCCTTGGGATCATTAATTTCCTCACCAACGATCAATTCATCTCTGTCATTTGAGCTGCGCACTCGAGAAACACCAAAGCCGTACCACGTGCTCCTACTATGATGGATGGTGTCTTCTCTTGACGCTTCAATCTCCACGGACTCGCTGCAGCTCATTGGACTTTGTAAACTTGGGCCAAGATTTTCCAAAATTACATACTCCCCAGGCTTAAGCTCTGACCATGTTCTTTCGCCTATAAAAAGCCTCACTGGGTTCCGAGTTCTAATAGCAGTTCTTAACCTACCATCTACCTTTTCTATTGTCATAACTATATTACTTTAAAAACAATAATAACTCTTGTATCACATTAAATTTGCGTTGTCAACATTACATAGGATATAATTTATGAATCAAGCGGGTGTAGTTCAATGGCAGAACACAACTTTTCCAAAGTTGATACGAGGGTTCGATTCCCTTCACCCGCTCATTCACAAAGTGCGTGAGTGAGACCCACCCAATGGGGCAATATGTTCTCGGGCGAAATAATCTATTCCTCCGTTTGCAACTACAGAATTAATATCAACTGCTCTCCCAAAAACAATTTTTATATTTCCATGCGCATCAGGAATGGATCTGACAGGAACTAACTGTATGAAATGGTCTCCCTCGTTAATTCTTTTTAGAAAAACAGTAGCTTTTTCTGGAAAACGAAAATCATCAGGATCACTTTCTCTTCCTTGAGGAAGCCATAACGATGCTCCGCCATCAGCTATTCTTTGCATAAATTTTTTGTTAAGACCCTGTTTATTTACAACCTCGCCTTCTTCATTATGCTTAGGAATTGCTACCATTTCACAACCGAAAGAATTTTTAGCAACAATATCAAAAAAAACGCCCGATAAAACCCGCATTAACTTTGCTTTTCCAAGTCCTCTTTGCACAATAATAAAGGGTTCCCGCACCTGATCGTTATCAACGCTAGATCGAGCATTTTCTCCGACTTTCACCATTTCAAAATATTGCCCAACATTATTAAGAGGACCGCCATATGTATGGTTAGCAATAAGAATAGTCGGACCAGATGGAGGAATATGTTCTTGCCCCTTAACTTCTATGCTAAGACTTGAGTGTTCATTTAATTTTGAAACCTCGTGAGCGACTGAGATTCGCTCGCCCCTCCCATGCCCTTACTACAATTTTTCTAACAAGTCTTCGGCCCTCTGGACTTAAACCTTCGCGCATTATTCGATCAGTTGCAAAGGCGATTGCGTACGCCATCAAAACATTTCTAATGAAGGGCGATGGTTTTTGTTCAGCGCCAGTATTCCTTAGAAATTCTCTCATTGAGAGATTATAGCAAAAAGACGAGATTTTTTAAAGAAATCTGTCGGGGACAGAGGACTCGAACCTCCGACCTCACGGTCCCAAACCGCGCGCTCTAGCCAACTGAGCTAGTCCCCGCCTCCGTTCATTTGGTGCCGCGAGAGAGAGTCGAACTCTCACGCCCTTACGGACAAGGGCTCTTAAGGCCCTCGTGTCTGCCATTCCACCACCGCGGCAATATGGTATATTTTACTTTATATTTAAAAGCTATTCAAGCATGCGAAGGTGGCTCGATTCCTAAAGAGCGAAGTGAGTAATCCAAAAGCTCCTTCATCTCGTCTCTTCTATTATCACTTCCCAATAGAATTCCAATTATTTTATGTCCGCCATAATCAAGATATGTCACAAGACAAAGTCCGGCTTCAGGAGTATATCCAGTCTTGACCCCCTTGACTCCCGGATAGCTTGTTAGAAGATTCGTCTCATTTTCCAAATAAAAATCTTTGTGAGTTTTTGTTTGAGAAATAGTATAGCTAAAGGTTGATACTACTTCGTTAAACAAGGGAAAATTTAGAATTGCATATCTTGTTATAACAAGAAAATCATAGGCGGTTGTATATTGTTTTCCCGATCCTGAAAGCCCTGTTGGGTTTGTAAAATTAGTATCAGACAGTCCAAGAGATTTTGCTTTTTTATTCATGGCTGTTATAAATTTAGCTCTTCCACCCGGAAAATTATTTGCAAGTGCTTCTGCCGCGTCATTTCCTGAGTGAAGCATAAGTCCATACAAAAGTTCTTTCAAAGATAAAACTTCCCCAGACATAAGTCCCATTGAATCCTCTCCAACTAAATCTTTTTTAGTTACAAAATATTTATCATTTTTTTTCTTGTTTTCCAAGGCAACAATTGCAGTCATTATTTTTGTAAGAGATGCCATTGGAAGTTTTTCTTTTGCATTTTTCTCAAAAAGAACTTTATTCGTTGTTAAATCATAAATTAGAGAAGAACGGGCAGAGACTTCCGGCGTTTTAATGGCTCCGATTGTCCGGTTATTGAAGTCGGGCAGCCAAATGTTGAGTGTTGAGACTTGTCCGTTTTTAAAAAGAGTTAAAAAATTGGGCAGGGGAGAGTATGTTGTGTTGTTGGAATCCTGGAATTTTAAAAATGTTAAGAACAGTGTTAATCCTATAAAAACTGCGAAGACTAAAGAAATCAAAAGTTTCTTCACAAAATTAAATTCTATCACAAATTGGCCCCGATTAATCCGCCAGTTGGCGGAGGGGTTGACTTTTAAACTTAAAAGTAATAATACTATTTAATGAAAGGGGGTGAAAATATGTTATCTGTAAATTTCCTGGCAATTCTTGTTGCAGCAATTGCAAATATGGTCATCGGATTTGTTTGGTACGGTCCGCTTTTGGGCAAACAGTGGATGAAGCTGTCTGGGCGAACAAAGGAGTCCATGGTAAAAGAAAAAAAAGATATGCCAATGGTAATGGGCTCAATGTTTGTTGGGGCACTTGTAATGGTGTATATTCTTGCATTATTTGTGAAATATGCAGGCGCAACAACACTTGAAATAGGAGCTAAAGTTGGTTTTCTGGCATGGTTAGGTTTTGTCGCAACCACGATGCTACAAGACGTTCTTTACGAAAAGAAAAATAGGCAATTGGCCGGAATTAATCTTGGTTTTAATCTTGTCGCGCTTGTTATAGCAGGAGCAATCATTGCGGTTTGGAAGTAGCTGTTAAATTTTTGAAAAAATTTTAAGCTGAGATAAGCTTTCTGATTTTTTTTGCTCTTGTTGTTATAAAAATTCTCAAAGCACTGGAAAACATTCTCGGTTTTCCGACTAGAAATTGTGCATTTTTTTTGATCTCCAATTCCTAAAGTCTGAAAATCCTCTCTTTGAACAACTGCTTTTTTAATAATATTTTTACACTACCTTTATAATAAAGAAGAAATTTACAAGGGGTAATTTATAAATCTCTGATTCAGGCTCAATAAATAGGGGGACAATTCGAACTTCTGGTATTATTTATGGCGCCGGAACCTTGAATAAGTATGTGGGATTAATCCTTTCTTTTTTAAAAAAACTAATTCAATAGAGGTTACTGTCGATGTCCTCATCTCATACAAGGAATTGAAAATCGTCTAAAAATCGTCTATAATTCGTCTATAGATTGTTATGTTTCAACCTCAATACACCATTACTGATCGCCTGTTAGCTAATATCAAACGAATTAATGCTTCAGTTAATGAATTAAACGACAAACGTTTTCCCAATATAGTGCTTTTGGAATTAGAGAGAAGCGCCCGTGAGGTATCAACTTATGCCTCAACAAGTATTGAAGGCAATCCACTTCCCTTAACTGAAGTAAAAAAGATTCTTAAATTAAAACCTTCCCATATGCGAGATAGCGAGAAAGAAGTGCTTAATTACAATAAAGCGTTGCAAGATTTAAATAAGCAGCTTGAGAAAGAAACGGTAACATTGTCTTTACCTCTCATTTTGAAAATCCAGAAACATGTAACAAACGGGCTGCTGCCAACATTTGAAACAGGACGCCTAAGAGAAAAACCGGTAGTAGTAAATGATCCAAGAACTGGACAAGCTGTGTATCTTCCGCCCGATGTCAAAGATGTACAACCTCTCATGGAGGATTTAGTTACATTTACTAACAATAATAAAGAGAACATAGATCCCCTGATATTGGCAGGGATATTTCATAAACAAATGGTTATTATCCATCCGTTTATGGACGGTAATGGAAGAACAACTCGCCTAGTTACTAAAGTCTTGCTTGCTGCGATGGATCTCAATACATTCAATCTATTCAGTTTTGAGAATTATTATAATCAAAATGTTACAAAGTACTTCCAAACAGTTGGAGAATTTAGCAATTATTATGAACTTGTCGCAAAAATTAACTTTACCAACTGGCTTGAATACTTTACTGAAGGTATTATTGATGAATTGTTACGAGTGCAAAAATTACTTCCAACGGTTTCTGTAAGTCCTGAGACAGAAATCCAACCGTATCACAAAAAAATACTTGAGTATATCCAAAAAAAAGGTTTTATTACTGATCAGGAATATGCAAAGCTCACTGACCGCTCAAAAGCAACTCGAGCACTTGATTTTCAAAAGCTCATTGAACTTGGTTTAATTGAAAGACGCGGCAAAGGCCGCGCGACGTACTACGTTTTGAAGGAAAAATAAAAAACCACCCACTAAAGGGGTGGGTGAACCTATTCTAAGTATTACCTCGCCTACCATTGCAACAAGCGGGGCCACTACTTTAGGGTTTCCAAAAAGGATTTTGAAGAGACTCTTAAAAGTTTTGTTAGAAGCATTAATCTTTCGCCCCAATACATAGACGAGCTTGTAAGTACAGTAACTACGGAATGGGATAAGAGACAAAAAGAAACAAATAGAGATAGGGTGAATATAGATAGCAGAATTTCAGAGCTGAAGCTTCAGGCAAAAATGGCTGCTGATAAGATTAAATACCTTACTTCGGAAACCGCTATTAGATATATGGAAGAAGACATTATCAAGGCAGATCAAGAAGTAGCTAATTTAGTTGCTCAAAAACAAAAAGCAAACAACAGCGAATCTGCTGATATGGGGACTGTTATGAAGTATATAGAATATTTTCTGGAAC
>Ga0209515_10010844_pt1 | contig 10043 bp, 12 predicted proteins | sample Subgroupgradi54m_FD_187454 | JGI IMG/M metagenome (GOLD analysis project Ga0209515, IMG submission 187454) | Subsurface groundwater microbial communities from S. Glens Falls, New York, USA - GMW60B uncontaminated upgradient, 5.4 m (SPAdes)... ...
AATAAACGCACTCAAAAAGATGAAAGCCGTCACCACAAACGCCCCGACTTTTAATTCGAGATTGGATTCTTTTGGCATATTTGATTTCTCCTGTTATCGTTTAAGACCAAAGACCATAGACTAAAGACTTTTTTAAACCTATGGTCTATAGTCTGTGGTCTACGGTCTACTTAACATGTCCAAAGACCAAATTTTCATCGTCGGTGATCGGGCCGTGCGCATCGCCGTGGATAAACTGTTTTACGACCGGATGGTTGGAGCGTCTGATCTCCTCCGGTTTTCCATCGGCAATCACATGGCCGCGATAAAACATGGCAATCGAATCCGCCACCTTAAAAGCGGCATTCATATCGTGGGTCACCACAATCGAGGTGACCTTTAACTTATCGCGCAATTCAATGATCAAATTGTTGATGGCATCCGCCGTGATGGGATCGACCTCGGAGGTGGGTTCATCATAAAGGATAATCTGCGGCTCCATGCACAAAACCCGCGCGAGGCTGACGCGCTTTTTCATCCCGCCGCTCAACTTCGAAGGCGAAAGATTCTCAATTCCTTTCAAGCCCACCATCGCCAAACTATCAACGACCTTGTCTTCAATCGTCTTTTTATCCAGATTCATAAACTCATTCAAGACAAAAGCCACATTCTCCGCCACCGTCATCGAATCAAAGAGCGCCCCGCCCTGAAAGACCATGCCGATTTCCATCCGGAGTTTGTTATAAGATTTCTCATTGAGATTGGTGACCTCGACCCCGTTGACTTGAATAGAACCGCTGTCGGGCTTCATCAAACCAATAATACTTTTTAAAAGAACACTTTTCCCCACGCCCGAACGGCCGATGACGACCTTGGTCTCGGCGGTCTTGATCGTCAGGTCAAGGTTATTTAAGACCGCGTTATGGTCGAACGTCTTGCATAAATTTTTGATTTCGATCATGGATTTAATCAGGACCAGGTTACAGAAAAATCAATCGTGTCGAGAACAGAAGTGCTTATCCGTTTACTCACATCCAATATTTCGATAGAAACAATCCGTCCATCGGAAGAATAATCAAAAATTATTCCCTCTCTGTCTTGACTATCGGCAATAGCGACTCCCGGAAGGAACTCAATATTCATTAAATCATGTTTAGGATCAAATTGAACTCTCATACATCACCTCCATAACGTTCAAATCGGGATGTTAAATAAGCTGTAATCACAATCAGCTTACTGCTTTCTTCTTCGACTACAACTCTTAGCAGCATATCTTTATCTTTGACCTTATATTTTTTGTGATATATCTTGCGTTCCAAGTAAGATTCAATAGTTTGTTCCGGTAATTTTAATGTTTCGTGGATCCACTCTAAAGGGATTTCTCGTTGATTAATTTTCTTTAAAGCTAGCGGAATGATTTCGATCTGTTTCATCAATAATCTATTTTTGTTCTGGCAAAGGTTGCCACTTTTCTTCTTTTAAAATAATTGTTCCATCGCAACGGATCAGAACATCGAAATCAACCGGATATTCGCCGTCAAGCCAAGAATATCTAACTGAAAAATGCCCTTTCGCGGTCGGAGTGATTGTTAAATGCAGACCTTCTTTTTGACACTTTAATTCCTGGTCGATACTTTTTTCTATCTCTTTGCGGTCGTGTTCCTCCGTGAATTGTTTCAAACGACTCTTTAATAAACCCATTCGATCTTGGGCATCACAGCCGGGTCTCCCATAAACCCGAGCAAAAAAGCGGGCATAATCTTCTATATTATTTTTTGTAATTTGAACACCTTCTGTCTCTTGCATTACAAGAGTATTAAAATTTCCAATAATCAAATCTGCCCCGACCTTAACAGTATCATCGCTCAATAAATATGCTTTATCCTTTTCATCTACAGCCACAAAAGGACGATGGATCCATCGAGGGTCAGACGTAGAAGTCAAATGAAAGATAACACTGTGTTTCCAAAAGGGCTGCTCAAAAATTTCCCACTTGGCGTCGGCGCCGGGCGCTGGAAACACCTGGAGTGCGATTTGTTTTTTCTCTTCGAGGGTCGCGACGGATATAGCGCTATTGTTCACAGACAATATCACCACGGCCAATGCCATTTTTAAAATTTTGTAAGGTGTTTTCATTGGGAATGCCTCCTGGGGCGGCTTTTTTTCTGGAACCTTACGTGCAGGAAAAAAAGCCGCCCGTCGCATTACGAATTAAAAATAAAATAAAACATCGTCGTGAACATGCAGTCCGTTATGATGATCATGATAAAACTTCGCACCACCGAAACGGTCGTGGCCTTGCCCACCCCGTCGGCCCCGCCTTTGGCGGTCAACCCCTGATGACAACCCACAATCGCAATGATCATTCCAAAAAATATAGTCTTTGTCAAACCCGTCACGATATCTTTCATCGCCAGCGAATCATGCACCATATTGACATACATCGACGCGTTGATCGACAATTTAAACACACAGATCACAAATCCTCCGAAGATCCCAATCAGGTCGGAAAAAATCGTCAGGATCGGAAGCATAACGATCAAAGCCAGAAAACGCGGAACAACCAAATATTTCACCGGATTAACGGCAAAGGCCCGCAGCGCGTCCACCTGCTCAGTCACCGTCATCGAACCGATTTCCGCGGTGATGCCGGCGCCAATGCGTCCCGCGACGATCAAAGCGGTTAAGACCGGAGCCAATTCACGCGTTAAAGAAACCGCAACGACATTGGGAATATAAATCTCGGCGGAGAGCTTCAACATCTGATACGCCATCTGCAGCGCAATAATCATCCCGACGAAAAAGGCAACCAGCGCCGAGATAAGAAAACTTCCCGGCCCGATTCTCTTGGCCTGGCTTAAAAAACGGGTTCCTTTGAAAGGAGGAGTAAATACCCCCAGAATGGTCTGCCACCAAAGAACGGATAATTCGCCGACATAACTGACAAATCGGAAAACTAAACTGCCGGAGTTGGTGAGAATATTAGTCATTGAGAATTTCCAATGACCAAACCACAAATCACAAACAAATTACAATTTCTAAATCACAATACCAAAATATTTTGGTATTTATAAATTGAGAATTGTTTGTGATTTGTGGTTTGGTCATTACTTTTTTAGAATTTTATCTTCTGCTCCACTCCCATCACGTCCGAGGATTCTTTCAGAGGATTTTGCTGACTGTCTTTCTTCTGCAGGAAATATTTCAACTCTGAGGAGGAAACATCTTCTTTTCCTTTGCGCTTAATCGTCCATTCCCACTGGGAATTCCCTTCTTGCACCAGAGGCGATTTCGTTAAGGCTTCGATCTGTTCTCGAAAATGCTGCCGGTCGGATAAATCGATATTTCCTTCGAGATTGAAACTCATCCCGTCGGATTGAGTAACGGTCGTATTCACCAATTTCACCACCGGATAAGGGCCTTCGGCATTCAACACGATACTGTCATATTCTAATTCTTCCACCGCTCCCTCATACGAGGCGAGGCTGCCTTTGAGCATGATCCGATTAAGCGCTCCGGCCACTTGAATGGTGCCCGAGACTTCTCCTGGCGCATGCAGATCAGGATTGTCGACCCACAGAGCGAGAAAATCGGCCATGGGCATTTCATTGAATTGTAAAGCAAAATTCATTTTGTACGGAAAAATAAGTTCAAGTGAACCATTCACATTGACCCCGCCGACGGAACCCGTCGGAAGATATAAGGTGTGATTTTTGATCTGGAAACTTCCCATGAGCTCCTCAATGGGTTTTCGATTAAACAAAGAATACCGGCTGGTGATCCGGCCTTGCAGGAGGTGTTCTTTTTTATCCGCGGATTCGACCAGCTCAAGGGAGCTTTCTAACTGGGTCGAGATCTCGAAGAGGGAAGTTTTGAGATGTTCCAGATTGAGATGCAGTTGGTAATGCTGATCCGCCGTGGCCATCAACTCAAGCGCCATCGAACCTTTCCCCTTTTCTCCCAGGACAAGGTTTACTTTTTCATGCAGAAAATCTATTTGGCCGCTGAAAGGACAGGTCTCGATGGCAAAGGCGGGTTTACTACAAATCACAAATAACAAACCACAAACAATCCTCAATCCCCAAATCCAAATGTCCAAAACCATCCTATGAAAGGGACTGAGCATTGTTTGTGGTTTGTAAATTATTTATTGGGATTTATACAAATACCAAAAGATCGTTTTTGCGTTCGACTTTGACTTTGCTGCCTTCTTTGAATCGGCCGGAGATGATCTCCTCAGCGAGAGAGTCTTCCAGTAAACGCTGAATCGTTCGTTTCAATGGACGGGCGCCAAAGATGGGATCAAAACCTTTCTCAATCAAAAGATCGAAAGATTCCGGGGAGAGGATGATTTCAATCTGCTGTTCCTTCAGACGATTGGCGACCTCTTGGATATCCAATTTGACGATTCTGTAAAGATTTTCCTTCGTCAATGACTGAAAGACAATGGTGTCATCGATACGGTTTAAGAATTCTGGTTTAAAGGTCCGCTTCACCTCCTCCAGCAACCGCTCTTTCATGTTCGTATAACCGGTTTCTTCTTTTTGCGAAACAAATCCGAGAGATCCGCTTTTGCGCAGCAGATCGGCGCCGACGTTGGAGGTCATCAGCAGGATGGTATTACGAAAATCCACCTTTCTTCCCAAGCTATCCGTCAGACGGCCTTCTTCAAAAACCTGCAGCAAAATGTTAAAAATATCCGGATGGGCTTTTTCAATCTCATCAAAAAGCACAACCGAATAAGGACGACGACGCACCCGCTCGGTCAGCTGGCCGCCTTCTTCGTAGCCTACATAACCGGGAGGCGCGCCAATCAGGCGCGAGACGTTGAATTTGTCCATATACTCGGACATATCGATCTGGATCAGGGCGTTTTCATCCCCGAACATGAATTCCGACAAGGCCTTGGCCAGAAGGGTTTTTCCAACGCCCGTAGGACCCAAAAAGATAAAAGAGCCGATCGGTCGACGGGGATTCTTAATGCCCGCCCGCGATCGCCGCACGGAACGGGCGATGGCGTTGATGGCTTCATCTTGTCCGATCACGACTTTCTTAAGATAATCTTCCATCTTGAGGAGCTTTTCGCTTTCTTTCTGCTCGAGGCGAACCAACGGAATCTTCGTCCACTGGGAAATCACTCTCGCGATATCCTCTTCCCCGAGGGTGAGGGTGAGATTGTCCCGTTTCCGGGTCCATTCCCCGCGTATCCGTTCCAGCTCATCACGGGTTTCCCGTTCCTGATCGCGCATCTTGGCGGCCCGTTCAAAGTCCTGGCTTTTGATGAAAGCCTCTTTCTCTTTTTTCAACTGATCAATTTTCAATTCCAGATCTTTGATGTCCGCAGGAATCACCATCGCCTGCAAACGGGCCCGCGATCCCGCCTCATCCAGAATATCGACGGCCTTATCCGGCAGGAATCTTCCCGAAATATACCTATCCGAGAGCTTGACGGCCGCTTCAAGCGCTTCGTCGGAATATTTGACGCGGTGATGCGCTTCGTATTTATCCCTTAAACCTTTTAAAATCTGAATGGCTTCATCAACCGATGGAGGTTCCACCATGATCGTCTGGAAACGTCTTTCCAAGGCGGCATCTTTTTCGATGTGTTTGCGGTATTCATCGAGGGTGGTGGCGCCGATGCACTGGATTTCTCCCCGGGCTAAAGCCGGTTTTAAAATGTTGGCGGCGTCGATGGCTCCTTCCGCGGCGCCAGCGCCCACGAGGGTGTGCAGCTCGTCGATAAAAAGAATAATTTTGCCGGAACGTTTTAGCTCATCCATGATCGCTTTAATTCTTTCTTCAAATTGTCCGCGGTATTTGGTGCCGGCGATCATCAAGGCTAAATCCAGAACCACGATATTTTTGTCGCGCAAAATCTCCGGCACATCCCCGGTCACGATCAACTGGGCCAATCCCTCGACGATCGCGGTTTTCCCGACTCCCGCCTCGCCTAAGAGAACCGGATTATTTTTCGTGCGGCGGCTTAAAATCTGCACGATGCGTTCGATCTCATTCTGACGGCCGATGACCGGATCAAGTTTTCCGTCTCGGGCAAGTTTGTTGAGGCTGCGGCCGTACGCGTCGATGGCCGGGGTCTTGCCGGTTTTGACCGGTTCCTGCGTGCCAAATCCGGGAATCCCTGAACCCAATAGATCCATCACTTCATTGCGAACTTTTCCTAAATCCAGACCAAGATTCAAAAGAACCCGGTACGCCATGCCTTCGCCTTCTTTGATCAAACCCAGCAAAAGATGTTCGGTCCCGATATAGTTGTGGCCGAGCGCGCGGGCTTCCTCCGCCGACAACTCCAATGCTTTTTTGGAGCGGGGAGTAAAGGGTATATCGCCCAACACCTGAGTCTGTGGCCCGGGCTGGACGAGTTTCTCGACTTCAATGCGGATCGTCTCTAGATCCAGTCCCAACTTTTGTAAAACCGCGGAGGCCACCCCTTCGCCTTCGCGGATCAACCCTAATAAAAGATGTTCGGTCCCGATATAATCATGATTAAATCGCCGGGCTTCTTCTTTGGCGAAGACAATGACTTTTCTGGCTCTTTCCGTGAAACGATTAAACATCTTAATTCCCTCCTAACTTTTCTCGAATCAAAGCGGCGCGCTTAGCATCGCGCTCCGCCGCATTTAATTTCTTCCCTTCAATCTTTTGTAAATGCGCCGGCTGAATCATAATAAAAAGTTCGTTGATCGAAATCCGGCTGACATCTTTGACCATTCCCACGTCGATGCCGAGCCTGACCATGGACAAGAGCTCCACCGTCTCCTGACTGGAGATGATATGCGCGTTTTTAAGAATTCCAAGTGAGCGGTAAATCTTATCTTCCAGCATCGGGCGGTTCTGCAGCAAGAGCGCCTGACGAGCCTGTTCTTCCTGCTCGATCACCTGACGGATCAGCCCGTTGATATTCTGAATAATATCCTCTTCGCTGTGCCCTAAAGAAACCTGATTGGAAATCTGAAAAAAATTTCCGCTGGCCTGGGTTCCTTCTCCGTAAAAACCCCGCGATGCAAAGCTGAGCTTAGCGATCGCGGAGAGGACTTTATTCACCTGTTTCGTCATGACCAAAGCCGGCAGATGCAGCATCACCGACCCGCGCATCGCGGTCCCGGTATTCGTCGGACAAGCGGTCAAATATCCCCAGTCCGGTAAAAAAGCAAAATCCAGATTCTGCGACATCACATCATCAATGGCATTGATAATCCTCCAGGTCTCCTGCAGATTAAACCCGGACTGCATCACCTGAATACGCAGGTGATCTTCTTCGTTGACCATGACCGAAAGGACTTCTTCCTGAGAAACAATCAACCCCTTGCCGTCGGTGTTGGAAGAATGCTCATGGCTCATCAAATGCCGTTCAATGAGAAACTGCTTATCGACGTTATCCAATTCACTTAAACGAAGAAACATCGACCCTTGAAACATATTGTTGGCGCGTAAGGATGACTCAACGGTATTTAAAATCTCGCTTAAGTCTTTCTTGGCCGACCTATTGGGAAAATGCAGCTTAGCGAGATTACGCGCCAGACGGATCCGGGAGGACATGATGATATTGGCATTCGGCCCGGTGCCTTTGAGCCATTCGCCGGTATGATGGATGAGATCGTCGATTTTCATACTCTAGGTGTTTCCATTTTTCTTTTCCAATTCATGAATCCTATCGCGCAGCTGCGCGGCCTTTTCAAAATTTTCTGACTTGACCGCCTGCTGCAGCTGTTGTTTCAATTCTTCCAGGCCTTCGGACTTGGTCTTGGGGAGCTGCGTTTGAATATTGACCGGAGTTTTGCCCAGATGACGGCTGGAACCATGAATCTTTTTCAAAAGATTTCCTAAATGTTCTCGATAAGAAACATAGCATTCACTGCATCCCAGACGGCCGAATTTCCGGAAATCCTCATAATTCAAACCGCAGTTGGAACACTTGATCTTGACCTTCTCGACATCTTTCACCTGCTTGCCGAAATCCGCCAGCCCGGCCAAGAGATCCGCCAGGCCGAATTGCTGCTCCATCTGAACGTTTTTTTCCCGCGCGCAGTCTTCGCACAAATGCATCTCCGACATCTGTTCGTCGACGATTTCAGTCAAATGCACGGTCGCTTTCTTTTTCCCGCAGACATCACATTGCATAATTTTTTATTTTATTAAACGACTCCTTTATAAATAACGTCGCCGCAGTAATAAAGTTTCAGCCTGCATTTGTCCGATAGACCGAAGAAAAACCATCGAATTGCTTCTTGTTCATCCGCGTAATGATTATGCCAAGCCTCTCCATACGAAACAGTGATATTGTACGGATCGGCTTCAATGATTTGATCAATTGTTACGGAGAAACCTTTTTCATCTTTTAGAAATACTTTTAGAATTTTTTCCCCTTCTTCAAATCTGACTTCAGAGAAGTGTTCTAACTTTTGTTTTATGATTTCTTTCCAAACCAAAGCATTCTCCTTGAACCTCTAAGCTTCGTTCTCCATAAATTTTTTAGATGTCTTTTTCAATTTGTTTTCCTTAAGATGATGAATGAACAACAGCTACGGTAGAACCGGTGAATAGCTTATTCTTGTGCTGAGCTTGACGTTTCATATAATACTTGCCCAAACGTTCAATATTATGTCCAAATTTCGCTGAAACCTGATGACGTACAGTTCTAATTCTAGAAATAGTCGCATCGTCTTTCATTTTCTTACCCTCCCAAAAGTTCAAGTGGCGTAACTAACCTGGGCGTCGCCACACCCAACATGGCATTTACCCGATCAATATGACCGAATTTATTGGCGTTAGCCAGATGATTACAATTCCACGTCAAAAGAAAATCGCATTTATAATAAGTCGCCAAGGCCAAATGCATAGCATCACCTGTCGGATCTTTAGGCATAGTTTTGTTAATGATATAAACCTTGGCAATTTCAATAACCTCCGCATCCACAGGGAGAAGCGGTAAATCGTCAATTAACTCCAATGCTTCTTTTTGATTTGGATAAATCCCTCTTTCCAGCTCATCTAAAACAGGGTCGCTGGTGACAAGTTCATATTTATGGGCATGATTATCCCACCAATCCCGTGTCCAGTTACGGCGAGCAACCCCATCTCCGGTTCGGGACGGATTTCAAAATAAAAACTTGGAATTGAGGTTTCAATATAAACGCGTTTACGCATAGTTATGGTATTAAAACCTCACGCCCTCTTTCTTCGTCACCGCCTGAAAAAGTTTCATCAACTGCAAAGTCTGTTTTCCCGGCTGACCGCTGCCAATGGTGCGTCCGTCGACCTTGACCACAGGAATAATCTCCGCCGCGGTGCCGGTTAAAAAACATTCCTCGGCCATGTACACTTCATGACGGGTGATCAGGCGTTCTTCGGTTTTCATTTTTATTTGGGTGGCCAGCGTTAAAACGGTTGCGCGGGTAATCCCTTTCAAACAGCCCTGGCTGGGGGTCGAGAGAATCCCTTTCTTAATAATAAAAATATTGTCGCCCGTGCACTCCGCCACGTAACCGTTTCCATCGAGCATGATCGCCTCGTTGAAGCCGCTGTTATTTGCTTCGATTTTGGCTAAGATATTGTTCAAGTAATTTAAAGACTTCAGCTGCGGATTCAGGGCATCCGGAAAATTCCGCGGAGTGGGAACCGTGATGATCGCCATGCCTTTTTTATAAAGATCGTCAGGATAAAGGGTGATCTTATCGGTGATGATCACGATGTTGGTCTTGCCCTTGCATTTTCTGGGATCGAGCCCGAGATCTCCCTCGCCGCGGGTCACAATCACCCGGATATAAGCACCTTTAAGGTGATTGACTTTCAGAGTGTCAATGATGGCCTGCCTCAGTTCTTTTTTAGTCAGAGAAATCTGAATCATTAACGTATGCGCGGTCTCGTAAAGCCGGTTGAGGTGTTCATCTAATTTAAAAACCAACCCGTCGTAAGATCGAATGCCTTCAAAAACTCCATCGCCGTAAAGAAAACCGTGATCAAAGACGGAAATTTTGGCGTCTTCTTTGAGTACAAATTTTCCATTGAGATAAATCTTCATACGGTCCTTTCGTCAAAAGACCCTT
>Ga0209515_10010849_pt1 | contig 10041 bp, 11 predicted proteins | sample Subgroupgradi54m_FD_187454 | JGI IMG/M metagenome (GOLD analysis project Ga0209515, IMG submission 187454) | Subsurface groundwater microbial communities from S. Glens Falls, New York, USA - GMW60B uncontaminated upgradient, 5.4 m (SPAdes)... ...
GAATGGGCATATAGCTTAACTACGGCATTACCGGTCGGGGCACCTGTTTTTTTTAAGGCAAATGAAGCACTGGATAGAGTACCGCCGGTTCCGGTAAATGATTGGGATACACCCACAAAGGATGCTGACCGCAGTGAGGTAGTAACAGCATTTGCTCCAGCCAGAAAATCATACTGCGTAGCGACGATGCTGTTTTCAATGTCAAAGGTATTACCGGAAAAAGTTAAGTTGTTGAAAGTGTAGGACCCGGCAGCAGTAATCTTAATTGCTTTGTTGCAACTAATGAACTTGGTATTCGTTACCGCGGTCGCATCGGCGGTAGCGTTGAAAATCAGTGCCCATGTTCCGCTTGTCGGGGCCGTTGTAACTACGGTATTGAATGTGCAGCTATCAATAGTTGCCCCGGTCGGTGTAATTTCTCCGAAACTTGAAATCGTACAGGATCTTAGCTCAGAAGTGCTGGTGAGTGTTGCCCGGCGCATCTGTGAGAGTGTACTGGCATAAGCTTTAAACGCACTATTGGCCCCAACAGTCAACGTCCATACTGCATTGCCAGCGCCGCGAATTACACATCCAGCAGATGCGACACTACTTACAAAGTTACCTAACTGTACGGTTGTGAGGAAACTTGCTGCTCCAGCCAGAACCCATTCATAAAATGTATTAGCAATCGGGAAATCCTGATATACAAAGGTTTGATTTGTGTCTTTGAAAGATGTAATTGCAGCCTGACCAGCGGTTCCGAAATTAAACTTCCCCGCGCCGAAATACACTAAGCTAGTAGAGGTGAGAATGCCCCACGCATTCGCCGAAGACATCGCGGTCGCGAGTATATCCGAAAAGGCCCCAGGAGTACCGGCATTATCTCCAGAATAAGTTAATCCAGTGCCATAGCGTGTGGCATCAAAAACTATATTTACTGGCTTTACGGCACCACCACCAACTACTCCAACTATCTTCCCGCGTATCCCAATGCGCTGGATAGCAGTAACAACTGGGGTTCCTTGGACTACGCCTGGGGAAGGTGTGGAATTCGGGTCAACGACATAACACACCCAACCAAATGTGGTGTCTGTATTGCCCCCCACGAACCATGACTTGCTGTTCGACGGACCATCATTTGGTGACACACCGACCAATGTCGGCGTAGCATCGGAGGACATGGTGATGACTAATCCGCCATTTGCCTTTGTATCAAGTTGAGGAATTGAAATGCATTTAAGCCATTGAAAAATATGCCGCTGGTTAATCGATAAGTCTGTTGCGGCAAGAGAAGTATGTGCCCAGGCGGTAGCAGCAGATACTCTTCCTCCCACCGTGTTAGCTGACTGAATATAAGTATCAACACTGGCAGAGATCGCCGTAGCCCAGGTACCGAGAACGGCATAGTTGGTGGTTGCTTCAGCGAGGTCAACATTGGTAAGATCAGTTGTAACGGTAATGGCCATATTAAAATATTACCATTTTTAGGAAAACAAATTTCTCCCCAAAATTCAAGAGTGTAAAATAGTCTTGAAATTGGTACGGAGTTCTTAAACAAATTCTCTCTTTAAAGCTGCAGGCAAATCGTTTATGACCCGCCAGAAACTTCTTGGCAAAAGTTCTTTTAATTCCCGTTCCAATTCCCGTCTACTTTGGATTTCTACTTGCGCCAAAATTTGTTTCCTTTGAAGTCCATCAATCTTAATCACCCTTCGAAGCTCTTCTTTTCTCAAAATAAAGTAAAGGTCAAAAAAATCTCTGGGTTTAGCTCTTTCTATCAAAGCTTTAATCTTTTCTTCAACCAGAATTGCTCTGTCCAGTAAAAAAATACTGTAGGAAGGAGCCAGATTTGTAGTCACTACCATATTCTCGGCATTCGTCTTACTCGCCTCGCGGAGACGCAGGCCGCTTTCCCGGAATGATATTTGATTTTGGATTTTAACCTTCTCTTCAAACAAATTCACAATCATGTTTGCCAAATGCCCCCCGGATGTAGTCTTTGACTCGGTAAGCTCGATATTAATACCTTCGCTTGATAAATCAAGCAATGTTTCTTCCAGTACTTTCTCGTAATCCCTGCTCCTCCCAACCCCTGTAAAATCAAGGTCTTCAGAGAATCTTGGTGACCCAAAAACAATTCTTAATGCGGTCCCGCCCTTAAAAAGAAAATTCGGAGAACCCTTTTTTGTATAAAAACTGCGCAAAAACAAATGTTGGGTGTATTCCCTAATTATATTCTGGAAACTGGCTTCACTCTTGGTGGCCAGATTTTGTAAAAAGTTTCTATCCAGCATTTTCTTTAAATTTCTTTTTCGCAAAAGAAACTAATCCTTTCCTGGAAAATAACAACAGATATTCCTCTAATCTTTTAAAATTAATTTTTCCGAGCGTTAGCCTGTCGTTATACTCTCTTTTCCCAAGATAAACAAAATAAATAAAATCGGCCACTGCTTTTTCCGGTGTAGCCACATAAACTCCACTCCCATGCACGGTTTCCAGTACATACCCTGTGTAAGCCTCTTTTTTTATTCTTTTATAATTAAAAAGGCGTCCAGAAATCTCAAACTCCCTGGTTGATTTAGTGGTAACCGAAGTGACAGCATAAACTGATTCAGGAATTAAATTATAATAGGAAAGTGCGCTGTCCAAAGAAACATATGACGGGTAGTAAAGCCTATTGGCAATTACAAAATCGCCTGGCATGTTTTTTGATAAAGCAAAAAGCCCGCTCTTGAGACGAATGATAGCGCCCTTTTTAACATTATAAGAAAGAAACGCCTCCGCCGCCCGATCTTTCGCACCAAAAGTCATGATCAGCTCTTTTGGAGTAAATATCGACAAATTCAGGGAAGAGAAATGTTTTTCAACCTCATACAAATTCAGTTTCTTCATAATATTATGATAATAGTGAATTCGAGTGTTTTTGTCAATACGTACTTCAACATAGCCATATTAAAATATTACCACAAATTGTGAGAGTATAAAATGGTCTCGGATTATTTAAAGCGAGATTTGCAACTTGCTTCCCAACGCTGTGGAGATTCTCTTAAGAAGTGAAAGAGAGGGGTTTGCATCCATGCTTTCTATTCTGGAAATTGCTGCTTGAGAAGTACCAACCTTTTTAGCAAGCTCTCGTTGGGACAGATTACTTTTAAGACGGGCTTCAATAAGTTTTCTACCCAGCTGGTACTCAACTTCAGATTCCTCCCATTCTTTCTTGAACTCTGGATTTTTGAGGCTTTCTTTTAGATGATCTTCAAATGCATAAATTAATCTTTTGTTCATAATAATGAAATTATATCATCTATGATATCAAAGGTCAAAATATTTTTGCCTTTTGAGCTTTTTGAAGGGAATCCATAAACTTTTGTGCTGGAATTTCACCCTTTGGAGTAGTGTAATAAAGAACGCTTACCTTTGGTATGGCTGGCATATTAAAATATTGCCACAAATTCAAAAAATATAAAGTGGTCTTGTAATTGGGATTCCTTTTTCAATACAGTTCTTAGTTTGTCGGCTATTTGACTTATCTTACATGCTATGCTATAGTCTAACTAGACTAATTATTGGACTAATAATAGACTAATAATATGAACAATATAACCACAAAAAAACCGTTCATTAATACATTTCTTTCTCAGTTTGTGTTTACGCAGACACTATTGCCTTTTACTGACACGGAGATCATTAAGATAGATACCCAGCTGGAGGAATATGAGCAAGTTTTTTTAAATCCGGATATTGAAAGAAACCTCATAAGTCGCAGTGAGTTGTTAGCTTCTTTTGCAATATCTAAAGCGGAGAATTCGTCTTTAACACTACAGGAAGCACAGGATGTCTATGGTGTTATTCTGGCAAAGGCAGAATATACTTTTATCAGTGATAAACTCAAAGCAAAAAAGAAGCTGACACGGAAAGATTATGAAAAGCTTGAGTTTTTCAATATCGCTAAGACTTTTCGTGGCTTAAACCAATCACCAATAAAAATTAACGATCTCACCCTTTCCTTAATACGGGATATTCATCAAAACTTAAGCTGGGGACTTGATATCTTTGCAAAGTTTTTGCCAGAGTTTACTATTTACAAGTCAGGTAACTTTCGGGATAACAATACCATTAGAGTAGGAACATATATGCCAGCTCCATTTGAACAGATAGAAAAAGGGGTAGGGGAATTAGTTTCTTGGATAAAGAAAAACCAAAACATCACCTCTGTTGCACTCTTTCACACCGCCTTGTATGCACTGCACCCATTTAATAATGGGAATAAAAGGGTATGCCGGATCCTTGAGCATCTGTTTTTCAGGGATCTTGGGATTAATAAGAAAAATTTGTACAGTACCTCGTATTATTACCACAAACAAAAAGCACGGTATTATAAATACCTCTTGTATTCTCTTGAGAGAAGGAATTTGAATCATTTTGTCGGCTTTGTGCAAGAAGCACTGGTGTTATCTATGATCTCAGTTGTTAAGACAAGCCTTGAGGGCAAACGCGCTGAATTTTTAGAAAGGCAAGATACGGGAACACAAATAAAATCAATTTTAAAACCATTAGTGAAACGACAGGAAATACAGTTTAAAAACCTCTTTAAACGTAGCAAGGGTAAAATAGCCAGGCAAACCTTTGTTAATTACCTAAAGATCGCAGTTGATGAGGGTATTGTTGCAAAACGGGAAGAAGGACGTACCACTTATTATCAATTTAATCTAAAAACATCTGAGCTTGAGGAAGAAACACTCAAGGAATGGCTGAATTTTGTCAAGCAAAGACTTTCCTACATACCGGATGATATAAAGTTGGCATAACTTTGACTATGAAATTAAAAAAGGAAAAAAATGAACAACGCCCGCTTCGCCCGATGCGAATCGAGGAGAGTAAACATCTTTCAGACTTAGACCATGAGCGATCGGAGAGCGGAAATAGTAACAGCCATATTAAAATATTGCCACAAATTCAAAAAATAAAGTGGATTTAATTAATTGAAAAAGTTATATGCTTACAAAAACCTTACTCTCCGATACAGTTCGAGCTATCCAGCTAGTTTCAAACATCCCGATAATTAAAAAGGCGTATCTGGTGGGCGGAACAGCTTTGGCTTTGCATCTTGGCCATCGTATTTCAGTGGATTTGGATTTTTTTACACTAGAGAAAATGGAGGATAATTTTGCCTCTTGATTTAATTTATAGTCATGTCATAGTTAAACTAGAAACAGATTATACTTAATGAAAGTAACACGTATAAGAAAATCTAAGCCCCGCTTTCTACTAGCAGCTGTTTTATCCATAATTAGTTTTCTTTTCTTTAGTGCCTTTCCAGTTTCTGCCGCCTTAATCATCAATGAATTTTCCTCTGCTTCTACCACCGAGTGGGTAGAGCTTTTGAATACCGATCAAGTTAATTCAGTTTCGCTAACTAATTATGAGATCAGAAATAATTCAGCAACAACCTTAAAAACTCTATCCGGGAAAGTTCCCCGGAGCGGTATGTTAACCTTTGAGTTTCCCGCCGCAAGCCTAACTAATGCCGGGGACTGTTTATTCCTTTGGAATGGCACATCAAATATCTCCTCGATCTCCTATGGTACAGGTACCTGCACTGGTGGAACTAATCCCGGTTTAGCTGCTCCCGGTTCAACTGAAACAGGCGCTTTAATAAATAGTAGTTGGGCAATTGACACAACGCCTTCGCGGGGATGGTGCAATGATGCAACTGGTGGTTGTCCAACGATTGCGACGATTGTAAGCTCAATGAATTCGTTCGGAGTAAAAACCAATTTAGACAGTTTTGCGGATTACTCAAGAACCAGCGGTTTATATTTTCAAAAATCAGAAAGCAATGATCCTAACGGTAATCCAATCGGCAAAATAACCTTTTTATCCGAGATTAATTTCACCGATAAGGATGCTTTAACATTTTTGCAGAACCTTGGTTCAAAGATTGATATGAGTACCAAGGGGACGGTCGGCCTTGATGCTGACTTGATAAAAGATTTGGTCAGTACTAACGCCGCATTAACCATGTATGGGCTGACGCTGGCCAATCCGAAAGTCCAAGTTAATGGAGCCGATGATACTGCAGGCGTAGCCTCCGGAATCACATACAGTGGGGGGACACTGACTTTTACCGCCGCCCATTTTACCACTTTTAAAGCAGTAGAAAATAGTTCTTCAAGCAGTAGTTCAAGCAACTCTTCTTCTGCACCTTCCTGTAATGATTCAAAACCCACAGGGACGCCAAACCTTTTCCAGATAGATACTTTAGTAAACCAAGCGGTACTGTATTTCGCTCCAGTATCAGGATCTGTCAGTAAATATTACATTGCCTATGGATATACGCCGGGTGATCAGCGCTTTGGAGTCGAGTTCAATCAAGGTAAATCAGGAGGAGCGCTTTCGTATAGTATCAATTCTCTTTCCTCAAACGCAACGTATTACTTTAGGGTAAGAGGAGGAAATGGTTGTATGCCCGGAAGCTGGGGAAATGAAATGAAAATAACAACCGCAAAGAAGGGAACAACCGGAGGCATTCAGTATTACAAGGATTTCCCTTCAAGAATCTCCTCTATCTCCCAGCAGGTATCAGTCCTTGGTGCTGCAACTTCTTTAAAAGAAGATTCGAACACAACTTCTACAAATAAATGCGAGTACAGTGTAAAATCAGGAGATTCTTTATGGGGCATAGCTGCATCACAGTTTGGAAGCGGCACAAAGTACAAAGATATTATTGAAAAAAATAAAGATACCTACCCAACTCTGTTGCAAAACACTCTTCTTAGGATAGGATGGAAGTTAAGAATAGACTGCTAGAATAACCTCTTCTGTTATAATATGGGATATGGAACTACGGGAGGGACCCTTAGGGGCTCAACCCCTAAAAGGCTCAAAGCAGTTGCTATTGCCAAAGAGATTTTGACAGGATATACTGGATTTAAGCTAACTCATGTATAACCACCGACTATACCTTGCTTACTGGTTCACAAATTCAACAGTACTTTTTTTGTCCCGTTTTCTAATACCTAACAACAATATAATATTGGGGAACTGGCGCTTTAATAGTTTTGAAGCGTCTATTTATGCCGGTTTTTGGCTGACTTTTCTTTTTTGGGTTTGGTGGGATTTTGCGATAGCCAGGGGAATTAAGCTTGATAATAAATTTATCACTTTTGTTTTTTTCTTGTTTGTTAACTCTTTTTCGGTTTGGGCGGTTTCCATGTTTTACCGCGTCATTGGTTTTGGGTTAACGAATTATTATTGGGCTTTGGCAATGGGTTTTGCCGTAACCATTTTACAAAGAGCAGCCTGGAGAGTGATTGTAAAAAGAACCTAGGATTCTTGCGGTTTGTAGTCAGGATCGGTTACCATATACGGTTCTTCTTTTGGGAACATAGAGTTATGCGCTTTTCCCAAAATCCCCATGAGAATATAGATAACCGCGGGTATCAAAAGCGCAACGCCCGCGAGAGTAAAGGAAAGCGCCCATTCTACCGGAATAACCCGTGCTTGAGTTGCGATATCCTGCAGTGAATAAAGTTGTATAAGGCCGCTTAAGGCGATCAAAATAGCGCCTTTAATAAGCCGTGTTATGCCTATAAAAGAAAGAAGCCAGAGAGGGGTAATAAAGAGCGCGATTGCTTTTAAAACGATTGAGGCAGAGGTAAAAATATAGGTGGTGGCAATTCCGCTCAAAAAGTACTCGTACGGGGTTGCCAGTTTAACAGGCAATGGATTTACAACAGCATCCAGAACATACGCTATGATGATAAGCCCGACAATAATAATAAGAAAAAACTCTTGTTTCATATGGTTATTATACTACACAACCGATATAAAAAATCAAGCTACTGTTTTTTTCCGTGGACATATCGTACGTGTTGGATAAGTCTATAAAGGAAAAAAAGAAAAATAAGCGTGTTCAATGTGACTCCGCTTATTAACACGATAAGAGGTAACCGCTGCTGGGAGGGTTTTATGACGAATTCGGGATCCGCGGTGATAGAGATTGTCCATACCCCGCCGTCAATTGGTATAGTCTTTATCGAGGAAAACTTCGCTTTGCGGATAGGTTTGAGCGTAGAGTTTTTAGGATTATAATCATAGAGGAGGTTTTGTTGATTTAGTTCTTTGCCGTTGTAAACTTCAAAGTCTATGTTGGTGAATAAGCCGTTTTTGCCAAAGAGAGTGGTGAATATCTCTTCTTCTCTAAACACTGCCATGATGAATCCTTTCAAAACCTCTCTTCGTTCCTGACGTGTATTCAGCGTTTTGTCTTTATCGTAAAGCGGAAGAATAATTAAAAATCCGGGTTTACCTGTTGTTGCAAGCGTTATTAATCCTGTTGCCGTGGGTTCTCCTGTGTCCCTTGCCAGCTCGAATGCTTTTAGCCGCTTGGGTTCCGAGCGCATGTCAAATCCAAGCGAAGCCTCTCGGTCCTTGAGCGGCTCAACGTACTTGACCGCGTAGTATTCTTCTTTTGCTTCATCGGGATAAATAGCGAAATAGTTTTTGATAAACGCGTTTTTATCTTTGGCTTTTACCCGTTCAACAAAAACAAAAGACGAAACGCCTTGATAGTATTTCAGCAGATTTAACTCTCGGATATATGAAGACCATTCTTCTTTGGTAACCTCTTTGCTCAATCCAAAGAAAGCAGCCATACTGCGGAGACTGACAATGTACAAGTTCATCTGTCTTTGGATGAGGTCTTGGATTGCCGCTGTTTCTTGAGAAAAAACCGCCCTTGCCTGTTCCTCAACCACCTGCTCGGTTACCCTAAACGCAATCGCGGTGCCAATAAGAGAAATTATAAATATGGCGACAAGCACGGACAGAAAGGCTTTATGATTAAGCATACTTTATATATCAGCCAAATTCAACATTATATTCGGAATATGTTAACGTGGTATTGCGAATATCCCATCCCGTGGTAACGAAATTTGATGGCCCCTTCTTGTATTTGTATGTGCCATTGCTTTCTTCTCTCATGATAAACCACGTTCCGTCTTTTCGGATGAATCCATAGTAAGACGGACTGGCATCGTCCAACCGGGCTATTTTGTATCCGTCTGTTGGATACTTTTCCGCGGGATCTATTTTGTTGCCGGCGATATCTTTAAGCGAAATAGTGCCGGGTCCGGGAACACTTCCAAAAAACGCGCCGTGCGCTTTTTTGGTAAACAGTGAAAACAAGAATACCGTTACTCCAGCGGAGCCAATGAGCTTCAGAAACATTCTGCGGTCAACATCAAATTTTTTTGAGATAATCGTTGCCTGCGGCGCTTTTTGAAGCGTTTGAGCCCGTTTCGGATTAACAATAAGCGCTTTCTTGGAGTTGGGGACCACTTGCTTCCAAAAATACCACGCAAGAGGAAAAAACAACAGCGCTGAAAAAAGATGAGCCATTGATTTGGCTTGCAAAAAACCAATAAGCGTCATAACGCTTATCAGAATAAAGTTGTAATAAATAACGATTTTTTTCATAGTTGCCTTACAAGTTCCTTGTGAATGTAGCCCTTTTTATTGTTTTCGAGTACAATTTCGTACCAGTCGTTTTTCTTTTCCGTATACTGAAATTTTTGGCCGTCAATTGCTCTTTCAATAATTACAGAAGACGTGGTTGCCTGACTTCTTATATTTACTTTGTTGTTGGGAAAATCGGTAGAAACAACAAGATAACGCGATGCCAAGGGAAGGATTGTACCGCTTGGAGTTGCGCTTTTTTCTTGCGCTGCTGCCTCTTTTTTTGCCGGAACAGGCCTATTTTTTTGTATAGACCATGCCCCGATTGCCAATAAAATAAGAAGGGGAATGAGCGCGTAAAATATGCTTTGGGATTTGAGGGGTGATTTTGGAAAAGAGGGACCCCTGATTGCGGTGTACGCAAAGTATCCAGCAACCGGCAAGAAAATAATCTGAAGAAGCGCGCTTTCCGGGGTCTTACTGGTTAACATGCCGCTTGCCAACACAAAGAAGCTCACGAGAAAGCAATAATAAAAAAGAATTTTATTGCCCATATTAATCTGATAGCTTAGCTGAAACTTCCTTTACAAATTGAGCTCT
>Ga0209515_10010850_pt1 | contig 10040 bp, 13 predicted proteins | sample Subgroupgradi54m_FD_187454 | JGI IMG/M metagenome (GOLD analysis project Ga0209515, IMG submission 187454) | Subsurface groundwater microbial communities from S. Glens Falls, New York, USA - GMW60B uncontaminated upgradient, 5.4 m (SPAdes)... ...
AGTAAATGTTAATGGTTCGGCAGAAGCAAATGCAGGACGTGGTATATTTCAGCAAAACTGTGCTACATGCCATGGCACACATGGGCTTGGAAATGGTCCAAATGCAATTGCACTAGCTAAAAAACCAGCCAATTTCTCAAGATCTTTTTATAAAGATTATGATGATGTGACCTGGTTCTGGAGAGTATCTGAGGGTGTGCCTGGAACAAGAATGCCTCAGTGGGGTAAACAGCTTACTCAAAAACAAATCTGGTATCTTGTAGCGTTTCTTAAAACACTTCCAAGAGAAAACGAAGTTTATCCTGCAGGATATGAATCGCTTGATGCTGAAAAATGGATGGATGTTCAGAAAAAATCAGCAAGTGAACTTAACTCGCAAAAACCAGCAATGATTATTGAAACAAAAGGTCCAGCACCAATTGCAGGAGGACATTAGGATGAAAGTAACACCACAAGAAGTAATTCATGATTTAATAGCAAACCCTGGACTTGGAATGTTTGCATGGATATGTCTAGTTTATTTTATTATTGCGAGTATATTTTTCTTTTGGGCTTTATGCTCTGGTCAAATGAATGGTATAGAAGATATAAAGTTTGACATGCTGGAAGAAAACCCATCCAAGGAGGTTCAACGCAATGGCTGATAATTCTGTTCAAAAACATGACCATGAACCACTTTGCCAGGTCCCACAGGTAACAAAACCAGAGGAATATAGAATGGGTGAGCATAAACCACCTATGTTTTTAATTGTTTTATTTGTTCTTGTTTTTATCTGGGCTTTAATTTCATGGATTCCATTTTTTGGATATTAGGAGAGGTTTTGAAACTAAGTAAATGAATAAAGAAAAACAAATCACAGGGATTTTAAAGACAGTAACTTTAGTCATGTGTATTGTACTTGTTGGACTTGTAATTAGTGCATGTCAATCAAGCCTTGAAATGAAAAAAGTTTCTCTTCCATCTCCTGATAAACCTCTTATCTCAGCTAAAAGCACAAAAGACGACTTTGCATATCCAACACGTGATCCATCAGTAGAAGAAGGTAAAAAACTGTTTAGCACTAATTGTGCCAGTTGTCATGGATTTGGAAAAGAAGCAAAGAAAAACAACTTTACTTTAAAGTATGTAAATAGCGTTACGCCGTCACATCTTTTTAGAACAATTACAAATGATGATAAACACCCATCATTCAGAGAAAAACTTACCAGACAGGAACGTTGGGATATAGTAATGTACCTGCGCTCTGAGCTTTTTGGTATGCCAAAAGACTATGATGATACAAAAGTTAAGTTTGGTGCAAACTGTGCAGTATGCCATGGTACAAGAGGTTTTGCTGATGGCGATATTCATTATTTTTTAAATCCACTACCGGCTAACTTTAATCAGTTTGATAGACTTTATGAAAAAACCGATGAAAAACTTTTTGAAGAAATCTCGAATGGTATTCCATGGACTGCAATGCCTCCATGGGCAAATAGAGTTGATAAGGAAAAACACTTTGAGTTTGATGAAAAATTCAGATGGGAGCTTGTTAAGTATGTAAGGCATTTTGGTTATTCAACTCAGGCAGATGTTTTAAGAAAAGAAGAATTGTTTAAACAAGAAAAGGGAGATAATTCAAAGAATGATTGATCCAGAAACAACAAGACGAAATTTATTAAAAGGATTACTTGCTATTCCAGTTCTTGGAACCTTGGCTGCAGCTGTATCTCCTCTCATGAGATTTTTAAAGCCTACTATTAAACCTTTAAACTATATGCAAGGACCGGATCTACCCAAGTCTTTAAGACCAGTAATTTTTGATCTTTCACTTTTTCCTAATGCATTTGATTCTCAGTCATTTAATTTTACTCAGGTGAATAAAGAATATACGGCACTTGGTACTCAAGAGCGTGATATCCCGGGCTATGTAGTAAAACTTCCCAATGGTGACTTTGCTGTTTATAGCAGAATATGTCCACACCTTGGATGCGTTTTTAACTTTGTTCCAAATCCAGATGATGTTGCAAAAGGGTATAACTTTAGACCAGATGGACCTGTTTTTGCATGTCCATGCCATTTAAGTGTATTTGATATTCAACATGATGGAAAAGTTGTTTCAGGTCCAGCGCCAAGACCACCAAGAAAATTTGTTTTTAAGATAGAAAACAACCAGCTTGTTATAACGGATCTTGAATCGGGAGGAGTTGCATAATGTGGGTCACGTCATTGCGAGGAGTGAAACGACGAAGCAATCTCCAAAACGTTAGGGAGATTGCCACACCTCACTTTGTTCGGTTCGCAATGACATGTAAAAGTGAGATCTAAAAATGATTGAAACATTTAAAAAACAATTTGAGATAGCTAAAAAATGGGTCAATGATCACATTGATGGAATTGATATTTTTGATGAGCATTACATAGATAAAGCAAAAACAAATCCTTGGTATATTCTTGGTTCGCTTGTCTGGCTTTTCTGGATGATTACAATTGTTTCTGGTTGTATTCTTATGGCAATCTATCTTCCTTCTATAAGTGAAGCTTATGATTCTATAGTTAAAATCCAATTTCAGATTCCATTTGGAGCATTAATGAGAGGTGTTCATAAATATGGTGCTGATGCTTTAATTATTGCTGCTACTATTAGACTTTATAGAATGTTTATTGCTTGTGACTATAAGCCAAACAGGGAATTTAACATTGCAATTGCTCTAATAACTCTTTTATTTGGAATGTATTCAGGACTAACAGGATATCTTTTAATCTGGAATCAAAGAGCATTTTGGGCAACAAAAGTTTTTGCAACATTTCCAACTTATGTAGAATCATTTTATATTCTTGGACCTACACATGTTGGTATAAATACCTCGCAAATACTTTTAGGTGGAAGCTCAATTGGTCAGGCAACTATGACAAGATTTTATTCATTCCATGTGGCATTTACCCTGCTGGCTCTTATTGCATATGAACTTTATATTTATCGTACAGGGCATAAGAGGCTGAATATTTCCTGGACACAAGCTATGATTCCAACATTTATGGTAATTATTACTTCTATTATTCTTCCAGCCCAGATAGGTCATAGAGCAGATCCAAATGTTACGCCGCTTCCGATTTTATCGGACTGGTACTTTTTAGCCTTGTATCAGTTCTTAAAATATATGGAGCCGGTCTGGGCAACTGCACTTACAGTGCTTATTCCTGTTACGGTTGTATTACTTCCTTTTTTAGATCTTGGACCAGAAAAAAGACTTTCAAAAAGACCAATATTTTTTATGGTAGTTATTATGGGCTTTTTAGAGTTTCTTATCTTTTCCGGATTGATTATTATGAATAAAGCAAATATTCATACTGATCCACCTATATGGAGGGCTGGTACATGGATACTTATAGCTATTGGGGTTGTCTTACAGTATATAGTTCATAAGATAGACAGACCAGAAAAATTACCTGTAGCTATTGGTGATTTTATAGCTTATGTAATTTGTCCGTTATTTGTTTTGTATTGGGTATTCCCTACACTTTTAAATGGTTGGATAACTTTAAAAGCTCAGCTCATTGGTGTTGGAATCTGCATGGTGCCAACTGCAATAGCTTATGCCTGGCATTTATTTATCAGAAAAACAATTGTTGGTCAGGATAAGAAAGAGGTGCCTGCAACATGAAAAAATTTAGTTTAATAAGATTTTTAGTGTTTATAGCTTCTACTGTTTCTCTTGCTGCTTTTTTTGAAGCTGGAAGAAAGATGGCACAGAGTTTTTCATTTGTACCTTTATTGTCGTCAATAGTTTCTTTTATTATTGTGGTTTTATCGATATTAGCTTTAGGGTATTGGATTTATGCAGAGGAAAAAGAAAAAAACAATTTAAGAATACAATTTGGGTTATATGAATGGATTTATGAGCAACTCGTCATTGCGAGGAGTGAAACGACGAAGCAATCTTCTAACGTTATGAGATTGCTTCGTCACCTTGTTTCTCGCAATGACGTGGAGAGAATTCAAAAATGATGTCATTAATACAACTTGGCATTGCATTTCTTTCAGCAGGAGCTGCTGCAGTACTTGTCTTTTTAATGGTGACCTCTGAACTGAACTTTTGGGATCTTAGATTTGCTACATATTTTGGACTTCTTTTGGCAGTTAGTGCAGTGTGCTTTTTCTTTGCCTTAAGAAATCCAGATAATGAAGAAACCAATCCAGGAAAGGAGAAACCAAGGAGGTAGTAAGATAAATAAGCGAAGGATGTTCTGGTTAAAGAATATTCTGAGCACCGGGAAGGAAAAGGAAAAATCTTGTTTGATCCGAGATTTTTCCGGAAGAAAAAAGAGAGACTAATCCAGGGAAGGAAAAACCCAGGAGATAAAAATGTATCAAAAAACTCTAGAAAAACTACAGGAACTTACAATAGCATGTGAAAAATTGCTAAATAAGATTTTTAGCCAGCAGTACAATCCTTTTTATTACCACGGTGCTGTCCCAAATCTTTTTATGTGGACGCTGTTTATTACTGGATTACTTCTCTTTGCTTATTTCCAGCCCACCTTAGATAGTGCTTATATTTCAGTAAATTACATTTCAAGTAAAATCCCATTTGGAAATGTTATTCGTGGATTACATCGCTATGCTGCAGATGCAATGATGATTGCAGTACTAATACATGCGGTCAGAGTTTATTTTACAGATAGATACAGGAAGTATCGATGGATTGCATGGTATTCAGGAGTTGCACTTTTGCTTTGTATGTTAGTTATAGGTATAACTGGCTATATCCTTGTCTGGGATGAGCGTTCCTATATGATTGTTCTTATGATGACAGATGCTCTTAAGCAAATACCTTTAGTAGGGCATGGCTTAGCAAAGATTTTTATAAATGGTCATGTAATCACACACTATACAATGGCAATGTCTTTCTTTTTTCATGTAGGTATTTCATTCCTCCTTTTATATCTCTTATGGCTCCACTATTTAAGGATTTCAAGACCTGTTACAGACGTGCCTTTAGGTCTTGGGCTTTTACTGGTGTCATCTATAATGCTTCCAGCAGCAGTACTACCTGTAGCTAGTGGAAAACCTGCAGTTCTTACACAGATACCACATGAGTTTCCTGTTGACTGGTTTTATCTTTGGGTTTTTCCAATGTTTTCAAGTATGCCTGCAATGATTGTGTGGACTGCTTTGTTTATAGCAGTTGCAATATTGCTTGCATTACCATTTTTAATAGTTGATGAAGGGAAATCACCAGCAGCAGTTTCATTGGACAATTGTGTGGGTTGTACACTGTGTGCAAAAGATTGTCCATATGAAGCTATTTATATGGTTCCAAGAACAGATCATCCAAAGTTCAAACAGCTTGCAATTGTAATTGATTCTCGCTGTGCAGAATGTGGCTTATGTGTTGGTGCCTGTGCTTTCAAGGCAATTGATCTTCCGCAAAAACATTCAAAAGAAATAATTGCAAAAATAGGTGATGTCTTAAAAGAACCAGCAGGGGCAGGTGTTTAATGGCTGATGATAAAAAAAAGAAGATTATCGGAATAGTCTGCGAACGTAGTGTTGATTTAAAGAAACACATAAAAAACAATCATCTTGCTGAAAAAGATAATGTTGCAGTTGTTGAAATGATTTGCTCTGGAATGATTCAGCCAATAATGATAGAAGAGGGATTTAAGCAAGGAGCAGATGGTGTTTTTGTTATGGGTTGTCAGATTGGAGATTGTCATTTTAGAGAAGGAAATAAATGGTGTCAGGATAGACTTCTAGGTCTTCGCCCACCTAATATTAAAAAGACAATTGATAAAAATAAAATCAGGGGATTTTGGCTTGCAAAGTGTGATTATAAAAAGTTTTTGGATAAGGTAAATAAATTTGAAGAAGACCTGAAGAACCTGCCGCAACCAGAAGCACCAAAACCAGCAGCAGCAAATGTATAGAGAGGATTATAAGAATGGCAAACATTAAAGATGCAAAAGTCATAATGAATATTAAGGAAGTTCCACCCATACACCTGTTCTTTAGCCAGGTCTTTTTTTATTTGCACTTTTTCTTTTGGTTGGTGCTAATTGCTTGCTTTGGTATCATTGCTGAATTCTAGATAGAGATAGCATTTATTTTGTCTCATATAAATTAATTTGTTAAGAAGTTAAGAAGAATTCCTCTTAACCTTCTGAGTATTTAACCTCAACATCCTTGCACTTTAGCAAATTAATCAGTTACTATAAAATCAATAGGACTTTTTTACCGGATTTAAAAATATGCTAAGTGCAGTAAGTCTTGATTCATTTCACCTGCCAGTTGGTTGTCCAAGGCCAGCTGGTACTGCCAAGCCTACGAAAGAGCATATAAAAGGTTGGCTGGATAATGAGGGTAAAGATGCAGGCTTTTTAAAGCGTACATCCTATGGTACTTATGCTGGTCTATGTGTAGCTGCTATTGGTCTAGTAAGTAATTTTTTAGGTTTTGCAAAAGACAGTAAAGTATGTAAGTTTCTTGGCAGTGCTTTGGCTGTTGTTGGATTAGGTGTAGCTGCTTTTGGAAAATTGTTTGGCTATGATGTAGATATGTTTGGAAAAATGGTTGATAAGGCTACATACAGCCCACCAGCCAAAATTAATGATACGCCCAGAGCTCACGAAGTACCGTATGAGCCGGTAGCTATTCATAAAAATGGCGAAACTCTTATGGGCTACTATATGCCTGCTCCAAAAGAAACTAAAAAAACTGTACTTTATTTACATGGAAGAGCAAATAATATTGGAGACTGTATTCCTGATGTTGTAGAAATTCAAAAAAAATTACCTGTCAATGTTCTAATGGTGGATTATAGAGGATTTGGTCAAAGCTCATTAAATGCCGGAAAAATAACTCCAGGTGGATTAGTTGAAGATGCTAAAGCTATGTATGATTATTTGATTTCAGAAAAAGGATGTATGCCTGATGATATAACAGCTCTTGGACATTCACTTGGTGGTGGAGTAGCTGTTGAACTTACTAAAGATCCTAACTACAGAGTTGATAATCTTATAATTATGAATTCATTTGCCAAACTAAGTGATGTTTTAGGTGATTTTCTTTCGTGGGTAGTCCCTAAATCCTGGAAAGGAAAAGCTGATAAGGTGGCTGCATGGGTTTTAAGTGACAATGAATTTAATTCGCTTGAAGGAATTAAGCAAGCCCATGCTAAGCATGTTTTAATTGGGCATGGAAAATTGCCAAATAAAACTTCAGATGGAATTATAGATTGTAAACAGGCAGAAGAACTTCACAAAGCAAGACCAGATTCAGAACTTATAGTTTTTGAAGGCGCTGGTCACAGTGACTATGTAAAACACTTAGATGATACACACTATGCACTTTTAAATAAGCTAATCTTTGGTTCAAATGGTATTCAGGAAATTGTTGTTGAAGCTCCTGAACCGTTACCCCAAGTAGTTACTGCATAAAACTTAACGGTGACAACCTCGTTCTATTCTTTCTAAACTTTGTTGAAGTCTTCCATCTTGCCTTATTTCTTCGCGTGAGATCCCATGCTCTCTTAGTTCTTTAGCCCTTCTGTCTAAATGTATAGCCAGCATTGCTAGTTGCTTTTTACCTAAATGATCTACTGAAATAACACTAGGGGATTTCATAAATGACTCCTTGTTTAAAAAATATTAAAACTGAAGACTATTTAATCATGCATGTTTAAAACTAGTCAACTTTTTCATTTTCTCTTAACTTTTTAGGGAATAGCGAGTCAATATCCCAAGGCAGTTCATCATCGTTAGTAATGTTTTTAACTGGTCTTTTAAGTGATTTTTTCTTTGCTTTGAGAGTTACTTTCTTATTGTCTTCAGCAGTATCAACTTCTTCTGAATCCGAGCTTTCCTCTAAATCGGTATTTTCTGCTTTACTTACAGTCTTTTTTTCTTCCAGTGAAAATACAGGGAAGCCTATAGTAAGTATTATGCTTGTAGAAAGCATGGTTAAAAATAATTTAAAATTTGTGAAATTTTGCATGGGTAGTAATTATATACCCACAAACTTAAATACCTTCACCCAGGTCTACAAAGCTCTTGGAAACCCCTTTATAAGAATCAATTACATCGGTAAATTCTTCAGGATTAATTAGTGTAGATAAAGAAGCATCATTTCTGGCTGGTGTTTCAAAAACAAATTCTTTACCTTCTTCATCTTTAGCTGTCCAAATAGTCTTTTCTCTATAGGCCCTTGCTTTTAATGTAGCTTCTTTTCCTGTAATTTCAAATGGTAATCTTAAGTCAATTGCTTGTTGAGGACAAATCTTTATACATGCTGCACAATCCCAGCAGTCAGCATTAGAGCATATTTGTGCCTTTCCATTAGATTGCATGAAAATTAAATCTCCAGGACATGCCATATTACAAGGGGTCTCATGTTCAGGATGCCCGCAACCATTGCACAAATTTTGATCTATATTTATTCCCATATGTTGTATATGTCATTGCGAGGAAGGGTTTTAACCCTGACGAAGCAATCTCCCCTTTGTATTATGAGGCGTGGCAATGACATTAAAAACCTCATTTTATTGCCTCCAAGGTTCTGCAAGGTCTTTCAATTATTTTTACCTCATCATTGTTTTGATCATAAATTGAGTTTACAAACTTTAACCAGTTTTTATCATCTCTATTTGGATAGTCAGCTCTGCTTTGATATATTGGCCACCTGGTTTCTTTTCTGTATAAAAGATGTTCTACAAGTACTTTTGCAACATCAAGTCTGTCAATCACTTCATGACATTTCATAAGCTCATGTAGGTTTATTGCATATAAATTTTCTGCTTCTTTTTTAAGTTGTTTTATATATTTTCTTGCTTTTAAAAGTTTTTGTTCATTTAAAATATAGTTACTTGCAATACCACCGGCATATTCATCCATTACTTTTTGCATTCTGATTTCAAGTTCATCAGGAAGAATATTATTGCCTTTTTTCTCCAGAAGTGAAAAAACTCTTTTTAATTCATCTTTTATATCCTTTTCAAAGATTTCTGGTTCAGGTATATTATTTAATCTCATGATTATGTCTCTTGCTGCAAGCATTCCTTCAGCTCCTGCCCCTGAAAGATATTTTTTAGGAGCACCACCAGCAACATCACCAGCAGCATATAAGTTCTCAAGCGTTGACATTCTATTTGTCTCAATCCAGTACCCTGCCTGAGCATGTCCGCCTACTAAGTAGGGTTCTGTGCCAACTATTTCAGGTGGATCATTATCAGGCTTAGTCCCACGACATACCCATGACAAAGTCAAACCTGGTGTCATATGTAAGTAGTAAGCCTGCAATCTTTCTGCCTGCTCTTTTGTAAGGTGTGTTGTATCCAGATAGCAAGGTCCACGACCTTCAATATTTTCCTGAAGAGTTGCCCAGAGCCTCATTGGAGTTGGCATTGATCTGCCGCCAAGATTTTGATATCTTTCTTCTAAATATCTCTCCCCGAGAGCATTTACCTGCTGAGCCTTTACACCCTGAGCAACAGCTCCTGTAGGTGCCATTAAATCTTTTATCCGCATACTTACATAGCGCATTTCAAAAGTAGTCATCTCAGCGCCAGCTCTTATTCCTATAGCATAACCAACACCTGTGTTAAATGGCGAATACCATATTTTGTGCCTGGCATTTCCTTCATTATTTGGTTTATAAAGTCCACTTGCTCCGCCTGTTGCAACAAGGGTTGCTTTAGCTTTTACTACATAAAATTTCCCATCTCTTATTCCAAAACCAAAAGCACCACAAATTTTATTTTTATGTGTAATTAGATTTGTTACTACTATGCGATTTAATATTCTTGCTTTTGTAGCTTTTGTAGCCTGAGCAATTATTGGCTTTATTCTTTCTCCCTGAACAATAATGGAGCCCCGGCCCCTTGTAAAGGGTTGTCCTGTTTCATCTTTTGGAATTGGTAGTCCCCAGTCTTCCAGAATTTTTGTTACGTTATTTACTTCTTTTGCAATTGTATAAACAAGATCTTCTCTTATTAATCCAACAGAATCTTTTTTTACATATTCAACAAAACTTTCAGGTGTCTGACCAGGAGTAATGTAAGCA
>Ga0209515_10010851_pt1 | contig 10040 bp, 10 predicted proteins | sample Subgroupgradi54m_FD_187454 | JGI IMG/M metagenome (GOLD analysis project Ga0209515, IMG submission 187454) | Subsurface groundwater microbial communities from S. Glens Falls, New York, USA - GMW60B uncontaminated upgradient, 5.4 m (SPAdes)... ...
TATCGAGCGGGGACGGACGGGCCGGCCTGCCGCGACAGGACCTGCCCGCCGCTGGGCGTCGACGTTCGTGAATGATCCGCGCTAGTCCATCAGGTAGAGCGGGGTCCGGAGGATCGGCCGCGGCACCGGCACTCCCGCGAGCCCGGGCAGGTCGAGCTGGCTCCGGAGCAGGTCCAGGATGGAGAAGCGCCGCCGCGGCTGGATGACCCGCGGCTTGGGCGGGAGCCCCGCCAGCTGGGCCGCGCCCTCGATCGCGTCGTCGAGGCCGCCGAGCGCGTCCACCAGCTTCAGCTCCTTGGCCTGGGCGCCCGAGAAGATGCGCCCGTCGGCGAGGGCCACGATCGCCGCGCGGTCCATCCGGCGCCCCTCCGCGACGGCGTCGATGAACTGGGCGTGGACGTCGTCGAGCAGCGCCTGCAGGATCCGCCGCTCGCCGGGCGTCATCGGCCGGGCGGGGTTGCCGATGTCCTTGTGCTCGCCCGCCTTCACGACCACGTAGTCCACGCCGATCTTCTTGAAGAGCCCTTCGACGTTGGGCATCTGCATGATCACGCCGATCGAGCCCGTGAGCGTGCCCGGGTTGGCGTAGATCCGGTTGGCCGCCGCCGCGATGTAGTAGCCTCCGGACGCGGCCACCGCGCTCAGCGAGGCCACCACGGGCTTGCCCGCCTTCTCCAGCCGCCGGATGGTGGCGTAGGCCTCCTGCGTGGGCCCGACGACCCCGCCCGGGCTGTTGATCCGGACCACGACCGCGCGCACGGCGGAGTTGTCGAGGTGGTCCTTCAGGTCGCGCACGAGGTCGCTGGTGTCGACGATGACGCCTTCGACCTCGACGACCGCGACCTTCTGGCCGCCCGGCAGGCCGCCGCCCTCGGTGACGCGCAGGAGCGCCCACAGCGTGACGAGGAACACGACGATCACGCCCGCCATCACCCCGAGCGTGATCGCGAGCACCCGCCAGCGCGGGCTCACGCGCTAGTCCTCGTCGTCGTATTCGTCCTTCCGCTTGCCCCGGCGCTGGCCGCGGCCCCGGGACTGGTCCACGACCTCGCCGCGCGCCGGCTCGATGGCGTGGGCCAGCTCCTTCAGGCTGAGCCCGATGCGCCGCTCCTGGGAATCCACGCGGATCACCATGAGCGTGAGCTCGTCGCCCACGTTGACGATCTCGCCCGGGGAGCTGATGGGCCGGTTCGACATCTGGGAGATGTGCAGGAGGCCGTCGACGCCCGGCTCCAGCTCCACGAAGGCGCCGAAGTCGGTGAGGCGGACCACCTTGCCGGTCACGCGCGAGCCCATGGGGTAGCGCGCGGACACCGTGTCCCACGGGTCGGGCTGGATCTGCTTGAGGCCGAGGGAGATCCGCTTGTTCTCGCGGTCGACGTTGAGGATCTGCGTCTCGATATCCTGGCCCTTCTTCAGGATCTCCGAGGGGTGCCCGATGTTGCGGGTCCACGACATGTCGGAGATGTGCAGGAGGCCGTCGACGCCCGGCTCCAGCTCCACGAAGGCGCCGAAGTCCGTCAGGTTGCGGACCTTGCCCTCCACGCGCGTGCCCGGCCGGTACCGCTCCTCGATCGTGGCCCACGGGTCGGGCTCGACCTGCTTCATGCCGAGCGAGATCCGCTTGGCCCCCTTGTTGACGTCGAGCACGATCACGTCGACGCTGTCGCCGACGTTGACGATCTTCGAGGGATGCCGGACCCGGCGAGTCCACGACATCTCCGAGACGTGCACCAGCCCCTCCACGCCGGGCTCCAGCTCCACGAAGGCGCCGTAGTTGGTGAGGCTCACCACCTTGCCGCCCGTCTTGGTGCCGGGCGCGAAGCGCTGCTCGACCGTCTCCCACGGGTCGGACGACCGCTGCTTGTAGCCGAGCGACACCCGCCCGCTCTCGCGGTCGAAGTGGAGCACGACCACCTCCACCTGGTCGCCCACCTGGAAGATCTCCGAGGGATGGCCCACGCGGCCCCAGGACATGTCGGTGACGTGCAGCAGCCCATCGATCCCGCCGAGGTCGATGAAAGCGCCGTAGTCGGTGATGTTCTTCACGGTCCCGGTGAGGGTCATCCCCTCCGCCAGGACCTCCATGGTGTGCTTCTTCTTCTCCTCGCGCTCCTCCTCGAGGACGGCGCGCCGGGAGAGGACCACGTTGCCGCGGCGGCGGTTGAGCTTGATGACCTTGGCGCGGATCGTCTGCCCGAGCATGGAGGCCAGGTTCTTCACGGGCCGCAGGTCCACTTGCGAGCCCGGCAGGAAGGCCTTGACGCCGACGTCGACGGAGAGGCCGCCCTTCACCACCTCGATGACCCGGCCCTCCACGGGCGTGCCCTTCTCGTGGGCCCGGGACACGGCGTCCCAGACCTTTATCTTGTCGGCCTTGTCCTTCGAGAGGACGATCAGCCCTTCGTTGTCCTCCTTGGCCTCGAGGTAGACCTCGATGTCCTCGCCGACCTTCGGGGGCATGCCCCGGAACTCCTCGATCGGGATCGAGCCCTCGCTCTTGTAGCCGACGTCGACGAGGACTTCGCTGTCGCGGACCTGGACGACCCGGCCGCGGACGACCTCCCCTTCCTCGAACTCGGCGAGTTCTTCCTTGTACCAGTCTTCCATCCGGTCCTCGGCCGCGTCGTGCTCGCCCTCCTTTCCCGGTGCTCCGAGGGGCTGACGTGCTTCGTCCTTCTGAGCCATTACACCTGTTCCTCCTTGCCTAGTGTGCGTCGCCTTTGAGCGCGGCGATCGCCGACATCATCTCGCGGCTCGCAGCCGCGTACTGCTCCTTCCGGGCGCGGGACTCGTCCCGCTTGAACTGCAGGGGCCGACCGAAGCGCACCCGGACCTTCACCGGGCGCGGGAGCGTCCGCCCTTTCGGCCACGCCCGGCCGCTGCCCTCGATGTACGCCGGCACCACGGGCGCGCCGCTCAGGACCGCCAGCATGCCGGCGCCCGGGCGTCCCTCGCCGAGCATGCCCTCCGGCCGGCGCGTGGCCTCCGGGAACACCAGCAGCGCTCCCCCGCTCTCCAGCACCCGCATCGACGCGCGCAGCGCCGAGGGATCCGACTCGCCGCGGCGCACCGGCCGCGCGTTCACCGCGCGGATCAGCCGCCCGAAGACCGGGATCCCGAACAGCTCGGCCTTCGCCATGAAGTGGAGCGGCCGCGGCGCCACCGCGCCCACGAGCGGCGGATCGAGCACGCTCGAGTGGTTCGAGACGATCAGGGCCGGCCCCGTCCTCGGCACGTTGTCCGCTCCGTGCGCCTCGATCCTGAAGTACAGCTGCGCCAGCAGCCGCGTCAGCGACTTCAGGAGCGCGTACAGCATCGCCGCCGCTCGACCGCCTCCAGCATCCGCTGGACCACCTCCCCGGCGGTGAGGTCCGTCGTGTCGACCACGATCGCATCGGCCGGCTTGCGGAGGGGCGCGAGCGCGCGGGTCATATCCTGCTCGTCTCGCGTCTCGATTTCCTTCCGCACTGCGTCAAGACTCGTGGTCACCCCGCGCTGGGCCAGCTCGGCGTGCCGCCGCCGGACCCGCGTGTCGACCGTCCCGTCGAGGTAGAACTTCACGTCGGCGTCGGGGCACACGACCGTGCCCGTGTCGCGCCCCTCGAGCACCACGCCTCCGTCCGCCGCGAGCCGCCGCTGGAGCGGCGTCACCGCGTCCCGCACCGGCTTGAGCATGGTCAGCCGCGACGTCAGCTCGCTGATCTCGGGCGTGCGGATCTCGCCGGTCACCTCCCGCCCGTCCACCCACACGCGCGTGCCGTCGGACGTGAGCTGCATCCGCGCGAGATGCGCGCGCAGTGCCTCGGTGTCCTCGGCCGCGAGCCTGGCCGCGGCCACGCTCACTGCCACCGCCCGGTACATGGCCCCGGTGTCGAGCAGCCGATAGCCGAGCCGCCGGGCCAGCTCGCCCGACACCGTGCTCTTCCCGGCGCCCGCGGGCCCGTCGACGGTGACGATCATCCCTCGGAGGGGGGCTTCGCCCCCCTTCTCGCCCGGAGGGGGGCTCTGCCCCCCTTCCGGACCTTCCCCCGTAGGATGGCGCCGGCGGAGCCGGCGCTCGAACTCGAACTCCTCCCGACTCACCGCGACACTTCCGTCACCCCAGCGGACGCAGGGGCCGCGAACGGACCAACGCGCTCACGACGTCGTCTGGCCGCACCAGCCGACTCGTGCTCACGGCTCCACCGTCACGGCGGCGCCGCCCGCGATCCCGTTCAGGGTCTCGACGAAGTCCGGGAACGAGGTCGCGATGCAGGCGGTGTCCTCCACGATCGTCTCGCCCCGCGCCGCCAGCCCCGCCACCGTGAGGGCCATGGCGATCCGGTGGTCGCCGCCGCTCTCCACGCGGGCGCCGCGCAGCGTCGCGCCGCCGGCGATCGCGAGGCCGTCGGGCCGCTCCTCGACCTGCGCGCCCATCTTGCCGAGCTCGCGCGCGAGCGCCGCCACCCGGTCGGACTCCTTGACCCGCAGCTCGGCCGCGTCGCGGACCTCGGTGGGGCCGCTGGCCACGGCCGCCGCGACCGCCAGCACCGGGATCTCGTCGATGAGCCTCGGGATGAGCGCTCCCGCGATCGTCGTCCCGCGCAGCCGCGCGTGGCCGACCGTCACGGTGCCCGTTGGTTCGATCCCGGCCGGCGTCTCGGCGCGCTCCACGTCCACGCCCATGGCCGCGAGCACGTCGAGGATGCCCGTCCGGGTGGGATTGAGGCTCACCCGGCGGATGCCGACGCGGCTGCCGGGCACGATGGCGCCGGCCACCAGGAAGAACGCCGCCGAGGAGATGTCGCCGGGGACCTGGACGGCGCCGCCCGTGAGCGGGCCGCCCGGCGTGATCGTCACGCGCCGGTCGCCGGCGCTCAGACGCGCGCCGAACTGCCGGAGCATCAGCTCCGAGTGATCCCGCGAGACCGCCGGCTCCTCGAGGGTGACGGGGCCGTCGGCCCAGAGGCCGGCGAGCAGTACCGCCGACTTCACCTGCGCGGAGGCCATCGGCAGCCGGTAGGTCAGCGCCGCCAGCGGGCGCCGGCCCCGGATCGCGAGCGGGAGCTTGCCGCCGTCGGCGCGGCCCACGATGGTGGCGCCCATCTCGCGCAGCGGCGCCGTCACGCGCGCCATCGGCCGGCGGCGCAGGGAATCGTCGCCGGTCAGCATCGTCCAGAACGGCTGGCCCGCGAGCAGGCCGAGGAGCAGGCGCGCCGTGGTCCCCGAGTTGCCGCAGTCGATCACGCTGTCCGGCTCCTGGAGCCCGGCCAGCCCGACGCCCGCGATCCGGTAGTGCCCGGGGCCCTTGCGCGTCACCTCGGCGCCGAGCTTCTCGATCGCGGCCAGCGTGTTCAGGCAGTCCGCGGCCTCGAGGTAGCCGGTCACCTCGGTCGGCCCCTCGGCGATCGCGCCCAGCAGCGCCGCGCGATGGGAGATGGACTTGTCGCCGGGCACCTCGATCGTGCCCGCCAGCCCCGCGACCGGACGCACCCGGAGCCTCACGACAGGCGCTCCCGCACGCCCTTGATCTCGGCGAGCTTCCGCTCGAGGCGCTCGCCCTCGCCGGCCTCGATCAGCGCCTCCACTTCCGCCAGCGCCGCGCGGAACGCGGCCAGCGCCTGGCCGAGGGCGGCGCGGTTGGTGAGGAAGATCTCGCGCCAGACGCGCGGGTCGGATGTGGCGATGCGCGTGGTGTCCTTGAAGCCGCGGGCGGCCACGTCGAGCGCCTGGCCGTCGAGCCGGGCCACCGACTCCACCAGCGCGTAGGCCGCGAGGTGCGGCAGGTGGCTGATGGCGGCCACCACCTGGTCGTGGCGCTCGGGATCGAGCGCCGTCACGCGGGCTCCGACCGCCTCCCAGAACTCGGTCACGCGCTTGGCGGCCGGGAGGTCCGTGCGCTCGGTGGGCGTGAGGATGACGGTGGCGCCCTGGAAGAGGTCCGCGCGCGCGACCGCGTAGCCGCTCTGCTCGGAGCCCGCCATGGGATGCCCGCCGACGAACGCGAGCGGCCGCGCCGCGGCCAGGCGCTCGGCCGCCCGGACGATGGCCGCCTTCGCGCTGCCCACGTCGGTGACGGTCGCGTCGGGCTCGGCCGCGCGCCACACGTCCGGGAGCAGGCCCTCGATCGCCGCCACCGGCGCCGCCAGGAGCACGAAGTCGGCCTCGCGCAGGCCCGCCGCCAGGTCGGTCGTCACCCGGTCGACCGAGCCGTCCCGCCGCGCCGCCTCGAGGCGCGCGGCGCTCCGCCCCACGGCCACGATGCTGCGGGCCAGGCCCTCGGCGCGCGCCGCCTTGGCGACGGAGCCGCCGAGGAGCCCGAGCCCGACGATCGCGAGCCGCTGGATCACGAGGCCTTCTTCCCGAGCACGGCGGCGAGCGCCTTCACCAGGCGGCGGTTCTCCTGCGGCGTGCCCACGGTGATCCGGAGCGCCGTCTCCATGCCGAACGAGGTCATCGGCCGCACGATCACGCCCTCGCGCAGGAGCTTCTGGTAGATCTCGTTGGCGCTGCGGCCGACGTCGACGAGGATGAAGTTGGCACGGGAGGGCACGTACTTGATGCCGAGCGCCTTGAACTCGTCGTAGAGGAAGTGGCGGCCGGCCTCGATCAGCCGCACGCACTCCATCACGTGCGACTCGTCGTCGAGCGCGGCCAGCGCCGCCGCCTGGGCGAGCGAGTTGACGTTGAAGGGCGGCCGGATGCGGTTGAGGAGGCCGACGGCGTCGGGATCGGCGAGGCCGTAGCCCACCCGCAGGCCGGCCAGGCTCGCCGCCTTCGAGAAGGTCCGCAGCACGACGACCTTGCGGCCCTGCTTCATGTAGCCGAGCGAGTCGGGAAAGTCGGGGCCCTGGGCGAACTCGACGTAGGCCTCGTCGAAGACCACGATCGTCCGGTCGGGCACGCGCGCCATGAAGCGCTCGACCTCCTCGGCCGTCACCATCGTCGCGGTCGGGTTGTTGGGGTTGGCGATGAAGACCAGCTTGGTGAGCGGCGTGATCGCCCGCGCCATCGCCTCCAGGTCGAGCCGGTAGTCCTTGAGCATCACCACCACGCGGATGCCACCGGCGGCCTGGACGCTCATCGGGTAGACCACGAAGGAGGGGTGCGGGACCACCGCCTCGTCGCCGGGCCGCATGAAGGCATGGACCAGGAGCTCGATCAGCTCGTTGGAGCCGTTGCCGAGCACGACGTGCTCGGGCGTGACGCCGTGCTTCTTGGCCAGGGCCTGCCGCAGGTAGAAGCCGCTGCCGTCGGGGTAGCGGTTCAGGGCGCCGAGGGCGGCGCTGGTGGCCTTCTGCACCCGCTCCGACGGCGGCAGCGGGTTCTCGTTCGACGCCAGCTTGATCGCGTCGTGGATGCCGAGCTCGCGCTCCAGCTCCTCGATCGGCTTCCCGGGCTCGTAGGGGGCGATGCCCAGGATGTGTTCGTTGGCCAGGGATTCCCACTGCGTGGGCATGGTGTCTCCTTATGCCGCCGGGTACGACCCGAGGATCTTCAGGAACTGGGTGCGCTCCCGGATCTGTCCGAGCACGGCCTCCACCGTCGGCGTGTCGCGGTGGCCTTCGAAGTCGATGAACATGACGTACTCCCAGGGGCGCCGCTTGGTCGGCCGCGACTCGATCTTCGTCAGGTTGAGCCCCTGCGTGGCGAACGGCTCGAGGATCCGGAACAGGGCGCCGGGCTCGTTCCGCATCGAGAAGAGGATCGAGGTTTTGTCGCGCCCCGTCGGGCCCATCGCCCGCCGGCCGATGACGAGGAACCGTGTCGAGTTGTTGGCGGTGTCCTCGATGCGCGCGCGCAGGATCGGCACGTCGTGGAGGCGCGCGGCCAGCTCGGAGGCCACCGCGGCGACGGTGGGATCGTTGGCGGCGAGGCCGGCCGCCGCCGCCGTGGACGCCACCTCCTCCACCGCGACATCGGGGAGATGCTCGGCCAGCCACACGCGGCACTGCGCGAGCGCCTGCGGGTGGGAGCACACGGTCTTGACCTGCGCGAGGTCGGTCGCGCGCGACAGCAGGTGCTGGCGCACCTCGAGGCGCACCTCGCCGCAGATCAGCACGTCGCCGTCGATGAGGCGGTCGAGGGTCAGGTTGACGGCGCCCTCCGTCGAGTTCTCGACGGGGACCACGCCGTACTCCGCGCGCCCGCGCTCCACCCCCTCGAACACGTCGAGGATCGTCCGGGCGGGCACGAGCTCCGCCCCGCTGCCGAACCGCTGGAGGGCCGCCTGGTGCGTGAACGTGGCCACCGGCCCCAGGTAGGCCACGGGCAGCGGGTGCTCGAGGGCGAGCGAGGCAGACAGGATCTCGCGCCAGATGGCGCGGACGGCGTCCGCGGGCAGCGGGCCGCGGTTCAGCTTGACGAGCCGATCGATGATCTCCGCTTCCCGCTCAGGGACAAAATACGCCAGGTCCTTCCGTCGTTTGAGGTCTCCGATCCGGAGGGCGGCCTCTGCGCGTTGGTTGAGGAGGTTGAGGAGTTGGCTGTCGAGGTCGTTGATCCTGGAACGCCAATCGTCCAGGTTCATAGAAACCCCTGGGTCACTTGTCTGGGTAATGTCCGGTCATTATAGGACCAGCGTCAGCGGCGAAGCAAGCGCCGATCCATCAGCGCGTGTGGATCGATCGCGCCCAGTGGCGTCGCTTATTCGAGCGCCGGCTTGGCCGGCGCAACCGATTCTGGGGGAGGCCTCGGAGGGGGCCTCGACGGCCCCCTCCGACATAGAATCAGCGGATCGCGCGGAGCGCGCGGATCTCGGGCGGCGCGAGCGGGCGTGTCTGCCCGGGGCGCAGAGGGCCGAGCGTGAGGGGGCCGAAGGCGATCCGCGTCAGCCGGGTCACACGATGGCCGAGGGCCTCGCAGTAGCGCTTCACCTCGTGCGTGCGTCCCTCCGCGAAGGTGAGGCGGAGGCGCGAGGCGGCGGCGCCGCTCTCGACGAGGTCGGCGGCGCCCGGCCGGGCCGGGCCGTCGTCGAGGGTCACCCCGGCCCGCCACCGTGGGAGGTCGGACTCCGTCACGCGTCCTTCCACCGTCGCCTCGTACACGCGCGGGAGCCCGTAGCGCGGGTGCAGGAGCCGGTGCGTCAGCTCGCCGTCGTTGGTCAGCAGCAGCACGCCCTCCACGTCGAAGTCCAGGCGCCCGACCGGGTAGAGGCGCCCGTGCTCTCCGCGCAGGAAGTCCGTGACCACGGGACGGCCGCGCGGGTCGCGCACCGTGGAGACGTAGCCGCGCGGCTTGTAGAGAAGCACGTACTCGAGGAGCTCCGAGGCCGGGAGGCGGCGGCCGTCGACCTCCACGCGATCGACGGTGGGATCGACGAGGACCCCGGGCGAGGTCACCACCTCGCCGTTGACGACCACGCGGCCGTCGAGGACGAGGCGGTCAGCTCCCCGCCGGCTCGTCAGCCCCGCCTGGGCCAGGATCTTGTTGAGGCGGGTTCGCATCGCCCGCGGCGACCGCGACGGGCTCCGGGAGGAGGAGCTCGCCCTCGACCTGCGGCAGCTCGGAGAGGTCGCGCAGCCCGAAGGCGACGAGGAACTCCCGGGTCGTCTCGTAGAGGAAGGGCCGTCCGGGCGCGTCCTTGCGGCCGGCGGTCCGGATCATGCGCTTCTCCATCAGGTTGTCGAGGACGGCCTCGGAGTTCACGCCGCGGATCGCGTCCACGTCGGGACGCGACACCGGCTGCTGGTAGGCGACGATCGCCAGCGTCTCGAGGGCCGGACGCGAGAGGCGGGAGCGGGTGCGGCTCCGGGCGAGGCGGACGAGCCAGGGCGCCACCTCCGGGCGCGTCACCAGGCGGAACCCGCCGCCCGCCTCCACGACCTGGAGCGCGCTCTCCTGCTGCGCGTAGCGCTCGCCCAGCCGGGCGATCAGCTCGCGCGCGGCCGCGACCGAGGCGAGGTCGAGCACCTCGCGGATCCGCTCGGCCTCGACGGGCGCGTCGGACGCGAACAGGAGGGCCTCGACGAGGCTAATCGGTTCCGGCATATGCGGGAGCCTCCGGGCCGGGCCGCTCGATCACGATCTCGCCGAACAGCTCGGTCTGCTGGGCGTGG
>Ga0209515_10010854_pt1 | contig 10038 bp, 2 predicted proteins | sample Subgroupgradi54m_FD_187454 | JGI IMG/M metagenome (GOLD analysis project Ga0209515, IMG submission 187454) | Subsurface groundwater microbial communities from S. Glens Falls, New York, USA - GMW60B uncontaminated upgradient, 5.4 m (SPAdes)... ...
CAGTCGTTCGGCCCGCGCTATCACATCATCAAGCTTCTTGGCGCCGGCGGCATGGGCTCGGTGTATCAGGCGTGGGACTCCGAACTGAGCGTCGCGGTCGCGCTGAAGGTGATCCGGATCGATCGCGGCTACAGCACGGTGACGCCGGAAGCGGAAAAGCGCTTCAAGACCGAGCTGCTCCTCGCGCGTCAGGTCACTCACAAGAACGTCGTCCGCATCCACGACCTCGGAGACATCGACGGCATCAAGTACATCACGATGCCGTACATCAAGGGCGACGACCTGGCCACGGCATTACGGCGCGACGGCAAGCTGCCAATTGCGCGTGCGCTGCGCATCGCGCGGCAGATCGCCGCCGGCCTCGAGGCCGCGCACGATGCCGGTGTCGTGCACCGGGACTTGAAGCCGGCGAACGTGATGATCAGCGGGGCGGCCGACGAGGTCCAGGCGCAAATCATGGACTTCGGCATCTCCGCGTCGACCTCGGACGCGGCGTCGGGCGGCGTGATCGGCACGCCCGAGTACATGGCGCCGGAGCAGAGCACCGGCGGCGCGGTGGATGCGCGCGCCGATATCTATGCGTTCGGCCTCATCGTCTACGAGCTGCTGACGGGTCCGCGCCCGGTCGCCGCGCCTCAGGACCGGCTCGAGGCGATGAGACAACGGTGCGAGGAGGGCATGGCGCCGTTGCGGGGAATCGACCCCGGGATTCCCGAGGCGCTCGAGACGCTGGTCATGCGTTGCCTGGAGTGCGCTCCCGCCGTGCGATTCCAAACCACGCACGAGCTGACCACCGCGCTCGCTGCAATCGATGACGAGGGAGAAGCGATCCCCGAAGCGCGCTACTTGACGCCACGTCTGGTGGCGGTGACGGCGATGCTCGTGATCGCGATGCTCGGTGGCACGTACGTGGTAACGCGGCGCGCGGTGGAGCCGCCCACGCAACCCGACCCGGTCTCGGTGCTGATTGCGGACTTCCAGAACCAGACCGGCGATCCGGCGTTCGACCGCTCGCTGGAATCGGTCCTGAAGCTCGCGCTTGAGGGTGCGGGCTTCATCACCGCCTACGACCGGACCGGCGTTCGCGCCCTCGGCGGGGTGGCGCCGGAAAAACTTGACGAACGGACGGCGCAGGAGATCGCCGTCAAGCAGGGCGTGGGCGTCGTCATTTCCGGTGTGCTCAACCGTGACGGCAACAGTTACGGGATTTCGGTGAAAGCGACGCAGGCGGTGACCGGAGACGTGATCACCAGTGCCACGAATCGCGCCTCGGGCAAGGACAAGGTCCTGGCTGCCGCCACGACCCTGGCGACAACCGTTCGAACCGCGCTCGGCGACGAGACGTCGAACTCGACTTCCCAGATCTTCGCGATGGATACCCTCTCGGCCACGAGCCTGGAAGTGGTCCGCCAGTACGCCGTGGCGACGGAAGCCATGGCGAAAGCCAGATTCGAGGAGGCCCTGCAAGGCTTTTCGAAATCGGTGGAGCTGGATCCCAACTTCGGCATGGGCTACCAGGGCATGGCCCTGGCGTCGCGGAATCTGGACCGGCAGGAGGATGCCGAGAAGTACATCAAGGAAGCACTGCGTCACCTGGACCGCATGACCGAACGCGAGCGGTATCGCGCGCGCGGTTTCTTTTACCGGGTCACAGCCGATTATCAGGCATGCGTGAAGGAATACGGGGATCTTATCGCTCGGTACGCAGCAGACGTCGCCGCACATAACCAGATCGCCTTGTGCTCGACGTATTTGCGGAACATGCCGAGGGCCGTAGACGAGATGCAGCGAGTCGTCAAGATCGTGCCCAAGAGCACGATCCTGCGGAACAACCTGGCGCTCTACCTGTCTTATTCAGGTAATTTCGAAGCCGGGGAGCGGGAGGCGCGAGCGATAGAAAACCCGGGTGTCAATTCGGTCATCGCGTTGGCGTTTGCTCAATTGGGACAGGGCCAGGTGCCTCAGGCGATCGAAACGTATCAGAAGCTCCAGACGATCGACGCCCAGGGCGCCTCGCGTGCTGTGTCAGGTCTCGGCGATGTGGCCATATACGAAGGGCGCTTTGCGGAGGCGGCGCGAATTCTCGGCCAGGGCGCGGCTGCCGACGCTGCAGCCAAGGAGCCGAACAGAGCCGCTGCCAAGTTCGCCGCGCTCGCGTACGCACAACTGTTGCGCACACAGAACGCCGGCGCGATCGCGGCCGCAAGTAGCGCGCTGAAGAGCAGTCAAACGGTGAAGATTCGATTCCTCGCCGGACGTACGCTTGCGGAAGCCGGGGACATCAGCCAGGCGCAGACGGTGGCCGCCAGCCTCGCGTCCGAGCTTCAGGCCGAGCCGCAAGCGCACGCGAAAATCATTGAAGGGCTGATTTTCCTGAAACGCGGAGACGAGCGGCAGGCCATCACCGTCCTCATGGAAGCGAACGCGCTGCTCGACACGTGGATTGGACATTTCGATCTCGGGCGGGCCTATCTGGAGGCTGGCCAATTCATCCAGGCCGATTCCGAGTTCGACCGGTGCATCAAGCGTCGCGGTGAGGCGCTGTCCTTGTTCCTGGAGGAGGAGCCCACCTACGGCTACTGGCCGGCCGTGTATTACTATCAGGGCCGCGTGCGGGAAGGGCTGAACAGCGCAGGGTTTGCCGAGTCGTACCGCGCGTATCTGACCATCCGCGGCCAATCGAAGGAAGACCCGCTCCTGCCGGACGTCCGCCGCCGCGTCGCGCTCGGCAGGTGAGTCAGGCCGGCGCCCTACGTTCAAAGCTCGCGATGGCATCCGCCTCGGAATCGTACGCTTCGAAGACGGTCAGGAGCTTCGTAACCGCCAGCACCTCTCTCACGTGTCGCGCCAGGTGCAGCAGCTTCAGCGCGCCGCCCTGGCGTTTCGTCGTGATGTAGGCCTCGATGATGTTACAGAGGCCCATCGTGTCGACGTACGGGACGCCGTCCAGGTTCAACACGACCTGATTGCGTCCTGATTGCACGCACGAGCGCACGCGGTGTGCGAGTGCCATGTCGCCCGAGTCCTCGATGGTCATGCGTCCGCGCACATCGAAGATCGTCACGCCGCCGGAGGTGCGTTCGTCAATCGTCATCTGGGCCACCCTCTTCCCAAATGCCCTTTTCGTACGGTCGTTACGCACAACGGTGACAACAGTGTCACGGTAAGGGGTCACGCTCCCGAGCCCGGGTGTGATAACTACGCCGAATGAGTTGATGCGATGGGAATGTTCGCCGGAGCATACCACGTGGCAAACATGTTGATCGTCACAGTCACCGCGCAGCCGTCTCGACGCGTGGATAGGACATTTCGATCTCGCGCGGGCCTATCTGGACGCTGGCCAATTCATCCAGGCCGATTCCGAGTTCGATCGGTGTATCAAGCGTCGCGGTGAGGCGCTGTCCTTGTTCCTGGAGGAGCAGGCCACCTACGGCTGTTTGCCGGCCGTGTATTACTCATTACTATAAGGGTCGCGTGCGAGAAGAGCTGAACAGCGCGGGCTTTGCCGAGTCGTACCGCACCTATCTGACCATCCGTGGCCAATCGAAGGAAGACCCGCTCCTGCCTGAAGTCCGCCGCCGCGCCGGGGGCTGACCCGGCTTCTTCGCCCAGGGGCGTCGCAACCTCGAGATTGACCTGCCGGCTCGCCGGGGGGCGGCCGTGGCCATCGACCACGACACACCCAGCTCGGTCCTACGCGTCATGGAATAGCGGCTATTCCTCCCCCTCCCTTATCGTTTGGAATCGGAATCGTGGCGATCACCGAATTGGTCGCAGGGTCGATGACGGCGACGAATCCATTGCCGCCAGGAGTCGACGCAGGAATATGCACGAGCACCGTTCCCATTGCATCCGTCGCGATCTCATCGACGCCGAAGTACGGGATGTTGGCGCCGCCTGTCGCGATCCGAATACCGGAATCGGTCACGTTGTGCGCCGAATCGATGTTCAGTACCGCGACCTTCCCCGTGAAGACCAGGTTGACGTAAGCGTGAGCGCCATCAGGCGAAAACGCTATCGACTGACCACCGTTGAACCCGAGGCTCGACGCGACGGTTCCGTCGAAAGAAACGGTTCCACTGGCATCGATACCAAGTATGCCGATATTGCCCGAATCGAAGTTAGCGACAAGAGCCAACCTGCCGTCCGGAGACACGGTCACGTTGATCGCGCCATTTCCTCCAGTCGAGACGGACAGTTTAGTATCCGAAAGCGTGCCGTCGGCTGCCAGGGCGAGCACATGAACTACACCAGGCGGCTGCGGCTGTCCCGGCGGAGGAAGCGGGAACGAATTCACCAGGACGATACCCTGATCCGGTACGGCCGTGATTCCCTGCGCTTCGAACGGCACGCTCAAAGCCGTAACAATCTGTCCGGTGGCGATATCGATCGACAAGACCTTGCTGTTAGGCGCCCCGTCCGCAACGAGCGCGTACCCAGCCGGGGTAATGGTCACGTGGACATCCTCATTTGCGATCGGTGTGGTGATCGTGCGCACAACAGTCGGCGGCGTCGTAGTCAAATCCAGGAATACGATCTTGCCGTCGAAGCTCGTCACAACGGCCTGTTTTCCGTCGGGTGTAGTCGCAACGTCTAGCGCGTTCGTCACGCCCAGAGCCTGCGTCGACTCGATCGTGTAATTGACGAGATCGAGGATGTGAGCATTGTTCGACGATCCGCTGACGACGATCGCCCGGTTTACAACTGAGATCACCACGTGGCCGACTGCCGACTTCTGATCCAGGACGCCGTTCGTCGTGCCGTTATCCCGTACTGTGTAATCGAAACTGGCCAATCCAGTGAAGCCGTTGGCTGGGACATACGTGATCGTCCCGTTCGCCGCGAGCGACACGGTGCCGTGAGTGTCCGCTGTGGCCGCAACTGCCGTGACGGTGAGAATCTGTAGGTTTTCGTTTCCTGGTCCCGGGCTGTCATTGGCGGTCAGATCGAGCGATGGGAAGGCGAGTGCCTTATTCTTGGTGGTGCTCTTGCTGTCGTCCACCGTTACCGGCGGATCGTTGACCTCTGTGACGTGGACGTCCACAATCGCCGGGTCGCTCGTAAGCGCCGCTGCGCAGCCTTGTGGCGGCGGTGGGGGTGTCGTCGCGCAATTGTCCGGGTCGCCTCGATCGGTAACCGTGAAGCTGAAACTGTCGCCTCCGTTGAAGTCCTTCTTCGGCTTGTAGGTCAGGTTGCGTCCCGCGCCTGACAGGGTGCCGTTGCTCGGATCGGTCGTCACCACGTACGCCAGGTTCGCCGGATCGACCGTCTCGATGTCGCTGCCCGAGAGAGTGATCGCCAAAGGCGTCGTCGTGTCCTCGGTTGTTTCGACCGCCTGAGCGGTAGCACTTGGACCGTCGTTGACCGGAATGACTTTAATGGACACGGTCGCGACATTCGAATCAGCGCTCATCTTCACGGGTGCCGGGTTGTTGGCGCAGTCGCGGCGCGTACCGGCGGGTGGGCAGCTCCAGGTTCCTAGCTCGATGAGCCTGTAAGTAAAGCTGTCAAGCCCGTTGAAATTCGCGGTCGGCTGGTAGCTGAACGACCCGTCGGCGATAAGCGTGAAGCCGCCCACGGCTGCGTGGGAAGGCGCACTGACCAGTTCTGCCCTCACTGTCGGAGGCGACGGGCTGTCCTCGTCTGTGTCATTGACCACCACGTTGCCTGCTAACAGGGTGTCTTCGTTCGGGTTGCGCTCGTCGGCGATTGCCACCGGTGGGTTGTTGACCGCCGCGACGGTCGCGAAGTTGGACGGACCGCTGACCTTCCGAGGCTTAGAGTCGGGCGGGCTGGTCAGCGGTTCGTCGCTGAACTCCGCGATCGCCAAATACGTAAACGGTTGGCCGTTCGGGAGCTCCTCGGTATCGACAAGAGTCGTCGGCGGCGGCACATCGTCAGCGGTCCCGAATGTCGCGTCGGGACCGGCCCCGCGGTCCGTCCTTCCCACAAATACCTTCGTGGTTGTGGCTGTGACATCTTCGGGGCTCACGGCGCCGGTTATGCGGTAGACCACGTAATGCAAGGGGGTGCCGAAGTTGGGCACCTTCCAGTTGAGCCTGATCCTATGGAGCCTGGATAATGGCGGAAATGCTGGGTCCGTGCATCCATTGATCCCGATCACGCAGGCCGTCAGGTCCTCCGGTGGAAGGCCGCCGCCACCCACCAAGTCCTCCGCGTGCTCGTGTGTCAGTTCGGCCTCACCCCCGAAACTCTGGCCGCCGAAATCGGAGCCGCCGAAATCGGATCCGCCGAAGTCCGAGCCATCCAAATCAAGGCCGCCGAAGTCCGAGCCGCCAAAGTCCGAGCCTCCAAAGTCGGAGCCGCCGAAGTCGGAGCCGCCGAAATCGGAGCCGCCGAAATCGGAGCCGCCGTTGGAGATCGCTCCGCCCATCACGTGTCCGCTACCCATCTGATCGAGGCGGATGTTCGCCCAATCGTCAAAGCCGGTCAGCGAGGGGTTGGCAATGTGGTCAAGGTTGATGTCCTGCCCTGTCGCTTTCTCACCGGGATGAAAACCGTTCGTCGCCCAATCGATCGAGTTCGAGAGCGACAGGGCTTCAAACCGAGCCATCGATACGCCGGCCGGCAGAGGGAGACCGTTACAAAGTTTCGTCGCCGCAGGAAGTCCAAGGGCGTCGACGAGCGTACCGCTCCCTAACGGCGCAAACCAGGCGGCGCGGTATTGGAGGGGGAGGCTCCCGCCCTCGTCCTCGTCGGCCAAGTGCGACGCGGTTGATCTTTCCAGCCGCGCCTCCCGCCGGAGGCTCCCGCCCTCGTCGTCGTCGGCCAGGCGCGACATATCCAAATCCTTCAGGGAGGACTCATGGAGCGCCGCGTATTCCGCGCGCGACAAATCGATCCGCGCAATGTTATGGGCATCCCGCAGCCCGTGCAGTTGGAAGAGGTAACTCGTCACGCTGAGGTAGTTCGGTTTGCAGTTTGGCTCTACAAATTTCACGAGCCCTTTGCCGTCATCGCGGTCGGAAATCAACCTGGCCGGCGCGCCGCCATGCCACAGTCCCAGGTTGTGTGCGAGCTCGTGGAGCGACGTCGCCCCTTGGTTCAAGGGAGTCCCCACAAAGTTTTCCCAACGACCGAGCGTGACCACCGCCTTATCGCCGGGCCCGGTGGCTTTGCCTGACGAGCTCGTGGGCACGTGATAATCGGCCTTGTTAAAGCTGGAATTGTTTTTGCCCACGGCACACTGACCGTTGCTCTCGTACAAGGTGGGCGAACCGTCCCGATCCAGGCACGGGAGCGACTTCGGGACGCCACGCGAATGCGCGTACAAGATGTAATGGAAGAGCCCGTTTCGGTTCTTGTCGAATCGTGGCCTGTCAGGATCAAGGTCGGTACCGAGCATGTGTTTCTGCAGCGAGAACCCCCACCCAATGGTGCCGGGGTAAGCCGGGAAGTGGCAGGCTGGGTCCGCCAGATTGCAGGCTGTTTCCAGGTCAAGCTCACCGCCTGTGGCCAGAGTTTTCGGGACGAGGTATTCGTCGCCTGCCCCGACGGGAGCCCTATAGTCGAGGCCGAGAGCGTGGTACGTGGCGGGATCGCCGACATCGAAAAGCGCCTTGATGCCTGAAGTTCCATCCAGATTCTTAACCGGCGCATTCTTGAAAGCCTCGGCGACGTCCATGAGGACTTGGGACGGCGGCATGTGATTGTGGGGCGGCGCGACAACCGATTTGACGATTGGTTTGTCATCGGGAGTGCCGGCGACCCCGTCGGTTCCGAACCCCGAATCGTACGGCGCGGCGTCTGATCCGTACGTTTCTGCGTCAGTAGTCCGCAGCGCGTTGACTTCGATGAGGATATTTTTCTTGTTGCTTCTCGCGCCCATCTCATAGAGCTTCGGAAGCTCCACGTCGTTCGGATCCTTGAGTGGCCCTCCGGCCTGCTCCAGTCTGTCCGGAATGCCGTCATGGTCGGCATCGAGGATGGTCGTACTGAAGATCGTCGCCGCCCACGTGGGGCACTCGTACGGCGTGTCTTTCCCGTAGGTGACCTTCGATGTGACGGTTTCGCCGTAGACGGGATCCATTGTTGCCAGCTTCATCAACGAGCTCACATCGACGGTCACGTGGCCCCACGACCGGTCCGACGATTTTGAGCTGCCCGGAAACGGATTCTTCGCCACCCTTGAATTGTTGAACCACAGCACTTCCGTGGGATTCGAGGTACCGCTCCCGACGATGTGCGTGATCTTGGCCTTCTTGGACGTGTCCGACTGGTAGAACCCTCGAATGGTCTGCGTTGTCACCTCGAGCGGCGCCGCGATGTGCATACCGTCGTACAAGACGATCTTTCGTAATGGCAGCGCGGCATCCCGATAGACCACGACCAGGCTGGCGCCCGCGCTATCCGGGACCACCTTTCCCTTTCCGCGTTCCGGCAGCGTCACGGTGTGAGGTGCCAGGTTGTTGCTTCTCAGGTCGGTATCATTGACCAGAAGCTTTCCAGTCGATGTCCCGTTCTTGTCCTTTTGGCGCGGCAACAGGCGAAGGACGTCGGCACGAAACATTGTTGCCGTCAACCGCGGCGATCCGGATCCCGACGCAAAGCACTGCCCTGTGTCACCAGTCAGCAACTGCCGCATGGATTTCACTCTCACGCTCTTGATCGGCTGGTCTCGGAACTGTACGGAGTCGGCAATTTCACTGGGAGTCTGCGATGAAGGCGCGATCGTTTCCCAGTACAAGAACGCCGCGAGAATATCTGCGTTGGCCGGTACGCCCCTCATCGGGATCGTGCGGGTACGCTGAGATCGATCCTCGTCCTTCTCCCGGGACGATTCGTCTCGTCGCCGATTTTCGTCGTCGGATTCTTTCGTCGAGACGAAGTCGACACTACCCACCGCGTAGTCGCCGGTGACGAGGTAGCCCGTAGAGTACGGTAAGGCGTCTGTGGCTTGCGCCGCCTGGCCCCCCGTCTGCGCGAAGAGCACCGGGAGCCCGAGAGCAAGAAGAAAAGCAGCGCGGATCCTGAATCGCACGGCTGCAGCTCTATCGCGGTTTTTGACTCCCGCCGATGCTCCCGTCGCCCGAGCGAGGGCTGCAGCCACGCGGTGCAGACGCGCGTTTGCCGTAACCCTGAGCTTGACTTCGGACATGGGTTTCCTTTGTCTCCGCGTCTGGCACGTAAAATTTCAGGCTCCTCGCCGTTCTTGAGTGCAGCGGCTCGAGCCGAGATCTGGCCCCGTCTGCGCCACGGTTTCGGGGACAAGGCTTTCTATAGTCTCATCTCGTCATAACGTGTCCGTCCGACGACACGAACAACGCGAACGACCCATCGCGTTGAGCCATGCACAGTTTTTTTTGGAGTCGAGTGCGCGAAGCCTAGTCCCGGTTACCGGCCTAGGTCAACCGTTGTCAGAAAATGTCAAAAATCCTTGGGAAAGTCATCCACTCTATGCGATAGGAATGGAGAAGAAGCACCGCCAGGAAGGTGTTCCAGGCGGTGGAGTTCAAGGAGTCGCGGCGGTCAATCGGGCGGGAGATCGCGGTGAAGCCGGATGTCCAGCTTCACCACGAGCAATTCGATCTGATGGCCGTGGGGTCAGTATCCGCAGTACCCGTTTGTGTAGACCCTCACGGTCTTCGTCGTCTTCGAGCTGCGAGTGCCCTCGCGGTCCTCGACGACCAGTCCGATATCCATGTTCAGGTATTTGTCGCCGGCGCTGTCGGTCGCGGTGCTCCTATCCTTGAGTAAGTCGCACTTGTCCTTGAGCTCGATGTCCGCCTCCGCGTCCCCCTTGGTATCGGTGTTGGTCGTCGATCCGACGACGTACGTCCAGATGAAGAACTTAGGGGACCCACCGGAGGTCCGCGCGTCGAGGCGGCAATCCAGCCCCGCACTCGAATTCTGGATGACGCAATTGTTCTCGCCCTTCGACCCGCCCGTCACGACAAATCGAGCGACCGGCGGAATGATGGTCACACGGAGAATTTGGTTGATGGCGACGCTCAGATACTTCGCCGTGATCTGGACGTCCTGCGACTCCGCGACGGTCGTTGACTCGATCGTGAAGGT
>Ga0209515_10010856_pt1 | contig 10037 bp, 10 predicted proteins | sample Subgroupgradi54m_FD_187454 | JGI IMG/M metagenome (GOLD analysis project Ga0209515, IMG submission 187454) | Subsurface groundwater microbial communities from S. Glens Falls, New York, USA - GMW60B uncontaminated upgradient, 5.4 m (SPAdes)... ...
CAATTTTGCAGATTTTTTGCAGCGGTTGGACTATTTGCGCATTGTCCAAAAACACGACAAAAATCTGATGCTCCAAATGGCAACCACCAAGAAAAACTACAACGATCAAAAAGATCTATTGGTTGATAAAAAAACCCAAATCGAGACATTGTCTCTCCAGTTAAAATCTTATAAAGCTCAATTGGATAGGCAAAATCTCGAAAAACAAACCCTCCTTGACGTGACAAAAAATGACGAAGTTCGCTATCAAGCCCTTCTTTCTGATGCTCAGCGAGAACTAGAAGGGATTCGCAATTCTCAATTCACTGGAAAACGTGATGTCAAAAAAGGAGAAGTAATTGGACTGATGGGCAATACCGGTTTCTCTACCGGCGCCCATTTGCACTTTGGGGTTTATAGTCTTTCCGAAAGCCAGGCCGACAGTTTCAACTATAACTCTGGCACTAATAATCCCTTTGACAGTCTTTCTGGAAAGAGTGTTTATATTGACTCCGGAGCTTGTTATGATAAGTCTGGTCAAACTAACATTGGGTCGGGCAGTTGGGACTGGCCAATGGAAAATCCGAAAATCTCTCAATGTTATGGCAAAACCCCCTATTCTTTTGTTTATTCCAACGGTCTCCACGAGGGGGTTGACATGTACAACAATGACAACATTGCTGTCCGGTCAGTTGATGATGGCGTCGCCTATTTCTATCGTGGCAGCTCGTCTTTGGGCAACAACGTCCGTGTTTTCCATCACAACGGCAAAATGACCCTCTATTTGCACTTACAGTAATGTTCCTATTTCCAATATTAGCTGCTATTACAATCAATTTAGTTTCTCCAACGACTATTACTTCCGAAGGTGATGTGGTGACAATTTCTGCCAGCGCTTCCGGACTAACTAGCAGCACCCAATATCTCCAGGTTGGGTTTACCAAAGAAGGCAGTAATGCCAATTATCTTGGGTTTTCTAAGAATCTTTCTGACAGCTGGTATCAATATAAATCGTCGCCCACCACTGCCGACTTTAGTTCATATTTTTACTCGTTCACTCCAGTTTCTGGCAACTGGTCTGGTCAAATCCAAGCCAAAATCGACTCATCAGACAGTGGCTATAGCGGGTCGGGCAACTACACAGTTAAGTTGATGAAATACATCACATCATCCACCCCACTATATTCTAACGACGTTACAATCGCCATAAATATTTCTCAACCGCCTCCTCCGCCCGCTGGCGGACCCCCGCCATCGCCGCCATCAAACCCAATCACCACTCCAACAATAAACTGGACTACTGTGTCGGCAACCGACTTGGGAACAATTTTTCAAACCACATTCACTTTGACAAATTTTGATGCTAATACCAGTTACTATATTAAAATTCGCGGGGGGGCCGATGAAAATGACTTAAATAAAGTCCAAACACAAGGTGGGTCTGGGTTTCTTTCCGACACCGACAACTGGAACCAATTTCCAAAGGTGACCACAAATAGTGATGGTGGGGGAAACGGGATAGTTTTTGGCAAGGTTACCACTGATAAACTACCAGGACCATACAAAATTCGGCTGCGAGTTCATAAACAAAACGGGGATAATAATTATGATTCAACATTAAAAGATGTCGTTTTTTCTAAACCAGCATCTCCATCCGTTTCCCCATCAACCAAGACTACTGCTTCCCAGTCATCTGCTGCTTTGTTGGCTGGTTTGGCAACAACATCTTCCCACCCAATAAGGGATTTTGTTCTCGGCACCCAAAGTGCAGCTGGGGTGGCTCTACCAATCATTCCCAAGGTAGAATCCACCAAGACTACTGTTTGGTCACCGCTGCTAATAGGAGCTATAGCTGTCGGCCTGTGTTTTGTTATTGGTGCTGGATTTATAATTTATCGTCGTCGATTTTGGCCAAAAGGGGAAAAGGAATATAATACAGATGAATCTCTATGAAAATTACTCCCCGTCAAACAGTTTATTTGGTTTCAGTCGCGGTGGTTGCTTGGCTTTTGTATTTGGCGCGATCTGCCATGATGCCATTTCTTTTGGCGGCTGGCTTTGCTTATATCCTAAATCCGCTGGTTTCCTTTTTGACTGCCCGGGTCAAGCTTCCTCGGGCATTTTCAATCAGTTTGATTTACATCATTTTGATTGCTCTTTTGACTGGATTGATATTGTTTGTTGGGGGTAATTTGATGGCGGAATCAGAACAGTTTTCTCGTGAAGCTAAAACATTAGTTTCCCAGACCAACGAACAAATTAGCACATTACCTACCTGGATTCAGCCCATCGCTTTTGATGCTTTTGAGTCGGCTCGTACGTCACTAACTTTTTCGAATCGGCGAGTGGGTAACTTTTTACCTGGGGCATTAAATAGAACCTTAAGCGTCCTGGTTTTTCTGGTCGCCTCGTTTTATTTTCTCAAAGATGGCCACAATTTTCTGCGAAACGGTCTTGCTCTTTTGCCCAAAAATATTAGCAGCGAGATATCTTTAATTTTGGAAAAAATCAACGGCATTTTAGGAGATTATCTGCGAGGACAACTTTTATTGGTTATTATCATGAGTACCCTTACTTATATTGGGTTAACTATTATTGGGGTCAGATATGCCTTGATTCTCTCAGTTTTCACTGGGTTTGCCGAAATTATTCCTTACGTCGGGCCGGTGGCAGCTGGATCTGTGGCCATGTTGGTCGCCTACACCGACCAAATTTCTCGGCTCAATTTAGAACCAGTCATCGAACTGTTGGCGGTTGGGTTATTATATTTTGTCCTTCGGCAACTAGAAGATCTTTTTATTATTCCTTCTGTCATGGGGCGGATCACCAAATTGCATCCTCTTACCGTAATGTTTGCCGTTCTGGCGGGAGGTCATTTGTTCGGAGTCGTAGGGTTTATTGTAGCCGTTCCCGTTGTTGCCTCTTTGCGAGTGGTCATCGACCATCTTCTTGGCGTCGCCAAACGAGTTGCCCCCTAAGACTAGTAAGCCAGATTCTGTTTCCCGATGTAACATCGGGATGCAACAATCTATCTATGCGGTGCTACTTCGACCAATTGGGAAGCGGCATTAAGGTCATTCGGCACCTTGCAGCGGGGGGAATTACCGCGTTTCACCTCCCCGATGGCTTTAGACCATCGGGAAACTCGTCTCTGTGGCTTCACCATTGCTCCCGCCGTGGCGGGATGCACTCCCGAAATTAATCGGGACACCCTGCTTCCTGCTGTCTGGACTTTCCTGTCCGATGTAACATCGGACTAGTTGCTCTGTCTTAGGGAGCTGGTGTATTATACCACCTATGTCTGGTATGCGCAAAGTTATCGTCTGGTTTGTGGTCTGTTTAGTTTTGGCAATTTATGCCAAAACCGCGGGCTTTCTTCCGGGTCAAAGCAGTTCCTCTGGTGCCGTTTTAGGTCAACAAAAAAGTCCTGGTTTTGGTCCATTGTTGCCCCATTGATAATTATTAATTTATCCTTTATTATTTCCCCATGGCGAAAAAGATAATCAAAAAAAATAATCCGATCACTCCTAGCGTTGACTCGATGTCATCTAAAATTAACTTTCAAAAGTATCGCTCGCCCAAATATCTCGTCGCCCTGGCAGTAATAATTTTACTGGCTTTGGTTTTGTGGAAAAACAAAAGCCTATTGGTGGTAGCGACAGTCAATGGCAAACCCGTTCCCCGGTGGGAGTTAGAGGGCCGAATGGTGAGTCGCTATGGAACACAAACTCTCGATGAGGTAATAAACGAAGAACTCATTCGCCAGGCGGGTAATCAAAAAGGGATTACTGTCAGTCAAGCTGAGATTACTGCCAAAATCTCCGAAGTCGAAGGGACGCTGCAGGGGAAAATCAGCCTCTCTGATGCCCTGGCTCAACAGGGAATGACCATAGATGAATTTCACCACCAAGTAGAATTACAACTCATTCTCGATAAACTCACAGCCAGCTCCATAGTGGTCACCGACAAAGAAGTCGCTGCCTTTATTGCCAGCAATAGTGCCAGTTTGGTTTCTACCGATCCCGCAAGCCAATCAGCTGAGGCAAGAAAATTACTTATCTCTCAAAAGAAAAATAGCGCCTATCGCCAAATGTTCACTGATTTAAAAGCCCAAGCCAAAATCTCCAAATTCCTCTAATCTTGTCTCCCAAAAAAGAACCGCCCGTAAAGAGCGATTCTTTTTTTACTAGTCACTAGCTGCTAGTCACTAACAACTGAGTCTATGCTTTTCCCAAAACCCGAGCAACAGTGGTTCCACAATTTGGGCATTTCCCCACAAAAGCACGTCGTCCATTTTTCCAAACAACGACCTTTCCGTCTTTAATGGTGACTTTCTTTCGATCTTTAACACAATATCCTTGGTAATCCATAAGTCTCACCCCCTTTTTGGCAGTAAGTTACTTTCTCAATATATACCATAGCACGAGTTGAGCACAAATTGCAAGTACCGTCAAGATCATGATTCTAGCAATATCAGTTGGAACGTATGAATAGTCTGTTCGTGGTTCACGGTGGACCTGCCTGCCGGCAGGCAAGGCCGTGTTCACAGTAATTTCGGCTTGTTTTTTGGGGAGTGAATACAGTGAACTGTGAACCGTTAACTCCGAATTGTTTAGAGTTTCTATTCTCCGGTGATACTCTGCCATGATTTTTTCCCTTTTGGTTTTTCTGGCCATGCCCTTTTTTAACATATTGACCAAGAAGTGTAAAGCCTTGTATAGTTATTCATATGAGTTTAAATAAGGAAAAGTTGTTACTTCTTGGATCGGGATTGGTTTTGTATCTCCTCACTGCTGGTTTGTCTTATGCCACATTTTCTTTCATCCGCCCTGGGGTCGGGACTAGTCAAAAGACTTCTCAGACTGTGGGCAAAAATGGCAAATTCGTCGTCCCAACCAATAAATATGCCAATCTTCCTAAAACGCAAGAGTGTCCCCTAAATGGGGCGATGTATTCCCAACCCGAGAAGGATCTCTGGGACAAACGCCGACCAATGGGAGTAATGGTAGAAAATTCCAAAGCCGCCCGCCCCCAATCGGGATTATCTTCTGCTGATGTCATTTATGAAGCGGTCGCTGAAGGCGGAATTACCCGACTGATGGCAGTATTCTATTGCCAGGATGCTGACATTGTTGGCCCTGTCCGTTCTGCACGCACCTACTTTTTAGACTGGATTTCTGAATATGCTGACTTCCCGTTGTATGTCCACGTTGGCGGCGCCAACCAATCAGGCCCGGCCGACGCTCTAGGACAAATCTCGCAATATGGTTGGGAAGCTTACAATGATTTAAATCAATTTAGCATTGGTTTCCCCACATTTTGGCGTGACTATGAGCGCTTGGGTAAAGATACCGCTACCGAACACACGGTCTATTCTGGAACTTCTAAACTCTGGGACTTTGCTTCTGCCAAGCGAAAATTGACTAATGTTTCCACGAGTGACCAAACTAACAAAGAAGTTAGATGGGACACGGGTTTTACCAAATGGCTAGTCAAAGATGATGCGGCGATTGCTGATCGGCCAGCAAGTTTCTCGGCTGAATTTAACTTTTCGGGCATCCAGTCATCATATTCCGATGATTATCTTGTCAAATGGCAATTTGATCACGATAGCAACTCTTATCTAAGGAGCAATGGTGGCGCTGAACATCGGGACCTTGATACCAACCAACAGCTCTTGGCAAAAAATGTTGTCTTGATGTTTACTACTTTGTCTGTCGCTGACGATGGTTACCTCGAAGAAGGTCACGGCTCACATTTGCTTTATGGCACCCGGGGAACCGGGCGAGCTAAGTTTTTCATCGACGGGAAAGTTGTTGATGGCACCTGGTCAAAAGCTACTAGAGTCGCGCAGACAAAGTTCTTTGATAATAGCGGCAAAGAAGTAAAATTCAATCGCGGCCAAACCTGGATTGAAGTATTGCCTATCGGCCAACCCATCAAGATTGGATAAAATTAGTACTTGAAAAAAAGTGTAAACTTATCCATAATCCCGGGTAATGCTACTTGAAGATTTGATTATCTCCCGAGTCCGGGTAAAGCTGTTGCAGATTTTTTTGTCTAACCCAAACCAGATTATTCATGTTCGAGAACTAGTCCGCCAAACCAAAGAAGAGATCAACGCTGTTCGTCGCGAACTGGCCCACATGGAAAAATGTGGTCTGGTCAAAAAAGAGCCGCGAGCCAATCGACTTTACTATTCTTTTCGAAAAGATTACCCGCTCTACTTTGACCTATTGGGATTAATTACTAAAACCACGGGATTAGGAGCGGCCATATTAAAAAATAAAAACAAACTGGGAAGAATTAAATTTGCTATGCTTTCAGGAAAATTTGTTCGCAACATTCCTGGTTCAGCAGAAAAGGTTGATCTATTGGTAGTCGGCAACGTCGTTATCCCAGAAGTTGCCGCTCTAGTTCGTGAAGAGGAATTAAAGCGGGGTCGAGAAATTTTTTTCACCCCGATGTCTGAAGAAGAATTTGCCTTTCGGAAAAAGAAACGGGATTCGTTTATTTTGGGGATTTTAGAAACTAGTCGCGTAATGGTAATTGGCGACGATGAAGATTTAATTTCGTAAATGCAGAAGGTAATAAGGACTGGAAATAGCCTAGCGGTTACAATTCCTGTAAAATTTGCCAAAGATTTGAGTGTTAAGCGGGGTGACGACGTGCGAGTCGAGAAACGGTTGGATCGGGGTACTCTTACAATTTATTTTCAGGGTATCCAACAACTGCCTATCTCCCAAAACATTTTCTCACCCCAAAAAAAGAATTAATCACTATGAAACGATATCTTTTTTGGTTTGTTGTTTTATTGACCATATTAGCGGTCATTGTTGACCTGCCTAAAAGTTTGCCCCCAGTTAAATTTAATATTGGTAATATTAAATTTGATTGGAAAATTACCCGCCCCAGTTTAGACCAGAATATTTTTGGCACAAATTTTACTCGCGACCTAGAAATTAAACAGGGTCTTGATCTGGCTGGCGGAGCCTATCTAGTTTTTCAGGCCGACATGGATAAACTTAACCCCAGTGACAAAGACTCGGCTCTAGAATCACTTAAAGGCATAATTGAACGGCGGGTAAATCTCTATGGAATTTCTGAACCAGTGGTGCAAACTTCAAAAGTCGCTGGTGATTATCGAGTGATTGTCGAACTAGCTGGGGTGACTAATGTTGGCCAAGCAATCGAATTGGTAGGCAAAACGGCTGATCTTTCATTTAGAGAAGCTTCCTCTGGCGCTAATGTTGCTACTTCCTCAGCCTTTGGTCCCTTTACTGTTTTGACCGATCTTACCGGCAAGGACCTAAAAATTGCTAAGCCGGCATTTAATACCCAAACCGGACAACCTATTGTCGAGTTAACTTTCAATAGCGACGGAGCCAAAAAATTTGAAGATATGACCAGACGAGACCTTAACAAGCAATTAGCAATTTTTCTTGACGACCAACTATTAATGGCGCCCACCATTCAAAGTGTCATCTCTGGTGGTCAAGCCATCATTACGGGTAGTTTTACTGCCGATCAGACCAAGCAATTTGCTATTCTGTTAAATTCTGGAGCCTTACCTGCCCCGGTCCATGTGATTGAACAAAGAATTATCGGGGCCACTTTGGGTCAAGAGTCGATCAACAAAAGTTTAGTGGCCGGGGCGGTCGGTTTGGCCATTGTCGCTCTATTTATGATTGGAAGTTATGGACTGTTGGGCTTTTTTGCTGATGTCGCTTTAGTTATTTACTCACTTTTAGTGTTGGCCATATTTAAATTGGTTCCGGTGACACTTACTTTGGCGGGCATTGCTGGATTTATTCTCTCTATTGGTATGGCTGTGGATGCCAATATTTTGATTTTTGAACGGATGAAAGAAGAAATTCGCTGGGGCAGAAATAAAATGGCCGCAATTGAACTAGGTTTTACTCGGGCCCTTCCTTCAATTCGAGATTCCAACATAAGCAGTTTGATTACCTGCGTCATTCTCTATTGGTTTGGCACTGGTCCAATCCGGGGATTTGCGGTCACTTTGGCGATTGGTATTCTATTGTCATTATTTACCGCGGTAACTGTGACCAGAACTTTTTTACGGACTTTTAGTAAAAACTAGTATGTTTGATTTGATGAAATATAAGAACCTCTCGCTTCGCTCGAGAACCTTGCGGTCCTCGCTGCGCTGCGGGCCTAAAATATTTTTTTATGTTTGACTTGATGCGATACAAGTATTTGTTTTTTTTCATTTCCTTGCTGGTCATTTTACCCGGTCTATTTTCCTTGGCCCGCTATGGTTTAAAATTATCAATTGATTTTACCGGGGGAACCGTAATCGAAAAAAATGCTGGTGGCGAAGTAATTCGTTCCGAGTTAGTGGGACCGGTGATCGGGCGCGAAACCACCCAAAATGCCTTTTATTCAGTCGGACTGGCTAGTTTGGCGATCATTCTTTATATCGCTTATGCCTTTCGAGAAATTCCCAAACCATATTCTCCTTGGAAGTTTGGCGTGGCCGCGGTTATTGCTTTATTCCACGACGTCCTTGTCGTAGTCGGGATTTTCTCCTTATTGGGACATTTTTATAATGTCCAGATCGATTCTCTTTTTGTCACCGCCATTTTGACAGTCATTGGTTTTTCGGTTCACGATACTATTGTGGTTTTTGATCGGATCCGCGAGAACCTACGAAAGACCCTGCCTGCCGGCAGGCAGGCGCCGGACATATTCACGCAAGTGGTCAACGAATCCTTAGTGCAAACACTCGGCCGCTCTTTGACTACTTCGTTAACCGTTCTGTTTACTCTTTTAGCCCTAATTCTTTTTGGTGGCCAATCTATTCACTGGTTCGTCGTTGCCTTGTTTGTTGGCGTTTTCTCTGGCACCTATTCTTCTATTTTCAACGCCGCCCCACTTTTGGTTTTATGGGAAGAGAAAAGGATGAAGTAATTCTTTCCAGAAGATATTTTCTGTCGTTTTTTGCCGGATCTTCAGTGATTTCGTCAAAAAGTTTATTTAACACTTCCCCTACTTTTGGCCCCGGGCCAATTTTCAAGACTTTCATCACATCTTTGCCATCAACTTTCAGGTCATTGACCGATGGGATATGTTTTTGCACATCGATGATTCTCTTTTTAAAATCTTCATGCCGCCAACTGGTTTCTTTAACCCCCGATCCCAGGCGATCCGCGGTACGCAGGTCCAACATATCGGTGGTGTTCTCGGGTCCCACCCGTTTGATAAATCGTCGCATGGCCGCATCACTCAAGAACTCTGACACTGAAAACATGTGCCAGCGCACCAACATATAAAGCTTTTCCCGATCCTCCTTTTTAAAATGCAATCGATCGGCAATTTTCTTGGCGATGTGAGCCCCGACCGTTTCATGACTGTAAAAAGTAGCCTTGCCATTACGTTCTTTATAAGTAACCGGCTTGCCGACGTCATGAAGAAGTGTGGCTAGTCGCACTATCCAACTGGGGTTTTGGCAAAATTGCAGCGCCTTGAGGCTATGGATAAACACATCATCAACGTGGTGGGTCCCTTTTTGCGACACTCCTTTTCCTTGGGCTAACTCGGGCAAAACATGGTCCAAAAGGCCGGCGTTATCCAAAAGTTTTATCCCATCAGCAGGGAAGTCAGACGACAAGATTTTAATTAACTCGTCTCTAATCCTCTCTGCCGAAATTTTAGTAATCAACTCCGAATTATTTCTGATCGCCTCCCAAGTTACCTCTTCAATGGTAAAACCCAACTGGGTAGCCAGTCTGATCGCCCGCAACAGTCGCAACCCATCCTCGGCAAACCGGTCGTTGGCATTGCCCACCGCCCGGATAATTTTTTCTTTTAAATCATTTTGACCCACATAAGGGTCAATAAAATTTTCTCCATCGGTAGCCATGGCATTAATTGTAAAATCTCGTCGGGCTAAATCTTCTTCAATTGTCTTGGCCCAAACCACTTTATCAGGATGCCGAGCATCAGAATATTTTCCTTCCTTTCGGAATGGGGTAATCTCAAAAATTTCTCCGCCTACAATTTTTACTCCAACTGTGCCATAAGTATTTTCATAA
>Ga0209515_10010857_pt1 | contig 10036 bp, 10 predicted proteins | sample Subgroupgradi54m_FD_187454 | JGI IMG/M metagenome (GOLD analysis project Ga0209515, IMG submission 187454) | Subsurface groundwater microbial communities from S. Glens Falls, New York, USA - GMW60B uncontaminated upgradient, 5.4 m (SPAdes)... ...
GTTGATCGAAAACCATGCCGGCGCCTTGCCTGCCTGGCTGGCGCCGGTGCAGGTCGCCGTGGCCTGTATTTCGGAAAATCAGGCCGACTATGCGGAATCAGTTGCACAATTGCTGAAAAAACAAGGCTTTAGGGCGGAATCGGATTTGCGTAACGACAAGATTACCTATAAAATCCGCGACCTTAGCTTGCAGAAGCTGCCTTTCATCCTGGTTGTGGGTGACAAGGAGAAGCAAGCACAGACGGTGGCCGTGCGTGCCCGCGGTGGCGTGGATCTGGGTGTGATGCCCCTCGCTGATTTCGTTGCAAAACTCTCGGAAGACGTGATGCAACGGGTGTAGATCACATGCAACACGTTGCATGTCTGATCTCACCCGCTCCCTTGACGGGAGAGGGCCGGGGAGAGGGTGAGAGGGCGCATCCAATCGGAATTTTCTGATCGACCGCACGGCTTAATTTTTATTTTTTGGAGAACGCAGCATCGCTACGGATAAATCGCATCGCATCAACGGTGAAATCAATGCCCCGGAAGTGCGACTGGTTGGTGTGGACAATGAGCCTTTAGGCGTTGTCCGTGTGGAAGAAGCGCTGAGCATGGCGCAGGCTGCGGACGTCGATCTGGTGGAAATTGCACCGCAGGCCGAGCCTCCGGTGTGTCGCCTGATGGATTATGGCAAGTTCAAATATCAGGAACAGAAGCGCGCCCACGAAGCCAAGTTGAAACAGAAAGTGATCCAGGTCAAGGAAGTTAAGTTCCGTCCTGGCACAGACGATGGCGATTACAACGTCAAGCTGCGTAATCTGACCCGCTTTCTGGAAGACGGCGACAAGGCGAAAATTACCTTGCGCTTCCGCGGCCGTGAAATGGCGCACCAGGAACTGGGCATGCAAATGCTGGAACGCATCAAGGCCGATCTGGTGAATTTGAGCCAGGTCGAGCAGATGCCGAAGATGGAAGGGCGCCAGATGATCATGGTGCTGACGCCCAAGAAGAAGTAGGTGTACAAGTCGGCGGTTGCAGTCGGCGGTCGGCAGGATGACCGCGCAGTGCTGTCAGCGTCGCAAGATTTTCACTGTCGGCAGTCCTTGGTCGGCAGGGTAGAACCGCTCTGGTTTTTCCGCCGACTGCCGACAGCCGACTGCCGACCAATAACAAGTGTGATCGGGTTGACAAGCGGAACCGTCGGTTCCCACCTGGATGACATATTAGATGGAGTATTACTATGCCCAAGCTCAAAACCAAAAAGAGCGCGGCCAAGCGCTTTCGCATTCGTGCGAGCGGCAGCGTCAAACGTGGTCAGGCGTTCAAACGCCACATTCTCACCAAGAAAACCACCAAGAACAAACGTCAATTGCGTGGCGCAGTCACTGTGCACGCAACCAACATGGCCAGTGTTCGCGCCATGATGCCCAATTGATTGCCCTCGTAAAGAATTAGGAGCCCGAAATGCCAAGAGTAAAACGTGGGGTTACAGCCCGTGCCCGTCACAAGAAAGTTCTGGAAGCTGCCAAAGGTTATCGCGGTCGCCGCGGTAACGTCTATCGCATCGCCAAACAGGCGGTCATGCGCGCCGGCCAATACGCCTACCGCGACCGTCGTACCAAGAAACGCGTATTCCGCGCTTTGTGGATTACCCGGATCAACGCCGCATCGCGTGAACTGGGGCTGTCCTACAGCGTCTTCACCAATGGTCTGAAACGCGCAGCGATCGAGATCGATCGTAAAGTGCTGGCCGATCTGGCTGTGCACGACAAAGCGGCGTTTGCAGCCATCGTCAACAAGGTGAAGGCAACGATCGCAGCGTAATCGCGCTGACGCTATCGCAGCGAAAGATCGGATGACGGAGCCTCATTGTTATGGTGAGGCTCCGTTTTTATTTGTGTTGATTAAACAGCTTAACCACAGAGAGCACAGAGAACACAGAGAAAATCAAAAGCTTTTACCGCCAAGGCGCCAAGAACCCCAGTGGTTCCTTCGTTTTTCTTGGCGCTCTTGGCGTCTTGGCGGTTGATTTTTTCTGTGTTCTCTGTGTTCTCTGCGGTGAAAATTTTGTGAGTGTTCTGTAATGAACCTTGAAGAACTAGTCACACAGGCAGAGCAGGCGTTTGGTACAGCGCAGGATGCTGCCAGCCTGGAAAATGAGAAAGCCAGATTTCTCGGCAAGACGGGTGCCTTGACCGAGCTGCTCAAAGGTCTGGGCAAACTGCCGCCGGAAGAAAAACGCGTGCAGGGCGCTAAAATAAATCTCGTCAAGGATCGCATCGAAGCACTGCTGAATGCGCGGCGTCAGGCGCTGGCCGATGCGCAAATGAATGCGCGTCTGAATGCCGAAGCGATCGACGTCAGCCTGCCCGGTCGCGGTCGTGGCCGTGGCGGGATTCATCCCGTGATGCGTTCCTGGCAACGCGTTGAGGAGATTTTTCGTTCGATCGGTTTTGAAGTCGCCGATGGCCCCGAGATTGAAACCGATTGGTTCAACTTCACCGCTTTGAATAATCCGCTCAACCATCCTGCGCGTTCGATGCAGGACACTTTCTATGTCGAAGACAAGGACAGTGAAGGTCTGCCGCTGCTGCTGCGCACACATACCAGCCCGATGCAGGTGCGTTATGCGCGCAACCATGTGAAAAACGGCAAGCCACCCATCAAGGTGATCGCGCCGGGGCGCACCTACCGTGTCGATAGCGATGCCACCCATTCGCCAATGTTTCATCAGGTCGAAGGCCTGTGGATTGCCGAAGACATCAGCTTTGCCGATCTCAAGGGCGTCTATACCGATTTCCTCAAACGGTTCTTTGAAACCGAAGATTTGCAGGTGCGCTTCCGCCCCTCGTTCTTCCCGTTCACCGAACCGAGCGCAGAAATCGACATGGCTTTTACGAGTGGGCCGATGAAAGGTCGCTGGCTGGAAATTTCCGGCTCCGGTCAGGTGCACCCGACCGTAGTGCGCAACTACGGCCTCGACCCGGAACAATACATCGGCTTCGCCTTCGGCAGCGGCCTCGAACGTTTGACCATGCTGCGCTATGGCATCAGCGATCTGCGCCTGTTTTATGAAGGCGATTTGCGGTTTTTAAAACAGTTTAATTAAAAGCGGTTACCACGGAGACACGGGGGCACGGAGAAAATCCAAATCAATACAAAATCGTTAACCGCCAAGGCGCCAAGACTCCAAGGATATTCCTTTGCTTTTCTTGGCGTTCTTGGCGTCTTGGCGGTTGATTTTTTGATTCTGACTTTCTCCGTGTTCTCCGTGCCCTCCGTGGTGAAAAAATTATGAAATTCTCTGAATCCTGGTTGCGTACTTTCGTGAATCCGCCGCTGTCCAGTGCGGTGTTGTGCCATACGTTGACGATGGCGGGGCTGGAGGTGGAGGAGTGCGATCCGATCGCGCCACCATTTACCAACGTCGTGGTGGCGCAGGTGATTGAGGTCACGCGCCATCCCAACGCTGACCGTTTGAATGTGTGCAAGGTCGATGCCGGTCGCGGCGCGTTGCTGCAAATCGTGTGCGGTGCGCCGAATGTCGCACCAGGCATCAAGGTGCCGTGCGCCTTGCTGGGCGCAGTGTTGCCCGGGGACCTTCAGATCAAGCCGGTGGTGATGCGTGGCGTCGACAGCCAGGGCATGCTGTGTTCCGCCAAGGAACTGAAGTTATCGGAGGAAAGCAGCGGTTTGCTGATTTTGCCCGAGAGCGCGCAAGTCGGCGCAGATATTCGCACTGCGCTGGATCTGGATGATCAGATCATCATGCTCAAGCTGACGCCTAACAAGGCCGATTGCCTGAGCGTACTCGGCGTCGCACGTGAAGTGTCCGCCTTGACCGATACCCCTTTGCATGCATTGAATTTCGATCCGGTTGCGCCTGTCCATCAAGACACGCTGTCGGTCAACATTGCCGCGCCCGATCTGTGCGGCCGTTTCTCCGGTCGCATTATTCGCGGCGTCAATGCCAAAGCAACCACGCCGGATTGGATGAAACAACGTCTGGAACGCAGCGGCCAGCGTTCGATTTCCGCACTGGTCGATATCTCCAACTACATCATGCTGGAACTCGGCCGTCCTTCGCATATCTTTGATCTGGATAAAGTGTCTGGATCGCTGGAGGTACGCTGGGGTAAAGCGGGCGAGCAAGTGAAGCTGCTCAACGAACAAACCGTCACCGTCGATGAAAGAGTCGGCGTGATTGCCGATGCCAATGGCGTCGAAGCACTGGCCGGCATCATGGGCGGCGACGCGACCGCAGTCACTCTGGATACGACCAATATCTATCTTGAGGCAGCCTTCTGGTGGCCCGCAGCGATTCAGGGCCGCGCCCGGCGTTTCAATTTTTCCACCGATGCCGGTCATCGCTTCGAGCGCGGCGTCGATTACGCGACCACGGTACAACACATCGAACGCATCACGCGCCTGATTCTCGACTTCTGTGGCGGCCAACCCGGCCCGATCGATGATCAGCAAGTCAATCTGCCGCAACGCCAGCCGGTCGCGATGCGCGCCGCGCGTTGCAACAAGGTGATTGGGGTGCCTATCAGCAGTGAGCAGATCGGTGCAATTTTCAACCGCCTGCAATTGCCATACACGCTGAATGATGGTGTATTCACGGTGACGCCGCCATCTTATCGTTTCGATCTGGAGATCGAAGAAGATTTGATCGAAGAAGTCGCACGCGTCTATGGTTTTGAAAACATTCCCACGCATCCCCCCAAGGCGGCTGCGGCAATGCTGCCGAACACTGAAGCGCAGCGCAGCCTGCACGCCTTGCGCGGCATTCTGGCCGATTGCGATTATCAGGAAGTGGTCAACTTCAGCTTTGTCGAGCAGGAATGGGAAGCCGATCTGGCGAATAACACTGATCCCCTCAGGTTGCTTAACCCGATTGCCGCGCACCTGTCGGTCATGCGTTCCAGCCTGTTTGGCAGCCTGATTCAAAACGTGCGTTACAACCTGAATCGTAAGGTCAGCCGTGTGCGCGTGTTCGAGGTTGGGCGGATCTTTGCGCATGATGCACAGGTTGCCGAGGGCGATTTCGCGGTACATGGCATCGCCCAGCCGATGCATATCGGCGGCATTGCCTACGGGCCGGTGCTGGAGGAACAGTGGGGCGCTGCTACGCGCGCCGTCGATTTCTTTGACGTCAAAGCCGACATTGAAACCCTGCTGCTGCCTGCACAGGTGAAGTTTAGTGCCGCCGAACATCCTGCCTTGCACCCCGGGCGGAGTGCGCAGATCGAGTTGAATGGGCAATCCATCGGCTGGCTGGGCGAACTGCACCCGCGCTGGCAGCAGAAATATGAACTGCCTCAGACCGCGGTTTTGTTCGAGCTGGATGCCGGCGCGTTGCAGCAACGCGACGTGCCGCGTTATCAGGAAGTATCAAAATTTCCCCTCGTGATTCGTGACCTTGCGGTGGTGGTTGAGCAGGCACTCCCCGCACAGGCATTGATAGATGCCGTTGTCGAAAAAATTGCCACTGATCCAACCTTCAAAACCCTGCACAAGGTAGCTTTGTTTGACGAATACAGACCTAAAACAAATCTTCAAGATGGCGCTAAGGGCTTGTTGCAGAACGAAAAAAGTCTTGCCTTCCGTTTTTTCTTGCAAGATACTGAGCAGACCTTGAGCGATGCGCAGGTGGATGCCGTGATGCAGGCAGTCACGCAATTGTGGCAACACGGTTTCAATGCAAAACTGCGCCATTGATCCATAGATACGATGACTTTGAACGACGCAATGGCAGGATTGATGACAACAACAATGGCAGAACCCGCAGCTGAACAAGCCATGCAGGTCACCACCCATATCGACGACAGCGAAGGCACCTACACGCTCACCAAGGCCGAATTGGCTGAACTGCTGTTTCAGCAGGTCGGCTTGAACAAGCGTGAAGCGAAAGATATGGTCGAAACCTTCTTTGCCGAGATTTGCGAGGCGCTGATTCAGGGCGACACCGTCAAGCTGTCCGGCTTCGGAAATTTCCAGTTGCGCGACAAACCGCAACGGCCCGGCCGCAACCCCAAGACCGGCGAAGAGATTCCCATCACCGCACGTCGTGTTGTGACTTTTCACGCCAGCCAGAAACTCAAGGCGGCGGTCGAACAAAGCATCAGAAACGGTGCCAATTGATAGCAATATCACATGGCCAAAGAACCAGCCCAGGCACCGTTGCCTCCAATTCCCGCCAAACGCTATTTCACCATCGGTGAAGTGAGCGACCTGTGCGGCGTCAAACCGCACGTCCTGCGCTACTGGGAACAGGAATTCACCCAGCTCAAACCGGTCAAGCGACGCGGCAATCGACGCTACTACCAACACCACGAAGTGCTGCTGGTACGCCGCATCCGCGAACTGCTCTATGAACAGGGCTTCACCATCAGCGGCGCGCGCAATCGGCTGGATGAAAACGGTAGTGCCAAACGCGTCAACGGCAGTGCATCTGCGACCGTGCTGGAGATGAGTGAATTACGGGATGAATTGCAGGAATTGTTGCGGGTGTTGGGGGTGGGGGCGTGATGGTGGTGGGTGAGGGCAAAAGGCAAGACCCCGAGATTGGGTGACCCCAAGATTTTCGTGACCCCAAGATTTTTTTATTTGGTTCGTGACCTTGACTTGGGGCGGCTAATAGGTGACCCCGAGATTCGATTTTTACCCAGACCCCGCTGAAGTGATATGGATACATTCTGTCCGAAATGTAATTACCGTCGCAAACCTACAGATGAAGTACCGGAGTGGCAATGCCCTTCCTGTGGCGTCGCATACGCAAAAATTTCAAATGGAACTAGCGGAGCATCTTCAGTCGCAAATTCTGCTGCTGCGGGCAAACGAGTTCCACAAGCGCGAGCAGACGACTCGCTCATCAAGTTGACGCGTATGAAGAAAATGCTGGCTGTTCTGCTGATCGGCTTCATAGTCTTGGCTGGGCTGTATCTGAGGAAACCGACCATAGCTGCGTCGCCCCCTGAAACACTGGATCAGATGATGGCGCGTGCAATTGGAGCAGAACTTGAGCGCTTAACCGAAGGAAGCTTGCGAAATGCGAAGATTGAACACCAGCGCGACGCAAAAACATACCTCATCAAACCAGATGTTGGCGCGAGCCCAATCATCCTGATATATGGTGTTGGCAATTCTGAAATTGATAAGATTGAATCAGCTGCCAAAAGTATGTTCCTGAATACCCCTGGATTTACGTCTGTTACGGTTGAGTTTTTCAAACAGGAGGGCCTTGCGAGTAATCCTTCTACACAGGAGGGGGAGGGGGCACAACAGCCATTCAGAAAAATGACGATAAGCAGAAAAACTGGGGCGCCGAACACGACTGATAATCCGGTGCCATTTGAGGCAAAATCTTTCACGGAATGTGTGGCCAAGAACTCGGTGCCTGAATGCCTGCCTGGGGGGGCGGTGCCAAAATCACATCAGTGAAATCGATAAGCCAAGCTTAGGCGTCAGCAAGGAACGGGTCGAGCTAATGGGCGTCATTTGTGTAGCTCGATCCGATCCAAACTAGAGAGAGGGCATAAACCTTGTCAATGAAAATTCCATACTTCAATCAAGGCATGATAAATGGCTGTCTGATACTTTTGTTTGTATCATCAAGCAGCCATGCAGAAATATATAAATGGGTAGATGAAAACGGTCAGACGCATTACTCTGAAAGAAGGGAGGGCGCCGGCAAGAGCAAAACAGCAGAGTTGAAAGTTAAATCAGAGCCGATATCAACGCAAACGAGCGACCCATCCGCACAGTATCGGCAAGAACAAGAAAGACAGCTTGGGTTATGGAAGCTGCCAAATGAGTAGGCAGGCATGGGGTCTATCAGTCGTTCTGCTATAATCCGCGCCTTCGTCGGGGCGTAGCGCAGCCTGGTAGCGCACTTGCATGGGGTGCAAGGGGTCGGAAGTTCGAATCTTCTCGCCCCGACCAATCAAACAAAAAAGCCGGTTGTGGTGATCCACAGCCGGCTTTTCTTTTTGTCTCTTGCACGCAGGGTGGCGGAAAAACGGTCAAGACCAATCCGGTAGAATCGGCCTCATGCGTATTCTTGTTTCCAATGACGATGGTTACTTTGCCCCCGGTATCGCCGCTTTGGCAGATGCCTTGCGCGCGCTTGGCGAGGTGACGGTGGTGGCGCCCGAGCGCGATCGCAGCGGGGCGTCCAATTCATTGACGCTGGATCGGCCGCTGTCGGTGCGTACTGCTGCCAACGGTTTCAAATATCTCAATGGCACCCCCACCGACTGTGTGCATACGGCTGTGACCGGCTTGCTGGAACAGCTGCCGGATATCGTTGTGTCCGGCATTAACAACGGTGCCAATATGGGCGACGATACGATTTATTCCGGCACTGTCGCTGCAGCGATGGAAGGCTATCTGTTGGGGCTGCCGTCGTTCGCTTTTTCCTTGGCGAGTCGTGACATGACCCATCTGGACAGTGCGGCGCGGGTGGCGCGTGAACTGATCGAGAAACAATTGGCACAGCCGTTGAGCGAACCCTTTTTGTTGAATGTGAATATTCCCAATCTACCGTATGCCAGCCTGCGCGGCTTGCAGTGCACGCGCTTGGGCAAACGGCATCACGCCGAGCCGGTGGTCAGAACGCTCAATCCGCGCGGCGAGGAAGTGTTTTGGGTGGGGGCAGTGGGCGGTGAAAAAGATGCCGGCGTTGGTACGGATTTTCATGCGGTGGCCCAAGGGTATGTGTCTCTGACGCCGCTGCAGATTGATCTTACGCGTGTCGAGCAGATGGGACGCGTGGCGGGTTGGTTGAATCCATCGTCTCCTGCGGCAGAACGAAAATGAGCACGCGCTTTTTTGGCAGGACAGCTGCCGCAAAATCTACTGCCGGGAGTGCAGCAACTTCCAAGCCGCAACCCGGCATGGCGTCCGAGCGTACTCGCCAGCGCATGGTCGAGCGGCTGCAACAACTAGGAGTGACACATCCGATCGTGTTGCAGGCGATGCGAGCGGTTCCGCGCCATTTATTTGTCGATGAGGGATTCGCCAGTCGCGCCTACGAAGATACGGCGTTGCCGATTGCTCAGGGGCAGACGATTTCGCAGCCTTATGTCGTGGCACGCATGATCGAGCTGGTGAAGCCTGCTGGAATCGACGCAGCGCGCGCACCGGCGGACAAAGTGCTGGAGATTGGCACGGGCTGCGGTTATCAGGCGGCAGTGCTGAGCAAAGTGTTTGCCGAGGTCTATTCGATCGAGCGGATTCGCGGCCTGCATGAAGTGGCGCGCAACAATCTGCGTCCGCTGCGCATCCCCAATATTCGTCTGGCATTCGGCGATGGTATGCTGGGACTGCCGCAAGTGGCTCCTTTTGACGCCATTATTGTCGCTGCAGCGGGTCTGGAATTGCCGCAGGCCTTGCTTGATCAATTGTGTGTCGGTGGCAGGCTGATTGCACCGGTGGGCGATGCCGAACAATACCTGCTGCTGGTCGAACGCACCGGCCCCGCACAGTGGCAACAAAAACGGCTGGATGCGGTACGATTCGTGCCTCTGCTGGCAGGTACCTCATGAAGTTTCAATACACTGGAATCATGCAATTCAAGTCAATTTTCTGCGCCGTATTTTTTGTTGTTCTGGGCGGTTGTGCCAGCGGTCCACCGGCCCCTGTGCTCGAACGTTCGGCCAATGTGGCTGCGCCGGTAAAAACGCAAACGGTTGCGCCCACGGAACGTCTGCTGCCGGGTGCGCCAGCGTCTGCCAATGCGATCTATCACACCGTGAAAAAAGGTGAGACGCTTTACTCGATTGCACTGGAATATGGCCAGAGTTATCGCGATGTCGCGGCCTGGAATAATTTGCCGGACGCGGCGGCGATCAAGGATGGGCAGGTGTTGCGCGTTTCACCTGTGAATGGGATGAACGGTGGGGTGGCCGCCGGTGTGGTGGTCAGTCCGGTCATCCTTGGTACGGTGCAGGGTCGGCCCCTGGGTGAGGCACCCGCCGCAGTGCCTGGCTCGAATACCGAGAATCGCAAGAGCAGTCCGAAGGGTGACAAGGTCGCCTATACGGATCGCACC
>Ga0209515_10010858_pt1 | contig 10035 bp, 6 predicted proteins | sample Subgroupgradi54m_FD_187454 | JGI IMG/M metagenome (GOLD analysis project Ga0209515, IMG submission 187454) | Subsurface groundwater microbial communities from S. Glens Falls, New York, USA - GMW60B uncontaminated upgradient, 5.4 m (SPAdes)... ...
GGATTTGTTTTGAAATCTCAAGCGCCAGCGCCAGCGCCGCGCGGCCTTCTTCACCGGATACCAGGGGCTGTTTTTTGTGCTTCACGCACTGGATAAAATCGGAAAGTTCCTCTTTCAGGGAATCGTTTTTTGTGATGTCAATTTTTTTATGATGGATGTGACCGTTGTCTTTGGTGTAGATCAGCGCTTCCTGGGTGACATAATCCAGCGAAATGTAAGCGTCGTCCTGGAAGATGCGGATTTTTCGCATGATGTCTGTCGTGACGCGGCTTGCGGTGAGGTCACAGACAGAGTTGTTTTGGAAACGGATCCGCGCGTTGGCAATGTCCTCGGTTTTCGAGAGAATAAAAGCGCCCACCGCGTCCACGTGCTTGATGGGGGATTTGATAAGATCGAGCATGATGTCGATGTCGTGAATCATGAGGTCCAGTGTCACGCCGACGTCGGCGACGCGCGGGTCATAGGGACCGAGGCGGTGGCATTCGATGAAGCGGGGGACTTTGATCACGTTCTTGATCGCGCGGATCGCCGAGTTGAAGCGTTCAATGTGACCGACTTGAATGATCAGGTTGTGTTTCTTCGCGATCGAAAGCAGATCGTCCGCTTCCGAAAGCTTTGTCGTGATCGGTTTTTCTATCAAAAGGTTTACGTTGTTTTCGAGGAATGCCTTGGAGACTGCATGATGGACGTGTGACGGCACGACAATGCTGGCCGCGTCCACTTTTGTCAGGAGCTCCCGGTAGTCCGTATAGGCATGGGTATGGTAGTGTGAAGCGGCTTCGCGCGCTTTGTGTTCATGGGTGTCGCACACGCCCACCAGCTCCACTCCGGGCAGTTTGGAATAGACTTCCGCATGGCGTGCGCCGAGTTTACCGATCCCAATGACGGCTATTTTTAAGAGTTTATTGAACACGACCGGGGTATTGTAGCAGATAGGTGGTGTGGAGTCGACAACTTGAGCTTGTCTATGTTATGATGCCACAATTATCTATTCAAAATGAAAAATCCGAAAAGACCCCATCATTACCGGCGCATGATCCGCTTTGTGAAGCCGCACCTTAGCCGGCTTTATTTGGCTTTTTTTTGCATGCTGATGAATTCTCTTTTGAGCGGTGTACCGATTGTCGGCATCATCATCCCTTTTGTCGATACCATTCTTTCCGGCAAGCCGATCGTGATCCCGCATGAGAACCGTATCCCGCATTTTTTGCTGGACACCGTTTATAAGGTAAACGCCCTGCCGCGCTCAACGCTTTTGGATCTCTTGATTGTCTGGACCATCATCCTTTCTTTTTTCAAACTGCTTTTTGAATACCTCCAATCCTATTATATGAACAATGTAAGCCAGAAAGTGATCCGTGATTTGAGAAATATCGTTTATGAAAAGATCATAGGTCTTTCTCCCAGTTTTTTCGGCCGTGCCCAGACCGGATCGCTGGTCTCAAGGATCACGAATGATACGGTGATTATCCGGGATGCAATCTCCGAAGGGTTGACAGATTTTTTGTTTCAACCGGTGCAAATTGTGGTGAATTTGATTGTGCTTCTCTCGGTAAAATTTGTATTTGGTATCCCATGGTCTCTCGTCGCTGTGATTTTTGTACTCTTGCCTCTCATTATTTATCCCGTCTTCCGGGTCGGGCGGCGCCTTAAAAAAATCAGCCGGTCAACTCAGGAGCAAGTGGCGGACATCAGTTCTATGTTGTTTGAAACGATCTCAGGCATCCGAATTGTTCAAGGGTTCGGTATGGAAAATTATGAAAAGGAGCGCTTCAAGCGGCGCAATCAATCGCTTTATAAAACCATGATGCTGTCCATCAGCCGCATGATCATGGTGAGTCCGATCACAGAGTTTGTCGGATTTTTGTCTTTGGGAGCCGTGCTCTGGATTGGCGGCCGCGAGGTGATAGGAAACAATATGTCAGCGGGGGCTTTCATCGCGTTCCTGGTGGCGCTTTTCTCGCTTTTGCGCCCTTTCAAGCGCTTAAGCCGCGTACACGGCATCAACCAGCACGCTCTCGCGGCCGCCGAGCGCATTTTCGAGATCCTCGATACGCCGAATGAGATTCGCGAAAAAGACAACGCTAAATTTCTGCCATCTTTAAAACGGGAAATCCGGTTTGAAAATGTGTCATTCGGTTACGGCAAAGATAAGAAAATCCTTTCTCATGTTGATCTGACGGTTACAGCCGGTGAGATTGTCGCGATTGTGGGCCCCAGCGGCGTGGGGAAGACAAGTCTTGTAAATCTTTTGCCGCGTTTTTATGACTCTACTGAAGGACGTATTTTGATTGACGGCACGGACATCCGGGATGCGACGATCAAATCGCTGCGTGACCAGATCGGTATTGTGACGCAAGAAACAGTTCTTTTTAATGACACGGTCAGCGCCAATATCGCCTACGGCCGGTCGAACACGCCGCAGGCGGATATTGAGAAAGCCGCCCGCATTGCTAATGCCCATTCGTTTATTTCAAAAATTTCCTCAGGTTACCAGACCATCATTGGAGACCGGGGAGTCCGTCTTTCGGGAGGCGAGCGCCAGCGCCTTTCCATCGCGCGCGCCATTTTGAAAAATCCTCCGCTTCTTATTTTGGATGAGGCGACATCGGCGCTGGATTCGGAATCCGAACTTTTAGTGCAGGAAGCCATTCATAACTTGATGCAGGGGCGGACCGTGCTTGTCATCGCTCACCGGCTCTCGACGATCAAGGACGCCCACAAAATCATTGTTTTGGACGGCGGCCGGGTTGCTGAAACGGGCAATCACGACGAACTGATGCAAAAAAGCGGCCTCTACAAACGGCTTTATGAGCTTCAGTTTAGGGTTTAACAAGCACGTCAGATTGCTTCGCTTTGCTCGCAATGACGGGAATGAAATGTTATAATATTGAGTAGGAATTTAGTTTATTCAATGCAAGAATAAAAAATCAGAGGACGCTTCTATGAGACAGAAAATAGCAATAGCCCTTGTTTTCGGTTTTCTTGCGGGATCGCTGGGAATACAACCCATCTATTCTGAAGAGCTAAAAGACGCTAAGGATGTAAAAGAAGCTGCCAAGAAACAGGCGGCTGTTCAGAAAAAAGCAAAAACCAAGACTGATAAAGACAATAATAAAAAAGACGTTGAGAAATCCACAGAGAAAGTTCCGGTGCTGCCTCCGGTTCCTCCCTATGTGCCGCCCTCAGGGGGGTATCAAATTCCAGGCCCTCCTCGAATTCCAACTCCTCCTGTGGCTCCAGGTCCTCCGAGAATTCCAGGCCCTCCGAGGATTCCCACAGTTCCTCAAATTCCAGGGCCGCCGAGAATCCCCGGGCCTCCAAGAATACCCGGAGCTTATAATAATCCCGTGCCCAATGTTCCAAACGCTCCCGGTGCGCCTAAATCAGCAGAGGGGGCAAAGAAAGAATTGAAAAAATCTCCGGAAAAAACAGCCGAGAAAGCAGCCGCAAAAGTATCCGATAAAAAGGAAGAAGTAGAGTCCGATAATGGCGCTGCGAAAAAGAAAAGCTGGTTTTAGGCAAGATTTTCCGCTTCTTGCACCAGTTGTTCCAGAAGCGTGATCCCTGATTTCCAAAAGCCGCTGTCGTGGATGTTAAGACCCGCGATGGCGGCTATTTCTTTTGGTTTTTTTGAACCGCCGAGAGAAAGCATTTCGAGGTATTTCGGGACAAATGATTTTTTGTCTTCTTTGTATTTTTGATAAAGCGACAGCACAAAAAGCTGGGCGAACGAATAGGCGTAGCAGTAAAACGGCGAATGGATAAGATGCGGGATATATTTCCAGCCGTGCCGGTAGTTTTCGGTGAGTTCAATACTGTCGCCGTAAAGTTCCCGGTTGGCTTTCATCCAGAAATCATTCAAATCTTCCGCCGGCAGCTCGCCTTTTTTTAAACCCGTTTCATGAGCCACGAGCTCGAAATCAGTGAGAACAATCTGCCGGTAAACGGTAGAAAAGTTGTCATCGATTTTTCCGCAAAGGAGCGCTAGGCGTTTCTTGGGGTTTTTTTCATCTTTAAGTATTTTGTCAAAAATAAGCATCTCGCCGAATACGGAGGCGGTTTCGGCCATCGTGAGCGGCGCGTCCGATTCCAGAATCCCCACTTTTTTAGCGGCAAGCGTTTGGTGAAGCCCATGCCCGAGCTCATGCGCAACCGTCATGACGTCTCTTAAGCTGCCTGTGTAATTCACCAAAATGTAAGGGTGGAGGTCGGGAGTGGTCTGACAGCAGAAGCCGCCCCCCTGTTTTCCCTCCCTAATTTCGGCGTCGATCCAGCGTTTCGTGAAGAACGGCTCGGCTATTTTCCCGGCTTCTTCCGAAAAAGCGAAATAACCCTCTAAAACAATGCGTTTGCATTCCTCGAAATCCACTTGGCTCTTGTCGGCATCCACCGGCGCATAGCGGTCATAATCATAAAGCTTGTCCAGCCCGAGAAGTTTTCTTTTTAAATGATAATAACGCCGGGCCACCGCATAGGATTGTTTGACATTGTCGATAAGATTTTTGGCACTGTCAAAATCGATTTCGTTGGATAAGTTCATTGCATCCATCGGGTGTTTGTATTTTCTTATCTTGAGATTGGCGCGGTGGTCCGCGAGGACCATGTTGTAGATATAGGTGAGGACATGGGTGTTGGATTTTAACCCTTCCGCCAGGCCTTCGGAGGCTTTTTGGCGGAGAGTGCGGTCGGTGGAGTGAAGGTAAGACAATATTTCGCCCTCTGTTTTTTTAATTCGCTGTCCGCCGGTCTCGATATAAAAGGGAACGCTGTTCATGACCTCATCAAAAAGCCGGCTAAAGGCGCTTCCGCTCGTATTTGATTTGATCGCCATTATTTTTTCTTCGCCTTCATTCAGCGTGTGTTTGGCCCAGTACCTCATTTTTTCCAGGAAATGTTTTTCCGGTTTGAGCCGATCATCTTTCAGGATTTCGGATGCTTTATCTTCGGCGAGTTTGTTCCATTCGACCTCGAAAAAAATGAGATGAGACTGGACCTCGGTGAGCTCGACTTGAATTTTTTGCATGAAGGCACCCGCTTTTGGGTCATTGGTTTTTTCGGCAAACTGAAGATGCGCGAACGCGCCCAATTTTTGAGTGAGAAGCGCGATTGCTTTCAGATCTTTTAAAAGCGCCTGCAAACCGCCGACGCTTTCAGGCCCAAGATTTTGGATGGAGGGTTTGTATTTTTGTTCGAAGTTTCTAGCTTTTGATAAAGCCAGTTTCAAATCCGCGTCTATTTTGGGGTCATGGATTGAAGCGTAAAGATCTGAAAGGTCCCATCGGATCCCTTTGGCGAAGTTGTCGGACATTTTATCTCCCGGCTCATGAAAGAATCGAAGGATTATACCATACTATGCGGCTATCTTTTTATCCGGCAGGAATTTCTTTATGAACGGATGGATTTCTCTGGCGGCCAGCGCTTGCCCGTCTTCATTGAAGTGCATGTCACCATGAGGACGATAAAGTGGTTTATTGCTTTGGCGGTAATGCTCCTCAAAAGCCGGCAGGAGATCCAGGCAAGGGATTCCGCGTTTTCGGCAAAACTCCCCGATCCGGCGGTCGGGGTATTTTAGGTCAAATTTCGACGGATTGATGGAATAAAATTTCACAAATAGCTGCCATTCTTTCTCGGAACTTTGAAGCCGTGTGGGGAAAAGCACTATCGCGAGCCCGCTTCCCCGATGTTTTGCAGCCGAGGCAAACCCATCCAGTACTTCTTCGAAATTAACATATTGCTTTTCGATTTCCGCGGGAACGGGCCGGTAGGCCAGGCCCAGAGAAGTGGTCATGCTTTGCATCTGGACGTGGCGCCGGGTATCAAAAGGAGGATCCGTATACCAATACGAGGCGGGAACAAGATAACCGGCCCATAAAGGGAAAATATTATGCACCCATTCCCTCACACGGCATTGGGTTCTGTTTAAGAGAGATATCTTTTGTTCCGGCACATAGGCTTCTTCAGGGAACCAGCTTTCTTTTTCCGTGTGCTGTCCGTCAGATTTTTTAAGTGTCAGTACGCGGTTTCCGTTGGCATCCGTTTCTGGCCATAAAGATGAGCGGTAGCCATGCCGGGTCAGGTCATTGCCGATAGTGACGCCCAACAGAATCAGCTGCGGGTGATAGCGGAAACCAAATTCCTGGTAATAATACCAAGCGTCTGCGGGATCGCTATGACTGGAAATCATGACTTCATAAGCATTAATTCCGTCCACTTTTTCGTTTTTGTTCAGAGCTTGTTCAAGCAGGTAACCGATGGTCCGAGTTTGATCCGTACGCATGCCGTCCACATACGAATCTCCCAGAAAAAGGATTCTAAACGTATGAGCAGGGACAGCGTATTCAAACTCCCGATCATTACGAAATCCTTTGGAGTTTGTTATGATCCGGACCGGATGATCGAGCCTTTCGCCTTTCATCCAACCGTTTTGATTGGGCAGTAAGTGGCCCCCTTCACGCCGCCGGTCAAAACGATAAACGGCGTCGTAATCAGGGACAGACCTTGAAAAAATCAGTTGGTGCTGCAACCGCAGGATCAGGAAAAATATGTTTTCTACGACTGCGATGGCCAGGGCGAGGTAGATGAGATAAGCAATGACCGTTGTTTTTTTGCTACGGGGATACATGAAATGATTTTTGGATGATTTTCATTTCAAATTATACCATAGCACGGCGGTCTTTTGACGCTTATCAATTTTAGAGCATTGTGGTATAAAGAAGTTTAAACTTTCGGGAGAGATGGCAGAGTGGTCGATTGCGCGCGCCTCGAAAGCGTGTAACCCGCAAGGGTTCGGAGGTTCGAATCCTCCTCTCTCCGCCAGTTTTTTATAGGGTGTGTTCTTAACAGTTTCCTGCCTAAATTATGACGGTTAGCACAAGCGAGAAGAGCGTCTTACCCAATTTTTTTACCCGTTTTATACCTCTGACAGCCGGTTTATTTATTGCTTTGAGCATCGGAGAAATTCTTGTCCGCTTAACCGGTGCGGCTCCGGAAGTAGTTTATATTGAAAAATGGCGCATGAGGCTTTCAGCCAATCCAAAGATCGGTTATGAGCCGATTCCACATCTAGATGCGACGGGCCAATCTTTTCAGTATTATGGTTACCAGGGTGTCAGCAACAGCCTGGGTTTTCGGGACCGTGAACATCCGGTAGAGAAAGTGTCTGACTCGAAACGGATCATTGTTTTGGGTGACAGCATCGCGGCCGGGCTTTGGGTCAAAAATGACGAAGACGTTTTTCCGGCGGTTTTGGAAAAAGAGCTTTTGAAAAAGGGCCTTCCGGCGGAAGTAATGAATTTCGGGGTGCTTGGCTACAACACCCAGCAGGAAGTTGAGACCCTTAAAGAAAAAGGGCTTCGTTACAAACCGGATCTGGTGGTGCTGGCTTATTGTTTGAATGACCGCTCGAGGGACGATGGGAATATTTACGGACTTCTTCTTCACGAGGCCAAAACGGGAAATAAAATTGATCGCTCAAAGACACCTCCTTGGGCTGTCAGAAGTGCTCTGGTTAGGTTTATTTGGTATCGTGTGTTTCCGAGCTTTACTGTGAGGCACACCCATAGTGAGTCTAGCGATGCGGGCACATTGGCCAAAGACACTGTGGGGGAATATTTTGGTCTGTTGGCCGAGTTGTCGAGGAAAAACCGTTTTAAAGTAGTGGTCGCGGTGTTCCCTGAATTTAAAAGCATTGAAAAAAGGGAAAGCGCGTACCCTTTTTTAGACATGCACGAATCCATAAAGAAGCTTTGTGTTGAACGGGGATTTTTCTGTCTGGATCTTTTGCCGGTGTTCCGTGCATGTAAAAAAGCGCATCCCTCTGAACTGGTCGCGTTTGACCGTTTTCACCCAAGGCCTGTCGGCCATCACTGCGCGGGCGAAGCGCTCGCGGAATTTATTTCGGACAAATTGGCATCTGCATGAAAAAGGCCGCGGTTGCTTTCCAAGCGCTCGCTTTTTCTTTTGTTTTTGTTCTCGTAAGGGGCTACGAGTTTGGCGTGAGAACCCAGCTTTCGTTCCTGCCGGTGATTGAAAACAAGATGGGGGTGATCGGGCTGGGAAATGATTTCAATCTTTTGACACACCGATTTTATCATATCAATTTCAGCATTGTTAGCGCTTTTTTTTCTAACTTCCTCGGTTTGCCGCTTTTTTTCTTTCTCGGTTACCTCTTTACGGCAGTCCTATTCTATCTGGGCATTGACAAAATGATCCGAGTCCTTTTTGGCGATCGAAAAATAAGCGTTCTTTTGCTCCTTCTGCTTCTTTTATGGGGCAGTCAGGGCCTTGAGCGCAATCATTTCTGGTATTCAGGCACATTTGAACCTTATTTCTTGAGTTACGCGCTCGCGATTTTTTCGGTCGGATTTTTTCTGGAGGACAAACCTCTTTTCTCGGCGGTTTTTGCCGCGCTCTGTTTTGCGGTTCATTTTCAAATGGGATTGATTCTGGCGGCTGTGCTTCTTGTGACACAGTTGGTTTGCGTTCAGAAAGGGGAATTCCGAAGTTTTTTAAAGACGCTCTTTCTTTATACGGTCTTATTTGCGCCTGTTTTTTTGGAGCATGCTCCGGTTTTGTTCAAGGCCGCGAAAGGAAGTGCAGACTTCATGATTGCGTATGAGAAATTCCGCATGCCGCACCATTTTTTGTTCGATCCTTGTAGATTTTTTATTTTTCTAGGGATTATTTCTGTTGGGATTTTCAGTTTTGTCTTTATTCAAAGAGGCCGCTTTCTTCGGGAAGAGATTTTGGAAAAACATAAGAAAGCCCTGGTTCTCAATCTTGTTATATTTTCGCTTTGCCTGCTTCAATACGCGGATTTTTATTTTTTTAAGACGGGTTTTTTAACTGAGATCCAATTCTTGAGGGTGTCTACTTTCATACATTTTTTCGGAATGGTTTATCTCTCGCTTCTTTTTCTGGTTCTCGCGCGAAGCCGAATATTTTCCTTGAATCTTCTTGTGGTTTTTCTGTGCTACGGTCTTGGCCCGTGGATTTTTTCAACGGGGTTTGGATATCAAAAATATATTTTTGTAATTCTCGCGCCGCTTCTTGTCTTTGTGCTGGGTGTCCTGAAACGGATGGAACAAGGACGGTTTAAAAAGGATGTCTGCATTTTGTTTATACCGCTTTTGATTTGCCTCGGGTTTCAAATTTATCTCGGGTTTTCCTTGAAAAAATCCCATTTTGTTTATGATGCGAGGCGGAACGTGAATGATCCATGGACGCGTCTGTGCCGATGGGTGAAAACCAACACCGAAAAAGAGGCCCTTTTTATAACACCCCCTTACCAGGAGGGTTTTATTTTTTACGCGCATCGGCCAATGATTGCCGAGTTTGGGGTCAATCCGCACTTGCCGGAGGAAATTGTCGAATGGAAAAATCGTTTGAGGGATTTAGCCGGCGGCGATCCGCTTGAGAATTGCAGCGGCTTTGACTGCAGTGAAAATCTGGAGAAAGATTTCAACCGTCTTAGCGCGGACCAGGTTAAGGCACTGTCTCGTAAATATAAGGCCTCTTATTTTGTAACAGAAAGTAAAACTAGTTTTCCATTTGTTTTAGTTTACGGGAACAAGAGTTTTTTTCTCTATGATGTGCGACGGGTGACGTCTGCGGGGCCCGTTGTCATGTCATCAAGCTGATGTTTTGATGGAGTCTGCCTGCTCCATGGCCTGGAGTTCTTGCGCCAAAGCGGTGCGTAGCGACAGCGTGATTGAGGGGTCTTTTGGGATGTCGAGTGCCTGGCCTTTTTGGATCATAAGATTTAAACCCGTCGCCTTTGTAAATATTTCTACAGTGCCTTCTCTCACCGCAAAAGTCGTGACGGGATTGTTTGACTGCCCGAGGTCCACTCGTCCCCAGAACTGCGTGCCGCGCACGGCCGCGATCGCGGTCGGCGTTTCGACCTTAAAGGCGGTCCCTTCCGGAAGTTTTTTAAGATTTAGAACGGCATTGCCGTTATTGATTTTTATCTGCATATTTTTTGGATCAGATTCGGCGATCGTGCCTTCACTGGAAGCCAAAAGCCGGCAGCCA